>Ga0137419_10000541_pt1 | contig 13997 bp, 14 predicted proteins | sample CZODoug3_1_2_16f_FD_108279 | JGI IMG/M metagenome (GOLD analysis project Ga0137419, IMG submission 108279) | Vadose zone soil fungal communities from Angelo Coast Range Reserve, California, USA - CZODoug3_1_2_16fungal (Illumina Assembly) | ecosystem: Environmental > Terrestrial > Soil > Vadose... | reverse complement strand
GCTGGACGACGAGGAGATCTCGCATGTGATCACGATCGGTGAAGACGTGACCGCGTGGCGGCAGGCGCAACAGCGCCTCACGCAGACCGAGAAGCTCGCCGCCGTGGGGCAGCTCGCCGCCGGCGTCATGCACGAGATCAACAATCCGCTGGCGACGATTCTGGCGTGCAGCGAAGCGCTCGCCCTTCGCCTCGGGGACCTGCCGCCCGGCGAGCGGCACGCGCAGGAGGAGTACGTCAAGATCATCGACACCGAGGTGCAGCGCTGCCGCCGCATCGTCGACACGCTGCTCGACTTTTCGCGCCCCAAGAGCGGCCACAAGCGCAGCGTCGACATCAACGCCGTCATCGAGCAGACGTTGTTTTTGCTCAAGCACCACGAGCGCTTCAAACGCATCAGCGTCGAGCGGCAGCTCGGCACGGGCTTGGGCGCGCCGCTGGCGGACCCCGAGCGGCTGATTCAATGCTTCATGGCGCTGATGCTCAACGCGCTCGACGCCATGAACGCGCGCGGCCTGCTCACCGTGCGCACCGGACCGAACCCCAATCGCGGCGATGAGATCCTGATCGAGTTCATCGACACTGGGACGGGGATCTCGCAGGAAGACCTCAGCAAGATCTTCGAGCCCTTCTTCACGACCAAGCCGCAGGGACGCGGCACGGGGCTCGGCCTGTCCGTGGCCTACGGCATCGTGGAGGAGCACCGCGGCCGCCTTGAAGTGGAGTCCCAAATCGGCGTGGGGAGCAACTTCAAAGTGTATCTCCCGGTCGTATGAAGATCCTCGTGGTCGAGGATGACAAGACGGTCGGCGAGTACGTGCGCCGCGGCCTCGACGAGGCCGGCTATCACGCGGAGCTGGTGGGGGACGGCGATCAGGGCCTGCGCCTCGCCACGGGCGGACACTTCGACCTCCTCGTCCTCGACCTGCGGCTCCCGAAGCTCTCGGGGATCGACGTGCTGCGCACGCTGCGCGATCGCGGAAACGGGCTGCCGGTGTTGGTGCTCACGGCCCAGGACGCCGTGGACTTCAAGGTCCAGGCGCTGCGCATGGGGGCCGACGACTACGTGACGAAGCCGTTCGCCTTCGAGGAGCTGCTGGCGCGCGTCGAAGCGCTCGGCCGGCGCCCCAAGGCGATTACGCCGCCCGTGCTCAATGTCTCGGACCTGGCGCTCGACACGGGGAGCCGCGCGGTGACGCGGGGCGGCCGCGCGATCGAGCTGACGCCCAAGGAGTACGCGGTGCTCGAGTACCTGATGCGCCACCAGGGACGCGTCATGTCACGCACGCTGATTACCGAGTACGCCTGGGACTACCACTTCGATCCCGGGACGAACATCGTCGACGTGGTCATCACGCGGTTGCGCAAGAAGATCGACCACGGCCGCGAGCCAAAATTGATCCACACGGTGCGCGGCGTGGGTTACGTCGTGCGGGCGTAGGGCATGGAGACGATCCGCGGTCGGCTCACGGCGTGGTACTCCATCGCGCTGGTCGGGACCCTGGCCGCGTTCGCCGTGGTGCTGTACGTCACGCGGCGCAGCGCCTCGTTCGAGGATCTCGACCGGCGCATCCAGTCGGAGGCCGTGCTGTCGGCCGGGATTCTCGCGGAGAGCTTCGGCTCGCGCGGTGTCCTGCTCGTCCGCGACACGCTGATCCCCGAGGTCGCCGCGGTCCTCGAGGCGATCCCGGACTTCCTGATCATCACGCACGCCGACGGGCGGGTGCTGTTCGCCTCGTCGGACGCGCGCGCCACCTTCGGCGCGTACGAGCAGCTCACCAGCCTCGCCAAGTCCGCGGCCGGAGTCGGGGGCCGCGGGGCCACCCGCATCACGCCCAACGGGCCCGCCGTCCGCTACGTCATCCGCCCGCTCTCGGGCGCCGGCCCGCAGTTCGGCGCGGTGCTCGCGGGCGCCTCCACCCAGGGCGCCGAGCTGGGGTTGCAGCAGCTGCTCTCCACGCTGGTCGTGATGATCGTGATCGGCGTTTTTCCCGCGGTGGCAATCGGGCGCTGGATCGCGAAGCGCGCCCTCCAACCCGTCGATCAGATCATCACGGAGGTCCGCGAGATCACGGACGGGCGGACGCTGCATCGCCGGCTCGCCGTGCCGATGGTGCGCGACGAGATGGGCCGACTCGCGGAAACGCTCAATCAGATGATGACGCGGCTCGAGCGCAGTTTCGCGGCCCTGCGGCGCTTCACGGCGGATGCGAGCCACGAGCTCAAGACGCCGCTGACGGTCGTGCGGGCCGGTGTCGAGCGCGCGATCACGCGCCCCGACGTGCCGCAGGAGACGCTCGCCGCGCTCGAAGAAACCTTGCAGGAAGTCAATCGCATGACCGAGCTGCTCGACTCGCTGCTCACGCTGGCGCGCGCCGACGAAGGGCGCGCCGAGCTGCATCGCGAGCCGATCGACCTCCGGGCCATCGTCTCGGAGGCGGGGGAGACGGGGGATCTGCTGGCGGACCACGCCGGGGTCGCCATCGAGGTTCGCACGCCGCCCGCGCCCTTGGTGCTGGCGGTGGACCGGAGCCGCGTGCGCCAGCTGCTCCTCAACCTGATCGAGAACGCGGTGAAGTACACGCCCCGCGGCGGCAACGTCTCCGTGCAGCTGGCCGCGAGCGACGGTGAGGTCCGCCTCACCGTTGCTGACAGCGGCATCGGGATCGCGCCCGGCGATCTGCCACACGTGTTCGACCGCTTCTGGCGCGCTGACTCGGCGCGCACGCGGACCGGAGCGCGGCCCGGTGCCGGTCTCGGTCTCGCGATCAGCAAGTGGATCGTCGAAGCCCACGGCGGCGCCATCGAGGTGCAGAGCCGGCCGGGTCGCGGGACGACCTTCACGGTGACGTTCCCCCGCGGCGACGCCTAAGCCTCACCCCGGCTTCACCAAACTGTCATCTGTCTTCCACGCGCCGCTCAGGCGCGTGCGCCATCCTACCAGAGAACACTTCTCTGGAGGATGCCATGCGCGCCGCTAGCACCGCCGTCTCGCTCACGACTCACGTCGTCGTCGTCCTCGCCGCTGTATGGTCGACGACCAGTTCCCGCACTCACGCGCCGCAGACGCCGCCCATCGTTCAGCTGCCGCCCTTCGAGCCGACCCGCGGCCCGGCGGCGCCCGTGCTCCCCGTTCCGCCCGTGGACGGCGGCGTGGCCCTCCCATGGATCGATGTGCCGTGGAGCGAGCCGAGCGAAGGCGTCGAAGCGCGGACACCACGTTTCACATTCGACGTCCCCACCGCCCCCGGCCCGCTCTTTGCGGGGACGCCGGGTGGCGATGGGACGGAGATCGATGCATCGCTGGTCGACGAGTTGCCGATGCTGCTGTCGGGCCCGGTCCTCGTGTATCCGGAGCTGCTGCGGCAGGCGGGTCTGCAGGGCCGCGTGGTGCTGGAAGCGGTGATCGATACCGTGGGCCGTGTGGAGCGCGGCTCAATCGTCGTTGTCGAAAGTGCGCATCCGGCATTCGTGGCCCCGGCGCAACAATCGCTGCTGAAGTCATTGTTCCGCCCGGCACGCGTGCGCGGGCACGCAGTGCGCGTCCGGATCCGGGTGCCGATTGACTTCGTGTTACGGGACGGCAGGTTAAAGGGATGATGAAAGGCACAATTCTGCTGGGCACATTGGTGGCACTGGCGACGGCGTCGGCCAGGGCGCAGGACAGCTCGGCGGTGCTGCTCGCGGCGGCGCGCGCACACCTCGCGGCGCGGCACATGGACAGCGCGGCGGTCATCTATCGACGCGTGGCCGAGGCGCCGGGGTGGCCGGCGAACGACCGCGTACAGGCGTGGGTGATGCTCGGCGTCGTCGACTACTATCGCTCGGGTGATTCCGCGACCGCCGACGCGTTCCGGCACGCGCTGGAACTGGATTCGGCGTTCGAGGTCAAATCGCTCGCGCAATTCGAGCCTGCGCTTGCCGACATTCTCACGGCGCAGCGGGCCAGGATGTTCGCGGCCCCCGCGCCGGCGGCGCGCCCGGTGTCGCCCACGTCACAGGAATTGCCGGTGTACGACTGCCTCAACAAGTGCCCGGGCAACGTCGCCGCGCCCCAATTCGAGTTCTTCCCGCGCATCGAGGTCGCCGACGCGTCGGTGAGCATATCCGACCGCCGCAGCCGGACGTTCCTGCAGTTCGAAGCGGTGGTGGGCCCGACCGGGGTTCTCGAACCGGAGAGTGTGATTGTCTCGGGGGGAACGGCGCGGGGCGCGGAGTCGGAGATCCGGCGCGGCCTGATGCAGGCGCGTTTCTCTCCGGGCCGATTCAACGCGGTTCCGGTGAGGGCACGCGTCCGCTTACGGTTCGACTTCGAGGCGGAAGGGACGTCGTGGGTGAAGTACACGTACCGCGTTACGGCACGGTAAAACGACTTCAGCGGATCATCACGGCGCTGTCATCGTTTTGTAATCTTCATCCCACTAGCGGGTTAGCCGTGAAGCGTACTATAACATAGCCAACGAGCTCGGGAGGCTCCGGCGTGTTCGACAACCTGATCGAATCCAAGCGCAAGGCCGACAAGAAAAAGGCGTTCGGGCTCGGCTTCGTGTCGCTGGTGGGACACAGCGTGCTCGTGGTGCTCGCGGTGATCGCGACGCTGACGGCGGGCCAGGCCGCGACCGACAACACGGTCGACACCACGATGGTCTTCCTGAACCAGGAAGAGAAAAAGCCGCCGGAGGAACAGCCGCCGGTGCTCGACATTCCGCAGCTCAAGGGATTCCAGACGGTCGTCGCACCGACCGACATCCCGACGAACATTCCGCCCATCAATCTCCAAGAGCACTTCGATCCGAAGGACTACACGGGGACCGGCGTCGAGGGCGGCACCGGGAACGGCATCGTGCCGTCGTCCGGCGATGTGTACATGGAGTCGGTGGTGGAGGAGCGGCCCGAGGTGCTGTCGGGACCGCAGCTCCAGTATCCCGATCTGCTGCGGCAGGCGGCGATTCAGGGACGGGTGCTGGTGCAGGCGATCATCGACACGTCGGGCCGGGCAGAACCCCCGTCGGTGAAGGTGATCCAGAGTCCCAACCCGGGCTTCGACCAGTCGGCCAAGAACTACGTCTTGCGCGCCCTGTTCCGTCCGGCGCGGGTGCATGGGCGCGCGGTCCGCGTCCTGATCAATCTGCCGATCGATTTCAAGATCAAGCGATAATCCGAGAGGAGCCAACGTCAGATGAGTTACGCAGACCTATGGTCGTCCATGGGGCCGTTCGCCAAGGGCATCGTGATCATCATGTTTTTCATGTCGGCCTGGTCATGGGCGGTCACCATTTCCAAGTGGATGTACCTCCGGAAGTCGCAGCAAGAGACGCGGAAGTTTGCGCCTGAGTTCTCCCGCTTCCTGCAAGAGGAGCAGCTCGACGGCGCCATCGCGCTCGCCGAGAAGAGCAAGAAGAGCCACGTCGCCCGCGTGCTGGGCGAGGCGCTCGCCGAAGTGAAGCCGTTGCTGCGTGATCGGGCGACGATCACCGCGGCGGACATCAATTCGGCGGAGCGGGCGGTGGAGCGGCAAATGCTGATCATCACCGCCGAGCTGAAACGCGGCCTCGGCATCCTCGCGACGACGGGCGCCACGGCGCCGTTCGTGGGCCTGCTCGGCACCACGATGGGTATCGTCACGGCGTTCCAAGGGATGGCGGCGTCCGGCGGCGGCGGCTCGCTGCAGGCGATCACGGGCGGTGTGGCCGAGGCGCTCATTACGACGGCGTTCGGTCTCATCGTGGCGATCCCGGCCGTGTGGCTGTACAACTACTTCAGCACCAAGATCGACTTCCTGACCGTCGAGATGACCTATACGTCGAAAGAGCTGATCGACTACCTCATCAAGAGCGTCGGCAGCGAGTTCGGCCGCTCGATCTTCACGAAGGAGTTCCAGACCCAGAAGACGTCGCAGAGCAGCGGCCCGATCAAAGGATAGCTGACGTATGGCGATGGCAGGTGCCAAGAAGGAAGCGGTAGTCGCGGCAAACATCAACGTCACGCCGATGATCGACGTGATGTTGGTGTTGCTCATCATCTTCATGATCGTGACGCCCGCCATTACGGCCGGCTTCCAGGCCACGGTACCGCGGGCCACGAATCCCGAGTCGAAGGAAGAAGACGAGGGCGAGATCCGGCTCGGGATCGACAAGGACGGCAAGTTCTTCCTCGACATCACGGACCCCCGCACAGGCAAGTACACCGGGCCGCGGTTCATCAGCGACGCTGACCTTCCGGGCCAGCTGGTGACGCTCTACGCGACGCGCTCGGTCGACAAAGTCCTGTTCCTCAAGGCCGACCAGGACATCCAGTACTCCCGCGTGCAGGAAGCAATCGAGATCGCGCGGAAGGCCGGGGTGCGCGTGATCGGCGCCATCGCCGAGCAGCAACGCACGGCGCAGACGGAGAGGCACTAGTCCATGGCGATGGGCTCGGGGGGTTCGGGGAGCGGCCTCAGCGCCGACATCAACGTCACGCCGATGATCGACGTGCTGCTGGTGCTCCTCATCATCTTCATGATCACGCTGCCCTTGTCGCGGCGGGAATTCGTCGTCAATGTGCCGCCGGAGCAGCAACCGCAACAAAAGCAGAAGCAGACGAGCAGCGACCAGATCGTGCTCGAGCTGCGCGCCGACGGCTCATATGCCATCAACACCCAGACCGTCCTGCTCGAGCAGCTCGACGCCAAGTTCCACGAGTATTACGACCAGCGACCCGCGAAGCTGCTGTTCATCAAGTCTGCCCCGAACCGCAAATACGGCGACATCGTGCACGCGATGGACGTCGCGCGCGGCGCCGGGGTGCAAGTCATCGGCTTCACTCCTCCCGACCAGCCGAAAGCGGGCGGGCGGTAGACCAAAGGGGGCGCGCCACGTGCCCCCCTCGTAGTGTTTAGGTGTATGTATTAGCCGTGTCCGAGACGCCCCCCACTTTCACTGCCTTCAGTCTGCCCCTGCCGCGTCGGCGCCAGGGTCCAGCGGCTGCGCTGTCGCTTCTGGCGCACGTCGCGATCGCCGTGTTGATGCTGTGGCGCGGTGCCGAGCTACTCGCCGGCGGGGGCGGCGGGCCGGGCCCGCGCGGTGGTGGCGGCGGCGGTGGCCGGACCCAACCCACGTGGTTCACGTTGCCGGCGGGAACCGCGCCGCAGGCCCTCGATATGCCGGCCCCTCCCGCCGTCACGGTCCCCACGGTGGCGATCCCCGATCCGGTGAAGCTCGACGTGCCCGCCCTCGAAGCGATCGCGACGCCGCCGCCCGCGCCGGCGGCACAAGGCAGCGGCACCGGAACCACCGGCGGTCCGGGGCAGGGTCCCGGGTCGGGCGGTGGACAGGGAACGGGGACGGGACCGGGATCGGGAAGCGACGCGGGCCCTGGCTCGGGCGGCGAAGCCGGTTACATTCTCCCCGCCACGCCGCGGTGGGCGATTTTTCCACCTCCCGGCGCGCCCGGCGCGGTCCGGGGGCGGCCGCATCTGGTGCGGTTCTGGGTCACGGCCGACGGGCGCGTCACACGGGTGGAGATCACGCCGCCGATCAAGGACGCCACCTACCGCCGGCAGTTCAACGAGCGGATGATGGGGTACCTCTTCACGCCGGCAGCGACGCGTGACGGCCGGCGCGTCGACTACGTCGCCAGCGTGACCGTCATCCCGTAACGCTCACCGTCTGACACTGAAAGCAGGCAGAGACCGCATGCGCCAGCTGTTCCAGCGCAAGCCGATCGCCGCGCTGTTGGCGGATAGCGAGCACGCCGGCGGCTTGAAGCGCGCCCTCGGCGCCGGCGACCTCATCATGCTGGGGATCGGCGCCGTGATCGGCGCCGGGATCTTCGGCGCGATCGGGACCGCGGCGGCGGGACAGTACGACGCGGCGGGCCACTTGGTCCGGGCGGGAGCGGGTCCCGCGCTCGTCCTGTCGTTCGTGCTCCTCGGGGTGTGCTGCGCGCTGGCCGGCCTGTGCTACGCCGAGCTGGCGTCGATGATTCCGCAGGCCGGCAGCGCCTATGCGTACACCTACGCGACGCTGGGTGAGTTTGTCGCCTGGATCATCGGGTGGGATCTGATCCTCGAGTACGCCGTGGGCAACGTGGCCGTCGCCATCTCGTGGGGCGACTACTTCAAATCGCTGCTGACGAGCTTCGGTGTGGACCTGCCGGTGTGGCTGACGACCGGTTACCGCACCGCGCTCCTCAGCCCCGACCCCGCCGTGCACGGTCTCCTGCAGACGGCCCCGCACATTCTCGGCATCCCGATTCTCGTCAACATTCCCGCGTTCGCGATCGTCGGGCTGATCACCTGGCTGCTGCTGCTCGGCGTCCGGGAGAGCGCCACCGCGAACAACATCATGGTGACGATCAAGCTGATCGTCCTGGCGTTGTTCATCATCGCGGGTCTGACGCACATCAATACGGCCAACTATCACCCCTTCGCGCCCAACGGGTTCCGCGGGGTCCACCAGGGTGCCGCGATCGTCTTCTTCGCGTACATCGGATTCGACGCGATCTCGACGGCGGCGGAGGAGACCAAGAATCCACAGCGAAACCTACCGCTCGGCATTCTGGGTGGGCTGGCGATCTGTACCGTCATTTACGTCATCGTGGGGGCAGTGCTGACGGGGATGGTGCCCTACACCGAGCTGGGGGTCGCCGACCCGCTGGCGAAGGCCCTGAACAGCGCGGGCTTCACGACGGTGGGGTGGATCGTGGCCCTCGGCGCGATCGTTTCGATGGCCGCGGTGTTGCTCGTGTTCCAGTATGGCCAGCCACGCATCTTCTTCGCCATGGCGCGCGATGGCCTCCTGCCCCAGTGGGCTGCGAAGCTGCACCCCAAGTATCGCGTCCCACACATCACGACATTGATCACGGGGGTCTTCGTGGCGGTGTGGTCCCTGATTGGGGATGCCGGTGAGACATACAACTTGACCAATATCGGCACGTTGTTCGCGTTCGCCCTCGTGTGCGCCGGGGTGCTCGTGCTGCGCTACACCGATCCCGCTCGCCCGCGGCCCTTCCGCGTGCCCTTCGTGTGGCCCGTCGCCGTCGTGGGGGCCATCCTGTGCGGACTCGTGATGTACGGGTTGCCGGGAGAGACGTGGGTGCGGTTCGGCGTGTGGCTGGCGATCGGCCTGATTTTGTATTTCTCGTACGGCTATCGGCACAGCCGGATCCGCAACCCGGCTCCCGCGGGGGCGGGTCAGTGAAGCTTCACACGAAGATCATCATCGGCCTGTTGTCGGGCGCCTTCGTCGGGATCGTCGCGAATGCATTTGCGACCGGTCCGTCGAAGGAGACTGCCGAGCCCATCGTGCGGTGGCTCGGGACGAACATCGCGGGCCCCGTCGGGCAGATTTTCTTACGAATGCTCCTGATGACGATCGTGCCGCTCGTGTTCTCCTCACTCACGCTCGGCGTCGCCGGGCTGGGAGACATCCGCAAGATCGGACGCGTGGGCGTCCGGACGATCGCCTATTTCCTGGTATCCACCGCGATCTCGGCGACGATCGGCTTGATCCTCGTGAATCTGGTGAAGCCCGGCGCCGGTCTCGATGCGGGGATCCGCGAGCAGTTGATGACGACGTACCGCTCACAGGCCCAGGGGCTGCAGGCGGGCGGCGGCGGCAAGTTCGGCGTCGACCTGTTCGTCAACATCGTGCCCCGCAACCCGATTCAAGCGGCGGCCTCGCTCGACATGCTGGGGATCATCTTCTTTTCCCTCGTGTTCGGCGCCGCGCTGACACTGCTGCCGCCGGACAAGACCAAGCCGATCCTGCGCGTGCTCGACGCGCTGGGTGAGGCCGTCGTCAAGATCATCGAGTTCGCCATGAAGCTCGCGCCGTTCGGCGTCTTCGGGTTGATCTTCGTCGTGACGTCACGCTTTGGCTTCGCGCTCCTGGTGCCGCTCGGGAAGTACGTCTCGGTCGTGCTCCTTGGCCTCCTGCTGCACGCCGCGATCTCGATCTCCGCCCTTGTCCGTGTGCTCGGCGGTCTCTCGCCCCGGGTCTTCTACGGCCGCATCCGCGCCAGCATCATCACGGCCTTTTCCACCAGCTCGAGCAACGCGACGCTGCCCACGAACATCACCGTTGCCGAGCGGGAGCTGAAGATCCCACCCCACATCGCCGGCTTCGTGCTCCCCCTCGGCTCCACGATGTGCATGAACGGCACGGCGCTGTTTGAGGGCGTGACAGTCCTGTTCCTGGCGCAGGTCTACGGCGTGCCGCTCAGCCTCGGCACACAGATCATCGTCATCATCCTCAGCGTCATCACCGCGGTCGGTGCCGCTGGCGTCCCGGGTGGGTCGCTTCCGCTCCTCATGGGCGTCATCGCCATCGTCGGCGTGGACCCGGCCGCGATCGCGATCATCATCGGCGTGGATCGCATCCTGGACATGTCGCGGACGACGCTCAACGTCGTGGGGGACATGAGCGCCGCGGTCTACGTGGCGCGGACGGAGAGCGATTGGGATCCGCGGTCGGTGACGGCGGGGGACAGACTCTCGGTCGCTGCGTGAGACGCTAGATCAGCCGGGCGGCGAGCCGCACGGCCCCAGCCGGCGCATCCACGGGCCCGTCCACGAGACGGGCCCGTGGCGTTGTATTGATCAGCACGTCGTGCAAGGCCTTGAGCAACGGCGAGCCGCGGCGCAGCAGCCCTCCCGCGGTCGCGACGGCGATCGGCTCGGTGCCGGGGAAGTGATGTGCCAGGGCGCCCACGAGCCGGGCCAGCTCCACCGCGGCCTCCCACACGGCCTGTTGGGCGACCTGTTCGCCCTCCAGCGCCGCGTTGAGCACGTGGGGCGCGAGCGCCGCGATCTGCGCCGGCGTCGCCGTCGCGGTCCAGCGGATGAGGTCGTCGAAGTGCCGCAGGCCGAGGGCAACGAGCAGCCGTTCGAGCAGCGTCGACGACTCCTGCGGATCATCGGTGGCGCGCGCCGCCGAGGCGAGCGCCCGCCGGCCCAGCCAGTAGCCCCCGCCTTCGTCGCCGAGCTGCCATCCATACCCGCCGGCGCGGTGGAGGCGCGCGTCGGCGGAGCGGGCGAACGCGATGGACCCGGTGCCGGCGTTGAGAAGGATCCCCGGCCCCTCACCGAAGGCCGCCGCGAGGCTGATCTCACTGTCGCCGGCGACGCGCACACGCCGCGCGACCTGCGCTTTGATCAGCGCCGTCGCCAACTCCTGTTGCTCCTGCTCTCGCCCCGCGCCGGCGGCGCCGACCATCGCCGCGTCCGCCGGGAGGGTGACCGCGGCCGCGGCCGCGGCGCGCCGGGCGATGTCGGCGATGACGGCGGCCGAGGCTTCCGCGCCACCGGGTCGCATCGCGGCGCCGGGGCCGTCGGCGCGTGCGAGGACCTGCGCCGTCTTGTCGCCGACCACAACCGTCGTATGCGATCCGCCGACGTCGATGCCGAGAAAAACGGTCATACGGAAGCCTGCGCCCGTCTGAACAGCGACGAAATCATGCCGGCGATCACAGCCACCGTGGTGCCGAGGGGGACGTACCAGGGCCAGGCGAGCCCCGCCAGCCAGTGCACGGGAAAGTGCGGGACCACGGCGCCGAGCACGATGGGCGACATGAGGACGACGCTCGCCACGATCGCGACGATCACGTCGCGCTGCCGCGCCCGTGGCCAGGCCCCACCGAGGATGTAGGTCCCGAGGAGGCTGCCGTACGTGAGCGAAGCGATGCTGAGCGCGAGCTGCACGACCGGCGTGTTCTGATCGCCGAACGCGATGGCGCCCGCGACGAGGATCGCCGTCCACACCAGGGTGAGCCAGCGACCCACGCGCAGCAGGTGCTCGGGATCCTCACGGCCGGTCAGGGGCGCGTAGAAGTCGTGGGTGGACGCTGAAGCGAGGGAGTTCACCGCCGACGCGTGGCTGCTCATCGCCGCCGCGAGAATCCCGCCGACCGCGAGCCCGGCGATGCCCCCGGGGAGGTGCGTCACGATGAACGTCGGGTAGATCGCATCACTGCGCATGCCGGCCTGATCCGCGCCCGCGAGCCAGAGACTCGTCCCCACGAGCAGAAACAGCGCGAACTGCAGGATAATGAAGACGCCTGAGCCGATCAGCGCGCGCTGCGCGTCTTTCAGGTTGCGCGCCGCCAGCAGTCGCTGCACGATCAGATGGTCGGTGCCGTGTGACGCACCGGACAACAGGGCGCCGCCGATCAGACCGCCCCAGAATGTGTAGGTCTTCGTGAACGACAACGAGAAATCCAGGGCCGTGAGCTTGCCCGCGTCCCAGGCGCGCCCGAAGGCCTCGATCCCGCCGGCGCTGTGCGTGGCCACGATCAGCGTCGCGATCCCGCCGAGCAGATACACGCCGAGCTGAATGACGTCGACCCACACCACGGCGCGGAGTCCGCCGACCCACGTGTACACCAGCGTCACGAACCCGATCGCCACGATCCCGACCGGCAGACTCCAATGCGTAATGATGGCCAGCGGGATGGCGGTGGCGAAGATGCGGACGCAATCGGCCAAGGCGCGAGTAAGCAGGAAGACGCCCGACGCCGTGCGGCGCGCGACGGGTCCGAAGCGGTGTTCCAGCCGCTGGTAGGCGGTGTCCTGCGTGCCTTCGAAGTAGCCCGGCAGCAGCAAGGCGGCGACGCCGATGCGGCCCAGCAGATAGCCGAAGGCGATCTGGAGAAATGTGAGGTCCCCGCGTGACGCGAGGCCTGGCACGGAAATCACCGTGAGCGCGGACGTTTCGGTGGCGACCACCGAGAACATCAGTGCCCACCAGGGGAGCCCCCGATGCCCGAGGAAGTAATCCGACGCGTGGCGTTGCCGGCCGGCGAGGAGGAGGCCGAACACGATGACCGCGGCGAAGTATGCGAAGATGACGGCGACGTCGATCGAGCGCACGATCAGTCCTGAAGACAAAACGGCCCGCGACGAGCGCGGGCCGGATGTGCCAAGACGTATGACGGCAAGACGGTCAGACGGTGAAGGACGACCCGCAGCCGCAGCCGCCGGTCGCGTTCGGGTTCTCGAACGCGAAGCCGGATTCCTGGAAGTTGCTCTTGTAGTCGATGACGACGCCGTTCAAGTACTGGGTGCTGAATTCGTCCACGAACAGCCGGACACCGGCGCTCGCGATGACGACATCGTCCGCGGCGGGTTCGGGTTCGACGCTGAGGCTGTACTTGAAGCCCGAGCAGCCGCCCGGAAGGACGGCGACGCGAAGCCCCGCGGTTTCCGGGGTCGCGTGCTCTTCGGCCAGGAACTTGCGGACCTCTTCGCCCGCGCGCTCCGTGAGAGTCAGATTGACGGTCGGCTTTTGTGTGGTGCTCATCACTATCCTCCGTTCTGGCCGCAACTTAGAAGGTCCCTGGGGCGATGTCAACGGCGGCCGCCGTCGGTCCGCTTGCTTTGCCGCCCGGCGCACCCCCAATTGGTGGCCCTATGACCCTCACCTTCCTCGACTGGCTGATCATCGGGCTCTACTTCGCGTTCAACATCGGGATCGGGTTCTACTACAAGGCACGCGCCGGCCAAAGCACGAGTGAGTTCTTCCTCTCGGGCCGCAACGTGCCGTGGTGGCTCGCCGGTACCTCCATGGTCGCGACGACCTTCGCGGCGGATACGCCGCTGGTCGTCACGGGCTTTGTCGCCAAGAACGGCATCGCCGGCAATTGGCTGTGGTGGTGCTTCGTCGCCAGCGGGATGCTCACCGTGTTCTTCTACGCCCGGTTGTGGCGGCGCGCCGGTGTGATGACCGATGTCGAATTCGCGGAGATTCGCTACACGGGGAAGCCCGCCGCCTTCTTGCGCGGCTTCCGGGCCCTGTACCTCGGCATCCCGATCAACTGCATCATCCTTGGCTGGGTCAACCTCGCGATGGTGAAGATCCTGCAGCTGATCTTCGGGGTCGGGAAGGTCGAGGCGCTCGCGATCGTCCTGGGCATGATCCTGCTGACGTCCGCGATCTCGACGCTGTCGGGCCTCTGGGGTGTGCTCGTCACCGACATGTTCCAATTCGTGGTCAAGATGAGCATGGTGATCATCCTGGC
>Ga0137419_10000535_pt1 | contig 14015 bp, 11 predicted proteins | sample CZODoug3_1_2_16f_FD_108279 | JGI IMG/M metagenome (GOLD analysis project Ga0137419, IMG submission 108279) | Vadose zone soil fungal communities from Angelo Coast Range Reserve, California, USA - CZODoug3_1_2_16fungal (Illumina Assembly) | ecosystem: Environmental > Terrestrial > Soil > Vadose... | reverse complement strand
TTCTGAGCCAGGATCAAACTCTCATTTGAATCCTGAAGACAATCTTCATTCGTAATTGACAACGAATGAGATCATCCTGCCCCTTACGCCGAAGCGTAGGGACATAATTGTTAGAGATCGCTTTGGATTTTTAATCCGAAGCTTCTTTATTCATGACTGGCACGTTCAATCTGTTGTCAAAGACCGCGACGGCACCCGCCTGAGCGGGGCGTTTCGGAAAGAACCACGACCGTGCCAGTGCGGCGAACCGCACAGATGCAAAATCATGTGTCCTCGAAACCTTTCAAACATATCGCTGCGGGGCTGCTCTGTCAACCCGCGGTTCACACACCTTTCACACAGGGTTTTCCACAGCTAAGTGGAGCCGAATGTTTGAGATGCGATTCCCAGATTGGGCCTCACCCGGCGGGAAAACCCGCTTTCAGGGGAGCCGTTTGAGGCGCGAACAGCAACATGCGACCTTCGCCTGGGGCAAAAACTGCCATATTCACAGCACACGCCGAGGCAAAAGGTCTGAAAACTTGTCAAAAGATCAATTTGGAGTTCTTGCTAAAGGAACCCTTCGGAAACTCTATTCCCGAATCGAAGCTCCGTGGCCGGAGCTGATTGAAGGCATTTGCCCTCTTGTACACCAGATGCTGAACGAGCGTCGAGAGTTGCACAAAATCGCTCAGCAAGCCACACATCTGCTCTCGATTCATTGTTTATACCAAACCCCTGCGGGGAGCGCAAGGGGGTTGGTGAAAAAAGTTGACGAGGGTGGTTCCTGGGTAATTTGTGGGCCTGGATGCGTCTGTGGGCCGCATGGTTGGCGGGTTTCAGGCACTTTGGGTTCCCCTGCCGCGTGTGGAGCCAATTGCCGAGAGAGAATCGGGGAACGTCCTCGTCCTCCCGGAGGTTCCCACTTTCCCGCAGCTTGCGACGTGGGCGAGCGGAAGCAGCCGATTGCCGATAGAGGATGTCTAAAGACAGGATTTCCTGCCGTGACCTGCACGAGAATGGTGGCTGGCTTGTTCGTACCTGAACAATTCCGGCAGGCGGGGGAAAACATCTGGGACCTGCGGTTCCCGATGACAAACCCGTGCCTTGGTCGCGCCGAGAATATCCTGCTGGTCCATTCCCTTAAAAACAGGTAGGTCAATCTCGTGAGCGCTACACTCAGCGGATTTTCGTTTCCCCGAACCGCTCCGTCAAAAGCTTGCAGCCAACGGGTTGGACCAACCGGCACACTGCACATAACAAAGCAAGCACCAACAGAAGCCCGCCAACCTCTTCCATGGTTAGGAGCTCAAGTCCAGAAGCCGTTTGACGTTGTTTTCCTGTTTGGAATCTGGAAATTGCAAGCATCAAAATAGTTGCGCTAGGTGCAGAGGTTGCAGTGGGCGGGCGATGCGGCTTGGGCGCGGGTCAGGGATGCGTGGGCGGAGAGCCCTTGGCGAACCACTCCTCGAACCACTCGAGCGTGCGCAGGTTGTAGTCGCGAGCATCGGCGGGTTTGATGAATAAGTGTCCTTCGTTGGGATAGACGACTAGCTTGGTGGGGACGTGGTGTGCGACTAGCGCGTGCCACCATTCGACCGATTGTTCCATGGGGACTTCGCCGTCGCGGTCGCCTACGAGGATCAGCGTGGGCGTGTTTACGGCTTTGACGAAGTGCATGGGATCGCTTTTGGCGTAGACCGCGGGATCGTCGTAGATGGAGGCGCCGAAGAATGGGATCATCCACTCGTCGATGTCGTTGACGCCGTAGTAGCTGAGCCAGTTGGAGAGGCCGGCGCCGGCGACGACGGCGGCGAAACGCCGGGTTTGGGTTTCGGCCCACATGGCCATGTATCCGCCGTAGCTGTGGCCGCGGATGCCGATGCGCTTGGGGTCGATGGGAAACTGCTTGGAGATGGCATCGATGCCGGACATGATGTCCTGGTAGTCGCCGCCGCCGAAATCTTTTACGTTGCCACGGGTGAAGGCTTCGCCTTGTCCGTAGCTGCCGCGCGGGTTGGGGCAGAGGACGAAGTAGCCCATGGCGGAGTGCGGACCGATGATTTCTTCGTCCCAGCGTGAGGTGCAGGCCCAGGATGGACCTCCGTGGACGCTGACAATGAAAGGATAGGTTTTGGCAGCGGAGTAATCTTTGGGCAGGGTTAGCCAGCCTTGGACTCGAGTGGTGCCGTTCATCCAATGGACGTTGCGAATTTCGCCCCAAGCCGAGTGAATGCTGCGGTTCAGATTTGTCAGTTGCTTCCAGTGGCCGGGCGGGCCAGCCCAGACTTCTGGCGGAGTGGTTCCGGACTGGCGGGCGACCGCGGTGAGGGAGGCGTCGCGGGAGAACGATGCGCCCGGAACCCAGGCATCGCTGGTGGTACCGTCGAGTTCTTCGCCGGTCCAGATGGTTTGCGCTGGACCTGCTGTGGTGCTCACGGTGGCGAAGGCGGAGTTGCCATCGGCGTTTTGGGCGAAGGCGATGCGGTCTGGGGAGATCCACGCGATGGCGGAGGGAGAGGTCTTGCTGTTTGGCGTTAGATTTCTGGCCGCGCCTCCGGCGGCGGGAACGACATGGATTTCGCCGCCGGTCAGGCCAGCGTCGCTCATTAGGCCTTCGATGAAGGCCACGCTTTTGCCGTCGGGGGAAACGAGCGGGTTGGCCACTTGGAGGCTGGGTTTGTAAATCTCGCGCATGGCTCCGGTTTTTCCACTCACCAGATAGAGGCGGGCGATCCACCAGTTGGCGTCGCCGGAACCATGGGCGGAGATTGCGGCCCAGGATTGGCTGTCAGGAGTCCAGTCGTACTCGTACACATAGACATCGGCGGGTGTGATTTGGGCGAAATGATCTGTGGCCAGGTCGACGGTTGCGATGCGCTGCTCGAAGATTTGCTGATCGATGACTCCAGCGAGAGGGGTCATGGGTTGGAGGGGACCTGCGGCGCGGGGCATACCCTCTATATAGAGGATGGCGAGGGTGGCTCCATTTGGGGCGAAGCGGGGGGACTGAACATAGCCTTTCAGCTCGGCATGTTTGAGCGGAGCGCTGCCGTCGACGGCGGCAGTCCACACCTGAGCGGCGGGCGCGTCGCCAGGAAGATCGGCTACGAACGCAACATGTTGGCTGTCGGCGGACCAAGCCACTTCGCGGAGGGGAAGTTTGCTTTCCACTGCGATTCCGTGAGAAGCCCCGCCCGCGGCCGGTACGACGGCGAGTTCGCCGTTCACGATGTAGGCGACTTGGGTTCCGTCGGGAGAGATTGCAACCTGGTCGATCTTCCTGGCGTGGGGCATTGAATCCAAAACCGTAGCTGCGCGCGAGGGTACTGCAGTCTGGTCTTGCGCGAAAAGCGAGGCGGGAACGGAGGGGAGAGCGACGAGACACAGAAGGGCGAAGCACCGAGGTACGTTGGCAGTCATCCTGCTAGCAATCATAGCGACCGCAGTATATCTGGTTGTCAGGTGGTATGACCAACCGGAGAGCGGCGCGTCCTCAAGGCTCTTGAAATTCCTTTTTGCCCGCACGGGACGCGGGACGAGTCGTTTCGCGGCATTTCTGGTGCGGATTCGCGATTGCCTCCAAGTGCCACAAGTCGCCGCAGTTCAGAATTGCGCGAGTAACAGTTTCGCGATTAAAACGTGACAATCTGTTTACAAGGTCTTTGCTCCGGCGCAATTCCAGCGCTCATCTTAAAGCCTAGCCTTGGGTCAGAACACTACCCGTCCGAGGGTCCCCTGCTCCGGACGGATGTTCGTTTGCGAATCGACGGCAAAGGACAACCGTTTGGGCCTGTCTCTACCTGTCCTTTTGAGACTGCTGACAAGGTTGACTGGAGCGGGGACTATGCGAAAAGCGTCCGTACTGTTGCTGCTGGTGGTATCAGGCTTCGGTCAATGGGCCGGGGCGCGCGACGTTGCGGTTACGGGCGTTGCCGGACGCAGCTGGCTCAACCAACTGAACCGGAATTTTGAAGTAACCAGCATGGGCAAGACCGGGCATCTCGGACCGGCGCCCGCCTCTGCCGAAGACCGTTCCCGCTGGCAAATGGGTCTTTCAACCAGCGCCACCGATGCGGTCAGCCTGCGTGGCGCCGACCTGTACCGCCTGAATTGCCAATCCTGCCACGGCGAGACCGGCCAGGGTGCCCCCCCGGAAATTAACTCCCTCATCAACCCCGTGCGCGCCACCTCCGTGGCCATGGTGGCGGCGCGCATGAAAGCAACGGGGATGAACATGTCGCATGCGGACGCGGTCAAGATGGCCGAGCAGTCCAAGGATGCGCTGTTGCAGCGCCTTCACAATGGCGGGCAGGATATGCCGGCCTTCCCGCATCTGGATGACTCCGAGGGCCGCGCTCTTGGTGCTTATTTGAAACAGCTATCTGGGCTTCCCTGTGCGGAGCGGGAGCAGACTAGCGTAAAAGAATCGCCGATGCGCGTCGGCGAACATGTTGTGAAATCGACGTGCCACATCTGCCACGCGGCTTACGGAGCCAACCCCAGCCCGCAACAGATTGCTGAAGGCGCGATTCCGCCGCTGAGCGCTTTGACAAGCCGGGTAACGCTGCCGCAGTTCGTGCGCAAGGTCACAGCGGGAGCGCCCATCGTGATGGGTCAACCCGCCACCGCCTGCCGCGGCAGAATGCCAGTGTTTTTCTACCTAAGCCAGGACGAAGCTGCGGACGTGTACTTGTATCTGACGTTGTATCCGCCTTATAAATTTGCGGCGCTCGATCCTGCCGGCCCGGTGCGGGAAGCGGACCGCGGAACCGCCGATGGTGCGTCGATCTTGAGTACATCGATTGGGTCGGATTCTGAGCCGCCGAGCACGCCGCCTGCCGCCCAGGATCAAGCCTTGGAAATGTCGGTTGCCCCATCGGTGGGCTTCGGCTTGTTCCTGACTTTGCTGCTGGCCGGAGGCTTCACCTTTACAGTGCGCGAATGCATGCGGCTGTCGGCGGTCGCCGAAGCCCTGAACCCGGCGCGTGCGTTGCGGGTTAGCGACGCGAGCCCGGAAGCGGAGAACAGGCAGGAGGATCAGCGCTTGATCGCGTAGGAATTTTGGTTCCATGTACATTGGCAAAACTGGCTGTTTTCATAATTTTTCTTGATCGACTGCCTTCCCCCAGGCCGGACGGTCGCCGGACTCCCTGAACGGCGGCAAGAGTAACATCCCCCGAAGGTTGAAATTCGCGGAGACTCGCGAAGGCCAACCCCCGAGGTGTACGTGCTGCAACGGAAACATACCTTATATGAGGAACATGCCATGTCTAGATCGCGGACCGTACTACTTGCTTTGGCTGTATTTGTTTGCACGGCGGCTCAGTCTTCGTTTGCCATCCCAGCGTTTGCGCGCATGTATGGCACGTCGTGCTCCACTTGTCACATTGATTTTCCAAAACTGAACGACTTCGGTAAAGCGTTCAAAGATGCGGGTTTCAAATTTCCGAAGGACGATGACTCCTTCGCGAAAATCCCGCCTGTGATGCTGGGGGCTCCGGCGCAAAAGGAGATCTGGCCGAAAACCATCTGGCCGGGCGTTATCCCGGGAATGCCACCCATCAGCGTCCGCTACGCCTCTTTCTTTCAGGTCCTGAGCAAGAATCGAAACAATTTCAATTCGACGCCAGCGGCGATCGGGGATTTCGTTCCTCGAACGGACTTCCAGGACGGCACGCTCACTCTTCTGATGGCAGGCAGCTTCGGAAGCGGTGTTTCGTTTTGGATTGACGACGACATCGCCGCGGGCGGATCTGGCGCTGCCGGCGGCATGGGCGACGCCTGGTTGAAATTCAATCTAAGCAACGTCTTCAAGCTGCCCAATGACGCGCTCAGCCTTCGTATCGGCCAGTTCGAGCTCGACCTTCCCTGGAGCCAGGCACGCACCTGGAATCTGAGCGGCTGGGACATCTTCGACCAGCCGAATGTGGGCACGGGCTCGGACTTCGTGAACAACTCTTTTTCCATCTCGTCAGGGACGCAGGGCGTGGAGTTGAGCGGCGGCCACAGCTACGGCGGCTACCACTATTCGGTAGCCGTGGTGAACCAGAATACCAGCGGCGCCGCTCCTGGTCCGGCGAATGTCGGATCCGGCGGCGACGGCTTCTTCTCCGACTCCAACTTCAAAGACCTCTACGGCCGGGTATCGTACCGGGTGAACCTGGAGAGGGATGCGGAGAGCCGGAAGGGGGTTCAGGCGGCGGGCGCAACCGGTCCGCACGACCACACCTACATCGACGTCGGGGCGTACGGTTTCTACGGCCGCTCCGTGCAGCGGCTTGACACAGGAAGCACCATCTTGACCGCCCGTGAACCTTTCTACCGTGTCGGCGCCAGTGCCAGCTTCAACTACCGCACCTTCAACTTGTTCGGCACCTATATGTACGGACACGACAAGAACCTGGTGCTCAACACAGCGGGCGACGGTCTTGCCTCCGGCGAACCGGTGCACTTTAGCGGCGGCTTCGTCGAGGCCGACTACATGGCGTTGCCCTGGATGATGACGAGCCTGCGTTGGGATTCGGTCAACTCCGCTTCCGACCGTCTGAATGGTGTGGATGGCGCGGGCTTCTTCGCGCCCTTCCATTCCACTCGCACGCGCATTACACCGGGCGTGCAGTTCCTCATTCACCCCAACATCAAGGCCGCGTTTGAGTACCAGATTCGGCCTGAGCAGGTGGTCACAGATCCGACCACCGGCGATATCGTGACCGGCCCCTTCCGCACGAACTCGGCGGTGGCGGGACTGGATTTCGTATTCTAAACACCAACCCACGGGAGGCTTCGGCCTCCCGTATTTTTACTTTCCTAAGGATGTTTGGACGCAATGAATAAGACTTTTGCAATACTCACAGCAACTCTCGCACTGACCGCCAGTTCGCTGGCCGGTAGCATCAGCGGCAAACTCTCGGGGGTGAACGGCATTTCGGTCGTCTATGTTGACACGATCGCCGGCAAAAGCTTTCCTGCGCCGGAACAGCACCCTGTAATCAATCAAAAGGGCCTGCAAATTCTTCCTCATATTCTGGTCGTGCAGACAGGAGCCACGGTTGATTTCCTCAATAGCGACAAGGTCGCCCACAACGTTTTCTGGCCCAGCGTTCAGGGCGGCGGCAAGAAAGCTCCTGGCCACAATCTGGGAACCTGGCCGCAAGGCGAAAAGCGCAGCTTCAAATTCGACCAAGCCGGCGTTGCTCCCATTCTGTGCAATGTTCACCCGGAGATGAGCGGCTATCTTCTTATCGTCCCTACCCCCTACTTCGTGCAAACCGATAACAGCGGGGTTTACAAGATCGACAACGTGCCCGACGGACAGTACACGGTGACGGCATGGCACGAGGGGTCGAAAACGCAGTCGAAGCCGGTTGCGGTTTCGGGCGATGCCAAGGCGGATTTCACACTGAGCAAGTAAACAACAAGAACGACGAAGCGCATTCTTACACTACGGACCTCCTATGCCTAAGAATATTCTTACCCTTTTTGTTTGGACGCTTGTCCTCGGTGCGCTTGCACCTGGGCAAGCGTTGAATCCTTCGGAACTGAAGAATCCCGCCATGCGCGCCCTGCAGGAGAAGTACTTCGGGCAATTGCAGAACGTGGCCGATGAGATCCATGCCCATGTCTTTCCCAATTCCTTCTATGCCAGCCGCGTATTGGACCTAGATCTGGCGCATCAGGAAAAGGCCAACCAGCGCTCGCTGCGCTTCGACAGCTACAAGGGCAAAACGGTGGTGGAGCTCACCGGCAATTATTTTGCGGCCTATGTCGAGGATGAGATGGACAAGAAACACCGGGCCGCGGCCACCTGCCAGGACGTGGTTCTGCCCATTTTGCAGATCGCTGTCCCCGTGTTCCAGGACATGCCGGAGGTGGACGGATTTGCGCTGGAGATTTCTCATCAGGTGCGAAAAAAGGTGATGGGGAGCGTCCGGGAGCACCCCGAAAACCTGGTGGTCATTCTCGATCGAGACGCGGCAGTCCGTCTCGTCTCGGCGAGAACCGACCGGGAGCGTCAAGCCGCGCTGTTGGAGGGGCAGACTTTCATCAACGCGGAACAGTTTGTTTTGACTCTCCGCGACGACCTGGGAAAGCCACAGATCGAAGACAGCGACGCTCCTTCTGTGGCCCGGAAAGAGCAACCCAACACCTGGACCCTGGCGAAAGCGACAAACTTCCCCGCGATACGTCCTTCTGCCCGGAGCGCCGCACCTGCGCCGCCGGCGGCCGTTCGTGACACTTCGAGAGAGGCGCTCTCAGCAATCCAGGCATCCTTGCAGGGCACGATCGACAAGATCGTGGGGGAGATGGATGGTCAGGCGGGCTTTGTCAGCTACGCACCGCCCTCGGTGGTCTCGTTCCGCAAAGGGGCGTACCTGGAGTTCTCCGTGAACTCGAAGCTGCCGGCAACGGTGGCGGGATCACGTTATAAACTGGCGGCACTGGCGTTCGACGATCACATCGCTCATTTGGTGCGGCCCATCGCGTTCCAGTTTCAAGGCGACACACCCATCGACGGAATCGCCTTCAGCACCACGATTCACACTGGGACTGCGACAGCTCCGGTGGCGACAGCCGGTAAGACCGCGGTCAGCGATGGGACCCAAGCGGTGGAGTTCTTTTTGCCGCTGGAGTCGCTGCGATGCTACGAAAGCTACGACTGCACGGGCCAACAACTGATCGACGCCGGAGCAATTCTGATTAACGGCGAGCGGGTCAGCCTGGACTTGCAAACGGCCGAAGCGGACGCGCGATAGAGGTTGCGGGCTTCGGCCCGCAGCGCGGTGCTGACCCAACCGATTGGCTTTTCGGAATCCTGCGCGGTAAAATCCTGACTCCACGGCTTTGGGAATCGAGCTTTACGTGCCACCAGCTCGCTAGGCTCAGTCAGCCGCCCGTCGGAGCTGGGCCGTAGAACCCTAGCGCTTCATTTCACCCCAGGAGAAATCTGTTATGCCGGAAACTGCCCTGAGTGGCGCCGAGTTCAAGAAGCAAATGCGAGAGGGCAAGCCCAAGATGGGGTTGTTTCTCAACTCTCACAGCCCCACCGTGGCCGAGCAGTTGGCGCACAGTGGGTACGACTGGCTGCTGGTGGATTCGCAGCATGGACCGATGGGGTACGAAAAGCTTTCGGCCATGCTGTGCGCGATCGCCGCGGGCGGAGCTAAGTCGATGGTGCGCGTGACGGGCTACAGCGACCGGGCTGGTATTCAGCAGGCTCTCGATTTGGGGGCTGATGGGGTGCTGGTGCCGTACATCAATACGGCGGAAGAGGCGCGACAGGCGATAAGCTGCACAAGGTACCCGATGGCGGGTACGCGATCGGTATATTTTCCGCAGCGCAGCATGAATAAGGCGGGACTGCTGGGATATGCCGGGTCGGCGAACGACAACATCATTGTGGCCTTACAGGTGGAAACCGCGTCTTGCATCGAGAATATGACGGAGATTGCGGCCGTGCCCGGCGTCGATCTGTTGTTCTTGGGACAGAACGATCTTTGCATGTCGATGGGGCTGTATGTGAAATATGAATTCCCTCACATGTACACGTCGCCGGAACTGGGCGCGGCCACGCAGAAGCTGGTTGACGAGGCACGCAAGAACAAGATTATTCTGGGGATATTTTTGTTCGGCACCTCGCGCGTCGGTGAGTTCCTCGACAAGGGATTCACATTGATCAGCGTCGGGAACGATCTGCACCAAGTGCTGACGCAGGCCGGGGCTTACGTCAAGGATATGGAAGGCATTGCCAAGGACAAGAAGAAGGAATGGGTGCGACGGCCTTCGGCGCTGATTTAGCTTGACTCGCAAGAAAAACGCCCGAGCGAATCGCTCGGGCATTTTTCTGTCACACCCTTACCCTTATCGACCAGGAGGGCGAGGGTGCCGGGCCTGCGTAATCTTCTCGATTCCTAGAACATGTTCCAGAGGAACTGGTTATAGACCTCGTGGTGGTACTGCACCTCGGGGGCTTTGACGAACGTTCCCAGCAAACGCGGGCAACGGTCGGCGGACGCCTGTTTCAGGTCGGCGTAGCGGCCCTTCACGTCTTCACCCAGCAACTTCGTTGTCCAGTCGGACTTGCGGAAGTTCTCCAGTGCGTCGTAGACGTTGTCGGGCAGATAGCGGGCGGCCTGCCGCAGATTCTTGATCTTGGCCGTCTCGCCATGCAGTCCAGATTTGAAGATCGAGTACATGACCATGTACGGATTGGCGTCTGGCGCCACCGAGCGGACTTCGACGCGCATGCTCCTCTCGTTGCCGATGGGGATGCGGATCATGGAACCGCGGTCCACGGCCGAAGCCTTGAGCTGGTTCGGAGCTTCAAAGTGCGGATCCAGACGGCGGTAGGCGTTGACGCTGGCGTTGAGCAGAAGGCAGATGTCATTCCCGTGGGTGAGAATGCGATCGACGAAGGACCAGCCAAATTTGCTGAGCATTTCCTCGCCCTTCGGATCCCAGAACAAGTTCTTGCCGCCCTTGCTGATGGACACGTTGGTGTGCATGCCGTTCCCGTTGACGCCGACGACGGGCTTGGGCAGAAACGACGCGGTGAGGCCCATGCTGGTGGCGACTTGGCGGCAGATCAGCTTGTAGAGCTGAATCTGATCGGCGGCGGCCACGACTTCTCCGTAGCCATAGTTGATTTCAAACTGTGACGGGGCGACTTCAGGGTGATCCTTTTCGTTCTCAAACCCCATCGACCTCTGCACTTCGGCCGTCCGGTCAATGAAGGTGCGCAGGACATCGCCGGGAAGCGAATGATAGTAACCGCCGGTGTTGACGTACTCGAACTTGTAGGTCTCGTGGTAGTGGCGTTCAGCATCAGCGCCGAGGAACAGAAAACCCTCAATTTCATTGGCCGCGTTGAGGGTGTAGCCCTCCTTCTTGTGCAGATCCTGGGCCATGCCCTTGAGCACGCCGCGGATGTCGGCGCTGTAGGGGGTGCCGTTCTTGTCGATGACTTCGCCGAACACGAGAACCTTGCCAGAACCGAAATAGTCGGCGGGCGCCCAGTAGAAGGCGCTCCAGTCGATGCCGAGGCGGAGGTCGCTCTCGCGCTGGGCTGTGAAGCCGCGGATCGAAGAGCCGTCGAAGGTGAGGTTGTCCCAGCTCTTGATGAGAAACTTCTTGTCGTAGTCGAGCATGTGCAGGCGGCCTTCGAGGTCGCTGAACAGGACCGTCACTGCCTTAATGCGCTTTTCATCGGTGAGGTACTTGATGCGCTTTTCCTGAACCTTGTGGGCGGGAACGCGCGCTTTGCGCTCTTCCTTGGCTTCCAGGTTGAGCTCTTCGAGCTCGGGATAAGGGAGCATCAAAAAATCACGTAGTTCGGTCGACATGGATCTCCTCGAAGTTTGGATGGATTAATTTCAGCCGGACACACACACTAGCACAGCGATTCCATTCGCGACGACTAGGATACGTGATGGTTATAGGTGCCGCCAATCGAAAGCGCTTATTGGCCACATTCAGGAAATTTATCGAAAAGTGGGTGTAGGCCGCCCGAACCCTTACCCTCGGCGGCCCCCCAAGTCTTTCCCGGCCATCCCGCGCGCGGACTCCTGTTCCGCGAGTCTTTTGGACAAGTCTCTTTCGCCAGCTCTTGCAGGAGTGTCCCGGCGCGACCTCGATTCCGAGGGCTCGTCGATTCCGAGGGCTCGTCTATTCCGAGGGCTCGTCTATTCCGACGGCTCGTCTATTGCGACGGCTCGTGCGGGGTTACCAGCGTCTCCTTGTTGATGATGCCGCAGGCGATGCGGTCGCCGGCGTTGCCGGCCGGGTCGCTCTTCAGATCGTCGGCTTTGGCGTGGATCATCAGTGCAGTTCCGCCGTTGCTGAACGCGGAATGGGTGCCGGAGACCAAACTCACGTTTTCGTTGACGATCACAAGCTTGGCCTTGCCTTTGTCGTTGACAGTGAAATTGTTCATATCGCCCGCATGCGCGCCGTCGGGATTCTGCAGGCCGTGCTTCTTGTCGTCGGGATTGAAGTGCGGGCCGGCGGACTTGAAATCGGGCGCGTCACACTTTGCATTCTGGTGGATATGGATGGCGTGCTCGCCCGGCGGCAGCTTCTTGAGATTGAGCTTGATCTTGACACCCTTGCCTTGGGCTTGGAGTGTGGCTTTGCCGACGCTCTCACCTTTGGCGTTTTTTAGCTCGACGCTGTAGCTGTTTGCGGCTCGAAGCAAGGTGGAACTGGCGGCGAACAGCATCAGGAGGGCAATTCTGCGAAGACTGGTTGAGATGTTCATGACAGGCAAATTATATCGCCGGGGGCGTTTCGGTTGTCCCGGGCCAACACTCACAAGGGCAGCCTCGTCTCTCGGACAATCGCGTGCCATCGTGCTAGCTCCTTTACAATGGGCCAGCCGGACTTTCATGATGCGCCCCCTCAGAACATTCGGCATACGGATTCTCGCATGGTCTCTGGCGGCAGCTTGCCTGATTGGGCCAGGATGCAGTCCCCCCAACACTGCGAGGACACCTTCGGCTGCGGGACCCGCTTCGGGTGGAGCCGGTTCAAAGACAGAAGGTGCGGCGAACCCGGAATTCCGTGGCGCAACCCACGACCTTTCCCCGGACGAGCGCGCCGGTGGCCACACCTTGCGCAAACACGTCGGGCGCAGCGACGATGAACTCCGCGAGCGGCTGGCGCAAGAGGACATTTCGGCGTCGTCGACCTATACCGACCGTGCGGCGGCGGAGTTCGCGGTGGGCAACGCACTGCAGCAGGGGCAGCATCGCATTGAGCAATGGCTCGCTCGGTCTGGTGGGCATCCCAATCTCGTGCTCGACTACCGAGGGGACGAGCCCATCGGGCGCACGCTCCACCGCCGAGATTCCGCCTCGCGGCCTTGTGCCAATGCGAAAGTCGTTCTACGCTGGCTGAGCTCGAGCGAGTATTACGTGCTGACGTCGTACCCGGAGTGCCGTTAGATGACAGCCAAGAAAACGACAACGAAGAGTGGTGCGGCCGAGGGGAAGCTGCCGGTTTCGCCCGGTACGTTTCCTGCGTTGAGGCGATTCCTGCGTGGCTACCTGCACGAAGACTGGCAGGAGGACCACGACTCGCCCGCCGAAGCAGCCCAGCAGTTCTGCGAAGATGCCTCGGCTGAGGAGCGACAGGATGTCGCACGCGAGTGGGAGGCCTTCCGCCAGCGCACAAAAAATCTTTCGTTACCTGCCACTGCCGCCCTCCTGAGCACCCAGCTTGGCTCCGCGTGGCAACCGAAGGCCTCGGACCAAATCGAAGCGATCTCCGCCGTATTTCGGCCTTTTGACCGGAAAATGTAGGGTCTTGCCAGTCCAGAAAGGGCTCGCATCCGGGTGTTCCGGACTTTCGTCCCTCCCCGAACCGAACGTTCACTGCCCCAGGGTAACCTTCGGTAACCTTGGGTTCTGCCCCAGCCACCTTACAATGAACCTGTCGCGGACCATCCTGCCGGTCCTGTGGGTACGGGTAACTCTGTCACCGGCAAGGTAGGCACCGCTGGCGGACTGTTTCCAGAACAGCGGAAACGCGCGGGCGGAACGCGAGATCGGAGTCGGCATCCTATGGTTTTCGGGTTTGGCTTCAGTAAACAAAAGGCGCTTTCTTCGGCCGAGAAGTACGTCCAGCAGGGCAAGCTGCAGAATGCCATTGCGGAGTACGAAAAGATTCTCAAGGCCGACCCGCGGGACTTGACTGTCCTGAATACCATTGGCGACCTCTACGCCCGCATTGGCGACAACGCTCGCGCGATTGAATATTTCAAGCAGGTGGGTGACGCGTACGCCTCGGACGGTTTCACGGTTAAAGCGATCGCCGTATATAAGAAGATTTCCAAACTCCAGCCATCGCTCGATGGCACGCTGAAGCTGGCGGAATTGTTCACCCAGCAAGGGCTGTTTAACGATGCGCGGGCTCAGTATTTGCAGGTCGCGGAGGAGTTTCTCCGGTCCGGCGAACTGGATAAGGCCATCCGCATCTTCCAGAAGACTCTGGAAATGGATCCAGAGAACGTCGCCATGAAGCTGCGTCTGGCGGAAGTG
>Ga0137419_10000533_pt1 | contig 14027 bp, 13 predicted proteins | sample CZODoug3_1_2_16f_FD_108279 | JGI IMG/M metagenome (GOLD analysis project Ga0137419, IMG submission 108279) | Vadose zone soil fungal communities from Angelo Coast Range Reserve, California, USA - CZODoug3_1_2_16fungal (Illumina Assembly) | ecosystem: Environmental > Terrestrial > Soil > Vadose... | reverse complement strand
CGAACTCCCGTCGATGGGTCTCTTCCTGGTTAGGGAGTCCAAAGCCCATCATTGGCCGGGTCATTGTTTCGACCCTTGCTAGTCCACTACACCACCGGGCTACAAGAGACGCGGGTCTTCGGCCAAGTCCCAATAAGCCTTCCGCGCGATCGAGCACAGTCGAGGCTTGGAGGGTCTTGGCTATGCTCGCTAGAACTTGTCGAGGAACCGAAGCCATTCTACTAAGTTGGAAGGGAGAAAACAACCACTGTAATGAAGACAACGATCCAGGCTAACAGGAGAATTCGAGTTCTTGGTTGATCCTTCTCGTTCAAGATTGAACTGCCTTTGAAGACGCGCCAGTGTTTTTTGTCACGCCAGATCTCGTTGAAACAGGAGTGGGTGTAATGGCTGACCTTTGTTTGAGGCAAAGCTCCCTTCCATTGCGGAATACTCGCAAATCGGTTCACAGTTTGGAAATTACCGTATAATATGGTACGCGACAGACCTCCATAGACTACAAGCCTCAAGAGGGTATAGACGGCAATGGTTACCAAAACGGAAATTGCCAGAGCAGAACCCAAGGCACCAACAACACCTCCCGGTCTAAGACTGAAAACCGCGAATATTGCTATGGACAAGCTGATGAGGGTTGCAGCATGAGATTGTAACTGCATCCCATAGAACCCAAGCACGTCGTCCAAAGCGCCCTTGAAGTCCTTATCATTCTCAGTGTCGACTGCTGGTTCCATAGTCCTTACCGCATCGTTTCATAACATAGCGCAAATCTAAGCCTTTGAGAGCCTGTTAGCGGATAGTTTTTTTTCTCGTGTCTGAGCAATAGCCGAAACGTAGCTCAATCTTGTAGATGTCTTGTCAGCTGTGAATCGTCAGCTAGGTCGACCAACACTGGCCGATTGTTGAATGTCAGGCCGTGGTCTTTGTGCCGGTGCCTACTATTGCCTCTCCGCCCAGGCTGACTGGGCCAGATGGAAACATGCCTCGTAGTGTCTGTATCATTTCTTCTCGAACCGCTTTCTTCTTTTCGGGAGCCATTGTTGAGAGCATTTGAACGATTGGTCCGGCCGTCTCGGTCGCTGCTTCGTAGTATTCTTCCGGGCTAGTCGTGGCCCACACCGTTACATTGGCTCTCTGAGAGTTGAAGTTTGAGAAGCCTGCTTTTGTGAAGATTCCTCCGAGCATTTCCTGGCTTGGAATCCCGAAGGGTCCCTCCGGGTGTGCCGGGTGGTACGGGTTTGAGGTCTGGAAGTTGCTTCGCAACGGCCTTCATGAGGACGGTGAAGAAGGGAGCTTTTTCCGGGGGCCCCAGACTACGGCAGAGGCTTTCCCTCCTGGCTTCAGGACTCTGCGGATTGACTTTAGCATGCGGACCGGGTCAGGCATGAACATCAAGCCCAATCGACACGTGGCAGCTTCGAAACTGTTATCCTGTAATGTTGGTAGATCGTCGTGTTCATTCAGTTGGAAAGTGACATTCTTGAGACCTTGAGTGGCTATCCGTTCCCGGGCCACTGCAAGCATGCCGGGGGCGATGTCTACTCCAACAACCTTCCCTTTGGGTCCAACCATCTTGGCAATGGTAAGTGCGGGCTCGCCTGTTCCACAGGCTAGGTCCAAAACAGAGTTTCCCGGCTTGATTCCAGCATTCCTCACAAGCAGGTCGGTGAGGGGCTGAAGATTCTGAATGAAATTCCACTCCCATTTCTTCCAGCCACGCGCAGAAGCATTCCACTGTGCTCGCTGGCGCTGCTTGATCTCGTCAGAGTGTAAAGTAGACATTTGCATCTATTCACTGCTGTCCTGATTTCGTCTTAAGTCCTTGAACGTATGAGCTGATCTTGTAAGAGGCTTATCTGAGCATTGCCGGGCTCCCTGAGAATCCCCTGGAAAACGCCTAGAGAACAGCCTCTAAGTCTTTGTCGATGATAAAATCGGCTGAACCTTAGATTGACACGAACGGGGTTCTTGCTAGGATCCTGATAAGATCCCGGTAGCTGTCGACAGATTTAGAAAAATGGGTATGCGTGAGAGTCTCGCGACGCAGAAACCGGTTTCCGGAAATCTTAGAATTTCATCACTTGGACGTGTGGGACGCCAGCTATGGTTATGACCGCGTCTGGATGAACCAGTCCATTATTGATGGCCGCATCCACGACCCTTCGACCGACTAGGTTGAGCATGTCCGCGCCAACCATCATTACAACCGCCTCTGTCAAGCCTACGACTGCGCTCCCGTAGAACTTCGATTCAGGAGCTAGCTTCAATCGTCCTTCGCGGAAAGTCCGCCCCATGCACTCCTCGTCGCAGCACGCCACCAGCAAGCCTTTCTCGGTTTTGTAGGATGTGGCGTAGACGAGATCCAAGCCGCACCCCTTATGTCGTCAGGATTGACGATCGCGCACCGCACGCTTCGCAGACCAGGAAGGACAAGCGCCCCTCCCTGACAACCTTCGTATCCGGCCTGTGACAGACCGGACAGATGACAAACCTGTTCGAGTAGACATTGATCAGCCGGTTAATCGTCTCACGCGAAAACCTGCCCTGGAAGTATCCACGACCACCCTCGTAAGACCCTGCCGTAGCCATCTCCTTCGCCAAATATTTCAACACGTGATGCGGATCCCGGTTCAACCGGTCGACCACATCGGAGAAATTGACAACAATAGTCCTCTGCCCAATAATTTGGACCATAGCGACCGGTAACTCGAAACGCTCCCCGGTGCCAGTGGACTGGGTAATCTTCGATAACGCCCGATCCAGCAACCCATCATAGTCGTTCATCGATAGCGACATTGCCAGTAATACCTCGGTTGGCCTATTTCAACGATATTCTGGTCGCAAACGCTTATCCAAAACCCGGAACAGACTAACATTCTCTGAGGATGAGAGTCGAGTGGGAAGATGGGTAGTCTGCAGCGCCTGGCCATACGTCAACGATAGACCCCATCTAGGAACCTTCACACACCTTCTCTCCGCCGACGTGTACACACGCTACCTACGCCTGAAGGGGGAGGACGTCGTGATGGTATCCGGCAGCGACGAGCACGGGGCGCCGATAGAAGTTGAAGCGATCAAACGCCACATCACTCCACGCCAGCTAACCAACCAGTACCATAGAGTATTCACTCGCAGCATCAAACAGTTCAACATCCAATTCGACAACTACACTCGTACGGAGAGTCCTGTCCACAAGAAGTTCGTCCAAGAATTCTACCGGACCCTAGACAAGAACGGATACGTCTTCAATCAGAACATAATCCTACCATACTGTGAAAACGACAGGCGCTTCCTGCCAGACCGGTTCGTAGAGGGCGAATGCCCATACTGCCACTACATTCCTGCCCGTGGAGACCAGTGTGACAACTGCGGCAGAGTACTAGACCCGAAAGATCTGATCAATCCGTACTGCGTGCTCGATCATAGTACCCCAATAATGAAGGAGTCAGCGTCCTGGTTCTTCGACCTACCAAAACTATCAGACCAATTGAAGAAGTACGTGGAGGAGAACCCCAACCTTCCCGAAAATGCGCGAAACTTTAGCCTGAGCTGGATCAGAGACGGACTGAAACCCCGCTCACTAACCCGGGACCTGAAGTGGGGTATCCCGGCGCCGTTCAAAGGTGCCCAGGACAAGACAATCTACGTCTGGATGGAAGCAGTCCTAGGCTACCTCAGCGCCGTCAAAGAATGGGCAGAGAAGAACAAGAAGCCCAGCCAGTGGAAAAAGTACTGGCTTGATCCCGCCAGCCGCAACATCCACTTCATAGGCAAAGACAACATCCCGTTCCATGTCATCGTATTCCCCGGGCTGCTCCTCGCCAGCCATGAAGGATACAACCTGCCGTGGGAAGTAGCTTCCACAGAATACATCCAATTCGAAGGCCAACGGTTCTCGAAAAGCCGCAAGATCGGCGTCTGGATAGACGAGGCGCTCGAGCTCGAGAACGCGGAATACTGGCGATACGCGCTCATCAGCCTCCGACCTGAACAGCGGGACACGAACTTCACCTGGGAAGAGTTCGAGCGGAAGATCAATACAGAACTCAACGATGTTCTAGGCAATTTCATCCATCGAACGATCACTTTCATCAGCACCAGATTCAAGAATAAGATCCCCAGATTCACAGCCGACAAAGAAAAAGACCAGGACATCTTCAAAATTCTTCAGGAATCTCCGAAACGTCTCGACGATAAGCTTGAACGCTTCCGATTGAAAGAAGCACTCGAACAAGTTGTCCATTTGGCAAGAGAAGGCAACCGATATCTGAACGATAACGCGCCGTGGCACTCGTTCAAAACAGACCCAGCAGAGGCCGGTCAGACCCTAGCTGTAGCCGCCCAAATTGTAGGCACCATCGCAATCCAGATCCAACCATTCCTCCCAATATCCGCAACCCGAATCCAGCGAAGCCTCTTCCTCGGAAAAAAGCCAGACTGGAAATTCGCCGGCCAAATTACCACGAAACCAGGAGCCAAGATCAAGACTATGGAACCGTTGTTCCATAAAGTGTCGGCTCAGAAACTCCGAACTCAGCTCGAAGAAATACGGAGCAGGACAAGCGCTGAAGCTGAAGCTTGACTTTCACGTCCACACAACCGCTTCATCGGACGCACATACCCGACCCGACGAACTCGTCTCCAGGTGCAAGGAGCGAGGCCTCGATGGTCTCGCGGTGACAGATCACAACGTCCTAGCGAGAGATGTCCCGCAGGGACTATTGTTTATTCCCGGAATCGAAGTATCTAGCCGTGACGGACACATTATCGGTCTCGGCGTATCAGACACGGTCCCCAGGAGACTGTCCGCCGACGAGACTATTCTCCAGATCAAGCGGCTTGGAGGCGTTTCGATCGTTGCACATCCCTATGACCTTCTCCGCTCAGCGCTGAACCCGGAAATTCTAACGACGATGCCAGACGCGATCGAAGTGATCAACTCCGCCAGCATGCTCCACTCCATCACCTGGAAACGAGCGAGAACCTTTGCTGAGAAGAGGAGCCTACCGCAAACTGGCGGCAGCGATTCACACATCCCCGAAACAATCGGAAAAGCATTCACGATAGTAGACGTTGAATCGAGAGACGTGGCATCCGTTCTAGACGGGATCAGAAACGGGCGAGTGGTCCCGGAAGGACGGCCTTATCGTTTCAGTGATAGAGTCAGGAAAATTATCAGATGAGAAAGCCGGTCTAGGCTAGCTCCATCTCGTAGAGTGGCATTCGCACAGCAACTCTAGTCGGTTTCGATTCGAGTCCATATTCCATATCGTACAGGTCTTCGATGAGATCCTCGACCGTTCCGAGTGCCATGTCGTAGGTGTATCCAGAGAGGAATATGGACAAGCTCGACTTCGCCTGACACTTCGTGCTTACATGAACAAAGTCAACGTCATGTCCGACGAGGGACGCAATTGCTTCGTAGGCTTGCGCGGCTTGACCGTTGTTTAGTGGCTCGATTCCTCGGAACAGGAGAACAGCGCCTCTTGCCATAGACAATGGAATACTAGCGGATGGGGTTGTAAGTGCATCGACTACAGCAGACTGAACTCTTTCTCTCGACTCGACTGGAGCAATACAGACGGTTGCAACTGCTCCTAACGAGAGAATATTCAGGATTTGTTGACTAGCCATCTGGCTGCCTGTAACAACAACCTCTGAGAGGTTCCGGACGGCCAGAGCGGCCGTTTCATCCGCAACTCTCTCTAAATTCAGAAGAGCTGGTTTCTGAATCGAATTGTCGACAATGACTGTGCAATCGCAGGCCTCAACCATCTTCTTCAGCCCACGCAAAGCTACGAAACGCCTCTCACGCTCATGGATGAAAGGCAAGGCCACGACTGAAACAACCGGCCTAACCTGGTTCCGGTGCCATTGAGCGATTAGGGGCCCGGCCAGCGTCCCGGTCGCGCCTCCAAGACCAGCCAATAGAATTGTGAAATCGCATTCCCGTGTGAAAGGCGCAACCCTGTAAGCCATCAATTGACCTTGTGCACCTCGCTGTCGTGACAGCTGAGAGCTAGTTTCCGGGGAATCTGCCAAGAGGACCTTGTTCTGAGCCCTCGACTCAGATAGCTGGCCACGATCCGTATTCACGGCGACACAGTTCCTCGGACTGCATCCTCCATCGATTGCTTGGCTCAGGAGATTATTCCCCGCTCCACCTATTCCGACAATTGCCACTTGCGAAGGGTGAGATGAGAGTGGTTGATGAGTGACTAGTTCTTCAGCGGACAAGATAAGGGCAGTGAAGCTACTAGTTCCGATATATACGAATCTCAAGCAGAGGTATTACGATTCGAATACGAAATAGGTCACAAGCTCATGACACTATATAATATAGTAGGGTCGCGCGAAGCATGCGCGTGTCCAAAGCTCGGTCTCGCGGTCTCATCATCTACTAGGTGGAGATGTCAATCCTGACTTTGATTCTTTGGCAGACATCTCTCCGTTCGAGATCCCCCTGTTCTTCGATACAGATGGATTGTCCCAGTGCAGTGTCAGAGTCTTCGGATGCGAGGCTTTCACATCATCTATCCGCGTGACCGACGTGTAATGCGGAGCATCTTTGACAACCTGTGGATTCGTCTGAGCCTCACGAAACACTCCAACCAGAGCGTCAACTAGTTGATCAAGATCGGCGAGACTCTCGGTCTCTGGAACTTCTACCATCAGAGCCTCGTCTACAATCTGCGGAAAATATGTGGTGGGCGCATGGACGCCTTTATCCAACATCCGCTTCGCGAGATCCATTGCCCTAACTCCAGTTGAATCATAGAGCTTCTTTGCACTTAGAACAAACTCATGCTTCCTCGCTCGCGCAAAAGGAAGATCGTACGTGCCGCTCGCTAGAATCCGAGACAGAATGTAGTTAGTGTTGAGAACAGCTGTCTCGGCTACTGTCTTGAGTCCCTCGGCGCCGAGGCTCATGATGTACGTGTAGGCTCGTACGAGAATTCCGATGTTGCCGTGGAACGCCCTGATCTTTCCGACAGTATTCGGAACATCGTAATCGTAGAAATACTTCTTTCCATCAAAGCCTATCAGCGGAACAGGAAGGTAGCGCACTAGTTCCTTCGTCACACCAACAGGACCCGCTCCAGGGCCTCCGCCACCGTGTGGAGTCGCGAAGGTCTTGTGAAGATTCAGGTGGACAATGTCGAAGCCCATGTCGCCGGGTCTGACCTTTCCCAGTAGCGGGTTGAAGTTTGCTCCGTCGTAATACAGCAAGCCCCCCGCCTGGTGAACGATCTTTGCGATTTCGAGAATGTTCTTCTCGAAGATTCCCAAAGTGTTAGGATTCGTAATCATCAGTCCCGCCGTGTTCGGACCCGCTAACTTCTTCAGCTCGTCAAGATCCACCATCCCTTCCGAGTTCGATGGAACAACCATCACCTTGAACCCAGCCATCGCGGCACTCGCAGGATTCGTACCGTGAGACGAGTCCGGCACAATCATCTCCGTCCTCCTCGCTAGCTCCCCTCTTGACCGGAGATACGACCGAACGATCAGACAACCCAGGTACTCCCCATGAGCACCAGCCGCAGGCTGAAGGGACATCCGGCTCATTCCCGTAATCTCGGCCAAGATCTTGTCCAAATGATAGAGGAGAGCAAGCATTCCTTGGACGGTCGACTCATCCTGTTCAGGATGAAGCTTCTCTAGTTTGTGAGTCGCCACTGCCAACTCAGCCGATTTCGGATTATATTTCATCGTGCAACTACCCAGAGGATAGATTCCCAGATCCGGGGAGTAGTTCTCTTGGGAGAGTCGAACGAAGTGGCGAATAACCTCTGGCTCTGAGACTTCAGGCAGCGGCGGGAAACCGTTTCTACGAAGAGCTGTCGGCACCGCGTTCGAGAGAGCGCCAGCAATTTTTCTTTCAACCTCGCTAGGTACTGCCGGGGTGTGGCCTCTCTTGCCTGGTTGCGATTTCTCGATAATGAGCGGCTCGTCCCAAGTAGCTTGATGATACATCATGTCTAACCTCTCAGAAGCTTCGCCATCAGACCCGAGAATCGATCAATGGCTTCGCCATTGTGGATTTCTGTTACGCAGAGGAGAGAGCTCTCACCAAGCTCAGGAAAATCCTTGACCAGACTCTTACCACCATGCATGCCAGCAAGGAGCAGTCTGCGGTTTATTCTTGCAGTGATGCCTCGAGCACGTTTGAATGTGACAACAAACTCTTGGTAGTGCTGAGCGTCGAACCTCGGGACCGAGGATTTTGGTAATTCTTGCAGCCTCTTGATCGCGTACCTCGTCTTCACCAGAATCGATTCGAACAAGTCGTGCAATCCCTTTGGTCCCAGAAGGGAAAGGTACGCGGCCGCTCCAATGCCAAGGAGGGCCTCGTTTGTGCAAATGTTGGAAGTGGCTCTCTCTCGACGAATATGCTGCTCTCTCGTTTGAAGAACCATACTGAACGCCTTATCCGTCCCATCAATAGTCGACGTCATTCCAATGAGTCGACCCGGAATCTGCCGCAGAAGATTCTCGCCCCTGCAACCGATGATCCCCAGTCCTGGACCTCCAAAGTTCATCTCGGATGAGATAGACTGACCCTCGGCCACTACAATGTCCGCGCCGTACTCACCTGGTGGCTTGAGTCCGCCGAGCGAAATCGGATCGAATCCAACAATCGAGAGTGTCCCTTTCTCATGGCATAGAGAAGGGATTCTGACCACTTCCTCGTCTAACGTTCCAAAGAACGACGGCACCTCGCAGTATACTGCTGCTGTCTCGTGATCGAGCTTGGCCTGAAGATCGGCGAGGTCCGGGCCCCCTGTCTCTTTGTCGTACTCGAAAGCTTCAATCCTAATCCCTACGGGCTCGGTGTAGTTTCGGAGTACCGAGAACTTGTCCGGATGCAGGCTACTTGGGACAATAATCTTGTATTTTCCCGTCGCCCGAACCGCCATTCTCGCGGCCTCTCCGAGGGCGGTCGACCCATCATAGAGGGAGGAGTTGACTGCATCAACTGCAGTCAAGTCCCGTATCATGGATTCGAATTCGAAGAGCGATTGTAGGAGACCCTGAGAGATTTCCGCCTGGTATGGAGTGTATGAGGTCTGAAATTCTGTCCTGGAAACTATGTGTTTGACTGCTGCTGGAATGTAATGGTTGTAGATTCCCGCGCCTATGAAGGAATTGTAATCTGACCCCGACTTGTTCTCTTTGAGAAGTTGTTCAACGTTTGTACGGACCTCCTGTTCAGAAGGAAATCCGTCCACCCTCAACGGCCGGTTCAATCGGACTTCTCGTGGAATATCGGAGTAAAGTTCGTCGAGCGAGCTGATTCCGATCATCTTCAGCATGCTCATTCGGATCTGATCGCTCGAGTTGGGAATGAACGGGTGGCCGGTTTGAGGCAAGACTACCTCCGGTGCGCGGGATCAAAACTACTGATAACCCTTCGTTCAGCACAATGTTGCTTTATACTCCAAATGGCAGCCGGTGCCCAACATGCCGTCGCTCGGGGCGAATACGGTTGCAATTCTAATCGCCCTAGGCTCATTTCCTGTTTCTCTGGGTCTGACTAGATTCTTCATGTATTGGAATTCAAGACACGGGATAATCGGAATCGATGTCCACAAGCTGAACCGACCAAAGGTCCCGGAGATGGTCGGAGCAGCAGTTCCAATAACGCTGATTTTGTTCGCCGCGATCTACACTCTCACGGGGGGAGCAAGTTCAATCGCGCTTCTTGCTTACTCCCTTGTTGTTGGGCTTGCAGCACTTGTAGGTGCTGCTGATGATCGGCTCAAGATGCGAGGAATCTTCAAGCCACTCCTCACCCTTCTTTGCGGCTTACCTCTCTTGATTTTAGGGCTAGCCTTTCCGGGTGAGATCTATGCCTCAACCCTTCACGTGCCCTTGTTTGGGAGCTATCACCTTCCGGTAATCTATCCTCTAACAATACTTGTCGCGGTCTCCGTGACATCCAATACCGTTAACATGCTTGACCCTCTCAACGGCTCGATGGCCGGGGGTATCTCGATAGTTGCAGGTGGACTCCTCATCGGTTCACTTCTAATCGGAGCTGGTTCGATGCCCATCTTTCTCTATGCCAGCCTGATGTTCTCAATGTTAGGATTCCTGTACTACAACCGTTTTCCAGCACGGGCGTTCGCGGGAAATGTCGGTCAGTTGTCAATTGGCGCATCTATTGGTGCGCTTGCTATTCTGGGGAAGACCGAGATCGCAAGCATAGTTGCAATATTCCCCAACATCCAGAATTCGTTCTTCTTCCTCTCCAGAATTCGGCGCTTCACTGAACACAGGGAATTAACCTCAAAACCGACTAAACTTCTCCCAGATGGTAAACTTGCTGATTCTGAGGATCCTCGTGCCCCGCTGACTTTGGTCAGAACGCTACTCGTAGGTCGTCCCGCCACCGAGAACGAAGTCGTCTCGACAATATGGATGTTCTTCCTGACCTCAACTAGCCTCGCTGTGATCACTCTCCTCCTCACCGGAGTGACGCTATGAACAATCGAGCGATCGGCTACGAACTAGTCGTCTTCGTAACGCAGTGGGGTCTGATGCTCCTTGGGTTTGGTATTCTCACGAAATTCGTCGCGCAGCTCAACCTTCTGAACCCGAGCTTGTCGCTTGACCTGTATTTCGACGCGGCAGTAAAGGCCCTCATCGCCCTCGTCCTGTCAGTCGCTTGGCTTTTCATATGGGATCGTCAGGTAAGGCTATACTTCCATAAACGAGGAAGATAGAGACTTCACTATCAGAACACTTCGGCCGCCTTCCAATGATTCCCTTGGACCATTGTGAACCCCATGTCTGTATTCTTTGTGAACCACAAGTCATCCGGTAATGCGTCTGTCTTTGGGCAATCCGGTATCTCCTCCTCTAGGGCTAGTCTGGCTGCAATCCAAGGGAAGTTCCATTCGGGATGTCCTAGTCTTATTGACGCGAGCGAGAGGTAGTGGACGTTGGTTGTGAATCTACAGTTGATTTCGGTCGGACATGGAACGCCTCTTGCATCCTCTTTTAGATCGACGCAGAAAATCCCGTGAGGCTTCTTGGAAACGGCTCGGATCGCTTCCAGCGCCTTCTTGTTCACTATGTCCGAATGAACAACCCTGTTAAGCTTCGATGTGCCTCCGGACCCCACCAGACGGTGACCGATCCAGCTCAGCCTCTCGCGAATCATCGAAGTCACCAATCCGCCGTTATTCCAGAGAGACATGAAGCAATAGTCTCTCCCTGGAAGATACTCCTCGGCAACGAAGTCCGCTTTGATTCCTTGGTCCCAATGGAACCGGACCCAGTGTTCGACGATGTTCGGGCTACTAACCTTGGAACTGAGCAAGCCTCCTGCTCCTTCTCGTGCGCGAATCCAACATGGATAGTCGAGTCGACGAATCTTGCTCAACAAGGAAGGGTCATCCTGAGATATGGGCACTGGCTCGCTTCGGAGTCTCGCCTCGTGCCATCGGGATAAGGCAGCGAACTTGTCGAGGCAAATGGAAACAGTCTGGGTGTCGGGAAGAAATACTCTCGTCTTGATTCTTACACGCTCTTTTGAGACTCTTTCAACTTCCGGGTCAGGTTGTGGCATGACTAGCTCGACTTTTTCAATTTCAATGACTTTGTTGAGTGCGGCGACATATCCGCGATCATGGGCGCCGGGAAGATGAAAGGAGTAGTCCAACCACATATTGAGTTCGAGACTCGTCCTATCCACGTCGGAACCTGTCAGAATCAGTGACCGTCCGTCCTTGCTGACCCTAAGACTCCAACTCACGTTGTGGCCCGCACTTCCTCCTGCTCCGGTGACCAGTATGCTTTTCATCCTCAGACCTTTGAGAAGGCGTTCAACAATCGGAGCAACTAATAAGTAGGGAAGTTACGCCTCGCACTCCAAATTCGAGCTCGGCTGATGGTCTCAACTGATGAGAGCGCTCTTCGCTGTACTTCTGCTTCTCGCACTATCCGTCGTTTTTCTTCCACACCCTGCCAACGCAACGGGAGATTGCCAAAAGGCAACGTGCTCCGTATCATTCGAGCGCACTATCTCAACTAACGCCTGGGGAGTCACCACTCTCTACGACTACGTAAATCTGACAAGCACAACTCCAGTAACCCATCTCACAGTCGGTATTCCCGCAAGTGTAAGCGACGACCTCCGGTTCACCGTAGCGACAGCTAACGGAGCCAACCTTCAAGTCTCGAAGCAGAACCCGACGCCTAGTCAGAACTATACTATTCTCAATGTTCAATTTCCAGCAAGCGAGACAAAGCTCGTTTTCAACGTCACTACAGTATTCACGGGGCTCCTATCCTATAGCCCTAGTTCAAACGCCTACACATTGGAAGCTAACCCCTTCCCGCTCGTCGACGGCACATACAACGTGACTAAAGCAAAGGTAACGCTCCAGACCGGAGACTGGCAGTCTCCTAGGATTCCACTCCCAGTGAACCAGACGATTACTGGTGGAACGTTCACATGCACGCTACCGAGCTCTGGCTCTGACAATTGTCCGGGTTCCGCCTCGCTCAAGTTTTTCAATTCAACAGTTTGGCGAGTGACCTTCGCCTCATCAGCTACTCAGAATGTCCTCACAGTGTCCGCAGGAAGACTGATCCAGATCTTCGCAACGGGTACTTTGCAAGTCACCGACAGCTACAACGTCACGAACTTGGGTCCGACTCTCTCCTCCGTGGCGTTCAAAGTGCCGAAGGGAGTGTCTAACATCAATGAAAACTATGTCCTCGGACTCCAAATCGATCAGCCGGAAAAGGCGTCCTCGCCTACGTTGAACCCTGACGGCACTAGCACGGTGACTTTTTCCCCTAGCTTCGGGTCCGTCCCGTTCAACCAGTCATTCAGAGCTAAGATATCGTATACTCTCTCGCCAGACACTTACCTCTCGACCAGTGCTCTTGGAATTTTCACGGCGAACTTTGCCCTGTTCAACAACGTGCAGTTCTATGCTCCTTCTCTTCAGACAAAGATTGTTACTCCCTCGGGTTTTAGGCTAAACTCGCTTACTGGGCAAGTGCCCCAGATCTCTGGAAACGAGATTTCTCTTCTAGCCTCCCCGGTAACTCCGATCAGCGGCCTAAGCTTCTCAATGACCTATCAGTTGGACCCGTTCTGGGCCAGCCTGAGTCCACTCACCTGGGTTGGCCTTGTAGAAGCCGCCTTGGCTGCCGGGGCCCTTGCAGTTTTGAGCAGACCTGGCGTTGAAGGTGCAATATCAGGCGCGCCATCGCAACTCATCACAAAGTTCGTTGAGTTGTATGATGAAAAGTCTTCCATGAGGCTTGAGTCCGACAAGATGGAGGACGACCTCGCTAGGGGCGCGTTGAATAGGTATGATTACAAACAGCGGAGGCGAATGTTGGATCGGCGGATGACTGAGATCGACCGGGCACTAGCACCAGTGGAAGATCAGTTGAGTGCGGCTCAAGGACGCTATTCAGACATGATAAAGCGCATTGAACGAGCCGAAGTGGAACTTAACGTCATCAAGACCACAGCTAATGATCTACGAAGCCAATACCGTAGCGGCAGGATCTCCCGAGACCTCTACGAGTCTCTCAATGCCGACCTAGTACGCCGCAAACAGAAAGCAGAGCAGACCATCGACACGGTAATCATAAACCTACGAGAGGAGATCAGGTAGACTCCTCCGGTCAACTGAATTGAGACTGACGATTGAAGAATACGGGCCCTGGATCTCTAACGAATTAGACAACCAACTACGCTCAACCAGGACCAGAGCCGCCAAACTGGTCGACGAGGCGAAGAGGGCTGTAAGCGAAGCAGGCAGCTTTTACGAGGATTTGGGGAAGAAGGGCGATAGGGACATGGCGACGAAGAAGGACGCTGCATCATACCGGGCTGCAAGGCTCATCGGGCATGGTGCGCACGAAGCAGCGGCCAAGGTGAAGGAGATAGTCATTCCCAATGATACCAGCTGGGAGTCTCTCAAGATCGTCAAAGACAGTCTTTCAGTCGCGAGCCGGTCGATTAGGGACCTCCGCGACTCGACTGCACGAGAACT
>Ga0137419_10000530_pt1 | contig 14037 bp, 10 predicted proteins | sample CZODoug3_1_2_16f_FD_108279 | JGI IMG/M metagenome (GOLD analysis project Ga0137419, IMG submission 108279) | Vadose zone soil fungal communities from Angelo Coast Range Reserve, California, USA - CZODoug3_1_2_16fungal (Illumina Assembly) | ecosystem: Environmental > Terrestrial > Soil > Vadose... | reverse complement strand
TCTACACAGAATTGATCCTGCGCACGCTGGGAACTGTAGTGTTACCACAGACAACTTCGCCTGCTCCAGTTCAACGTAGTGACTCGAATGAAGCAGCAGAAGTTCCTATCTCGCAGTTCAAAAATAGTGAGTCATCCGGCATCGAGGTGGTGAAGAATTTTTTGAGTCAGGCTGGTCTGGACCCAACGACGCTAAACTTAACTGATGCGTCCGGTCTGTCGCGCAACGATCTGGTCTCGGCGGACGCGACTGTTCAACTGCTCACTTATATGCGCCGGCATCGTTACGCAACGGCCTTCCGGGAAGCGCTGCCGATTGCGGGCGTGGATGGAACCTTGCGTAACCGAATGAAAGGAACTGCGGCGCAAAATAATTTGCGCGCTAAGACGGGTACGCTGAGCTCCGCGTCGAGTCTTTCAGGATACGTTACTACAGCGTCGGGTGAGGAACTGGTTTTTTCAATAATGGTCAACAACTATCCGGATGGTGTTAATCCGCCGTCCCTGTGCATAGATCCGATTGCTGTGCTGCTGGCGTCGTTTGCCGGGCGCTCTTAAAGCAAACTGTTAGTTTGTGAAGGTTCGGGAAAGTCACCACGCAGAAAACTTTTTCCAATCATGAGTCTTTTGTATCAACGCAAACTAACAGTTTGCTTTACATAAACCATGCCTCCTAATTTCAGTAAGTTTCATGGCTTCGGCAACGACTATATCGTTGTGGATGCGAACCAGTTTTCTGACGCGAATGGATTAGGAGAGTTCGCACGCCGCATCTGCAATCGTCATTACGGCGCTGGCGCCGACGGCATCGCAGTAGTCAGTCCATCTCAAGATCAAGCTGCAGATTTTCAAGTGCGCATCTTCAATCCCGACGGCAGTGAAGCTGCGCTTTCCGGAAACGGGACTCGCTGCGCGGCCGCCTATCTATATCACCAACGATTGTGGCAGGGAGAGCAGCTTCGGCTGAGCACGCGCGCGGGTGTCAAGCTATACGTCTTGCGCAAAGACTACGGCAACGGCTGGTACGAATTCGATTCAGAACTTGGGCAGCCAAAGTTTGATTCCGCATCGATCCCCATGCTGACTGATCCTCCATTGGACCAGGTAGTCGATTACGATCTCGGTGTCGACGGTGAGAATTTCAAGGTCACTGCTTTGCAAATGGGAAATCCGAATTGCTGCATTTTTGTCGATGACTTCAACGGTCTCGATTGGCGCCGAATCGGAAAGGCAATCGAGAATCATAAACAGTTTCCCGAACGCACAAATGTAGTTTTCGTGCGCGTAAAGGATCGTCACCACATAGAACTGCGCATCTGGGAACGCGGGGTCGGCGAGACCACCGCATCCGGAACGTGTTCCTGTGCAGCCGCGGTAGCCGCTATGGTCGGGAAGGAAACCGAGCGGGCCATCGAAGTTGAAATGCAGGGTGGCCGTGCGAAAATCCACTGGCGTGACGACGGCGAGGTTGTAATTACGGGCACGGCTGAAGTAATTTATGCAGGTCAATGGCTGGCCCCAATCGGATAGGATGACCAGATTGGACCATTAGGTCCAAATCTTAGCCGGCATAACTCTGGATATCCCCCAATGAACTCTCCTGAGCTGAGTCCTACCTCATTATTTTCCGGTTTCTTTCTGCGCACTTTTGCGGCAATTGTTTTGCTTGCGTTGTTGCCGATGCTTTCGGGATGCGGCGGCAAACTCGTGAAGGAAACATCCGCCGAGCCGGTAGTTGAACGCCCTCCACTGCTTCCCGTTAATTTCCCAACCTGGTTTGGCAATCCCAGGCGCAACTTCTATGGCACCGGACCGTGGTCCAATAAGCCATTGGAGGTGGTTTGGGATTTCAAGACAGATTGGTCCAGCGGACGTTTGCACAAAGATCCATGGGCAGGTTCCGGCTGGCCCGGTCAACCGGCCATTGTTGGCGATCGAATTTATTTTGGCTCGGCAGGCGCGCGCGTCTACGCCCTAAACTCTCAAGACGGCTCGGTCATTTGGTCCTACAAAACCGGCGACAGCGCCAAGTCATCGCCTGCAGTGTCAGGCGATCGTTTAGTGATCGGAAACCTGGACAACAGTGTCTATTGTTTGAATGTGAATGACGGCGCGCTGATTTGGAAATTCAAGACTGCGTTTGAAACCGACTCGTCGCCGGCAATTATCGACGATCGTGTGTACATCGGCGGCGAAGACGGATTTTATTATTGTTTAAATCTCGCCGATGGCGCCCTTATCTATAAACAACCGCTTGCCGGCTCCGTCGAAGGCGGATCGACGATCGTTGCCGGCAAGATTTTTGTGGGGACTGAAGCGGGTGATCTTTATTGCTTGAACCAGGCGGATGGCGCCGTAGTTTGGAAAGCGCGCATCGGCGCGGATTCGAATTCCACACCCGCAGTCGCCAATGGTTTCGTCTACACGGCGGCCGAAGACGGAATTGTCAGGGCCTTCAAACAGGAAGATGGCGCACCAGGCTGGACCCACAAAGTTGACGGTGGTCTTAACTTAAAAACCAAAGAGAAGACTGGCTTCTGGGCGAGCCCAATCGTTTCCAAAGGCCGAGTATTCATTGGTTCGAACAATGGCTATTTGTATTGCCTGTCGGCTATCGATGGACAACAAGTGTGGGCCTACCTCGCACGCGCTGCGATTTGGGGGAGTTCGCCAGTGGTTGAAGGCCGCGTCATTTTTGGCGACAAGGCAGGTTGGGTTTACGCGTTAGCGGCTGACGATGGAAAACTGCTTTCCGAAATTCAGATTGGCGAAAACGTCGACGCCACGCCCGCCGTCATGAACGGGCGCATCTATGTTGGGGCCTTCAATGGAAAGTTTTATTGTCTGAAATAACTTGCTGATCTATCTCGTCGACAACACCATCGATGGCCAGGGCGCCAGCCCGCGAGAACTGCGCGCAGTACTCGGCCGCATGCGCGCAGGTTTCGAGATATTGACGGAACCTTTTCACTCCGTTTCCCTCAAACGGATAAAGTCGCTAAATCCTTCGCACATCATTCTCAGCGGTCAAAGTCATCCATGGAACCAATACTCAGCGCAATCGCTCGCCGGTGTCTTCGAAGTCATAAAAAAGGCGCCGCAGCCAATACTCGGAGTATGCGGCGGACATCAACAAATGGCACTGGCGTTTGGCGCGCCCGTTGATCTGATGGCGCGCCTCGAGCCGGGCGAGGGATACGAAGGTGCGAAACGCGAGCGTGGCTACTTTCCGGTCGACACGGACCGCAAGGGGATCTTCAAGAACCTGCCGGCCAGAATTACCGTTTGGCATTCTCACTTTGACGAAGTGAAGCACCTGCCAAAAGGTTTTCACGCCACCGCGTGGAACGAGAACTCGCCGATTCAAGCCATGGAACACACCAGCCGGCCGCTTTTTGGCGTCCAATTTCACCCCGAACTATTTGACGAGCAACACCCGGACGGCCGCCGAGTTATTGAGAATTTTCTCTCAATTTCGGTCGCCTGAACACACCAGACCGAGGTTTTCGCTCGCCCTCTAACTTACAGTATTTCAATATTTAGGCCCAACTCCGGGCTTTGCCGAAGTTTTCGAGCCTCGTCACGCCTGGACTGGGCTGCGAGGCCTGTGCTAGTTTTCATGCCGTCAAGCGGGGAGTTCTTAACCCCGCCTTTTCTTTTAAGTGGTCCTGGTTTTCAGCGCATGCATTAAGGATGCAAGCCCCCAACTCCGGCTGACATGGTTCCTGACTCCTTGAGCCGGAGGTCGAGTCATAGGAAAGAACGGACCCGCGCAGTCGCTGAAACTTATTCAAGCAGTAATCGGACAGGAGACCCGACGGATGAAAGCAATGATTGACCGAAGCGCTGTCATTGTGTTTGCGTTTCTATTTGGCTTTATAGTTTTTACAGCAACGCCTTCAATAGCAGAAACCCTCCTTTCACAATTCAAGGAACAAAAAGAAGACGCTGGTCAGACCCAGGGAAAGGCCTCAAGGGCGGCCGATTCTGCCAGTTTAAAAGGAACAATTTGGGACGACAGCTCCGTTGCCGGACCAACCACCAGCTACGTTGCCACGGCTTATAGCCTGAGAGGCAGAACAGCCAGCGGCAGAATGGTAAGCCGAGGCCTGATTGCTGCGGATCCGCGTGTTTTGCCACTCGGTTCTCGTGTCCGACTGGATCATCCCGGTTATTCAGGCGAGTATCTGGTTGCCGACACTGGCGGCGCGATTCGTGGACGTCATATCGATATCTGGACGCCGAGCTCAAGCGAAGCGATGCGGTTTGGCAGACGGACGGTGAAGTTAACCGTTCTGAGCTATGGCGGCCGGCGTGGCAAGAAACCAGGCAAAAGCTAAACTCTATTCAGGTTTAGGAATATGGGCCGGCAGAAGGAAAACCTTCTGCCTTTTTTATTGTGAGATTTCTTCACCGGTCAGTTTTCGAATCTTGTCGTGGTAACATGCCGTCCGTTCCCTTAAGCATGTCCAAAAGAGCAAAGGTTTATGCAGGTTAGTCGCCAACCGTCTGTAAACAATCTGGAAATTCCCGCTGCTGAGCCATTGGTGGAAGTGACGCGCGGGGCAATTACCGAATCGCGGCACCGCGGACACGTGGTCGCGGTCGAGCCGGACGGTAATATTGTTGCGTATCTCGGCGCGCCCGAAACAGTAACGTTTCTGCGTTCGTCCGCCAAACCTCATCAGGCGATTCCTTTAATAACATCCGGTGCCGCAGATCGTTTTGGTTTTAATGAAAAAGAGATTGCACTCGCCTGCGCTTCACATAGTGGCGAACCAATGCACACGCAAGTCGTCGCTTCGATGCTGAAGAAAATCGCGCTCGGACCGGAAGCTTTAAAGTGCGGCACTCATGAGCCTTTCAGCCCTGAGGCGACAAAGTTGTTGCGCGAGCGGGGCGAACTGCCGAACGTTCTACAGAATAATTGTTCCGGCAAGCACGCCGGCATGCTGGCGCTTGCGCTGCATCTGGGCGCGCCTACTGAAACGTATTACGAGCCGGGCAACCTTGCGCAACTTGCAATCGGAAAGGTCATTTCACAATTTTCCGGCGTCGCAATCGAAGATATTTCGGTTGGCATCGACGGCTGCGGCGTTCCCGTGTTTGGCTTAACTGTCAATGCAATGGCCTTGATGTATGCACGGCTGGTCCAACCGCCAAAGGAATTTGATGAACCAACCAGGGCAGCGTGCGCGCGCATAGTTTCGGCAATGACGACCTACCCGGAACTGATCGGCGGCTCCACCGATCGCCTTGATACAGAGATGATGCGCGCCGCCGGCGGTCGCTTGATTTCCAAGGTTGGCGCGGAAGGGGTTTACACAGTTGGCGTATTGCCCTGCGACGACTGGCCGAAAGGATTTGGGCTGGCGCTTAAGATTGAAGATGGCGACGATCATCGCGCGCGACCGACGGTGGTGATCGAGTCGTTGCGGCAACTGGATGTGCTGGTTAACGAGTCGCTCGAGGCAGTTGCGCGTTACGCGTTTTTCCCGGTCCTCAACCGGCGCGGCGACCTAGTTGGAGAAGTCAGAGCGAGCTTTGAACTAAACCGCGCTGGGAACTGAACCGCTAACGATTTTCCCTGAACCGCTAACGATTTTCCTATGAGCAGCACTGAAGTTTCAAAAGCAATTCCCGGCAACGGCGAAGGCGCGTCCGCCGGCCCGCCCAGCCTGGGCCGTGATGCTGCCGGCAGAGTTGATCTGGATTCCGTGCCCGATGTTATTCAGTGGTTCCTGGATTTCGATCAGCGCGTCGCAATCGTCAAACACCGCAACGTAGAAGAAGTTTTTCAGTGGAAACAGCAGCACAGCGAGGCGGCAGGCGAACAAGTCTTCGCTTTTAACCGCGCCGAGGATCGCCTGGCCATCGGAATAATTCAGGCGCTGGCAGAACATGCTACAGAACACGAGCTGCATAGTTGGATCAGCCAGCTTCTTAATGCCCTCGATTCTGCTTCGAAAGCTAACGAGTCGGCCACAACCGCATATCAACTCGATTTGCAGGCGGGCGAATCGGTTGTGGGCGAAGCCGAAAAGATCCCTTCAGCGCGTGGCCGCGAGGAGTTTTTGATCAATTGCTGGATCGAAACACTTTGCACAGCCGAAGCTCGGGTCCTGGGTTGGTTATACAAAGAACTGTACGGCCACGCCTACGTTCCCGATTCAACCTTCACAAAATAACCGGGGTCGCCACGCGGGCAGCCCGCGTGGGGTGGTCGTAGACTTATGAACGATGCTTTGCGCGCGCTGTTTCCGGTAACTGAGCGCGTCAATTATCTGAACCACGCTGCCGTTTCTCCGCCGCCCGCCGCCACCATCGCCGCTATTCAAAGTCAGTTGGCCGACGTTTCCGAAAACGGCTCAGTTAACTTTCGCAGTTGGATTGCGACCAAAGAAAGAACGCGGGAACTGCTGGCGACGTTGCTCGGTGCTCGTCCGGAACAGGTTGCATTCATGCGCAACACGTCCGATGGCCTATCGACTGTTGCCAATGGTTTGCGCTGGCAGCCGGGCGACAATCTGGTAACTTTCCGCAACGAGTTTCCTTCAAACATCTATCCCTGGCTGCGGCTGCGCGACGCGTTTGGCGTCGAGGTGCGAATGGCCGAAGAGCGAGACGGCAGAATCGATCTGAACGAGTTGATTGGTCTGGTAGATGCGAAAACGCGACTGGTTGCTATCAGCCAGGTGCAGTATGCGTCCGGTTTCCGCGCCGACCTCGAACGTCTTGGCCGTGTCGCTCGCGCACACGACGCGCTGCTGGTAGTGGACGTCATTCAGGCGTTAGGCGTGGTTCCCATCGATGTGCAAGCAGAGTTGGTCGATGTAGCTGCGGGCGCGTGTCACAAATGGTTATTGACGCCCGAGGGTGTGGGCTTTCTTTACTTGTCTGATCGCGCGCGTGAACGGATTCAGCCAACGTTGGTTGGCTGGATCAGCGTTCCCGACCCGGACGACTACGGAAACTTTTCGCAAGGTTGGAACCGCGGCACGCTTGCATGGGAAACGGGCACTGGACCAGCAGCGCTGATCCATGGGCTTGAGCAGAGCTTGAAACTTCTTAACGACACAGGAATCAGCCGTATACAAGCGCATTTGGAAACGCTCACTGACTATCTGTGCGAACGTTTGGCCAACAGGCCATATCGGATCGTCAGTTCAAGACAGCGCCGTGAAAAATCGCAGATTGTCTGCATTCAACACACGGACGGCTTGAGCCCGATAAAGCTATATTCACATCTAAAGGGCAGAGGGATAATTACAGCCCCGCGCGGTGACCGGTTACGCATTTCACCCCACCTTTACAACACTGGTGAAGAAATCGATGCGTTAGTCACCGCCCTTACTTAAATCGTTTCCTGGACCAGAGAAGCGTGGGGCGCATTGTCGCGAGCGATTTTCGTTCGCGCAACAGTGCGCGATGTATCGAAGATGTACGAGACAACGCTACCCTGCGGACGCTCAGCCTGAACCAACCAGGGCAGATCCACCGTTTTCTTAGGAAAAAGCTGACGAGCGTGACGCGCAGTATGCTTGGTACTCGCTGGCACAGTCGTTGCTCAAAGAGAACCGAAACAAGAAGGGTAATAAGGGTAAATCGGGTCAGGCTCAAAGATTGTGGTGAGTGGAAGCTTTGGGGGAGGCGTCCTCTCACGATTGAAAAGCAGGCGGAGGCTCTTTCGGGGGAACGGAGTTAACGCTGGCGCACAGTCGATGGGCAATCATTGCGAGGCTGCTGATTTCCGTCCTGACGAGGCTTGGGGGAGCCTCCCAGGAAGACCAGCAGCCCGCATTATTTTTTTAAGGTTAGAGGATAATACGAAAGCGCGGGTCGAATTCGGTCCCCTGCTCTTTCATTGCGAGTTGGAAGTGCGAGACTAGCGCACGCCTGGTTCAATCAAGCGCGCGGGATCTGTCTCAGGCGTCATCTCGTCAAGATTAAGACGTAACATCCCGCCGGCGTCACTATAGGCTTCCACGTTTCGCTGCCGTGTGCGTCTGCGGCTGAACAATAGAGCGCCAAAGAATCCGCCCACCGCAAGACATGTAACCAATGCCAAACCTGAAGCTTTAACTACTGAGACAAAAACACCAAGCGTCGTTTCAGTAAATTCCCGCGTCGCCCGCTCGTAAGCGTAAGGATCATTCCCGAGCCACTGCACCACCTGCTGATACTTGACCTGATCGATTAATTCATTCGCTACCAGTTCGCTGGGCGCGCCAAAAACAAATACAACGTAATTTCCGACTCGGCGATATGCGGATGGCAACATGTTTGCTGGTTCGCCTGTCACTTTTAGTTCATTAAGCCGTGCTGCGATAGCGCGCTCGTTGTCCGCCGATATTTGCGGCGTGTTGAATTCGATGATCAGCAGTTTGCCGGCGTCGTAGTCGGCCCTGACCGCTTCAGCTCCACTATCAAATGCAATCGCTTCGAGCACGCGCTGTTGTGGAAACAAATGCTTTAGACCAGCAAAGGTGACCGCATAAGACGCACGCGGTTGCGCGGATTCCCAATTTGGCAGGTGCTTAACTAAGACTGGTATGTCGTTTTCACCGCTATCGAGTTGCTGAGCGATGCTATTTGCCAGTTGGATCAATTTTTCCTGGCTGGCGTTCAGCGACTGGCCAAATAGCTCTACAAAGGCGTTGCCCTTTACGAAGCTGATTTGCCCGGCTTGCTCTATGCTCGCGGTGCCCACCTGTCCAATCTTCACCGCTTCACCCTCGTTTCCTTTTACGAGTGTCAGCAAAGAGTAAGCGCTACTGTCGTTTTGTGTTCGGCCGAGGATCACTTCAATAACTTCACCACCAGAGCCGACATAGGTTCTCCTGGTTATTGCTTCACCGGGTAATTCCGGCGCCGGCGTACCATTATTAAAGGTAGCTGGACCTCGAGCCCGAAAATCGCCCAGCTTGTCCGCTAGGCTCTTGTCTGACTTTGGGCCTTCTTCTCCACCACCACCGGCCAGACACACGCCGGCAAACGACACCAAAGCAAGCAAACTAATGGTTTTGAAAAGCAGGCGCAGCATAAGAATTCACTACGGTCTTCCGTTAGAACCCGTTTCTATCTAGATGTTCCACGGGCCGAGGACGTTGCAATACATGCCCGCAGTCTAATGCCAGCGGCGGAGCTGGCGCAAAAGCAGGTCGGCAAAGTGGCGCGGATTGCTAATGTTATGTAAGACAGTCGTGCCCCCGAGTTCGCTGGCATTGTCCACGATCAAATCGCCGAATCCGAGCACGCGCTGTGGAATGCTGGCTGAAACCGTGACGTCCTGAATCTTGCTGAGCGGAATGTTGCGCGTGGTGCGCGCGATCAAACCGGTGTCGATTTCGAGTTTGGAGTCGGTGAGCGTATAGCGAACCATGTTACGCCTGAGGTGGTAGTAGGCGGGCACGAGCAACAGCGCGAGCGCGAGCGGAACGGAGATAAGGGCCGGCACATCGATCCAGGCTAACAAGAGAACCACGGCAAACGCGGCGAGCACTGCCAGCGCGTAGCCGAGCTTGATGAAGATCATGGTCGGCCGGACGGTGAAGATGACCTGCTCGAGATCTTCGTTTAATTCGTTTTGGGCCGGTAGACCAGTTTGCACGCGCGCAATGCGCGTCACTTCCGAATCACCAGGATCGCCGGCCGGCGAGCCACAGTTTGAACAGAAGCGCACGCCGGGAGGAATGTAGGAACCACAGTTAGAACAATGCATTTGTTTTTAGACTAAATACGAGGAGAGACTCGGACAGTTAGTTCTGTTTTGTATTTTGTATTTGGCAAATTCAACTTCGAAGTGCAACGCCGGAAAACTGTTTTCGCTCCTGAGGAGCGAGATGTTTATAGTTCGGTGCTTTCCCTATTGTTCGGCGCTCCGGAAGGAGCGCAATGTTTTGGTTGGTTCGCCAACCACCATATGTTTCGCTCCTAACGGGAGCGAGGATTAATAACGGCTGCCGGTGCTATAAACATCTCGCTCCGCTGGAGCGAAGACACTCTCTCAAAGTTGCACTTGAAACTTGAATCCACCTTTTGTACTTTGTACTTGCTGCCTACTGCCTACTCTTTTTTATCAACCGGCAGACCCGCATTTTGCCAGCCCGCAAAACCACCTAGCAGCGCAGCCGCGTTATCGATTCCTTTTGTCTTGAGGTCGACCACCGCACGGGCGGACGTATGTTCGTTTGGTCAAGAACAGTAGGTGACGATGAGCTTGTCCTTTGGCAGCTCACTTAAATGATTGGGAAGGTCCGCCTCCGGAATCAGCTTCGCGCCGCGTATGTGCCCGGCGTTGTACGAAGCCTCGTTCCGCACGTCAATAACGACGGCCTGGTTCCTGGCAAGCAAATCCTTTAGCTCAGTAGTGGTGATGCGACGCGCGCCGTCATTGGGCACAGGCGCAGCGGGTGACGCAAGCGCGATTGGACCATTTTTGTTTTTCTGTTCCGCAGAATTACATCCGCTTTGGGCCAAAGCACCCAGAATACTCAAAACCAGGAAAGAAATAACAAGACGCATTGATGAACCTCCAAAAAGCCTGTGAACCCGATAAAACCAAAGCTAATTTCTTACGGTCACGTGCTTTTGTCAACACCGTCGTTCGTCGTTGACACCGTCAAGCTGGATTGGTCAGGGAAACTGGGCCGCGAATAAACGCTTGTAACCGCGGATCTGAAAACGATAACAAAAACACCATCGGGGTCCAGTCTGAATCTTATTCTGAATTCTTGTTTGAGTTCCCAATTTGACTTTAGTTTTTTATCCGCGTTTATCCGCGCAAATCCGCGGCTGAAACTCAGACAGCATGATATAGTTCGCCCTCATCAACGAATTCCAAGCCTGAAATTGATGAACGAAGAGTCACAAAACCAAACGGTGAAGTGGGCCAAGGTCATCGACCACACACGTTGCATTGGCTGCCACGCGTGCACCACTGCCTGCAAGTCTGAAAACCTCGTGCCGCTATCGGTCACTCGGACTTACGTGAAACACGTCGATGTGGGCGTCTTTCCACAGGTGCGCCGCGCACATCAAGTCACGCGCTGCAATCAATGCGCGCATGCGCCGTGCGTCACCGCCTGCCCGACGACGGCAATGTTCAAGCGCGCTGACGGCATTGTCGATTTCGACAAATCGATCTGCATTGGTTGCAAAGCTTGCATGGCCGCGTGCCCTTACGATGCCATCTTCATCAATCCGGAAGATCACTCCGCAGAAAAATGTAACTTCTGCGCGCACCGCATCGATGTGGGACTCGAACCAGCATGCGTCGTCGTCTGCCCTACGCAGGCAATCCTAATTGGCGACATGAACGACACCGAATCGTACGTTTCACAAATCATCAACCGGGAACCAGTCGCAGTGCGGCGTCCTGAAAAAGAGACGCTGCCGAAACTCTTTTACAAGGGCGCGCACCAGGCAACGTTGGATCCACTCGCCGCGCGACGCCCAGACGGCGGCTTGTTCATGTGGAGCGAACAACAGTTTGATTCCTCAACCGTTGTTTCCGGAAATCCAAATTACAACAACAGCTCGGCGGCGGCGTTGTTGTCCTACGACGTTGCGCACCCGATTCCGTGGGACTGGAAAGTCAGTCTTTACACGTGGACCAAGGGAATTGCGAGCGGTGTCTATCTTGTCGCCGCACTGCTTTTGTTATTTGGAATTTTGAATCCGAACAGCGTGCTATGGCTGTGGGCGACACCGGTTGTTTCCGGAGTGTTTCTTGCGATCACAGGTGGGTTGCTGATTTGGGACCTCGAACATCCTGAGCGCTTCTATTTGATCTTCACACGGCCGCAGTGGCGCAGTTGGCTGGTGAAGGGCGCATTCATCATTGCCGGTTACAATTTGGTTCTTGCGTTGCATTTCTTTGCCAGTTGGTTTGGATCGCGGACTTTTCAAACCTGGCTAATGATTGCGGGAATTCCGTTGTCGCTGATGACGGCGGTTTACACTGCTTATCTCTTCGCGCAGGCAAAGGCGCGCGACATGTGGCAAAACCCTTTGCTGCCGCCACATTTGTTGGTGCAGGCATTCTTGCTGGGTTCATCCGTCCTGTTGCTGTTGTTCGCCTGGCTGAAAGGATCGTACGCATCCGATGGCTTCGTTGAGACAATACGTCCTGAGATTCTCTACCTAATCTGGACCGTGGCTATTTCGAGTTTGCTTCACTTGCTGATGGTCTGGGGCGAAGTTTCATTGACGCATCCCACCGCCCACGCCCACCTCGCGATTTGGGAGATGGTGCGCGGCCGTTACAAAAGTGATTTCTGGATGGGAATAGTCTTGTCATTGGTTGGCGGATTACTTCCGGCACTGGCGCTCCTCGGCGTCATGAATATTTCGCTTGCCATCGCCGGAGCGCCATTAGCTTTAATTGGAATGATGCTTTTCGAGAATGCTTACGTGCAGGCAGGGCAATCCGTGCCGCTGGCATGAACACTATGAACGGTGAGAACGAACACAACGAAGAGACGTTCTACCCTGGTCCGAGCCGCAGTCATCTTGCGGCGTTTCCGCCGAAAGAGCGTTGGGATGATTGGACCGAGCTTGATTCGCAGGCCTGGCCACGCCGTAAGGAGCGGCACTATTCTTTAGTTCCCACCACTTGCTTCAACTGCGAGTCTGCCTGCGGTCTACTTGCTTACATCGACAAAGTTACTGGCGAGGTGCAGAAGTTTGAAGGTAACCCCGAGCATCCCGGTTCGCGCGGTCGCAACTGCGCCAAAGGTCCGGCCACGCTCAATCAAATTCACGATCCCGATCGCATTCTTTATCCATTAAAACGGAGCGGGAAACGTGGCGAAGGCAAGTGGGAACAAACGACCTGGGACTCAGCTCTTGACGACATCGCCGCGCGCATTCGTAAAGCGATTGTTGAAAATCGTCGCAACGAGATCATGTATCACGTGGGTCGTCCGGGTGAAGATGGTTTCACCGAACGCATCCTGGCCGCCTGGGGCGTCGATGGTCACAATTCGCACACCAACATTTGTTCGTCGGGCAGTCGTGAAGGTTATCAACTTTGGATGGGACTCGATCGTCCCAGTCCCGATCATGCGAACGCCAAAGTTATTCTGCTCATCAGCGCGCATCTTGAGTCCGGCCACTACTTCAACCCGCACGCGCAACGCGTTATCGACGGCAAAGCCAAGGGCGCGAAGTTGATCGTGTTCGACACGCGCCTTTCACACACAGCAACGCACGCCGATTACTGGGTCGCGCCTTATCCCGGTTCAGAAGGCGCGCTGCTGCTGGCGATTGCGAATTATCTGATTCAGAACAGTCTATACAATCGTGAGTTCGTGCGCCGCTGGTGGAACTGGGTAGAGTTTCTTGAAAACAGTTCCGAGTTTCGAGTTTCGAGTTTCGAGTTTGATCACGCCAATGCCGAACAAGTTTCGAAGCATCGAGATTCGGACGCTGATTCGCAGGCTAGGAAGGGTGGTTTAGCACCCCAGCGGGGCTGCCCCGCCGGGGACCCCGCCTTGCCCCCGCCAACCTTTGAACAATTTGAAGATCAGCTAAAACAACTCTACGCCGAATACACCTTTGAATTCGCGGCACAGGAATCTGGGGTTGATGCCAGGACAATTGAAGAGATTGCAAAACTCATCGCCACCGCCGGCCCGCGCTTTTCCAGTCACAACTGGCGCAGCGTTTCCTCCGGAGTCAGCGGGGGCTGGACCGTCGCGCGCGCCCTCTTCATGTTGAATGCACTGCTCGGCGCAGTAGCCACCGAAGGCGGCGTCTTTCCCAATGCCTGGAACAAGTTTGTGCCGAAGCCGATTTACTCGCCGCCGCATCCGCAGATGTGGAATGAGACACAGTGGCCGCGCGAGTATCCGCTGTCGATGCACGAGATGTCGTTTCTGCTGCCGCACTTCCTGAGGGAGGGACGCGGCAAGCTCGATGTTTATTTCACGCGCGTCTACAACCCGGTGTGGACTAACCCCGACGGCTTCTCCTGGATTGAAATGTTAACTGATCCGGATCTGGTCGGCTGCTATGTGGCGCTGACTCCGACGTG
>Ga0137419_10000529_pt1 | contig 14040 bp, 12 predicted proteins | sample CZODoug3_1_2_16f_FD_108279 | JGI IMG/M metagenome (GOLD analysis project Ga0137419, IMG submission 108279) | Vadose zone soil fungal communities from Angelo Coast Range Reserve, California, USA - CZODoug3_1_2_16fungal (Illumina Assembly) | ecosystem: Environmental > Terrestrial > Soil > Vadose... | reverse complement strand
CGCCGGTTTCTTCAGGCAGCGCTCGTTCTCCGCGGACGACGTGAGGAAAGTCGTCGTCCGCATCGCCAGCGACGAAGCGAATACGGTCAGCAATCGCGCCATGCCGGACATTTGCATGCAGCACATGGTCGCCATCATGCTCCTCGATAAGACCGTCACGTTCGGTTCCGTCCACGACAGAGCGCGCATGAAGGATCCTGCCGTGCTTCGCCAGCGCGCCAAGGTGGAAGTCGTCGCCGATCCGCGCATTGACGCACGCCGCCCGCGACGTGAAGCGATAGTCGAACTGACCTTTGCCGATGGCACACAACTTAACGAATGGGTGCGCGATGTGCGCGGCACCGCCGAAAATCCTATGAGTCGCGAAGAGGTTGTGGACAAAGCTCGCGATCTCATCGCGCCCGTGCTCGGAACCGAAGTGTGCTCGAAGCTCATCGGCAAGCTGTTGGCTCTGGAAACTCTGCGCGATGTCCACGAGCTGCGGCCGGTCCTTCAAAGGAGTTGATCGAATCGATGCTGGCCCCCACCGTCCCCGAAGCTGCAACAACTTTGGAGCGCAAGAAACCGTTCTATACCGGCCTTTCGTTCCAAGTGCTGGCCGGCGTCGCGATCGCGATTGCTCTGGGTTATGTCAGCCCGGCTACGGCCGTCGCCATGAAGCCGCTGGGAGACGCTTTCATCCGCTTGATTACGATGATCATCACTCTGGTGATCTTCTGCACTTTGGTCACCGGAATTGCCGGCATGGAGGACATGAAAAAAGTCGGCCGCGTCGGCGGAAAAGCCCTCCTCTATTTCGAAGTAGTCTCGACACTAGCTCTGCTCATAGGACTCGCCGTCGGCAATCTAGTACATCCAGGCGGCGGCTTTAATGCTGATCCCGCGACGCTGGACGCCAGGGCTGTCGCCGAATATGCGGGGCAAGCCAAAGCGCAAAAAGTGACCGAATTCCTCGTCCACATCATTCCGAACACTGTCGTGGACGCGTTTACAAGGGGAGACATCCTCCAGGTCTTGTTTGTGTCTCTTCTTTTCGGGTTCGCTTTGTCGATGGCGGGTCCGCGCTGCAAACCTCTCGTCGACTTCTTGGAGGCCTTCACCCGCGCCGTTTTCGGCGTAGTGGCGATCTTGATGCGCTTCGCCCCGATTGGAGCCTTTGGCGCCATGGCGTTCACTATCGGCAAGTACGGTCTGGCGTCTCTAGGTCCTCTCGTCAAGTTGATGCTGACGCTGTACATCACATCGCTCTTCTTCGTAATCATCGTGCTCGGCGGGATCGCTCGGGTAGCGGGCTTTGGAATTTTCCGTTTCCTCTGGTATCTGCGCGAAGAAATTCTCCTGGTGCTAGCCACGAGTTCTTCGGAACCTGCGCTGCCCGCGCTGATGGTCAAGCTCGAAAGGCTCGGATGCTCCAAAGCGCTTGTCGGTCTGGTTGTCCCAACGGGTTACACGTTCAATGCTGACGGCACAAGCCTTTATATGACTCTCGCCGCATTGTTTGTGGCGCAGGCCACCAACACACATCTAACGCTCTTGCAGCAATTCACGATTTTAGGTGTCGCCCTACTTACGTCCAAGGGTGCCAGCGGTGTGCAAGGCGCGGCATTCATCGCGCTCGTCGCGACTATGATGGTCATTCCGACCATACCCGTTGCCGGAATGGCGCTCATCCTTGGCATTGATCGCTTTCTCAGCATGTGCCGTGCTGTCGTCAACATGATTGGCAATGCCGTGGCAACTCTGGTTGTAGCTCGCTGGGAAAACGAACTCGATAGCGAGGGTTTGCAACGGAATCTTGTGGAACAAGGGGCGGGAAAACCCTAGGTCCAATATCTGAGGTTGAAGAAGTTTTCACTTCTTCGTGTGATTTAGCCTTGATTCGTTGAGAAGATCCCCTAGTCTTTGCTTTGTGTATACGCCGCCAGCGATGATCTCAGCTCCCTGAGTCATGATTTCCGCGAGAGCGGTCTCGCCAATTCCGTCTATGAATGTCACGTTGCTCAATTCGACGATGCATTTGCGCCCATTACGTTCTTGGCGTTTTTCTCTCCATAGAGAACTCAGTTCGGCGGCCCACGGACCAACCAAGCGGCCCTCGAGAGACCATCTCTGCTCGTCGGGGAAATCGGTAATGGTGATTCTTAGCACTGCTGTCTCTCTCCTGCCTGTCACGCGCTGCCGATCTAAGGCACCACGAACAAACGCCTTTACTGTCGGAACATTTTTGTTCACGTCTGATAGGGAGCACGTCTTCTACCACACTCAACCGATCAGTCGCATCACGCAAATGCTTGAAGAGAGAAGAAATACTGAAACCACAAGGAGTCACGGGTAGGAATGTCGAATTGCAACGCGTCGATACATCGACTGCAGCTAGGATCTTTGGTCACTTTGTTGCGGACGGATTCCGAGCCTGCGCATTTTGTATATCAAAGTGGTCCGCGGGATTCCCATCCGTGCGGCGGCACCGTTCAATCCACCGAGCACCCAACGTGCTTCGCGCAAGACTTGCACGATATGCTCGCGCTGCGCATCGTCCAATGAGTTGCTTGTCCTTGTTGTGTTTGGCGTGAAAGCGGCTGGTGCGGGCGTAACTTTCAGTTCAGCGATGGGCGGCTGAAGCACAGTCCCTTTAGAGAGAATCACGGCGCGCTCGATGAAATTTTGCAGTTCGCGGATGTTTCCCGGCCATTCATATTTCGTGAGCGCATGCATGGCATCAGCGGGGATGGTGTCGATGGGTTTGTTCATTTGCTTCGCGTATTTTTCCGCGAAGTAGCGAACCAAATCAGGAATGTCCCCTCGCCTCTCGCGAAGGGGGGGCAGCATCAGGGGAAATACATTTAGCCGATAAAAGAGATCAGCGCGAAATTTTCCTTCCTGGACCATCTTCTCCAGATTTCGGTGTGTCGCCGCGACGATCCGTACGTCCACTTTGATAGAGCGGGTGCTCCCCAGTCTCTCGAACTCCTGTTCTTGCAGCACGCGCAGCAGCTTGGACTGAAGCTCCAGAGGAATGTCGCCGATTTCATCTAGGAAGAGCGTCCCTCCGTTCGCAAGCTCGAAACGGCCGATTCTGCGCTCTATCGCGCCGGTAAATGCTCCCTTTTCATGTCCGAAAAGCTCGCTCTCCAGCAATCCCAGAGGAATAGCGGCGCAGTTTAGCTTCACAAATGTGCGATCTTTCCTTGGGCTCAGCTTATGGACGGCGCGACCGATCATTTCCTTTCCGGTCCCGGTTTCGCCGTAGATCAGTACCGTCGAACCAGTGGGTGCTACAGTTTCGACCTGTTTCAATGCTCGTTTCAGAGCGGTGCTGGAGCCGACAACCTCCTGAAATCTATGCTCGGAGCCGATTTCATCGAGGAGGTAGAGACGTTCCTCTGCGAGCTGTTGTCGCGATTCATTCACGTTGCGATATTCAAGGGCATTTTCGAGCGCGATCGCGACCTGGTTTGCCGCTTGCACCAGGAAGTCGACATCCCGAACACTGAAGGCATTCTCGTGGCGGTCAAGAAGATGTAACACACCTAGTTTGCGCTCTCCCCGAACGATCGGAAGAAAGCAGCCGGATTGGAACGCCTCCTCCGCGTTTGTTTGTGAGGCGACCGGGCCAAGATCCGATGGCGGAGAGCCCCAACAGAAAGGCTTCCCGCTTTCGAAAGCCCGACCGGGGCTTGTATCGGCGATCGGCAGCACCATTTCGTTGACCATGAAGCCGCGTCCATCAGGGAAGTCCAGCCCGTGAATCCGCAGCTCCGGCTTTTCCTTTTCGGGCAACGACAAGCATACGGCGTCACATTGCATGGCACGGCGAACGCTTGTCGGTATGGCCTGGAAAAGTTGATTCACGTCCAAATTCGAAACCACCGCATTATTCAAGTCCAGTAGGAGCTTGAGCCGGTCACGTTCATGCGAGAGTTCTCGGTGAAGCGCGAGAATGGATTCATAGTTCAACGAATTCTCCACCGCTACAGCCACTTGTTTGGCAAGGAGCTGCAAGATGTCGAGATCCCCTTCCGTATATGCTCCAGGCCGGTTGGCGCCAAAATGCAAAGCCCCGACGGGCCGCCAGGCTGTAGTTAACGGGACCACACAACTTGATCGAACTCCATGCGCCTGAATCAATTTGATAACGGTGTTGAAGCGAGTTTCATGCTCCGTATCGGAAATGATCAGCGGTTGTTGCGTGCGCCAGACGACCGCCGCCATGGATTCCTCCATCGAGAACTCCATGCCGGCTTTGATGGGGGAGTCGGTCCCACTGTCAAGCGCATGAATTCGCATGACGTTGCGATCCGGATCAAAAAGCGATACGGCGAGAAAATCGAAGTCAACCAGGGGTCGAAGGCCTGTGACGAGGGCGTGGAAAAAATCCGCGAGAGTCGTGTGAGATCCGATCGCACGCGAGACTTCCAACAAAGTACCGTATTCCCTGGCCTCGCTTTCGGTCAGCACTTTGTCACGCAGATCTAGCGCTTCCATTTTTGTGTGTGGTCCCACTTATGTTTAGATTCGAATCCGCAAATAATAGGTACGTCTAGCGGCAACCTCAATTGACGTTAACTCTCCTGCGGGAACAGAGTCCGTTCTTTACAGCATCCTCATTGTGAGAACCGTGTCGGAGTACAGAAGGTTGGATTTCCGACGATTTCGACAGTTCGACACTCAATCCGCAAGGGGCAGGTGCTCGCGCTAAGTTGGCAAAAACACGTGATTTAGAAGATGTCGTGGCTTTGGCTATTGCGATGCCTTTACAGTCGCCCGAAGGTTAGGAGGAAGAATAAAATGAAAACGAACAAAGCGTATTTTCTCATTGGTTTGATCATCGCATCAGCTCTGTTTTTCGAGGTCGCAGCCCATGCCGACGAGTACGACTTAACGACGAAACTTACGTTTAGTCAGCCCGTCCAAATCCCAGGCAAAGTGCTGCCTGCCGGGACTTACCTATTCAAGTTGGCCAACACGAATGACCGGCACATTGTGCAGGTCTTCAATTCAGACGGAATCGTCTTATATGCCACGCTCATGGCGATTCCCACAGAACGCCGGGAGCCAACTGGGGACTCTGTCGTCACTTTCGCCGAACAGGGAGATGGACAACCGGAAGCTCTTGTAAAGTGGTTTTATCCTGGAGAGACAACCGGCAACGAGTTCGTCTATTCCAAGCAAGTAGAGAAACAGCTAGCCCAAGACAAGCAGCAAACCGTCGAGGTTGGCGACTAAGAGCATGGTGTGCATTCCCAGCCAGCGTGCATTTCCTTCACCCAGTCGTTTGGGCTGGGTGAAGGGGCGGTAGAGTAAGTGAACGAAGGAGCGAAGGTAAGAGGAGGATGTTATGAAAGTTCGGAGCCGATTAGCATTTCTGGTAGCAGCACTCGTGGTCACGTCCGCCAGTGCATGGGCGAACATCACCACGGATTACGATCACAAGGTAGACTTTGCCCACTACAAAACGTATTCCTGGGGAAACATCAAGACACCCGACAGTCTTTGGGATAACCGAATAAGGCAAGCGGTAGACGGCCAACTCGCCGCCAGAGGTTTGACGCAAGTTCCTTCAGGTGGAGATGTCGTCGTGACCGCTCGCGACGCAGTACACAACCAGGAACAGCTCAACACTTTTTACGACAACTTTGGCGGGGGCCGGCGATTTGGTGGCGGGTTTGGAACGTCAACCACGAACGTTGACACCTATAAGGTCGGAACGCTCATCATCGACGTCATTGACGCCCAGACTAAGAATCTCGTTTGGCGCGGCGCCGCAACCGACACGCTTGCGAGCAAGCCTGATAAGAACATCAAGGCTCTCGACAAGAACGTGCAGAAAATGTTCCAGCATTTTCCCCCGAGCCCCAATCACGCCTAAGTCTGTGTAAGATGAACGGTGTATTCGTTTCCCCGGTACGGGGGAACGAATACATCAGTGTTCTGATGTTAGCGATCTTGTCTGACCCCACCTTGATTTTCCCGCATAATTCCGATCGACTCCCCAGAGTAACGAAAGCTTGGCCCCCTTGGGGTGATTTCTGTATCTTACCGGCGGAGATTCTGCATGGGATGTTTTTCTAAGGGCAGCAATTTTTTTACTGCCCAGTACTCGGGGTCGGCACGCTTCGTGACGCTAAGCTATTAAGAACTCGTCATTTAATATTCGTGGCCACCGGTTTGCTGCCTATCTGCCAAGCGCCCGCATAACTCTGAAAAGCGATTGGAGGACCGATTCGAAAAGACTAGGAATGAAGCGCGCTTGAACTGCTCGCCGCTTTGCGGCCATTGCGCATATCGCAACGGAACGCGAAGCTTGAAGAAGAATTCCAGCCGTCGCGAAGTAATCCAGCCAAACGGCCTAGCGTTTCCTCCCAGCCTAAAAAAACGTCGAGGAGGTCAGTACACAATGCGATTCTTCGCTACAAACAGGTGCCGGGCGATTATTTTGTGCGGCACATTGTTCGCTTTCGGCGGAATGACGCAGAAGCTGAATGCGCAAGACGGACAGGTCAGCAGCCGATCGGAAATGGCTCTATTCGATTCGTTTCTCGACGCACATGCCGATTTGGATGCGCAGCTTCGAGCAAATCCGTCACTTTTGATTAACGGGGAATATCTGGAAGCTCATCCTCAACTTCAAGCCTTCTTAAATCAGCATCCCCAAGTTCAGACACAGATTAGGCAGAATCCATCCTATTTCATGGAGCGAGCGAAACGGTTTGACGCGAACGAACCTGGACGCAGGGCGAACCCAAATCCGGACCTGACGCGGCAGCAAGTGGCGATCATGGACCAGTTCATGGACAAGAACCCGGAAATCGGCCGGGATCTGTGGCGCAACCCATCGCTGGTGAACAATGCCGAATACCTGGAGGGTCACCCGCAACTGCAGGCCTTTTTCAACCAACACCCGAACGTGAAGGAAGAGTTTTCGGAAAATCCACGTTTCTTCATGAACCAGGAGAATGGATTTGAGCACCAGGAAAGCAGCCGCAGGCCGAACCCGAATCCAGACCTGACGCGCCAGCAAGTGGCGATCATGGATCAGTTCATGGACAAAAACCCGGAGATCGGCCGGGATCTGTGGCGTAACCCATCGCTGGTGAACAATGCCGAATACCTGGAGGCTCATCCGCAGTTGCAGGCGTTTCTGAACCAACACCCGAACGTGAAGGAAGAGTTTTCGGAAAATCCACGCTTCTTCATGAACCAGGAGAATGGATTTGAGCACCAGGAAAGCAGCCGCAGGCCGAACCCGAATCCAGACCTGACGCGCAAGCAAGTGGCGATCATGGATCAGTTCCTGGACAAGAATCCGGAGATTGGCCGGGATCTATGGCGCAACCCATCGCTGGTCACCAATGCGGAATATCTTGAGGCTCATCCGCAATTGCAGACATTTCTGAACCAACATCCGAACGTGAAGGAAGAGTTTGCGGAGAACCCCCGCTACTTCATGAACCAGGAGAATGGATTTGAGCATCAAGAACGGAGTCGCGGAGACCGAGATCGCGACATCGATCGGGATGCCGGCAATACTCGACGCGATCGAGACTTCGACCGTGATCGGGACCGTGACGCTGATCGTGACCGCGACGCAAACCGCAGCCGCGACTTCGACCGTCGTGCGAATCCTGATGTGAACAACCAGGAAGCGGCCTCATTGGACCAGTTTCTGGATCGACATCAGGACATCGCCAAATCGCTCGAAAAGAAACCCGAACTCATCAACGACCGTGGCTACTTGAAACGTCATAAGGATCTCGACGAGTTCCTTAGCGAACATCCCGCGATCCATCAGGAAGTGCGGGAAAATCCGTCTTCGTTCATGCGCAGGGAGAATCAATTCGAAGCGCGGAACACCGATCGCGACCGGAACTTCTCTGATCGTGACCGAGATAGAACTGGAGACCGCGACGTGGATCGCGCTGACGTGGACCGCGGTAGAGTCAGCAACCGCGATCGCGACATGGATGCAGACCTGAACAAGAAGGAACTGCAGGAAATGGATCACTTCCTTGACAAGCACAAGAATATCGACAAGGACCTGCAGAAAAACCCTTCACTCGTTAACGACCATGATTATCTGAAGCGCCACAAACCACTTGAAAATTTCCTTTCGAAGAACCCGCAGGTTGGACAGGAAATTCGAGAACATCCGTCGGCGTTCATGCAGAAGGAAGCAAGGTTGCAGGAGCGAAACCACCGCATGAACAACCGTCAACCTGCGACAAAACCTAAGAGCAAGGTGGAAGAGAAGGAGCAGATGCATACCGCGACACCCCACTGACGATTCAGTCGGGTGAAGCGAAGATGGGGAGGCCCGGTCACCGGCCTCCCAATTTCCTCCCGCCCAATAACGGTAGGTCCATCCCCAAGCCCGCTTATTTGTTCCAATTCGCGAGGAGGACATCGTGCGACTTTCAAATTGCAGCGCTACGGATTCATGGCTGTTCAAGGCTCTGGTCGTTTGCGGAATGTGTCTGGCTTTTGCGGCCGGGCTTAAAGCGCAAGCCACACCGGCCGGCGAGGATCATGGTTTCACTTTTTTTGAAGAATTTCGCGGCAGCACCAGCGACCAAGGTCAGTTCACGATTTTAGACACCAGCATCGGCTACGATTTCAACCGCCATGTGGGTATCGATGTCGGTGTTCCTTACTATTTCTTCCGTGCGACGCCTAATCTTGTCCCCGGCGAAAAGCATTTCTGGGATAACGCCGTGGGGGATCCCTACGCGGACGTGCGGCTCACATTTGAGAACCGCGTTTTGAACTACGCCACCGTGGTCACGCTGGCCGTGCCCGTTGCCGAAACCGGCGCGTTCAGCACCGGACGGCTTGGCGTCAATTGGTTCAACCATTTCGATCGCCCCATCGGCCCTTTTACTCCGTATGTTAACGTTGGGATTTCAAACGGACTCCTGGACACGCGGCTGATCTCGCAGCCGTTCATGATCTTTGATTCGTTTCGGTCCCTTGGCTTTCTGGCCGATGCGGAGGGCGGATTGACTCTAAAGCTTGCGAGGCGTGTGGCCGTCGGCGGCTCTTATTACGCACTGGAGCCTTCCGGCTCGCAGAAGCTGTACTCTGCCAACGGTATCAGAAACTTTTTCCTTCTGCCGAACGGAACTACCGGTTCGGTTGGTGATTTTACTCACGATCGCGGATATTCCACGTTTATCAGATTCAATCCAACCAGATTTATGTACATCGAGCCGGCCTACGTTCACAGTTTGAAGTTCAACCAAGACGCTGCAACGGTAACGGTCGGCTTTGACTTGAGAGCGTTGTTCAGTGGCAGGCACTAGCGTGAATTTTGCAAGCGTATAATTCAGCCGCAGTCATTTCGGGGCCTTGGGATTCGGCACAAACTGATATCCCAGGCCCCGAACTGTTATTAGATGGCGCGGTTTGGAGGGCTCGCGTTCGATGTACCGTCGGAGCCGCACGATGAAATTATCAATCGCGCGTGTATCCGTATCTTCGTGGAGGTTCCAGACATTTTGCAAAATGGCTTTGCGGGAAACGGGCTTGCCACTGTTTCGTATTAAATAGCGCAGAAGCTCCGCCTCCATCAAAGTAAGTTGAAATACCTGCCCCCCGCCGCGGAGTTGCAGGTTCTCAAAATCAAGCGTTCGGTCATCGAAGTGGAACACATCCGCGGGCTGTGTCGGCGCTGGCTCCGCTTGCTCGGCATTTGAGGAGCGCAGCCAGTTCTTGCGGCGTAGGAGACTTTCCACCCGCGCTAACAAAATGGCGAGGTCAAACGGCTTCGGCAGATAGTCGTCCGCGCCGGCCTCGAACCCTTGAAGGACATCCTCCGGCCGAGTGCGCGCGGTCAACATCAGCAAGGGTATATAGTTTTGCGCTTCCCGCAGTTCACGTGCGATCGTAAATCCGTCTTTTCCAGGCAGCATAACGTCGAGTATCAGCGCGTCGAAGGTTTCCTTTTCCTTCAGGAGGAGGTTTAGGGCTTCCTCGCCTCTGTCTGTGACGTGCACGGAATGGCCTTCTGCTTCAAGATTAAAACGGAGTCCTTGCGCAAGGTGGGTTTCGTCTTCCACCACCAAAACTCGGCTCATGCGCGATACACCCGCGGCAGGCGAATCGTAAACGTGCTGCCCAATCCTTCTCCTTGGCTCTCCGCGTAAGCATCGCCTCCATACCGGCGCACTACAGAGCGCACGATGAAGAGCCCAAGGCCCGTGCCCGTTACCTTGCCGCTTACGGAACTCTGGATGCGGTAGAAGCGATTGAAGATGCGCTTGAGTTCGATGCGAGGAATGCCGATTCCCTGGTCGCGTACGCTGAAAAGGATATTATCGATGTTAGGCGTGCGGACATCGACGACGATGTTCTTGTTCTCTCCGGAATACTTAATCGCATTGTCGAGCAGGTTGAAGACTGCGGTGCGCAGTTCCTCGGGATTGCCCATAACCACCAGGTCCTCTGGTGGTTCGGCGCCGAAGCGAAGCGCTTCTGGCTTCAGATTGTGACGCACACGGGCCAGTTCCAACGTGGTGCGCGCCAGCTCAGCGAAGTCCACCTCTTGCCAATTCCGTCGCCGGCTGCCATGACGCGCCTCCCCGGCTTTCAGCACCTGCTCAACCATCCCCAGAAGGCGATCCGAGTCTTCGAGCATGATTCGATAAAAGTCGCGACGCTTCGCCTCGTCGAGCGGGCGACTTTGAAGCGTCTCGAGATACAAGCGTATCGACGTGATCGGCGTCTTTAGTTCGTGGGTCACGGCATTCAAGAAGCTGTCCTGGCGTTCGTTTCGCCGGATCTCCCGCACGATGAAAATTGTGTTAACCACCAGGCCTGCAATAATCACACCAAAGAATATGATGCCCAAAACCAGCGGCACCACTTGCCGCCAATGGAACACAATCCATGTAATGTTCAGGAAAATTGCGAGCGCAACGAGAATAGCGCCCAGCGTAATGAAGAAGGCAATGGCTTTTGTGCGTCTGGTAATACGCATTGCCGCTAGTTTAATTCATTCGAGGGAGCGCGGCACTACGATGCGGATGTTTGGGCTCAATCTCCAGCGGAGCTTGGCACCAAGGCTTCTTCTTCGACCACCGCCCCTGGCGCCATAACCGGATCGGCCGCAAGGCTGGGCGACTCCACGGGTTTCGTCGGTCCGGAAGCTGAAAGCGGCTTCGGTAACTTGATATCCCATGCAAGGCCTAGCGCCTTCAGGGCCGCAATTCCGTACCAGTTCACGTCGATTTCATACCAGGTAAGCCCATGCCTGGCGGCTTGCGGCGCTGCATGGTGATTGTTGTGCCAGCCTTCGCCAAAGGTCAAAATCGCAACCCAGAAACTGTTGGTAGATGTGTCCGAGGTGAGAAACCGCCGCGAACCCCACATATGCGTGGCCGAATTGACCAGCCATGTGGCATGCAGTCCGACAACCGTCCGCAAGAACACGCCCCACAACACGCAAGACCAGCCACCCACCACAAACAGAATAGCGCCGAGGCCGATTAGTGGCGTCCAGTGGTACTTGCTGATCCACATATAAAACTTTTGCTTACGCAAGTCCGGAACATAGGGCAGCAACTCAGCGGTATTCTGGTGCATCGCTTGGCCGGTGATGATCCAACCCATGTGCGCCCACAAGCCGCCGTCATTAGGAGAATGGGGATCGCCCTCTTTGTCTGTATTCTGATGATGGATGCGGTGAGTTGCGACCCAGGCAATAGGGCCACCTTCGAGCGCCATGGTTCCGCAGATCGCCATCCAGTATTCCAGCCATCTCGGAGTCTTGTATCCCCGATGGGTTAGCAGTCGGTGATAAGCCATGCCGATTCCCATGCTTCCTGTGAGCCACCACAGGAAAACCGCAATAGCCAGATTTTTCCAGCTAAACATAAACAGGGCCGCTACGGCGCCTACGTGAAACATCAACATGAAAAACGTCGTGGTCCAATTCAGCGGCTGCTGAAATGTTCGGTCTCGTTTGAAAATGCTCATGGTCCCGGTGTCCTCACCTACATCTGATGCCACCGTAGCACGACCATTCGCTTGGCCTTTGTAATACTTGTGTAATGGTTGCCCAAAATGAGTGCAGTTCGCCAAGAGGAAGGAAAATCGAAAATATTTTGGCGAGGACTTCGTCCTGTGGCTATGGCTTGTTTCGCACGCGAAAGCGTTCGCGTAGCAGTGGAATCGCCCGCGCCACAGTCTGCCCCGCTTCTGCCCAGGTCGGCAGTGGACGTGGCTTCTCCGCAAGGAGATTGGCAACCGGAGTTAGCGCGGGATGACACTCAGCCACCAATTTCACAAACGCTGTTAACGGTATCGCAAGCAGTAATCCAACCCCGCCCCAAACCCAACTCCAAAACAACATGCCTACCGTCGCCGCTACCGGGCCAATGTTCACGCGCGAACCAATAAACTTCGGTATCAGCAGGTTATTTGAAATCAAATGCAACAAGGCCACTGTGAGCGCGATGATTACGAATGGTCCGGCACTGCTGAATTGTAAAGTGGCCGCGAGCAGTGGAACAACGCACGCCAAAACCAGACCCAAGAACGGGATCAAGTTAAGGAAGCCGCTGGCGATTCCCAGCGCAACGGCGCCTTGCATCCCAATCGCCAGCAAGACTCCCGCAGTAACCGCCGCCATTGCGGAGCCGACGACGAGGTTCCCGCCCGCAAACCCGCGAATCATTTCGGTAACCCGCTTAACAAAATCGGGTACGTTCGTGACGCGCCCAAACGTTGCGCAAAGCCACGAGTTGATGTGGTCCTTGCGCAAAAGCATAAAGAACATCAAGAACGGTACGACGGCGGCAATTACAATAGCGCCCGAGACCGAGCCGACACCCCGGGCCAAATAGGAAGGCCACTGGGGCGGCTCGCTGACCCTGACCTCCGGAACTTTCTTTGTGGGCAGTGTCGGATTGAGGTCTTTGGCACTCTCCTGCATTTTTTGCAGTCTTTGCACGGCCGGCTCAATTGCATTCCGAATCTTCCTTGTATATTGAGGCAGGGTATCGAAAAAATCCGACGCCTTGTTATAAAAGCCGTAGATTGTGGCACTTACGAGGATCATTCCCAGCACGATCACAACAGCGGCCGAAGCCGAGCGGGGAAGATGCAGGCGTTCCAAACGTGCCACCAAAGGCTCGACAAGGATCGCCAGAAAGGCCGCCAGCAGCAGCGTGATCCAAAATGAGCTTGCAAAGTAAAAAAAGGTGACCGTCAGGGCAATAATCACGACCCAGAGCAACGCTGTGATCCGGCCAAGCAGCCGGTCGCGAGCGGCATCGTCATGGTTGTGGTTGTTCATCGGAATTGTCGAAGCCGCCCCGCCGCAGGATCAAGGGCTTATCCGACCGCAGGAGAAGACTGGCCAAATGAGCCGAACGCACACAACCCAACCTCCTGCCAATACAGCCAGCTTTGCGATACACCAGCTTCGGGAGGACGCCACGGAAGTGGTAAGATTATTAAGTAGCCGCTTGTGCAGGTGAATGCACTGTTCTCCCGTACCATTGAATATCTCCAAGGAGACATTAACAATCGGCTCAATCGTGTAGCGGGATGATTGAACAACGCGCCTTTTTTTCGCGAAATACGACTCATGAGCGACTCCATAAATGTACGCAGGACTCGTTAGGTCTCACCTTGTTTAAAATACAGGGAAAATGGTATGTCAATCTAAGGGGGGACCTAATATCAATGACTTGCGAGCATTTGCGGGGCCCTAGGGCTCGGCGAACCTTCACGTGAGGTAACTACCCTGCGAATTTTAGTTGCTGACGATCACGACATTATTCGACGCGGGCTCAAGCAGTTACTTACGGCGCACCACGGCTGGGATGTTGTCGCGGAGGCTAAGACCGGGCGCGAAGCCGTGACTCTGGCGGAACAGCTAAAGCCGGACGTTGTGGTGATGGACATTAGCATGCCCGAGCTAAACGGCTTGGAAGCTGCTCGTCGCATCCGCAAGAGCCTTCCCAAAACGGAAATAGTCATTCTTACGCTGCACTTCTCCGACCAACTCGTCCGCGACATTGTGGAAGCTGGCGTTCG
>Ga0137419_10000528_pt1 | contig 14059 bp, 12 predicted proteins | sample CZODoug3_1_2_16f_FD_108279 | JGI IMG/M metagenome (GOLD analysis project Ga0137419, IMG submission 108279) | Vadose zone soil fungal communities from Angelo Coast Range Reserve, California, USA - CZODoug3_1_2_16fungal (Illumina Assembly) | ecosystem: Environmental > Terrestrial > Soil > Vadose... | reverse complement strand
GCGCTGCACATTTTGCTGGCGCTAGCGAGCGAGGATTTGCATGGTTACGGGATCATGCTGGAAGTGGCGCGACAATCCGAAGGGCAATACAAACTGGGGCCGGGGACGCTGTACGACAATCTGGGAAAACTAATGACGCAGCATTGCGTCGAAGAAGTTCAGAGGCGAGCGGCGGATGACGACCCGCGGCGGCGTTATTATCGGCTGACGGGACTGGGACGGCGCGTGCTTTCGACAGAAGTGGCAAGGCTGGAGGGAGTTGTCCGAGAAGCTAAAGGATATTTGCTGGGAACGAAACCGAGGAGAGCATAATGGCCCAATCCATGTTGCGCGCTCTCTATCGCGGGCTGCTGTATCTGCATCCTCCTGCTTTCCGGAAGCGGTTTGCCGAAGAGATGTTGTGGATTTTCGATGAGGCCGCGGCGACACGCGGAACCCTGGGATTATTTGGCGACGGGCTGGTCTCGCTGCTGAGGCAATGGATCGTGCGCCCGGAATCGTGGCATGCGCCTCTTGCGGCGATCGGACCGGCGCGGGCAGGTTCATCGGCATTTTTTGCATGGGAACATTTCGAGGTGCCGCAAGATAGGCTGCCTTTTTACCGCTGGATGCAAGGAAGCGTCATTTCCCTGGGCATGCTGAGCGCGGTGTTGTTGATGGCTGGTCAAGGGGGACGCGCGCCTCGCCTGCTGAATAATTTGACTGCGTCGCCAAGCACGAAGGCGGCGTGGGCATTGCCGTCCACCAGCTCACACTGGTCCCTAACTGAATTCGTTGCGAGTGGGCCGGATGGAGAAGGTTATGGGACTGCCGGGTTGAGCGATGGCGTACGCGCGCGTCAACTGCGCCAGCAGGAGAAGGCCATCCAGGTGGCGATCGGAGGACGAAGCGTTCCGGGTAGCCTCCGTTATTTTGCTGCGGGCTCTCGAGCGGCGGCCGTTGAAACGCCAAAGACGCCAGCGGGAGAACAATTCTCCGCATGGCTAAAGAGTTTCAACAGCGGTGACCGGGCGCAGATGGAGGAAATTCTCACGCGCTTCAAAGACCGTGGCGGACGCGAAGTGAACGGTATGCTGGGGTTCCGCGAAAGAACTGGAGGGTTCGACCTGAGAAAGATTGAGGAATCTGCCGCGCTTCGGGTCAGCGGGCTGCTTCAGGAGCGGGACTCGGACCAATTCGCGCGATTCATGATGGACGTGGAAGCGGAAGCTCCACACAAGATTACGCGTTTTGATCTGGACGCAATTCCCCGCCCCGCGGAATTTCCGGTCGAGCGGATGAGCGAGAGCGAACTGCTGGCCGCGCTGCGTGAAAAACTGGAAAAAGAGAGCGCGGCGGATAAATTTGCCGGGGCCGTGATCGTGGCCAAGGACGGAAAGGTCGTTTTCAAGGGCGCTTACGGGATGGCTGACCGGGAAAAGAAAACTCCGAATACTCTGGACACGAAATTTCGGATTGGCTCGATGAACAAAATGTTCACGGCGACTTCGATCCTTCAACTAGTGCAGGCGGGAAAAATCGCGCTGGCGGATCCGCTGGGAAAGTACGTTACCGACTACCCCAACAAGGAATTCGCATCGAAAGTGACCATCCAGCAATTGCTGACCCACACGGGAGGTACGGGAGACATTTTCGGGCCGGAATTCGACGCGCGCCGGAAAGAATTGCGCACGCTGCAGGACTACATGAATTTGTACGGCAAGCGCAATCTGGAATTCGAGCCGGGCAGCCGCTGGGAGTACAGCAACTACGGATTCCTGCTGCTGGGCGTGGTGGTCGAGCGCATGAGCGGGAAGAGCTACTACGATTATGTGAGCGAGAATGTTTATGGACCGGCGGGCATGAGCGCAAGCGGATCCTTGACAGAAGAGCAGAACGTGCCGAATCGCTCCATCGGATATACGCGGTTTGGCGGCAACGGGCTGCGGCCGAATACCGACACGCTACCTTACCGGGGAACTTCAGCGGGCGGCGGTTATTCGACAGTCGAAGACCTGCTGAAGTTTGCGAATGTACTGGCGAGTCATAAAGTGCTGGATGCGCGAAATACGGAATTGCTGACCACGGGGAAAGTGAACACGGCGCGAGGAGTGAAATACGCGTTTGGATTTATGGATGACGATACAGACCCAGCGTTTCGACACTTCGGACATGGCGGCGGCGCGCCGGGAATGAATGGTGAACTGGAAATTTATCCGCAGAGCGGCTACGTGATCGCGGTGCTCGCGAACCTGGACCCGCCAGCAGCGGGCCGAATCTCCGACTTCGTGTGCAATCGCCTGCCGAAGAACTGATCGACACTACAAGCTAGTTCTGGTTGATGCGCAGACGCCAACTCAGTTGGCGGAGAGATTGTTGAGCCAGCGGCCGAGGCGCGCGCGATCTTCGGGCTGCATGGAGACAAATCTGACAGCCATGCCTTTGTTGGGAGAGGAGCGGCGCACGACGGCGCGGGCGCGAATCTCGCCTTCGGGAGCGTCGAACAGCAATTGGATGTAACTGCCTGGCGAGAGCGGGTCCGCAACGCTGATGAACATGCCGCCGAGGGCAAAATTATCGATGCGAGAGACAAGTCGGCGGCCTGCGGTGGACCATGCGAGGAGCGTGCCCTTGGGCGAAGTCACGCGCGGGTAGCGGCGAAGGTCGTTCTCTTGCGGCACAGCGGAGTCCCAGGCCGCGAATCATACTCCCTTTTGAGCGCGCTTGAAACAACAGATTGAAATGTTTGGCGGCGCAGAAGACAGTGGCATCGGACGCCGATGATGGTGCTGAAGCGCTTGGAGGCGCAGCTCGCAGTAGCGGGCGCCACTACAGACGAACAGCAGTCGCCCAGCTCTACTTGCGAGAAACTTCGGCTAGTGAGTGGGCTCGAGGATGAGTTTCTGGATGCGCCAGTTCAAAAGTTCGGCGATGTAGAGTTCGTCCGCGGAAGGGCAGGCGATCTCGTGAATCCAGCCGAATTGGCCGAGCTGTTTGCCGGATTTGCCGAGAACGCCGAGAACTTTTCCGTCGAGAGAAAGTTTGTAGATACGGCCAGGGAAAGCGTCAGAAGCATAGAGAACTTGATTTGGCGCGGGCGTGATGCAAATGGCCCAGGGCGCGCCGGGAGACATGGTGCTAGTGGTTGAGGTGGGTCTGCTGCCAATGGCAGGGCGAGCGTCGGCGGGCGCGGGAACGTCGATACTGAATTGTCGCAGAAATTTTCCGTCAGAACTGAAAACCTGGATGCGGCGGTTGCCGCGGTCGGCGACGTAGATATTGTTTTGCGCATCGACGGCGATGCTGTGCGGAGTGCTGAACTGGGCGGGCTGATCGCCGGGTTCGCCCCAGGACTTGAGCCAGTTGCCGTCCTTGTCGATTTTCGCGATGCGGGAATTGACGTAGCCATCGCTGATGTACGTGTTGCCCATGGAGTCCCACGCAACATCGGTAACTTGGCGGAACATTCCATCGACGGGAGGGAGCGGCGGCTTGACGTGCTTGAGCGGCTCGGTGCCTTCATCGGAGGCTTCCTGCTTGCGACCGAAAACCATGACGACGCGGCCTTCGGGATTGAACTTGATGACCATGTCGGAACCTTTGTCGGTGACCCAGATATTGTCGTCCTTATCGATTTTGACCGTGTGGGCGAAGGACCAGGCGTAAAGGTTGTGGCCAATCTCGTGGAGAAGTGTTCCATCGGGAGAGAACTCGAGGAGTTGCGCGGCGCTTGCGGCGTAGGCGGGGCCGCTGGAGTTGCCGCGAGAAAAGACGAAAACCTGGCCCTTCGAATTGACGGCGACACCCGTGGCTTCGCCAAGGTAGATGTCTGGCGGAAGCTTCAGGAAGTCGGGGACGGAATGGAAACGGATTTCGGGCGGTTGCTGAGCGAAAAGAGGAACAGCCACGAAAAAGAGCAGAGCAAGAATAGAGCGTTTCATGCCAGGCAACCTCGTGAATTCAAGAGTTCGTCCCGCATCATACGCGGGTTTGGAGAATCAGTCGCCTGTTAGAAATTTGTATTGAGCGTCGGTAAGCGGGACGACGGAGAGGCGGCCCTGGCGAACGAGCGGAGAATCGGCAAAGAGCTTATTGGACTTAATTTGGGAGAGAGGGACCGTTTTGGCAAGCGGCTTTCCGGCTTTGAGCTTAACGGCGGGATTCTTGGGATTGGAGATGTCGACGGAGACGACCATGGCAGTGCCGACGGCGCTCTTGTGGTCGCCGGTTTCGTAGATGATGAGCTTCGTTCCGGGCGTCATTTGGGAAAGGTTTCTTAAGGCGAAGGGATTGTGAACGCCGTCCCAAATGGTTTCCTTGTCGCTCTGAAGATCAGCAAAGGAGTATTCGGAAGGTTCGGTCTTTAGAAGATAGCACGCGGACATTGAGACCTCACTATGGTTTGGCTGAGCGGGGATATTCTACATGCGGAGGCAAGAGAAGGAATAGTGAAACGCAGAGACGCAGAGGGCGCAGAGAAGAGGACAGACAAGAATGTCTGTCCCACCTGGGAGAGCGCGATCAGGCTACTTCTTGGTGGGGATAAGACGGGGAATTCTTCGTTGATGCTGTGAATGGCTGATGAGTTCGGAGAGCCGCATGACCTTTGTTTCTTCTCTTTTGGCACAGATGACCCAATGTGTTGTCACCCTTTGGTACCAGGGAGCTTGCGAACGGAAGAATTCCCAAGCGGGTTTGTTGGCGCGAAACTGCTTTTCCTGTTCACGAGTGAACTTGGGGTTCTTGCGCTGTTCGTAGGAGTAGATGCCAGACTTTTTTGCGTTGCGAGCGGCAAAAGCCTTGAGACCGGTGGGATGCATCAGCCCCTGCTTTGTGAGCTTTCGAACGAGGTTGATGTTGATTGAACTCCAGGTGCTGGTGGGTTTGCGAGGAGTGAAGCGAATGGTGTAGCTGGTTTCGTCGATGCTCCTTCGCACGCCGTCGATCCAGCCGAAGCACAGAGCAACTTGTACGGATTCGGGCCAGGTGATGCTGGGCTTTGCCGAATTTTTTTTGTGGAAGCCTACGAGCTGCTCGCGGAGTTTGTCGTGATGGGCTTCGAGCCAGGTGCGGAAGTCGGCCGGTGTTTGGAAGAACGTTGGTTTTAGCGGCATGGCGTCCAAACAAATTACGTCGACAAATCGACGCAGTAAAGATTAAGGCTGACAGACGGGCGGGGCAAGCCCTCCGCTACCCGGGGGAATCCGCAGAGCCTGCGAGGCGAGCGTCATTACAACCGGAACGGTGAATTGACTGCCTGTTCGAACAACTCGGCTATCCGTTTGAGGGTCTCTTCCCGTTCGTTGTTCCGTTGGAGCCAACCGGACATGTAGCGCCTTGCTTTTTGTTCCTGGCCGCTCTTTGCGAGGTAAAACGAATAGGCGAGGGCAACTTGCGGCAAGTTGGAGAGCTTCGCGCCCCATTCGTTGTGAAACTCTTCGTGTTGAAAGAGTGCTTCCAAATCTGAAGTGTGCTTGACTGTGTTGAAGAATTGAAGGGCCTTAGGAAGCAAGTGGTCACGAGTTGTAATCGCGTCATCTCGCAGTGCATCTTTGCCCTGGATCGTGCGTATTCTGAAACCCCGATCATTGCAGTCGTGATGAAACCCCGAATAAATCAAATCCATGCTGGCGCTTTTCGCGCTGCGGTGCCAGTGGATGTCTCCCACGCCCATAGTGATATGCGGGACAAATCTCAGAGAGACCCCATGTAAAAAGAAGACTGACATGCTCGCCTTTGAATTTAATAACGTCATGCATTTGGTTCAAGCGGGATCGCAAGTATTGGAGCGGCTTGACCTTTTCGAATCTGCTCTTTAGTAGGGGAACGTCAAAAATTTCTTCAATCACTCTCTGAACGGTCTCAGGAGGGCAAGGTTCGATGGTCATGTTGGTCTAAGCTCCGGTCAATTCTTGTGCGGCGGAGGCGAAGATTTTGGTGTGGGCGTCGATATCGGCTTCGGTGGTGGCGGGGGACATGAGGGCCATGTTGTGGAAGGGGGTAAGGAGGACGCCGCGGTTGAGCGCGTAGAGGTGGAGGAAGCGTTCGAGTTCGAAGTCGGCGGCAGCGGCGGATTCGCCGCCGCTGCGCGGAGGTTTCGCGGCGAAAGTATACTCGGCGCGGGCGCCGAGCTGGATGACGTTCCAGGGAAGATGGTGGGCTCGAATTTCATTGGCGACGCCATCATTGAAGCGCTTGGCGAGCGGGATCATGCGTGCGAATGCGGCGGGCGTGAGGATGTGCTCGAGTGTGGCGCGCATGGCGGCGAGCGAGAGGGCGTTGCCGGCGAGCGTGCCGCCGATGCCGCCGACGTCGCAATCTTCGAGATGAATGCGAGCGGAGATGCGCTGGGCAACTTCTTCGGAGACGCCGAAGGTGGCGCCGGGAATGCCGCTGCCGATGGCTTTGCCGAAGACGAGCATGTCGGGATCTAGTTTCCAAGCGGCGGTGCAGCCGCCGGGACCGGCGCAGATGGTGTGGGTTTCGTCGGCGATGAGGAGAGAGCCATAGCGGCGCGCGAGTTCGCGGGCAGCGGGCCAGTAGCCGTCATCGGGAAGGATGATGCCGACGTTGGTCATGGCGGGCTCGGCGAGAATGCAGGCGACATCGTGATGCTTGAGCGCGTCTTCGAGGGCGTTGAGATCGTTGAACTCGACGACGCGGGTGGTTTCGGCGGGATTGACGGGCGGGCCGATATTGCCGCGGCGGGGGCCGACGACGCCGTTTTCGAGCGTGGCGAAGGATTCATCGACGGTGCCGTGATAGCAGTAATGGAAGACGAGGATTTTTGAACGCTGGGTGATTTCGCGGGCGATGCGAATGGCGAAGCGGTTGGCGTCGGTGGCGGTGAGCGTGAATTGCCAATACGAGAGACCGAAGCGGCGCTGGAGATCTTCGCCGACCCAGAGCGCGTCTTCGGCGGGAAGCATCAGCGTGATGCCTTCTTTGGCGCGGTGCGCGACGGCTTCGGCGACGACATCAGGAGAGTGGCCGGTCATTGCGCCGGTGTCGCCGAGGCAAAGGTCAATGTATTCGCGGCCATCCACGTCGGTGAAATGCGCGCCTTTGGCGGACTTGACGAAGATGGGAAATGCGCCGGCCCATTTTTTCATCCAGTTCATAGGGACGCCGCCGAGGAGGGAAGCTTGGGCGCGCTGGTAGAGAGCAGCGGATTTGGGGTGGTCCGTGAGAAAACGTTGCGATTCGCACTCGTGAAGCTGGCGGAGTTTTTTGCGGTCAATAGGGGTCATAAGTTAACGACGGGAAAAGATAGATGGAATACGGGGGATAGGCAAGAGGCAGCGCGACGCCTCAACGATGAGCTATCTTCGCTCCCCATTCGTCAGGACTCAAGTCTCGCGCATGCCGCGAGAAGAGCCAATGGTGGCCGTCGAGGTCCTCGGCTGCGTATTGGAATTCGCCATAGACGGTTTCGTGAGGATCCTCCAGGATCTTGGCGCCTCCGGCTTTTGTGCTTTGGAAATGCGATTCAAGATCCTCAACAAACACGGTCAGGCTCTGCGTTCCAGAGCCCAGTTGAGCAGGGGTCGCGGAGCCTGCGCGCGCCCTGTGGAGCATAATCCAGGCATTGCCGAGATGCATCCGCGCGCCGCTGACCGGCTCCGCGGGATCGCCATAGCGGTAGTGTTCAAAGAAGCCGAAGGTCTTGCTTAGCCAGGCAACTGCCTCGGCAACATCTTGATAAGCGACATGCGGCAGAATGGTGTCGATCGGGAGGGAACGATTCTTCAGCATACGCTGATAATAATGCTACTCAGCGGGCGAGAGCAATCAGCGGAGGTCGCGGATGATTTCGCGGGCGGCGTTGGCGCCGGAGGCGCCGGTTAGGCCGTTGCCGGGATGCGTGCCGGAGCCGCATAGAAAAAGGCCGCGGATAGGCGTTTTGTAGCGCGCCCAATCGAGGACGGGGCGCATGGTGAAGAGCTGGTCGAGGGCGAGTTCGCCGTGAAAAATGTGGCCGCCGGTGAAACCATAGGAGGTTTCGAGGTCCTTCGGCGTGATGACCTGGATGCCTTCTACCAAGCTCGGGAGATCCGGTGCGTATGAGGCGAGCGTTCGAATGACAGTAGCGCCTAGTTCGCGCCGCCAATAATCCCAATCCCCTTCCCTCAGTTTATAGGGAGCATATTGAACGCACGCAGAGAGAACATGTTTGCCTTCGGGAGCGAGCGCCGGATCGAGAATCGTGGGAATGGTGACATCGAGATAAGGGGCTTTCGAGAAATCGCCGTATTTGGAGGCGTCGAAGGCGCGTTCGAGGTAGTCGATTTCGGGGCCGACGTGGATGCGGCCGGAGAGAGCTTCGAGAAAGCCCTCGGTGGCATCGAGCGACGAAAAAGTAGGAAGACCGCCGAGAGCGAGATGGACTTTGGCGACCGTGCCGTTGGAACGAAAATTTTTGATGCGGTTGGCAAAGGTGGGGTCGAGCTGCGAAGGATCAATGAGTTGGAAAAAAGTGCGCTTGGGGTCGACTCCGGAGACGACGGCTTCGACGGAGATTTCTTCGCCATCGGCAAGCACGACTCCCGAAATGGCGCCGTCTTTGACGCGAATTTGCCTGACTTCGGCATCAGTACGAATTTCGGCGCCAGCCTGCTTGGCGGATTCGGCAAGAGCGTGCGTGAAGTTACCAAGTCCGCCGCGAGGAAAAGCCGCAGTGCCGACAGGATGGGTATCCGAAGCAGCGCGCATGAGAAGGACGGCGGTAGAACCTGCAGACCAAGGGCCGAGGGCGGTGCCGAAAATGCCACGGGCGGCGATGACAGCGCGGATGAGCTCGGTTTCGAAAAATTCCGCAACGAAATCCGCAACGGCCATGGGGCCCCAGCGGAGAAGGTCGAAGATTCCCTTCTTGCGGAGCATGCGCACATTCCGGCCGGCCTTCAAAAGATTCCAGAGGTCTTCGGGAGTGGGCTTGTCGATAGCCGGCGGCGTGATGGAAACAAGCTGGTCGAGGACGCCGGTGAGATGATCGAGAGCGTCCGCAAATTCAAGGTATTTGGTGGAATCCTTGGCGGAAAAACTCGCGATGCCGCGGGCGGTTTTGGCATTGTCATTCCAAAAAAGAAGCGCCTTGCCATCGGGCGTAGGGGCGAAGACACGCGGGCCGGGATAGAGGACTTCGCAACCCAGCTTTTCGATTTGCATGTCCCGCGCGATTTCTGTGCGAAGCGGGCCAAGGGTATGGGCAAGCGTGGAGGCCTTGAAGCCGGGATGAAATTCCTCGGTGATGGCGCCACCACCGACCATTTCGCGGCGTTCGAGGACGAGGGGCTTGAAGCCACCTTTGGCGAGATAAAAAGCGGCGATGAGAGCGTTGTGACCGCCGCCGATAAGAACCACGCGCTGTCCAAGAGGCATGGTCAGTTGGCCGCCTTTGTCGCGGTCGTCGTGGCAGCCGAAGAGCGAGACTTTGTCCAAGGCGCCCGCGAAGCGAGCGACCATTCTTTCAAGATGACCTGGCTGGCGATGCGACCGTTGGCGCCCATGATGCCGCCGCCAGGATGTGTGGCGGAGCCGCACATATAAAGGTTGTGTATAGGAGTGCGGTAGTAGGCCCATCCGGCGACGGGGCGGAGGAAAAAGAGCTGCTCAAGAGAAAGTTCGCCTTGAAAAATATTACCTTGCGTGAGTCCGAATTCGCGCTCGAGATCGAGCGGAGTGAGGATCTGGCGGCCGATGATGATGTCTTTGATATTGGGGGCGTACTCAGCGATGGTGTTGATGACGTTCTCGCCGAAGGCTTCTTTTTGATCGTCCCAGGTTCCTTCGGTAAGTTTGTAAGGCGCGTATTGCACGAAGCAGGAGAGCACGTGTTTGCCGGGAGGCGCGACACTGGGATCGGTGACACTGGGAATGACCATATCGATGTACGGCCTACGAGAAAAATTGCCGTACTTGGCATCGTCGTAGGCACGCTCCATATATTCCATGCTCGGAGAAATGGAGATAGCGCCGCGAAGATGCGCGCCTGGGCCGGGGAGACATTTGAAATTGGGGAGGGCGTCGAGCGCGAGATTGACTTTGCCAGAAGAGCCGCGAAATTTGTAGCGGCGGACGCCTTCGAGAAAATCGGCGGGGAGTTCGCTGGGCTCAAGAAATTTTTCAAAAGTGAGATGCGGGTCGACGCTGGAGGAAACGACGTTGGCGGAAAGTTCTTCACCATCCTGAAGAGAGACGCCGCAGGCGCGGCCGTTTTTTACAAGGATTTTGCCGACGGGTGCTTTAGTACGGATTTCAACGCCGGCTTCGCGCGCAGCATCGGCAATAGCATTCGAAATGGCTCCGGTGCCGCCGCGGCTGAAACCCCAGGAACGGAAAGCGCCGTCGATTTCGCCCATGTAATGATGGAGGAGAACGTAAGCAGTGCCGGGCGAGCGAATACCGAGGAACGTGCCGATGATTCCGGACGCGGACATAGTGGCTTTGAGGACGTCGGTCTCAAACCACTGGTCGAGAAAATCAGCGGAGCTCATGGTCATGAGCTGGACGAGAGTGTAGCGCTCGTCGGAGGAGAGTTCGCGGAAGCGCTGCATGAGAAAGTGCAGCTGCTTGAGATCTTTGGGATTGAGCGTGGTGGGATCGGGCGGAATCATCGAGAGCAGCGGCTTCACGAAGCGACACATGGGCGTCATCATCTTCGAGAATTCGTCGTAGGCCTCGGCGTCGAGGCGGGAGTGGCGGCGAATGTCGCGGATTGATTTGGCGTGGTCGTTTACGCGCCAGAGGTAATCGCCGCTAGGCATGGGAGAGAAGGTGCCGTCGAGAGGAAGAATTTCCAGACCGTGGCGAGGAAGATCGAGTTCGCGAATGATTTCAGGGCGAAGGAGCGAAACGACGTAAGAACACTCGGAAAAAAGAAAGCCGGAAATGATTTCTTCGGTGACAGCGGCGCCGCCGAGGACGTGGCGGCGTTCCAGCACGACGACTTTCTTCCCTGCTTTGGCAAGATAAGCGGCGTTGACCAAGCCGTTATGGCCGCCACCGATGACGATAACGTCGTAGTGCTGCCCCATTCGGTATGACTCCGGTGCCACTCAAAAGTGAAAGAAAAGGTGCGGGAAGCGATGCCGGGACATTTTACTGAGACAGGAGATGGGGCACAAGTGTGCCACGCGCCCCGTGGGACCGTTATCAAAGTTTGGGAATCGTTCCGTTTTGGTTCTTGGGCCTTCCCGTTTTGGAACAACGACAGCAACATTTCTGGATCGATGCTGAGTCGCGCACACATATCTTCCTGTGCTTATTATTCGCATTCATCAGATTCTTCAAAGATTAGGCTCGGAACCGCAAACGAGTAAGTCCCCCAGAGATGCGGTGGTACAGCGCGTGCTTTCAAGCCCAACGAAGCCGAATAGAAACCTTCGTGGAGGGAAAAACATGTTTACGAGATTCCTGGTTCAAATGATTCTGCTTGAAGTATTTGCTGAGGGGGTATGTTTATCCGCCCAAGACCTGTCTTCCGCGCAGGCACAAACAAACGCCGCGCTTGACTCAGCAATTCTTGCCAATACAAAAATCACGGGCGCCAATGAGCAAGCCCCCCTGACTGGATCCAAGCTAGAGGAGATCATCGATCGAATGATCAAGCGGGAGCATGACGAGATTGCCGCTTTCGATCTTTATAGCCCGATCATCGAAACGTACATCCAGGAAATAAAATTCAGCCAGGCAAAACAGTTCCAAAATCGGATATCTATTTTCTCGGCCAAGCAGATTTCAAAGGGCGGCTCAGAGTTCACTCCCTGACAGCGAATAACAAAAGCGGTTCATTGCTGTGGTCCTTTAATCCCGCCGGATTTCTGCAGATGATTTACATCGATCGAGGGGCATTCGACCGGGCTTATTACCGGTTCAATTACCGGAGGCGCCAGTTTTTGGGTGAAGTGTGATGCATCGTTTTTGACGTGGCTCCAGCGGCAAGAGTGCGGGGGGCCCGTTTTGTCGGGGAGATCTGGGTTGAAGACCAGGATTTTACGATTGTGCGGATCAACGGAGTATATGCACCGGCAATTCATTTTTCGTGGAAGACCTTTGAGGACGAATACTACCAGCACTTCGACTCATGGCGCACCAACGTGAAATCCGGTCTATGGCTGCCCAGCTATGTTTACAGCCAGGAGCTGCATAGGCCGACGCTCTTCGGCAATCCGAGCTACAAATCTTCGACACACCTATGGGGATACAAGCTAAAGCAGGGCTCGCGGGAAGAGGAATTGAACAGACTGTTCGTCGAATCCGCAAAACCGGTAAAAGACGAAGCAACAAAGCGGGACCGCTCGCCGCTCGAAGCTCAGCGCGAGTGGAGACATGAAGCGGAGGACAATGTGCTTAATCTCCTGGAACGCGATGGATTGCTCGCTCCACAAGGGGAGGTAGATAAGCTTCTGAATACAGTCGCAAATAATTTGGAGGTTACCAACAACATCGACGAGCAGATTGATCTGCGGTGCCGCGTATTGCTCACCAATACTCTGGAAATGTTTTCCATCGGCAACACCCTGGTGCTCAGCAGAGGATTGATCGACGTCATTCCCAACGAGGAGACGCTGGCGGCGCTCATCGCGCATGCGATGGCTGACGCGATGCTGCCCAAACCGAACCAAGATCAATATGCGTTCAGCGACATCTTACGGTTATCACCGACGGAAGTCTTGAAGCAGTTGTCCTTCGAGGAAGGGAAAACGGAATCTGTCGAGAACAGCCAAAAGGCGATAGAACTCTTGAGGAAATCGCCATACGCATCCAAGCTCGGGAATGCCGGCCTTTTCCTGAAGCAATTACAGTCGCAATCGAAGGAACTAAAGCAATTGATCACCCCTCAGCTTGGAAATGAAGTGTTCTTCGCATCTCAGTTGCTCCAGGCCGCACCTGAGTTGGATCCGGGCAACAGGAGTCAGATCGCGGCGTTGCCTCTGGGTTCGAGACTCAAGGTCGATCCTTGGAGTGCAAGCGTTACGCTGATGAAGTCCAAACCGATGACGCTACTGTCTGGACGCGACAAACTGCCCTTCGAGGTAACGCCTTTGGTGCCTTACCTGACGAGGTTTGTAGAAGTCTCCGCGGCCCAGGCCTATTCCAACGCGGCGATAGCGTCCAATCAGTGAATTCGAGCGGACCCAGGTGCTGGAACCTCTTGACAATCCGTTCGGCCCAAGGTTGTTACCTACGTAGCCGACACGTTCTGTAACCCAAGTGTCCGGGCTGGACCCAACAAGGTATGGCGCGCCCGGGGAGACTCGAACTCCCGACCCTCTGCTTAGAAGGCAGACGCTCTATCCAACTGAGCTACGGGCGCAATAGCTACGTTGATTCTAAATCATTTATCGCGAAGAAGAATATGATTTTGGCGCGTTTACCCTCTGCCGATAGGGCAGACGCTCCATGCAACGGAGCTACGCGCCCATCCTTGGTTACTCATTTGATTCTACTAAAGTTGCAAAACCGATTAGACAGCCGATTCGTCCGGAATCTTGGAGCAACTTGGAGCAATTGGAACGGGCGGAACGGAGAAACAAACGGCAGAAGTGATGATCCCCCAAAAAAGAGTGGTGGTCCTAACAAGGTTCGACAAGGCCAGCGACTTCGAATTTTGGCATAGATTTTGATGGCATAATTTGACAGGATTCAATCGGTTTTATCGGTTCTTTGACTCTTCCGCAAGTCACGGCTTTCACCGCGCCTTCTATTCCATCTTCACTACGCCCTACGCTCTCGGGCAATGTCTATTCACAGACTACATGATGTCCCGTAAAATCGAGCACATCAACTGAACACCACTCAGCTGCCGCGTATGTTCAGCAATCGCCCGCCTGTTATTCAGTAATTTACCTGGTGGGTCTGCCTACGATTTCCCTAACCGCGCTTCCAGGCATTCCCTCGATTGTCTTAAAGCGTTTCCAGCTATCGTCCCCACGGTTCGGCGGCCCATGATCCCGAGTAACGTCAGAGCGCCAAGATCTCCCGAAGTTTGTCCTCGACCGTATGCAGCTCCGGGGCGGGAAGCTCACCCAGCTTGCCGGCTATCATGTCCTGTTTGATCGTCCTGACGATGCCGGTG
>Ga0137419_10000526_pt1 | contig 14064 bp, 10 predicted proteins | sample CZODoug3_1_2_16f_FD_108279 | JGI IMG/M metagenome (GOLD analysis project Ga0137419, IMG submission 108279) | Vadose zone soil fungal communities from Angelo Coast Range Reserve, California, USA - CZODoug3_1_2_16fungal (Illumina Assembly) | ecosystem: Environmental > Terrestrial > Soil > Vadose... | reverse complement strand
TACCTTCCTGTTAAATCTACTAGAAAGTTACCAGAGAACTAGAGAAACGTGAAGCCAAATACATCCACAAACTCAATGTTCGCTGAGTTTCAAACTCATTTCCTTAAACGGAAGTTGATGTTCATGACTCACTAACATTGGTTCGGTGTGGCTCAATGTTCACTGAGTTTCAAACTCATTTCCTCAAACGGAAGTTGATGTTCGTGACTAACGAACATTGGTTCGGTGTGGCTCTAGGAATTCCACAGAACGCTGAATACCTTCAGAAGACCCTCCCCAAAGGTACTTCGACCTTCAGGAATGTCCTAGAATTTACCTACGGCTTCCCGATGGCTCAAAGCGGTCTCCAAGCATTCTCTTGGGCTCTCCCCCTTTCTCGGAGTAAATATTCAGTTGTAGTATAAATATGAGGGATACACCTCCGATATAAATAACCTTTTTACCACTTTACCTCGTTCTCAAACTGAGATACTCTTAAGTCATTAAGAACCAACGTACACGCTACTTAGTGAATTATTGCATGACTTGCTCTGCAATCTTCCAACTTACTATAATCTAAGCAAGATTGACTCACTCTCTCTTAGACTAAGTTCTACGGAACGTAGCTTAGTTATAAGCGTTACCAGGATTACTAGTGTCTTAGACTATTCCGGTGCAGCTATATCGTTTGATAAGTATTATTTTGTTCTATTCATTTAGATACATTTAGTATATTCAAGGAATACACCAACATTATTCCTTACTTGAATAACTAGATAAATACGGTAGCTACGTTTGTGTCATTATCTACTTATTTTCGCTCGTTTCATAACAGTAAGTGAATATCACGTAGGGAACAATATGGACTTACAATTCGGACGGGTTCACCGTTGGATGTGATGGGATGCTCCAAGTCACTGAAGTGTGCTTCACATATCTTAGTAAGCGCGTCAGTAATCTTCTCATCAGAAACAATCCACGGATTTTCCTGAATACTGGCCCAACGAAAAATCGATGGGATAATCCTCTTGCGCCATAGACCGTCCTTGAGCCACAATTTAGGCAGCTTATTGTTTGAAGGCTTTGTGCACCTTTTGGGTGGGATACGGTGTGGTGAGTCTTCAACTTTTACCAGGGCCTGTCACATGGTATAAATATAAGTGCGAATGACGTGGTAATAGTTGATCACTTACTGAGCTTGTAATCCTTTGTTTACCTTTTGGAGGACTCTTGATGGCAGCGTCTCGCTCATAGCCTTTGGCAATTTTGATGCTGTCGTCATGGTCACTGATTTTAACGGTGTTAAGAGCAGACCGAGTCGATGGGGGAGCATGAGAGCTGCAAGTGGAACCACGGGTAAGCGAAGGGGTTGCCTTACTGTGAGTACTTCCCGGCTTCGCATTGTGGGGAATTTTGGTGGCCCAGTCCTGAATCAAACCAGCATGATTGTTTTTGAAGTTGAGATCCCTTAAGGAAAAATAGAATAAGGTTGTCGGGTCAAGTGTGAGCATGAGGCTGATTATCTACTGATGATGGAGAAATGGTGAGAAAAAGACTTACTGATTCAGCTCATCTCGGTTGTTATCAGTACCTGGACGCTTTTGATCGATCAAAGTCTTGTGCTTTCCCTTGTCCTTCGGCCCTCCTTTCTTCTCTCCAATCACCAAATCATGCCTCCTGTTGGCGGCACTGGGTTTTTGTCGTGTGTCCCCAGCCGGCCTGGGTGCAGCGGTGGGCTTCTTGGTGGTGACGGCTGCGATGGTCTGGGGCTAGGATCGCTGCATAAGTTGGTGCCTCGTTTTAAATTTGGCTTGACGACTTACCACGACTTCGTACAGGTCATTGATATTGCTCCCACTATCAATGATCTCCACATCATCAGAACGCTGGCGCCCATATTCCAAGTTTGGATCATCATCGAGATACTGCTGGACAGCTTCACGAAAACCTGGCTTCTTCTTCTTCTTTGGTGGTGCCTCTTTGTCTGTCAGGTTCAGTTCAGCGTCTCCGTCTTGTGTGCCTCCCCCATAAGTGTCGTTAGAATCCGAGACGTTTTCATCAGTAAGTGGGATTTGTGCATAGCTGATTGTACGGCGCAGCTGATTGCCATTCTTGCCTCGAGGCTTGGGTGTGATGTTAGCAGTGTCTTCTTCTTCAACCATGCGTTTCTCCAGACTGGCAACCTTACGTATGGCTGCCCTCTGCTTCTCTTCTTTCGCCTGCTTCTTCTCTTTCGCAACTTCTTTCTTCGACTTTCCATCATCCCGGGTTCGCTTCATGGGTGCCACAACTAGCCCCAGATGAGCTGAAGCATTGCCAGAGCGTGTAGCCATACGAATAGTAGGAGCATCGGGCATGGTGAAAAGGTTGGGTGTTGGTTAGTTAAAGTGTTCAAGTTGTTGAGATGTTGGTGGTGCTGACGTGTCACTGGCAAGTAGTGTCGCAAAGGGACTTAGCAAATTTTCGTTCCCCAATTTCCCACGTCCCCCGCAAACTCACAGCGTGACACTGCCAATCTTGAACACACACATGACACAACACACCTTAGTTTCGTTGGCATACTGTGACTCCAACTCTTAACCTTCGCATTCGCAACTTGCATTCTCATTCACCCCGCCCTCTTATTCCATGTTTATTTCCCCAATGCAACCGCTGGTTTAGAACATCCTCCGGTCTAACTTACCATTGACGGTTGAAACATCCTGCTGTAGTAATCAATATCGAGGATTCCGATTCACCAGAGAGTTCTTCACATTCCACTGAACATAATGTATACAATTCGGTATGTTTTCTTTTTATTTCTTTCCTTTTTCAGTTTGTTATTGCAGCAATAGACTAATTGCATAAATTTTTGGAAAGTGAAGGCTTCTATTTTGAGCCGAATCCTTGGCATGCAGTTTCACCTGATCCTGGCCCTTCATTATTACGAGGTTCTTCATTGAGCCATGATAGCAACAACTATTTCCAACATAATGATTCCCCACAAGAACTTGCATCCGATCTTACCCATGTATATCATCCGTGACGATCTGCGGAGTCTCCACAATCACCTGTTAATCATATTCAGTTCAAACACAACTATGACAATTACCATGAGCCTGATTTACCTGGCTCAGATGACGACAACTTTTATTTCGAGCCAAACCCCTGGCAATCAGTGACACCCTGGTCTAGTGTTTCATCATCATCTGGTCTGTGGGCACGAGACATTTCGCCTAGCCATGACCAGCACTTGTTTCAACCAGAACCCAGCCCTCCACCATCACCCCATATTTCGGCACAATTCTCACAATGATCGATCATCACAATGTGCGGAGTCCCCAGGAGATCATCATCCCAAGAGTACTATGCAGTATGTCTGTTCGCCACGGCAAAGTGGAGTAGTATCGAGCCAGAAGAACCAACGATGGGAGCGATGTGAGAGTCTGTATAGTGCGGCAGCTGAGTGGGAGTCTGAGTGGGCACTGTATCGAATAGCATTAGTTAGGACTGAGAGATAAAAAGAGGAAGTCGGAGGGGATGCACAATCTGTAGTGATGTTCCGCTTGTCTGCGTCATGTGTGAAGACAGCAATATCGCTGTGTCATATTTGTTTTCACAGCTACGCATTCATATGATCATTAACAAGTGTCGATAAGAAGATCTATAATAGTTGCGACTCACCACTGCTATGCACTTATACATTAGTGGGGAGTGCATATGATGGAATAGCAGCGAGTAAGTGAGGAAGATGCGACTTGAGACAATCACGCACGTGGTATCCAAAATAGGAATCATTTCAATGTTTCCGACTAGATTTCTGACTCCCCAAACTTAGTCGGAAACATCGAAACCTGGTTGGAAACTGTCGAAAACACAGACAAAATTGACAGTTGCTGTGCCATCACTTCCTCCCCATAGTCAGGTTCTGGCAGTCACTACTCCTATCACTCGCGCAATCTCCAGGAACATTATAAACCCTATCTGAAGGAGGATCTTATGCACAAACACACCATTACCATTGATGCATCCCTCAATGATACCTACTCACCTTTTAGGCAGAGTGGGAATGCCTACTCTATCTGTTCTGACAGGTGATAGACCGCAGGATTGTTAATGATGGTATGGAAATCAAGAAACTATAAAGTAGGTTTCCATGGGTTCAACTCGAGATTTAAGATCAGTTTACTCACATATTTTCCCCACTTGTTATTCAGATGTTGTCACCGCATGAAGTGGAGCATATTGTGTGAGTTTTGTTACGTTTCGTTGAACATTCGAGGATGGGCACTCAAGATACATCATTCAGATGCCTAGGTGTTCATGGACAGCTCGCTGACATAAGCTTCGGCATGTGTGTTGAATCAATGGACATTGGAAGGGTGTATGGTATGTAGGTGTTTTGTTTTATTGGCCATTCATGCCAGGGCACTAACTCATCCCTTAGCAATAGGCTATGTTGGCACGGTGGAATTGAAGGAGCAAGCCAGTCCTGTTCCTCGTCTCTGGTACTGCAGAACGTTGCTAATATGATGCATTATTTCTAGTTGGATTATCTGTCGTCTTGACTGATATTGATGGAGATTACCGCGATCTGGCAGATGATCAAGATGCGGTGTAGTAGAATAATTGGTTCACTACATCGCATACATGGATGTTAAATACTGGTTTCGAGAAAGTGAACAATCAGATGGAGGGGGTGGCTGTTGCATCCATACGGAGTAAGTTCTTCACGCCAGTTTGAGGTGTTCTAGTCACGATTCTAGTCAGTTTGATGGGTGCGAGTAAACCCACCGCATGGACGTATATAACTGGTTATGACACATACGGAAATGATGTGTGTTCGAAGTGATTGACTGAGTGAGCATTTAATATCTCGCTCCATGATGAAGGCCAGATGCTCATGATATCATCTATGCAGATTTTTCATAGATCTTGATACCGTTGAGACCTCTGCCAAATGTTGGTGAGTGGCCTCTCTCGCATCGTGTTTCTAACTAATCCTTTTTATCTGTGTAGTTTGAGATACCGAGCGATCACCAATATCTCCTCATCTGAAAAACTCCAAAAGCGTCGTCACCACCCAGTGTGCTGCAGCATTCAGCTGCTCCCTCCATCATGGGGATCGGGAATGATTGTTAGAGGATATACACTAAAGACCGAAGATATGCTATTTCGTGTAAGTGAACTTATTTTCCTTTCTTCTTAATCAACAGTTGATCAACAGTCATTTAATGGTTTGTCTATAGCCACTAACCCTGCCACATATCCTAGCTGGCTATCGGGCAATTCCTTTCGAACTCGGAATCTGAATTCTGGCCCTATTCACTCCCACCTATTGCACTGCACTACATACATATCCTTAATGCACTGATGCATCTCCGACCTGGAGTGGTCGTCACAAAACTTGGGTCTGGTCTTTATCTACACTTTGCCTGTCTATCGCACTGCATGGACGGATCCAGCAAGTGATGCAGACCCTCGGACTTCTAGTTGTCAGTTATGGCAATAGGTAAAGTCATCCTATTCACAGCCGGTCCATCATGAGCACTCAGCAATTTGTTTGTACCACCCTGTCCTCACACGAGACTGTTGTGTATATTTCTATAAGTCCAGTTAACCCTTTCACCCGAACTTTGGTAAGTTCAGAAGGTTCAGGACCGGACTGCAGTGCCATTATTTCTCATGCGCACTGGCAACGGCCCTCGACAATCTTCCTGGCCTTCACTGACTCACACTGAGCGTTCAATTCAGTGGTGCATAAATGCATCCTGATTCATAGTGATGTGCCGGGCTGGGCCTCAAGCCCTGAGCCCACTGAGCCCAGCCCATTCAAGCCCAAGCCAGGCCTGACCCGGATCAGGGCTTGAAGTGGGCTTGGGCCTAGCTTGAAATCTCAGAAGCCCAAGCCCGGGGCTCAAGCCCGGGCTTTGATATCTCTGTTTTGGTCTGCAGATGCTCAAAAAAAAATGGTTAGTAACAGTACAAAAAATGTTTCAAGTGGTTCTCATGCACATTATGGGAATCTGTGGGTCGTGTTGGCATTTCCTTTTGTGGGTGGCTGCTAATTAGCTGTTATGTCACATCCAATCAATATTTTAGAAGAAAATGTGGAAATATTGGGGTAGCTAGCATCAATGTAGAACTATGTTCGCAAAAAGAATATTTACATTCTGTGCAGCATTCATCAAGAACAATACGTTTAGCCACGGTTACCATAACCAGCTAACTGGCTGCGGCTAAAGGTGGTGTTTCTTATCGTTCTTGATGGGTACAGAACAGAATGTAAATATTCTTTTGGAGAACATACATGTATTGTGATTGGCATCCATGGCTCATTGGCTTACAACACTTTTTCTTTCTTTCTTTCTGCAACTGTCATTATTTTTGAAAATTGCTAAGGTCAACCAAAACAGCAAAACACAGACTCATATAAGTAACAAATTTTGGCAGTGATATTTTATGGTACTTAGTGGCCTGTAGTAAATATTTTAGCTACAAGGGTTCTTACACAATAGGGTATTACACTAAGTTGACCTCAAGGTAAATAATTTATTTATAGCCCCCAAAGAGGTTATCAATTATTGGTATCAAATTCTGTCTATTTTGGGCTTAAACTCAGGTTACATAGGCAGGTCTCGGTGAAGCTGAATTGTGGCCACATTACTGCAGCTTCCTTTTTGGGTTAGCAGACAAGCCAATTCAGGTTAAACATTTTTAATAAATTTTCAATAAATACTTTGAGGTCTGGAAATCATGAATGGAGGTAGAAAAAGACTTCCAGATTGTGTATTCATGTATGCATGACTGTAGAAGCTTTATCAACCTCTCCACCAGATGACCTACTTTTTTGTGATTTCTGACCTTTGGACCCCCCCGCCCCCAACCCCAACCCCAGGTGCGGGACTTTTAGTCTGCCACCCCCCTTGCCTATGCATTAGCTATCCTTTCACATATTTATAATACTTTAATCAATATGAGATGTTTGCATATCTGTCCACATGTATAAAATATGCCAGACAATAGGCAATGTCACATATGCTTTCGGCATATTTTGCATATTGTCGGATCCATATCAGGTAAAATAGACAATAGGCATAGGAGTGCACCAACTATTCTATCCCCTATTTGGCATAGATGCCATACATCTATCCTAACAATTATCTAAAATATGCATGACTGACATATGCGGTGACATATTTTGAATAGACAAGACAAAAATACTTCGGATGTATCGGTCACACAAATGCATTCAACTATTTTGAATCTGCAGATGGATGTGTTTGCCCCACATATGCAACACACATATTTAAAATATGCATTGCTCACATATGCGTTTAGAATCAGTGGGCGGTTCAGTGGGTGTTTCGGTGGGAACAGCAGGTATTTCAAGATTTGACCACAGCTACTAAATTACATTAATAAAGATAAATAGGATGATCTGTTGCGAGACGGTGGTTAAATTGATGCACTACCGAGGTTGAGTTTGAGATACATTTATTGTTATTATAGGCACAAGGTTTACTGATGGTTTGCAAGCAAAGGTACTGTGTAAATTCGATGGAACAGTTTCACTGGTCTGACGTCACAGCACGGCTGCCTTTCTTTGTCTTCGCCAAACTCTTGTGATTCTTTTGCAAACAGCGAGTGATAACGTCATTGAGTAAACAGTTGCTCTCGAACGAATCTGAAACCTTGTCAAATCTGCTGAAAAAGCTGAATTTTGCGACCATCTAAACATAATAAATAAATCAATAAGCTGCGAACAGCATTACAAGGAGGGGTATTGTTATGGATATCAGATATTTTTCAATATTTCTTTTCCTTTTATTTACGAAGTAGAAAACTCAATGCAATACTTATCTAAATTCCTACTCAGAATTTATCTTGATTTTCCTCAATGCTATTTACTCTCAAATTACTCCATTTCGCAAACAATCTTACTTACCTGAACTCGGGCCTTTGTCTTCCTGACTATGCCTTATTCAGTAATCACGATCGTGGCTATGCTAACCTATCAAAGCGCTTGTGGCTGTGTATCAAAGCGCGCGGGAGTCTTTAACCGTTTGTTTCTTTATCAATTTCTATTTAAATATTGATTATAAATACACAAACCTTTAGATACTTAGTTGGATACCTTCCTGTTAAATCTACTAAAGAGTTACTGGAGAACTAGAGAAATGCGAAGTCAAATACATCCACTGAATCAATGTTCGCTGAGTTTCAAAACCTATTTCCTTAAACAGAAGTCGGTGTTCAAAACTTGTCAACTTGACTTGATGTGGCTCTAGGAATTCCATGGAACGCCAAATACCCTCGGAAGGTCCTCCCCAAAGGTACTTTGACCTCCTGGAATGTCCTAGAATTCACTTACCACATTATCGGCAATCCAATGTGGCTTCCAAGCATTCCCATGGGTTCTCCCCTCTTCACCAAGTAGATAATCCAATGTAGTATAAATACGAGGCGTCTACCTCCAATTAAATAACTTTTACCACTCTCACATCATTCTCAAACTAAGATACTCTTAAGTCATTTAAGAACCAACATACGCGCTACTTAGTGATTATTGCATGACTAGCTCTGCAATCTTCCAACTTACTATAATCTAAGCAAGATTGACTTGCTCTCTCTTAGACTAAGTTCTACGGAATGTAGTTCAGTTATAAGCGCTACCAGGATTATTTGTGTCTTAGACTATTCCGGTGCAGCTATATCGATCGATAAGTATTATTTGTTGTATTCATTTAAATACATTTAGTATATTCAAGGAATACACCAATATTATTCCTTTACTTAAATAATTAGATAAATACGGTAGCTACACTTGTATCGTTATCTACTTATTTTATCTTGTTTCATAACAGGTATACCTTTTTATACACAAGGCATCTGTTCTCTGCGGTTTGCTGTGTTCTGGGTAGTGAGGCATCAAGATGCTCATCTACTAGTGTTCTCACAAAGTGCTGCAGGGTGAAAGTTTAGATTAATATTTACGGTCGCCATGTCTTCGACTCACCTCAACCTGCTTCCAACATTCAGCATCCCAGCCCAGTTCCTCTGTGCACAATGCCTCTAATGTATAACCGTTGCTGGGATGGCTAAATTCGCCTTTGGGTTTGGGTATGTAGGAACTGGGGTTGTCGATCAACATGATGGCTGGAGAGAGACCAAGCTGGTCCTATCCGTATTTTGCCCCCAATCTCCCGACAGTATACTCAGCGGCAACATTCAATTATGTCCCACATCACTACAAGCCACAATTGCTTTTGCCCAGTCCCCCAGCTCAGTAAATTTAGTCAATAATACATGACACGTCCAACTCCAAATGCTATCTCACTCATGGATGGACGACTTTACTTTCTCATGCAGCTGCATTACAATTGCCTGCCTCCTCACCATCTTCTCATTATCCCATGTCCTTCTCAACCCTCTTTCCCTACGTCATTGTCATGCTTTTCCCCATCCGCTAGCTCAGCCTATACACCAGATCGTGAATTGATGGACAAGTCATGCAGGGATTGATTGAGGGAGGATGTTAGATCTTTGGGGGTTGGTATCGGGGCTCGTGGGTTACATCTTCCTACTTTTTCGTGCTCGGTTCACCTTACCTGGACCCCGATCAGGGTGTCGTGTACTCCTACACACTGCGCAAATAAGCAATGTATGTCATGGGTTGTTATTAGGCATGTATGGGAGCCTTTCCAACATTGCTTGCCACCGTTACTTATTATACTCTCCATATTCCCCCACTCCCTTCCATATCTCTGCAACCATATGTGGCCCTTGATAACGCTGTTCGGGGCCATTATTCGGTATGTATGGCAGCCTTTTTAACCTTACAGATATCGCCTATTACCTTTACTTATTATACTATATAGATTTCGCCATTTCCCACTCTCCCTTCCATATCTTAGCAACACTATATAGCCCTCATCAACTCCGTTCAGGGGAATTATTAGGTATGTATGTGAGCCTTTGTAACACTGCACATATTGCTGACAACCGCTACTTAATATACTCTACAGATTTCCCCTCTTCCATCCATATCTCAACAATGTCACATGGCCCTCGTCAACGCTGTTTGGAGTGGTTATTTGGTATGTATGAGAGTATTTTTAATGCTACAAATCTCGCTTACCATTGTTGTTTAATATACTTCGCCATTTCTCCTGCCTACATGGCCATGTTTTTTGAGATCGCTGACCCCCCTTTCCTACTCTGAAATCCAGGTTATACGCAAGATGTTTGCTAGCAGCTGACCCCTATCAGGGCACCAGCGGTTGACCTAGAAAATCGTCCAGTGTTGTGCATATATACATAATGCCTCGCACACACATGATGGCTTGTACATATTGCCCATTAATATATATTTATGCTATTAATTTCTAAAATATTATTTTCAGTCCATTGGCCACTACTAGTAATGCAACTGTTTTGACATTTATATTTCGCTGCAAGTCCCACAACAATCTGACATATGTGCCCAATTTTGGAACGTTTCCTTTATCTTGACCACCATGCCCGATTACCTCAACCCCATCAAGCACTCAGATTCCCCACTCATCAAGGTGTCCAAGTACATCTTGGCCTCATATACCATTAACGATAACATAAAGTAAGTGCTTGTTTTCCGTGTTCCAGCTCTGATTTCAATTGGTTACCAGCCAACCGATCACCAACGTCATCTCGAATGCGACTACCTATCTCAACATCAATACACAGAATTGGACTCTAGCTACCGCTCGTGGCATATGGACTCACACTGCTTCAGAATGGATTACCTGCGCGCAGACCGCCGGAGTGGAGTGGGGTACAAAACAAGGCATCCAGGTGCGAATGTCCGAAATTACCGCTCGAATAAAGACTATCTCTGGCAATAAATATTCTTGTGGACCCCTCAAACTTGTGGATTCGTCTCCATTCCCACTTCCTCTCGTACCCACTCAAGTATTCATCATCACCACAGCTTCTGAAATAGTCGCGACCACCAATGGCAAAGTCGAAGGCTACATGCACGGATCCCTCTCTCTCAAGCTCAAGCTCTCGGAATGTCTTGTTCATGCCTGCATATCGTCTAGTTTTTGTCTCACTGCTAGTGTTCTCCCGGCTCCAAATCATATTCAAATTTGCCAGTTCCTCATGCCTCCTCTCTCTTTGCTTCCCTTTGTCGTGTTTGATATTCATAGGTTGCACTACGGAAATGTCTGGCCTGACCAAAGCACCTGCATTATACATGACTGTCGGCAACTGCAAGCAATTTTTCTTAACAGCAATAACCAGATCAACACCCTCATTCTCCTCGTACATCAAGCATACAATCACTTGGGTTGGATTCAGTGGGCGAAGCAGATGAGTGGCATGAGCCCCGATTCGTCTTTTGGTATTGGTTACGTGTGCATGCCAGTTTCTATTTCTAATATCCTCGCTTATTCATTCCTTAGTGCTGATCGCGACATTGTCTTTGAACACGACCGCACACTATATGGATGCCATGGTCTCGACTACATCATTGCCATTCCAAACCGTTCTCTGCAAGTCCTCTCTGCATATCTCTCGACTCACACTGGCCCAAAGTAAGTGAATTTGCTTGTTCATACTCTACTCACTCAACATATGTACACATTAGGTTTCCATCTGCTTGCACTCTCGCCCAAGAAATGTCTCTTAGCAAAACTGACATCTCCGCCTAGAGGTATGCATTTTATAACCAACAATAAATTATGAAAAGTATATACATATTTGGCCAGCCAGTATGCAGTTGAATTTTTACCCCTGGCTAAACAGTAGACAGTTAAGGTGCACGATAGAGATATATATTATTATCAGAAGTGGAGTGCAAGCGTGCACAAGTCTGTAAGCACAAAGCTGTGCATGATAAAATTAATAATTATACTGGAAGAGGTGTGCAGGTGTGCACAAGTCCATAGACACATGCTGCGCATGATAAAAGTATCTATCAGAAGAGGTGTGCAAGTGTGGACAAGTACATAAAAACAAAGCCGCACATGTCAAACAATTTATCAGAAGAGGAGTGCAAGAGTGTGCAAGTCCATAAGCACAAAGCCACACACATAAAAATATTTATCAGAAGGGGACTGTAAGTGTGTGCAAGTCAAGAGGAGTCAAAGACCGGAGATCTGGATGGTATGCTCTCGTGAGAATTTGACACCCTTATCGGGCCCCATCACCCCAAAACCTGTTGTAAAGGTGTCAAAAAGTTTGATGTGTTTGGTCATGCATCGATCAAAATAACTCTACAATAATTCGTAAATAAATCGATTATTTTGAGCCCACTCATGATTTCAGCAGTTCCCCATCAATTTACACCAAAAGAATTACATCAGGGAAGTACTATTACATTATCACAACAATCAAATATCTATATATTATCAAATATCTATATTTAACAAATAATTATTTTATTATGTGAGGCATGATACAAAGTTCAATGATTGGCGAACTTCGTCAAAATTGATCAGGACTCTTGGCACTTGCTAGCAACCTCCACCATAATTTTGGGTGGGTGTCTCAAGGGCATACCATGCCTCTTGGCGCAAGTCCATAAGCACAAAGCCACGCACGATAAAATAAAATATACCAGAAGAGGACTGCAGGTGTGCGCAAGTCCATAGACGCAAAGCTGAGCATGATAGTAATAATAATAACAATAAATAAATTATCAGAAGAGGAGTGCAAGTGTGCCCAAGTCTGTAAAAACAAAGCCGCACATGATAAAATAAATAAATGATAATGATATCATTATTATTATCAATTATTATCAGGAAAGGGAAAGTCTGTGCAAGTCTGTAAACACAAAGCCGCGCATCATAAAAACATTAATTAATTATTAGAAGTGCAGTGCAAGTGTGCACAAGTCCATAAGCACAAAGGCATGCACAATAAAATAAATAAAATATACCGGAAGTGGAGTGCAGGTGTGTGCAAGTCTGTAGACACAAAGCTGTGCATAAATAAAAATAACAATCATTTATTTAACAGAAGAGGGGTACAAGTGTGTGCAAGTCTGTAACCACAAAGCTGCGCAAGATAAAAAATATTATATTAATTTATCAAAAGAGGAGTGCAAGTGTGCGCAAGTCCATAGCCACAAAACCGCACATGGATAATGATAATATTTATCAGAAAAGGAGTGCGAGTGTGCACAAGTCCATAAACATGAAGCCATGCATGAATAAATATCAATTATTTATTTATCAGAAGAGGAGTACAAGTGTGCACAAGTCCATAAACACCAAGCCATGCAAGATAAAAAATATTTTATCAGAAGAGGAGTGCAAGTGTGTGCAAGTCCGTAAATACAAAGCCATGCATGATAAAAGTATCAATCAATCAATCAATCATTTGTTTATCAGAAGGAGGAGTACAAGTGTGTGCAAGTCAGTAAACACGAAGCCGCGCAAGATAAAAAAAGGTAATAATAATATTAAGTTATCAGAAGAGGTGTGCAAGTGTGTGCAAGTCCATACAAACCAAGCCACACACATAAAAATATTTATCAGAAGAGGAGTGCAAGTGTGTGCAAGTCTGTAAACACACAGCCGCACAAGATAAAAAATATTTATCAGAAGAGGAATGCAAGTGTGCAGGTCTGTAAACACAAAGCCATGCACGATAAGAAATAAAAATAATTGATATTGCTCACACAACTTTTCATTATAAATATACAAATAAGGAAAGCTGAGGGGTCTTGCACTATGCTAGAGGTGTGAGGCCTCTCATAAAAAAACACTAGTAATGCACAAAAATCATAGCTTCATAGGTTTCTCTGTGTGTCATGTCCAGTTATGGAAAGTGATGCTGGGTTTCAAGGGTTCTTTGAACAGGTTTCTGAATATTACATTGTGTCCGAGGTTTCCGAGGTTTTTGGAAATGGAATTAAAAATAGAATGTGGCTCACGCACTGGTAGGTTCTGGGTAAGTCTCAGTAGTCTCACGGTTAGTTATGGTCAGAAAATGTTATTGACTCCCTGTCTCGGCATATAAGAGTGTTGTTAGTGGTTTTGAGTAGACCAGGAAAACCTACACGTATTGCATACCATTCTGCTGACCTGTATGATACATATACTATGTATAATCCAGCGG
>Ga0137419_10000525_pt1 | contig 14077 bp, 15 predicted proteins | sample CZODoug3_1_2_16f_FD_108279 | JGI IMG/M metagenome (GOLD analysis project Ga0137419, IMG submission 108279) | Vadose zone soil fungal communities from Angelo Coast Range Reserve, California, USA - CZODoug3_1_2_16fungal (Illumina Assembly) | ecosystem: Environmental > Terrestrial > Soil > Vadose... | reverse complement strand
TCGCCACCACGATCCACGCAACCTGCCGAAGCGTCGGCCAGCCGTGCCGTGAAGCGCGCGCGGCCAGCAGCGCTCCTGTCAGCGCGAACGGCAGCGCAAAGACGGAATGCTCGAACTTGATCATCTCGAGCACGGTACGAATGCGGTTTCTTTTCATCAGCGGAAAAAAGAATCAACCACGCCGCTCACAGTAGTGCCCTTCACGCCTTCGCTTCCTTCGATGAAGAGCGCCCCAGCCAGCGGTACATTCTCTCCTGCGGCAATCCGATTTGCGAAAGGACGCGGCAAGTGTACTGCGTCACCAGCTCGTCTATCGTTTTCGGCTGATCATAAAACGCGGGAATCACCGGCATGATGACCGCGCCAGCCTGCTGCGCGCGTAGCATATTTTCGACGTGAATTCGATTGAACGGCGTATCCCGAATGCACAGCACCAACTTGCGCCCTTCTTTAAGCATGACGTCGGCGGCGCGCGCGATCAGGTCATCGCTCGCCCCGTTGGCGATCGCTGCGAGCGTGCCCATCGAGCACGGAATCACCAACATGGAATCGACTTCGTAGCTGCCGGACGCGATGGAAGCTCCGACGTCCTTGTTCGGCAAAATCTCAATCTTGCTCGTCGCGCGGCCAAGAATTCGGCTCGGCAACTGCTTCAAATCGCCGGACGTGAGCCCCAATTCCTCAGCAAAAAGCCGTTGACCCGTCTCCGTCACCACTAGGTGCACGCGCGCGACGCGAGCATCGTCTTCCAAAAGCACCAGCGCCTTTTGCGCCAAAAGCGCGCCACTCGCGCCGGTCACACCTACGGTGATGATTTGTCCTTGTGTGCGCGGCATATTATTCGGATTCATTCAGTCTCGCAGCCGCCCCGGACCAAGTCAAGAACGCGCAACCAACCGCGCGACTCGCACGCTATACTGCAATCGCGGCCCACAGGAGACGAAACTATGTCGCCGCATGGCGGGCCGTGAACCGCGACGGACTCGTTGCAGAGTGGTGCGTTTACGCGGACAATCAACCTTTGCGAAAGCTATGAGAGAACGCCAGCTTTAGAACCGGCGTCCACGGGTTCATGAAAGAACGCGAACTGCACCAGCTACTGGATCTCGTACGCCTCGGAGCGCTTCCGCCCGATCGCGCTGTTGCCCGGCTGAAACATCTCCCCTTTGAGGATTTGGGCTTCGCCAAAGTAGATCATCATCGCTCCCTGCGCCAGGGATACGCCGAGGTCATTTTTGGGAAGGGAAAGACGCCCGGGCAAGTCGCGGAAATTGTTAGGTCCATGCTACGCCACAAAGCCAGCCGGCAAAATATCCTCATCACGCGCGCCGACGCTGCCATTTTTAAAGCCGTGAGGCGCGCGAATCCCTCGGCGAAAAGCACGGCAAAGTTTCACTCCCTCTCCGGCGTAATCACCATCGAGCGTAGCCGCGAAATAACCGGCAAAGGGCAGATTTTCGTCGTCTCTGCTGGAACCAGCGATATTCCCGTCGCCGAAGAAGCGTTGCTGACCGCACGCATGATGGGCAATCGCGCCGAGCCGTTATATGACGTCGGCGTCGCGGGCATTCACCGCCTGCTCGAGCATCGCGAAAAACTCGCGGCGGCACGTGTCATCATCTGCGTCGCCGGGATGGAAGGCGCGCTCCCCAGCGTCGTGGGCGGCCTCGTCGGCGTTCCGGTGATCGCCGTGCCGACCAGCACCGGCTACGGCGCCAGCTTCGGAGGCGTCGCTGCCCTCCTCGGCATGCTCAACAGTTGCGCATCCAACGTGACCGTCGTCAATATCGACAACGGCTTCGGCGCCGCCTGCGTCGCTTCCTGCATCAACCGCCTTTAGGAATTCTAGAGGCCCGGAATCGCAGAGTTGCCAATCACCCCGCTAGAAGAACTTTCATCACTCCTTTCTTCTGCGCGAACTGAATCGCTTTGTCTGCTTCAGCCAAAGGAAGGGTGCGCGTAATGAGCGCCGTTGGATCGACTTTCCCCGAGCGCAGAAGGGCGATAGCTTTGGCGAAAGGCCCGCAGCGCGAGCCGACCACGGTAATCTCTTTCACGACCATGGGCCACGTTTCGACCGGTGCCGCCCCGTGGAAGGTGGATTTCAAAACGAGCGTGCCGCGAGGCTCGGTCAGTTGCTGCGCGAGAGCCAGGCCGCTTGGCGATCCGGTTGCTTCCACGACCAGTCCGTAATTTCTGATGATGCGTTTCGTATCGCTGGTGTTCCCATGGACGCGTTTTGTTTTCACCCCGACGAGCCGTGCGAGGGCGAGTTTCTTCTCGTGTTTGCCGTACATCACCACATGCCGCAGCTGTGTTCGCAGAACACGTGCAATCAGTTGGGCGAGTTTTCCATCTCCGAGGACGGCCGCATCCGAGAATTTCTCGATATTGATCTGATCGAGAATCTCGCAAGCGGCTGCCAGCGGTTCAACGAATACAGCCTGTTCATCGCGGATCGCATCGGGAACAGCATGCAGATTCTCTAACGGTAAGGCTAGATATTCCGCAAAGGCGCCGTTGTGCGCGACTATGCCAAGCACGGTTCGTCGAGCACAATGCGTTTTAAGCCCGCGGCGGCAAAAGACGCACGCAGGTTTATACCCGTAAGCCGAACACGTTACGTTGATATCGCCCACGACACGGCGGCCAATCCAGCGAGCTTGCTCCCGCTCTGAAACGCCGCGAACCTCCGCGATTTCGCCCACAAATTCGTGCCCCGGCGTGCCGCGAAAATTATGATAGCCGCCCAAAATCCCAACGTCGGTATTGCAGATTCCCGCGAGTCGCACCCGCACCAGCGCCCACCGCGGACGCACCTTCGGCACCGGTCGTTCCTTCCGAACGAGCTTCTTATTGTGGACGGCGAAGGCCAGCACGGGCTTTCTTACCGTGCCTTAGAGGGCTTTTTCTTTTGCGTAGCGCGAGCTGGCAACGCTTTGTGCCGTCTTCCGGAAATGTGCTCAATTAGCTCAAACTTTGCTTCTATCCTTAGAAGCCGCCGATCCAATTCCAGATAAGAGTCTGCCAGACGTTTGACCTGCTCGGAAAGAGCGCCCACACGCTCCTCAATCAAAATAATCTTCCGGATCGCCGCAAGGGCCTCGCCAGCCCACGTCACCTGCCATTCCTCGCCTTCTTGAGCGTCCGGTCAACGTATTCGATGGTCTCGTCGAGCTTCCTGATCGTGCGGTCTGCCGAAAGGCTGGCGGCCCGGGCCAGGCTGCTCAATTCCGCTTCCGTCTCGACCGGCACCGCGAGGTAAAGATCCAGGGCATCCCGGACTTCCTGAGAAAAAGACTTTCCACGGAGCCTCGCTCGACGCGCGAGCCGCTGCTTCTGTCTTGCATCCAAGTGCAGCAATGCGGTTGCCATCGCCCCTCCTATATAACACTTATATCATACCAAAATCAGATGAAAGATGCTCAGTGAAGAACTGCGAAAAGCGTCTTGAGCAACGCCGGCTCTTGCTCGGGAAACACCGTCCGAAGATCGAGGATGAGCCGATCTTCTTCCACGCGAGCGATGACCGAGATGCCCGCTGGCGCCCGCCGCAAACGCTGCTCGAGCTGTGAAGCGGAGTATCGCGCGCTCGCGATGCGGATGAGTTTCGTCGGGAGCGACTGCGTAGGCGTCGAGCCGCCTCCCGCCAGCGAGCTACCGTCTGTAATCTCCAGTTCCACTTCACCCAACGGCAACTCCGGAGTCAGCTCGCGAAGAAAATTCTCCGCGCGCCGCTCGATCTCCTGAACGCTCATGCCAATCATTCGCAACGCGGGAATCTCGTCAACCGCCCCCCGCAGATATGCTCCCAACGTCGCCGCCAGTGCCGCGGTCGTCAGTTTGTCCACTCGAAGAGCACGGAAGAGCGGGTGTCGCCGCACGCGGCTGACCAACTCCTTTTTCCCCGCGATAATCCCAGCCTGCGGACCTCCCAGCAGTTTGTCTCCGCTGAACATCACGATCGAAACACCGGCCTCCACACTTTGCCGGACCGTCGGCTCCGTAATCCCCGCACTCGTAAGGTCGACGAGGCAGCCCGAGCCCAGGTCCTCGACCAGCGGCAAACCCACGCGCCGGCCGAGCGCGACGAGTTCTTCCATCGAAGGCTTTTCCGTGAAGCCGGTAATCGTGAAGTTCGACGGATGCACGCGCAGCAGCAGCCGCGTGTTCTCATTGATCGCGTTTTCGTAATCGACTATGCGCGTGCGATTCGTAGTCCCGACTTCTCGAAGCACCGCTCCGCTTTGCGCCATGATCTCCGGGATGCGGAAGCCGTCGCCGATTTCAATCAGTTCGCCCCGCGAGACAATTACCTCTCCGCCTTTCGCCAGCGCCGCTAGCACCAGTAGCACTGCAGCGGCGCAGTTGTTGACCACGATGGCGGCCTCAGCTCCGGTTAGGCGCTCGAGCGATTGCGCAACGTGTACGTCGCGTTTACCCCGTGCGCCCGCCTCCAGGTCGTATTCAAGGTTGCTGTAGCTTGTCGCGCTGCGGCGAACCTCTTCGGCGGCCGCGATGATCAGTGGTGCGCGCCCCAAATTCGTGTGCAAAATCACTCCCGTGGCATTGATCACCGGCTCCAGCGAAGAAGCCAGCACTCGCTCCACCATGGAAGCAATGCGCTCTTCCAGCACCGACGAATCCAACGCCATCACCGCGGCCGTCCCCTCTCCAGTGATCCGTCCGCGTAGGTCGGCTAAAACGGTGCGGGTTATCTCCACCAGCAGCTCACGGTCCACGCGCTGCGCGAGCGCGGCGAGCCGCGGCTGCGCCAACAGTTCGTCCACGGACGGAATCTGTCGGAGCAAATCCGCTTGGTCACCCGTAAGCGCCCTTCTGGCCGGCGAATCCATGCGGTCATTTCAGCACACAGCCACCCGGCACCGCAATGCCACCCGGGAACCCCGCACACCGTGCCGAATCAGTCCCTTTCCGCGCCCATTCTGTTGACGCGCTCGCCGTCTCCTCCTAGCATGGAAGAACCGGGGGCTTCTAGCAATGGCGACGATCGACGAAGAATTGTCGCAACTCGAGAAAGACATTCGCCAACTCAAGATCGAATATGACCAATACTTCGGCGGAGGCAGGAAGCGTCCGCCCACGGAAATCGAATGGCGCATCGAACTGATCGTCAAGCGCTATTCCGAACGCGGCGGCGAATTGAAATTCGGTCAGCGTTTTCGCTACAACAACCTCACGCAAACGTACGCAAAATACAAGGACATTTTCCGCAAGAAGGTCCAGCAAAAAGAGGAAGGAAAGGTGCAGCGCCACTTCGGCGCCGCAGCCAAGGCCATCGAAGCCGAGCGCGCCAAGGCTGCGGCGGCGGCAAAGTCAGCTGCACCCCAGCCAACATCGTTCCGCATGGTCTGCTCCGAACCCGATCAGGAAACAGACAAGGTCGACCAGTTGTACCAGGCCTTTCAGCAGGCCATGCAGCAAACCGGCGGCAGCATCAAGCAGTCACGTACAAGCTTCAACGAATTTGTCAGCAAAAAAACCAAGGAACTCCAAAAGCAGAAGAATTGCCGCGAAGTAGAGTACGTCGTCGAAGTCGTCAATGGCGAAGTCAAGCTCAAAGCCCTCGTAAAAGCCTGATCCACGGCCACGATTTCTCTTTTCCCTCAATCTGTGCGACGTTTACACTGATCTACTTTTCCGGAGGCAGCTCATGGCAGTGCAGCGCGCTCTCATCAGCGTTTTCGACAAAACGGAAATCGTGGACTTTGCGAAGAAACTCGCCGCTCTCCGCATCGAAATCCTCTCCACCGGCGGCACCGCCAAGCTCCTCCGCGAAGCTGGAGTCGCCGTCCGCGATGTTTCCGAGTTTACCGGCTGGCCGGAAATGCTCGGCGGCCGCGTCAAAACTCTGCACCCCAAAATTCACGGCGGCCTCCTCTTCCGCCGTAATCTTCCCGAGGACCAGAAGCAAGCTGCCGAACACGGCATCGCGCCCATCGACCTAGTGGTCGTCAATCTCTACCCATTCGAAGCCACCGTCGCAAAAAAAGATCTTACCGCCGAGGAACTCATCGAAAACATCGACATTGGCGGTCCCACTATGCTTCGCTCCGCAGCAAAAAATTTCGAAAGCGTCACAGTGATAACCGATCCCGCCGACTATGATCGCGTAGCGAAAGAGTTGGAAGCTTCGCGAGAAACTTCGCTCGCCACTCGCCTCGACCTCGCCCGCAAAGTCTTCTCCACGACTTCCCGCTACGATGGCATGATTGCCACCGAACTCGAGCGCCTCTCCCCTTCCGCCAGCCACATTGCGCTGCAAGAAAAACCAATCTTGCCCGAACGTCTCCATCTCGCCCTTCGCCGCCAGCAGGAACTCCGCTACGGCGAAAATCCGCACCAAGCCGCCGCCCTCTACATCCCCGCCGGCCGCCCGCCGAAAGGTCTCGCCGCCGCTAGGCAGCTTCAAGGCAAGGAGCTTTCCTACAATAATTTCGTCGACCTCGAAGCCGGGCGCAGCCTCGCTGCAGAATTCCGCCGCCCCGCCGCCGTCATCATCAAACACAACAACCCCTGCGGCGCCGCCGAGCAGGAAACTCTACCCGACGCGTACCTGAAAGCGCTTGCCAGCGATCCGATCTCCGCCTTTGGCGGCGTCCTGGCCTTCAATCGCGAAGTCGACGCAGCCACCGCTGAGGAAGTCGCCAAACTCTTCGTCGAATGTATCGCCGCTCCCGCCTTCAACGAAAAAGCCAAATCCATCTTCGCCGCCAAGAAAAATCTTCGCCTACTCGAGCTGCCCCCCGGCGGCCTCGAACCCGCGCGTGAACTCCAGCTCAAGCGCATCCTCGGCGGCATGCTCGTGCAGCAACCCGATCTCGGCGAAATCAACGATTCCGACCTGCGCACCGTCACCAAGCGCATCCCCACGCAAGAGGAGATGCACGCCATGCGCTTCGCCTGGAAAGTCTGCAAACACGTAAAATCCAACGCCATCGTCTTCGCTCGCGACGGCGCCACCCTCGGAGTCGGCGCCGGCCAGATGAGTCGCGTCGACTCCGTAAAAATCGCCGTAATGAAAGCGCAATCGCCTCTGCGAGGCAGCGTCGTCGCCTCCGACGCCTTCTTCCCGTTCCCTGACGGCGTCGAAGAAGCCGCGAAAGCCGGTGCTACCGCGGTCATTCAACCCGGCGGCTCCGTACGCGACAACGATGTCATCGCTACTGCCGACCGCCTCGGCCTCGCTATGGTCTTCACCAGCATGCGCCATTTCCTGCACTAGTCTGCGAAGACGCCTATGCGCCGTTCTGGGCGCTCACTGCATCCAAAGTCCAGCAACACCCCCAAACTGGAGGCGCCATGGCCGCAAGCGAGGAAATGAAAATTGTTTTGCAGGTGGGGATGGAGCTTCGCGTCACCAACAAAGGCGAAGTCGTCGTCAGCAATCCCGAACTCGAACTAGCCCGCGAAGACCGCGCTGCCGACGCCGTTCTCCTCTATCGCTTCAACGCCGACCGCGGCGAGCACGTCTTCCGCCTCGTCGAGCCCGTCGCCGACCACGAACACATGAAAGTGCACCGCGCCAACGATTGATCCCACAAACATCGATCAGGAACGGGCCCCGATCACCACGGAATTCACGAACGCCTGAATCCGTCGTTCCAGCTCTTCACGGACCTTCCGGAAAGCTCCCAATTTTTCCTGCTCTGTGCCGGAAACTGCAGCCGGATTGGGCAGGCTCCAATGCGCGCGCTGTGGTGCACCGGGAAAAATCGGACACTCCTCAGCCGCGTTGTCGCAAACGGTGATGACCGCCGCGAATTCCTGCCCGGCAAATTCCGCGACGGATTTCGAGCGCTGCGTCGAAATGTCGATTCCCACCTCCCGCATCGCCTCGATCGCGAGTGGATTCACACCCGCCGGTTTTGTCCCTGCGCTGAACACCTCGTACCGCGTTCCGCCCAAGTGACGCAGCAATCCCTCCGCCATCTGGCTGCGCGCGGAGTTTCCCGTGCATAAAATGAGCACGCGCAGCTTGTTTTCTCGTGCGGTCATTTGCGTAGCCTCAAGCGCAGCAGCTTGGCCCGCAGCACGCCGCCTTGCTTGCCGGTTTTACCGCGCGCACAAATGCGCTGATGAACTTCCCGTCGATTTGCGGACCCACCGTATCGGGATCAAGTCCGGCAGCGGCAAGAAAATCCCGCGCCTCCTCAGCCTTGTAAACGCGCGTAGCCTCCACCTCAATCGATTCGAATCCCGCCCGCGCCAGCTTTTCCTGATACTCCTTTTCTTCCAGCGCTCCCGCGATGCACCCGACCCACAATTCCATGCTCTTCCGGATCTCCGCCGGCACCTCGCCGCGCACCACCACGTCCGAAACGGCCAACCGTCCTCCCGGCTTCAGCACGCGAAACGCCTCCGCAAGCACGCGGTCCTTGTCGCCCGAAAGATTGATCACGCAATTCGAAATAATCACGTCCACCGTATTCTCCGGCAGCGGAATATTCTCAATCGCGCCCTTCAGAAACTCCATATTCGCCACGCCCGCCTTTTTCTGATTCTCTCGCGCCAGCGCCAACATCTCGTCCGTCATATCCAAGCCATAAGCTTTGCCCGTCGGCCCTACGCGTTTCGCGGACAGCAGCACATCAATCCCGCCGCCCGATCCCAGATCCAGAACCACTTCGCCCGCCCGCAATTTCGCCAACGCCGTGGGATTCCCGCACCCCAGCGACGCCGCCACCGCTTCCGCGGGCAGCTCACACTTCTGCGCTTCGTCATATAAACTCTTCGTAATGGGATCGCACCCGCTCAGGTCGCCCCCGCAGCACGCCGTCCCACCTGCTGTCACCTGCTTCGCAGCCTGCCCATACTTCTGCTTCACCACTTCCTGAATGTTCGTCTCTTTCATTTGAATTCTCCTTGATTCACCATCACAAAATTTCACCGCGAAATCTGAGTCATTGCCTCCGGCGCCACCGCTCGGCTCCGCGTGCAGCACTCTTCATACAGAAAATTCAGCACTTCTCGCAGGGCCTCAGTGTCCGCCGCATACCACAGATAAGTCCCCTCCCGCCGCACCTTCACCAACCCTACCTGCTTGAGCTTTTCCAAATGGTGCGAGAGCGTCGAAGCCGGTATACCCATCTCCTCCTGCACCTCTCCCACCACCATCCCCTCCGGATGAGCCGCCAGCAGCAACCGCAAAATCTGCAAGCGCGGCTCCGCCCCTAGCGCCGAAAATCGCAAAGCGCTGCGCGTCACCAAAGCCGGATCCGCTTTCTTCATATTTCGATTATTGCAGAAATATGGAAGAAATGCAGCTCCCTCCTTTCACAAAATCTCCCAGGAACGCCCCGCTCCCCGCGCGCATCTTACCTTCAGGCTCTTCGGCCCTGGAAACCGCGCCAATTTGCTTTTGACCGCGTTTGGGTCGCATGGGATACTTTTTGTTTTCGGGGCACTGATGAACCTTTACCGATTCACACTATCCACACTCTTTGTCTGTGCCGGCGCGCTCGCCGCGCACGCGCAAGCGCCGGCGAAACCGGATGCTGCCAGTTCTCCGTCTCAGCAAAATGGCTCGACGCAAGCCGCTGCTTCCGCTCGCGCTGACGCCTACTTCGACTACACCATGGGCCACATCTACGAGCAGCAGTACGAGAACACTAGCAAAGTCGAATACGCCTCCGAAGCCATCGATTTTTACAAGAAGGCCTACGCGCTTGACCCCAAGTCTCCGGTCATCGGCGAGCGCCTCGCCGAAATGTACTGGAAAGCGCAGCGCACTCGTGACGCTGTGGCCGAAGCCCAGGAACTCCTGAAGCGCCATCCCGATGACGTCCCCACCCGCCGCCTTCTCGCCAGAATCTACCTTCGCAGCCTCGGTGATCTGAGCGCCGGCGTCGGCCAGTCCGAAGTCGCGGGCAAAGCCATTGAGCAGTACAAAGAAATCTACCGCCTGGACCCATCCGACACCGAATCTGCCTTATGGCTGACGCGCCTCTATCGTCTGCGCAACGAACACGACCGAGCCGAAGCCGTTCTTCGCGGCATCTTGAAAGTTGACCCGGAGAACGAGCAGGCTGTCGAGCAGCTCACCCAGCTCCTTCTCGACGAAGGCAAATCCGCCGAAGCCGTCGCGCTCCTCGAAGCTATGAACAGCCGTACGCCTTCCGCCACTCTTCTCGACCTACTGGGCGACGCCTACACGCAAATCAAAGATCTCCCCAAGGCTGAGCAGGCTTATCGCAAAGCCGTCGAACTAGATCCCTCTGAGTTGAGCCACCTCCGCGGGCTTGGCCAAGCTTTGATGGCCGAGGAGAAATTCTCTGACGCCCTCGCCGTCTACCAGAAGCTCGCAGACCTGATGCCCGACGATGCCGACATCTATCTGCGCATCGCGCAGATCTATCGCGAGATGCATCAGCTCGATCGCGCGGAAGAAAGCCTCCTCAAAGCCCGCCAATACGCCCCCGGCAGCCTCGAGGTCATGTACAACGAGGCCATGCTCTACCAGGCGCAGGGCCGCTATGATGACGCTATCACCGTCCTCTCCGACGCGATTACCGGCGTAAAAGGCCAATCCGCGGTGATACCTTCGCGCCGCCGCTCACTCGCGATTCTGTATCAAGAGCTCGGCCAGCTTTACAAAGAGCGCCAAAATTATCAGGCTGCCATTTTCACCTTCAACGAATTGGGCCATCTTGGCGACGAAGAAGACCGTCGCGCTCGTCTCCTCATCATGGAAACCTATCGCTCGGCAAAGGATCTGCCGAAAGCGTTACAAGCTGGCAAGGAAGCGCTCGCCAAGTACCCGAACGATCCCTCTATCCGTGCTAGCCAGGCTTTGCTTCTTGCCGACAACGAGCAGACCGATGAAGCAGTGAAGACCCTGCGCGCGCAATCCTCGAAATCGGAAGCGGACCGCGAGAGCTATCTCAACGTAGCCCAGGTATATGAACGCGGCAAACGCTATAAAGAAGCCGAAGAGGCCGCACACGCTGCCGAGGTCCTCCCAGGGCAGCCCCGCGACAAGGCAATGGTGTGGGCCCTGCTCGGCTCCATTTACGAGCGGCAGAAATTCTATGACCGCGCCGAACAGGAATTTAAGAAAGCCCTCGCCGCAGACCCAAAGAACGCCTACGTGCTCAACTATTACGGTTATATGCTCGGGGATCTTGGTCAGCGGCTCGACGAGGCGGAGTCTCTCGTTCAACGTGCGCTTAATGAAGAGCCGTTCAATGGCGGATATCTCGACAGCCTTGGATGGATTTACTACAAGCAGAACAAACTCACCGATGCCGAAGCCATGCTGCGCAAAGCACTCGAGCGCGAGGGCCACGACGCCACAATTCATTCGCATCTAGGCGACGTTTATTCCAAACTCGGCCGCACGGAACAGGCCGCCGCCGAATGGGAAAAATCACTGGCGGAATGGCGGCGCGCGGCTCCTGCTGATGTCGAAAACGACAAAATCGCTGAAATCGAGAAGAAGCTCGGCCAAACCAAACATCGCATAGCTCAGAAATCTTCCGCGCAAGAAGCCAAACCGCAATAGCCGCATGCGCGAAATCCGAATCCCAGCCTTCGCCAAAGTTAATCTCCGGCTGGACATTCTCGGCAAGCGCCCGGACACCTACCACGAGCTCCGCACCATCTTTCAAACCATTTCCCTGCACGATGAGTTGAAGCTGCGTTCCTCGAAGGCCTCCGGCATTCGTCTCACCATTCAGGGAAATGAGGCCCTCTCTCTCGAGCCTGTCCGCAAGAATCTGGTCTACGCGGCGGTAGATGCATTGCGGCGGGAATTTGGTGTTCGCTCCGGTGTCGAAATCAACCTCCGCAAGAACATTCCTGCGGGCCGCGGCCTCGGCGGCGGTTCCAGCGATGCCGCTGCAGCCTTGCTCGGCTATCTGCGCCTCACTCGCCGCACCATCCCTGCCCCAAGATTGATGGAAATTGCCACTTCGCTCGGCGCAGATGTTCCCTTCTTCCTCTTCGGTGGACGCGCCCTGGGCATCGGTCGCGGCGACGAAATCTATCCTTTACCCGACGTCCCCAAGCTCGCCCTGTTGGTGGTTTCCCCGCACGATATTCACGTGCCCACCCCCGACGCCTACCGTTGGCTCAAGGCCCCTGCATTGACAAAAAACCGGGCTACCCCTAAACTTTGGGAGTTCTGTGCTCTATGCTGGAGCGCGCAGGGAAGCGGGCTTTCCAACGATTTTGAAGGCCCTGTTTTTCGGCGTCACCCTCGACTGGCTCAAATCAAGAGGGCTTTGCTTCAGCGCGGAGCTGCAGAAGCCTCGCTGGCGGGTAGCGGTTCGGCGGTGTTTGGAGTTTTCCCGAGCCCAGCGTTGGCGCGCCGAGCCGCTGTCGGGTTTCAGGACGAACGCACCTTCGTTTGCGAAACAGTTTCGCGCGACAGGTATCTTCGCAAGGTCCAAAGCGCCTAACAGTGCGCAAGCCCTCTGAACCGCAGCGTCTAAAGCGTCCCAGTTCATTAACGCAGTTGTAAGGGCGTGCTTTTTACCCTGAGCATCGATTGAGCGCGTCCCAGCGGCATCAGCCGCCAGGCCCTGTAACTCTATAATCTGCGCCTTTTCTTGGCGGACCTGGAGCAATCGTTCTTGAACGACGACCGCTTTAAAATTTTCTCGGGAACAGCGAACCTCCCGCTTGCGGAAAGCATCTGCAAGCACTTGGAAGTCCCACTTGGCAAAGCCAAGCTGGGCCGCTTCAGCGACGGAGAGATTTATTTTCAGATTCTCGAAAACGTGCGCGGCGCCGATGTTTTCGTCGTCCAGCCGTGCAGCTATCCGGTGGATTGCCACCTCGTTGAGTTATTGTTGATGATCGACGCATTCAAACGCGCGTCCGCCTGGCGCATCACCGCCGTGCTGCCGTACTACTGCTACGCCCGTCAGGACCGCAAAGACAAACCGCGCGTCCCGATCTCCGCCAAGCTCGTCGCGGACCTGCTCGAAACCGCAGGCGCCAGCCGCGCGCTCACCCTCGATCTGCACGCGCCGCAGATTCAAGGCTATTTCGACGTTCCGGTGGACCACTTGTACGGTTCCCCGGTGCTCGTCGAGCATTTCCGGCATTTGAATTTGCCAAATTTGACTGTCGTTTCGCCTGATGCTGGCGGCGTCGAACGCGCGCGCTTCTTCGCCAAGCGCCTCGATGCCCCTCTCGCCATCGTGGACAAGCGCCGCGTCGATGTCGACGTTAGCGAAGTCATGAACTTGATCGGCGACGTGCGCGGCCGCAGCACCTTGATCGTCGACGACATCATCGACACCGCGGGCACGCTGGTGAAAACGGCGGAAGCCCTGATTCGCGAGGGCGCCACCCAGGTCTACGCCGCCTGCACTCACGCTGTGCTCTCCGGCCCGGCCATCGATCGCATCCGTAAGTCGCAGATCAAGGAAGTCGTGGCCACCGATTCCGTGCCCATGTCCGAGGCCGCAAAGCAAATGGGCAAGATCAAGATTTTGAGCGTAGCCGATTTGCTCGCCCGCGGCATTCGCTCAATTCACGAGGAAACGTCAATCAGCGAGCTCTTTATTTAGCCGTAGGGGCCGGGGCCTTAGCCCGGCCAGTGGGAACACAAGAAGGGGTAGAAAGCATGGCTCAGAATCAAAACAAAGTAATAGTAGAAGCTGCCCCCCGCGCCTCGCGGGGGAAAAATGAAGCTCGCCGCTTGCGTGTGACCGGCCGAGTTCCCGCCGTCCTCTACGGCGGCAAAGGCCAGGCCATCACGCTCTCCGTGAACGCCAAACAGGTCAACGCCATTCTGCGTTCCGAAAGCGGCCACAACACTCTCTTTCAGGTGGATCTCAACGGCAAGCATGAGCCTGCCATCCTCAAAGACTGGCTCACCTATCCCGTCAGCGGCAAATTGCTCCACGTCGATCTTCTTCGCGTCGCCATGGACGTTCGCATGCGCGTGCAAGTTCCCGTGCACACCTTTGGCGATCCCGCCGGCGTCAAGCAACAGGGCGGCGTCTTTGAAATGGTCACCCGTGAAGTCGAAATCGAATGCTTGCCGGGAGATATTCCCACCGAATTTAGAGCCGATGTCAGCGGCTTGATGTTGAATCAGGCC
>Ga0137419_10000520_pt1 | contig 14115 bp, 9 predicted proteins | sample CZODoug3_1_2_16f_FD_108279 | JGI IMG/M metagenome (GOLD analysis project Ga0137419, IMG submission 108279) | Vadose zone soil fungal communities from Angelo Coast Range Reserve, California, USA - CZODoug3_1_2_16fungal (Illumina Assembly) | ecosystem: Environmental > Terrestrial > Soil > Vadose... | reverse complement strand
GTGCCCGGCGGGAGCGGCTGCTCGACCGCGGCGACGGGCTGGATGCCGCCGCTGAGGTAGCGCCACGCGCCAACCGCGATCATCAGCAGCATGCCGATGATGAAGAAATAGGTCGGCCCGGCGAACAGCTGCGCGGATTCGCGTATGCCGCGCAGGTTGCCCAGCATCAGCAGCAGCACGAACGCGAGGCAGAGCGCGACGGAGTGCGGGTGCCACTGGGGCATCGCGGACGTGATGGCCGCTACTCCGGCGGCAATGCTGACCGACACCGTCAGCACGTAGTCGATGAGCAGCGACGCCGCGGCAATCAGCGACGGCGCGCGCCCCAGGTTGTCCTTGGCGACGATGTAGGCACCGCCGCCGCTCGGATACGCGTGAATCGTCTGGCGGTAGGAAAACACCACCACGATCATCACGGTCGCGATGACGGCGCCAATCGGCGTGACGAGACTCAGCGCGGCGAGGCCGCCAATCGTGAGGACGCGCAGAATTTCTTCGGTCGCGTACGCGACCGACGACAGCGCGTCGGACGACAGCACCGCGAGGCCTGTGATCCGGGAAAAGCGTTCGTGATGGGCGAGGCGGGACGGGATCGGAGCGCCGACGATCAGGCGCTTGACCTGTCCGAGAAACGATTCTTCAGCCACCGGATCCTCCAACGCGCCGGCGGGGTTAGCTGACGGGCTCGAGGTTGGAAGTCCTCTACCGTCCGCCTTCGCCTGTCGGCTTCGGCGGGACGGATGCGCCCCGGTACTGGTTCCCCCGCTTCGCCCGAACCGGGCGAATTAGGCCACACCTTGATTATGCGGACCCGGGAGTCCCGGGCCGCGGTACTTACGGCTTTTTTATGACTTTCGCGCCAGATGGTTGGCGTAATGTCTGGATCAGGCATGAACCTCAGCCCGACGAGCGCTGCGCTTGTCCTGTTGCTCGCGGTGTTGTGCGTGGCGGCGTTCGGGCGCCTCTGGATGGCGATGGCGGCGGCCGTCGCCGCGACCGTCAGCCTGAACTTCTTCTTCCTGCCCCCCCTCGGGACGTTGACGGTGGCCGATCCCGAAAACTGGGTCGTCTTGCTCGTGTTCCTGGTCGTCGCCGTGATCGGCAGCCAGCTGTCGGCGGCGGCCCAGTCGCGCGCGCGCGAGGCGGCGCGAGGGGCGCTGGCATCCACGCTCCTGGCGTCGTTGAGCCACGATCTGCGGACGCCGCTCACGGCGATCCGCGTGGCGATCGGCAACCTGATGGATACGGCCTCCGACGCCATCCGCCGCGAACAGGGAAGCGTCGCGCTCGGCGAGCTCGATCGGCTGACGCACCTCTTCGACCACATTTTCGACATGGCGCGCATCGATGCCCGGGCGATCGCGGCCGAGCGCCAATGGGTCACTCCGGCCGACATCGTCGATGCCGCCGTCACCTACGCGGGGCGTTCGCTCGACACGCACGAACTGACAATCGACGCCGCGTCGGACACGTCGATTCATCTCGATCCGCGGCTCGTCTCCAGCGCGCTCGCCCAGCTGCTCGAAAACGCCGCCCGCTACTCGTCGCCCTCCTCGACGATTGCCGTTCGCGCCGCCGTTGCCGACCATGAAATCCGCATCAGCGTCGACGATGGAGGGCCGGGACTGTCGCCAGCGGACATGACGCAGCTGTTCCAACCGTTCTTCCGCGGGCAGGCGGCCAGGACGATTCCGGGAACCGGCATGGGCCTCGCGATTGCGCGCGGCCTCGTGGCGGCGCAGCGGGGACGCATCTGGGCCGAGAACAGGAGTGCCGGCGGCGCCCGCTTCAGCATTGCGGTGCCGGCCGAATCGCGCCCCGTCGCCGTGGCGTGACAACATGAGCCTGCGCGTGCTGAACGTGGACGACGAGCCGTCGATTCTCGCGGCGATGGGCCCGCTGCTCCGGTCGCGCGGCTACGAGGTGCTGACGGCGGCGAGCGGCCGTGCCGCACTCGACGCGCTCGAACACGACAAGCCGGACCTGATCGTGCTCGATCTGGGCCTGCCCGACACCGACGGCATCGAGATCGTCCGGTTGATCCGCGACGGAAGCGCGACGCCGATCATCGTGCTCTCGGCGCGCGGCAAGGAAACGGACAAGGTGGCAGCGCTCGATGCCGGCGCCGACGATTACGTGACCAAGCCGTTCGGGACGGAGGAACTGCTGGCGCGCGTGCGCGTGGCGCTGCGGCGCACGGAACCGCCCGGGGCGCCCGAGGGCGTCCTGTCGTGCGGCGGCCTCGTCATCGATCGCGATCGCCGGCATGTGACGAGGGATGGCGAGGAAATCCGGCTGACGCCGAAGGAATTCGACCTGCTCGTGTTCTTCGCTCAGCGGCCGGGGCGCGTGCTCACGCATCGCACCATCCTGAAGGCGATCTGGGGCCCTCACGCGGTCGACCAGCCCGAACATCTCCGCGTGCTCGTGGGGTCGCTCCGGCGGAAAATCGAGCGCGACACCGCGCGGCCGCGGTATCTCCTGAGCGAGCCGTGGGTCGGCTATCGATTCGCCGAGCGCGGCCAGGACTAGGACGGCCTCACAACAGGCTGCCGCGCAGGATCACGAGCGCCACGCTGAAATAGATCACCAGGCCGGTCACGTCCACGAGCGTGGCTACGAACGGCGCCGACGAGGTCGCCGGATCGAAGCCGATACGCCGCAGCAGGAACGGCAGCAGCGACCCAACCAGGCTTCCCCAGAGCACCACGCCGATGAGCGCCGTTCCCACCGTCATCGCCACGAGCAGCCAGTGCGGGCCGTAGATGTCCGAGAACGCGGACCACATCGTGATGCGAAGGAAGCCGATGCTGCCGAGGATGGCTCCGAGCGCGACGCCCGCCACGATCTCGCGCCGCATGACGCGCCACCAGTCGCCCAACCCGACCTCGCCGAGCGCGAGCGCCCGGATGACGAGCGTGGACGCCTGCGAGCCGGAATTGCCGCCGCTCGAGATGATGAGCGGCACGAAGAGTGCCAGGATGACCGCCTTCGAAATCTCGTTCTCGAAGGCGCCCATCGCCGTAGCGGTCAGCATTTCACCGATGAACAGCGCCGTGAGCCAGCCCGCGCGCTTCTGGACGAGGCGCGGAATGGAAATCTGCATGTACGGCTCGTCGAGCGCTTCCGACCCTCCGATGCGCTGGATTTCCTTCGTCGCCGCCGCCTCAGCGACGTCGAGCACGTCGTCGATGGTGACGATGCCAATCAGCACGCCGGCCGTGTCGGTGACCGGCAAGGCCGAGCGGTCGTACTTGCGGAACTCGGCCACCGCCGTCTGCTGGTCGTCGGTCGCCGTCAGCGCCACGTAGCGCCGGTCCATCAGGTCCGAGACGTGATTGGCGAGCGGCGCCAGCAGCAGCTCGCGGATCCGGATGTCGTCGATCAGCACGCCTTGGTCGTCCACGACGTAGATCACGTTCAGCGTTTCGCTGTCCTGCCCGTGGACGCGGATGTGATCGAGGACCTGGCCGATCGTCCAGTGCTCGTGCACGCCGACGTAGTCCGGCGTCATCAGGCGGCCGATCGATCCCTCGCGATAGCCGAGCAGCGTGACCGCGACGGCACGCTCGGCGGGCGTCAGCAGCGTCAGCAGCTGGCGCGTCGCCGCCGCCGGCAGCTCCTCGAGGAACATCGTCCGGTCGTCCGGCGCCATGTTGTTGAGGATGGAGGCCACGTCTTCCTGCGCCATCGCCTTGAGCAGCGTTTCCTGCGCTTCCGGCGAGAGGTACTCGAACAGCGCCGCGGCGTCCTTGCGCGGCAGGATGCGGAAGACGATGACCTGCTCTTCGAGACTGAGCTCGGTCAGCACCGGCGCGAGGTCGGCGGCTTCGCGGTTGCGCACGAGGTCGCGCAGCCGCGGGAAGTCGCGCGACCGCGCGGCGGCCGCGAGCTCGTCGGCGGGACGCGCCGTGGCACGAATGGCGGCGAGCGCTTCGTCGCGCTGCGGTCCGTGGAGTTGTTCGTCCATTTGCGTGAGGGCGGCCCGAACGACGTCGTGGTGGTGGACGTGCGGGCCCACCGACCGGACGGCGTCGAGCCAGAGACGATGAATGAGGTTGAGATCCGAGGGAGTCAGAGACGGAGGATGCGCGCCGATGTGATAGGCGTCCGATCGACCGGTATCGTGATGGATGACCAGCGTGAGCGTGTCGCCTTCCGCATGCTCGGTGCGCTCCCACGCGTCGCCGAGCAGGCGGGCCTGCGTCTGGCCCGTCAAGGTCACGGACTCGCCGACGTGAATCTCCGACGATCGCAGGCGCAGCGCTGTCGAGACGAGCGCGTCCACGACGTTGCGCGCGGGTACGACGAGCAGGCGAATCGGCTGGCGGCGCCGCTCGGAGAGCTCCGTCAGCCGCGAAAAGAGCGCGCGTTCGTTCGGCGTGAGCGTCCTGTCCTCCGCGACGTCCGGATCCACGTCCAGGCCCAGGAGGCGAACGGTCATCACGACCGCGTCGCGACCGCGCGCGCTGTCGAGCGCCGCGCCGACGTGCGCGAGCGCGTGCGGGTTGCGAACCGAGATCAGGATGTTGTCGGGCCGCGCGTCGACCTCGCCGACCGCGACATCCCCGGCGGCAAGCAGGTCGCCCTCGTCGAGACGGTCGGCCTGCTCGGCGTCGGCGCGCCTGGGCACGATCAGCAGCCACAGGCCCGCGAGGAGCGAAACGGCTGCGATGGACCCGCCGTCGCGTGTCGTCACCATGGCGACGAGGACGAGCGCGGTGAGCAGGCAGAGCAGAACCGGTCCGGCGGGCGCTTCGCGGCCTCCGATCCGGACGTTCCACGGCGCCGTGAACGCCCGGCCACCCGGCCGCAGCGCTCGCAGCCGCACGAGCGCCGCGATTTTGATCACGAGAAGCGACCCGGTGGCGAACGCATACGCGTGTGCCACCCACGGGACATAACCGCCGCTCGCGATCATGATGACGGCCGTGGCGAGCGTCGAGATGTCGAGCGTGCGCGCGGGCGTGCCGAGGCGCGGGTGCAGCGACCTCAACGCTGACGGCAGCAGCCGGCGCCCCGCGAGACGTCGAAGCGTCTGCTCCGCCCCGCTCAGCGCGGTGTCCAGCACGGGCGTCACGAGCAGGACGACGGCCGCTACCAGCGCCAGCGCCGCGATGGCGTGCAGGACCGGCGGACCCGCGAGCTGGCGCGACAGCTCGGCGAGCGGAGCGTTCGCCGCTCGCGAGCCGGCGGAGTCCGGAACCAGCACCGTGTAGGCAAACGCCGGTACCACGGTTGCCACGAGGCCGGAAACGATCGCGAGCCTGGCCGTTCGCTGCAGCGCGCGAATTCTCGGAGGCGGCGAGTCGTGCGCCACCGACGGAAGCGCGTCGCTGCCGCCCAGCAACGGCAAGGCGACGCCAAGCCCGACCAGACTCGTGACCACCGCGCCGAGGACCGAGCCACCGGCAGGTCGCACGAACAGGACACGCGGCGATGCCCCGCTGAAGAGCGCCGTGAGCGCGGCCCACGCGGCGATGACCGCGAGGATGCCAAGCGCCGTCCAGACGCCTCGCGCGATGGCGTCGGGCGCCAGGCTCCGCCTGAACCGCGCGCGAACCCAGACGACGGCGAGCGCCACGCCGCCAACGCCGGTGGCGACGTCCTGGAGCGACGCCAGGCCGGTCGTCGTCTCCGACCGCACGATGAAGGCGGCGATGTAATGGCCGATGAGCAGGGGACAGAGCGCGCACAGCAGGAGTCGTTCGGCAAGCGTGGCCGCGGCCGCGATGCGGGCGGCGCGGTCGCCGAACGCCACCTCGACGCGCCCGGTCGTGGCTCCCGGGATGAACAGCGACCAGCTCTCGATGTCGATCGCGCGGGCGAGCGTGCTCAGCGCCCAGGCGGCCAGCACGAACCACGGGGCGAGCGGACCGACTTGCGCGGCGATGGTGCCGACGAGGAAGAGCGCCGCGAGGTTGAGCTCCGCGACGGCCAGCGAGCCCGCCTTCCACACCGACACGAACGACGTGATCGCCGTTGTCGAGAAGGCGACCCGCACGCGTCGCGGCAGGTGAGAGGTTCGTTCCAACGCTGGACTTAGTCTACGGCGGACCTGAAGGTCCGCCGCTACGGACATCGCTGCGCCTGCCGTAGAGGCGGACCTTCAGGTCCGCCTGGAACATCGATCGTAGAGGCGGACGTTCAGGTCGGCCTGCGCCGCGACCGCAGCCATGCGATCACGGCCGGCAGCAGCGAGACGACGATGACCACCATCACGACGACGTCGATGCGCTTGTCGATCCCGGGAATGACGTTCCCGAGCAGGTAGCCGCTCAGGGTCATGGTCGCGATCCACAGAACGGCGCCGATGACGTTGTAGCTCGCAAAGTGGGTGTAGCCCATCCCGGCGACGCCGGCGACGACCGGGGCGAACGTCCGGAGGATCGGCGCGAACTGCGCGATGACGATCGTCTTTCCGCCGTGACGCTCGTAGTACTCGTGCGTCATCTTCAGGTGCTCGCGTCGGAACAGCAGCGAGTCGGGCCGGCTGTAGAGCGTCTTCCCGGTCCGCTTCCCAATCTGGTAGCCGGTCGCGTTGCCGAGGATCGCCGCGGGGATGAGCGTGACGATCAGCAGCGGCAGGCTCAAGTCGCCGCGCGCCGCGAACAGTCCCGCCGTGATGAGCAGCGAGTCGCCCGGCAGGAAGAAGCCGATCAGCAGTCCCGTCTCCGCGAAGATGATCAGCGGCAGGCCGAACTGGCCGACGAAGCGGATCAACTCGGGGACGTTGTAGACGGTGTGAAAAAAATTCTGAATGAGGTCCATAGATGATCGGATGACCTGCCGGGTCCGAAAGGACCCGGCCTACACGGCCGAGAGCGCCGAAGAGAGATCGTCCTTCAGATCGTCGATGTCCTCGATGCCGACCGACACGCGCACCAGGTCGTCGGTGATGCCGATCTGCTGACGCCGCTCCGGCGGCACCGACGCATGCGTCATGGTGGCGGGATGGCTGATGAGCGTCTCGACGCCGCCGAGACTTTCCGCGAGCGCCATCAGGCGGACGTTGTTGAGCAGCGTCCGTGCGCGTTCCAGCGAGCCGAGCGCAAAGGAAATCAGCCCGCCGAAGCCGCGCATCTGCTTCTTCGCGAGCGCATGCTGCGGGTGCGCCGGCAGGCCCGGATAGTGTACCTGGGTCACCTTCGGGTGTGACGCGAGGAATTCGGCGAGCGCCATCGCGTTGGCGTTGTGCCGCTCCATGCGGATGGGGAGCGTCTTGGTGCCGCGCAGCACGAGCCACGCGTCCATCGGCCCGAGGATGGCGCCCTCGGCGTTCTGCACGAACCTGAGCCACTCGATGTGGTCGTCGCGCGTGGCGACGACGACGCCGCCCACGCTGTCGCTGTGGCCGTTGAGGAACTTCGTCGTGCTGTGGATGACGAGGTCGGCGCCGAAGTCGATCGGCCGCTGGACGTACGGGCTCGCGAACGTGTTGTCGACCGCCACGGCCACGTTCCGCTGGTGCGCCACCTCGCAGGCCGCCGCGAGGTCGGTCAGCCGCAGCGTCGGGTTGGTCGGCGTCTCGAGAAACAGCAGCTTGGTGTCGGGCCGGATCGCGCTCGCGATGTCGCCGGTCTTCGACGAATCGACGTAGGTGAAGTCGAGCTGATACCGCCGCAGCACGCGCTCGAACAGCCGGTAGGTGCCGCCGTAGGTGTTGTCGGTGACGACGACGTGATCGCCGGACTGGAGCAGCGTCATGACCGCGCCCTCGGCGGCCATGCCGGACGCGAAGGCGAACGCCGCCTTGCCGCCCTCGATGGCGGCGATGTTGGCTTCGAGCGCGGCGCGCGTCGGATTCTGCGTGCGGGCGTACTCGTAGCCCTTGTGCCGGCCGAGCGCCTCCTGGACGTAGGTCGACGTCTGGTAGATCGGGGTGATGATGGCGCCTGTCGATGGATCCGGGACCTGGCCGGCGTGGATGCAAATGGTGCTGAATCTGGCCGTTTCACGCAGCTTCACGGGACGACAGCGTACCATACGGGCGTGGGCTATCTGTGGCGCGTGCGCCGCAAGCTGACGCTCTCCTACATCTTCATCGGGTTCGTCCCGATCCTGCTCATCGTCGTCTTCTTTCTCCTCTGCGGCCTGCTCCTGTTCTTCAACGTGAGCTCGTACCTCGTGCAGTCGCGCGTCAACGCGCTCGTGGACGAAACGCGCTTCCTCGCCGAGGCGACCACGATCGAGCTCGCGCAGGCGCCGGACGATCCCACCTTCGACGAGGTGCTGACGCGGCGGCAGGAGGCGGCGTCCGCGCGGTACCACGGCGCGTCGATCGTCGTCGTCCCGACGATGAGGACGTGCGGGCCGGCGAACGCGACGCCGGGACGAACCGTGAGCCGGCCGCTGCTCAGCGGCGCGTGGGCGCACCTCGACGCGCCGACCGCGCTGCCCGACTGGGTGATGTGCGAGGGCTACGCGGGGCTCATCGCGTACCAGGCGCCGCCGACGGGCGCCGCGGCGATTCGCGAGAACCCGTTGTGGCGCACGCACCTCGCGGTGCGCGCCGTGGCGCTGCCGGCCGAGGCCATCCCGCGCTACGCGGTCATCGTCGACGTGCCCGTGACCGCGGCCACCGGGCTGCAGATCCAGAACGACACCGGCATCGAGCTCGGCGACATTTCGACGCTCGGCATGACCGCCACCGACGTCGTGCCGGTCACGGGGCGCGCGATCGAGGAGGATTCCTCGGCGCCCGCGACGCGCGAGCCGCTGACGTGGATGACGTTCCTCGACTACAACGACTGGGCGTCGGGCCGGATGGGCAACGTCGTCATCGCGATCGGCCTGAACGTGACCGGCATCTACGGGCGCATCTCCGCGACGCCGCTGACGCAGATCGGCAACTACAGCGTCGGCCAGCTGCTGCTCATCATGCTGATGGTCGTCGCGGCGCTCTTCCTCACCATCCAGACGGTGGCGTTCATGACGGGATTGTCGCTGGCGCGCTCGATTACAGGCGCGGTGCACGAGCTGGCGACCGGCACCGATCACGTGCGGCGCGGCGACTTCTCGCACCGCATCTCCGTCAGCAGCGACGATCAGCTCGGCGATCTCGCCGACTCGTTCAACTCGATGACCGCCAGCGTCGAGGACCTGCTGCACGCGAAGGCGGAAAAGGAGCGCCTCGAGCAGGAGCTTCGCATCGCGCGGCAGATCCAGATGTCGCTGCTGCCGCAGGGCCCGCTGACGATGGACGGCCTGTCGGTGACCGCGCACTGCGAGCCCGCGCGCGAGGTGGGCGGCGACTACTACGACTACCTGCCGCTCGCCGACAGGCGCGTCGGCATCCTGATCGCGGACGTGGCGGGGAAGGGGACCTCCGCCGCGCTCTACATGGCGGAGCTGAAAGGGTTGATGCTCTCGCTCAGCCAGCTGCACTCGTCTCCGCGCGAGCTGCTGATCACCGCCAATCGCATCATCGCGCAGCACCTGGATGCGCGCAGCTTCATCACGATGACGTATGCGGTCGTCGATCCGTGCGCGCGGACGCTGACCTACGCGCGCGCGGGGCATTGTCCGCTGATCTACCTGCCGGGACCAGGGGGCAGGGGGCAGGGGGCAGGCGGCAGCGGGTGGCAGGAGCTGGGCGGCAGGCGGGTGCAGGTGCAGATACCCGACGGCCTCGTGCTCGGACTGAAAATAGACAGCGGCGAGCGGTTCAACAGCCTGCTCGAGGAGGTGACGCTGCCGCTCGGCGTGGGCGACGTGGTGCTGCTGTTCACCGACGGCGTCACCGACGCGATGAACGCGGACGGAGATCCGTTCGGCGAGGAGCGTCTGGCGGCGCTCGTGGCCGAGCACGGCGACCTGCCGTTCGAGGAGCTGCGCGAGAGGATCCTTCGCGACATCCGGGCGTTTGTCGGCGATACCGGTCTGCAGGACGACCTCACGTTCGTCCTGCTGAAAATGGACAATGTGGGCGTAGAGGCGGTGTAGGGCGGGTCCATAATCACGCGAATGCCGCCCGCCGTCGTCTTCTCGACCACGTCCGACATCGAAGCCAGCGTCGTCCTCGCGCTGCTCGACAGCCACGGGATCCACGCGTTCCGCATCACCGGCAACCCGCAGGCGATCCTGCCGATGTCGATGAGCCCGCTGGGCGAGGTGCGCATTGCCGTGCCCGAGGACGCGGCCGACGACGCGCGGCGCATCATCGAGAGCCACCGCGAGGACGTCGGCGCGCGCGTGGTACGGCTGCGGGACGAGTTCGACGACATCGAGACGCGCATCGAGTACCGCTTCAAGGATCGCGGGATGCTGGAGCACGCGCTGACGCACAAGTCGCGCGCGGCCGAGGACGTCTCGGGCGGCGTCTTCGACAACGAGTCGCTCGAGTTTCTCGGCGACGCCGTGCTCGGCCTCGTCGTCGCCGACGCGCTCTTCCGGCAGTACCCGAACTACGACGAAGGGCAGAAGTCGAAGATCAAGGCGTCGATCGTCTCGACGCAGGCGTTGGCGCGCCAGGCCGAGAACATCCAGCTCGGCGAGCACCTTATTCTCGGGCGGGGCGAGGAAAAGACCGGCGGCCGCTTCAAGCAGGCGCTGCTCGCGGACGCCTACGAGGCGCTGATCGCCGCCATCTATCTCGACGGCGGCATCGATGCGGCGGAGACGTTCCTGCGCCGCGAGCTGAAGGAGGCGATCGATGCCGGCGCCGAGCGGAACTTCGTCGGCCAGGACTACAAGTCGGCGCTGCAGGAGCGCGTCCAGGCGCTCGGCCGTCCGCTGCCGGAATACCGCATCGCCGGCGAGGCAGGCCCCGACCACCGGAAGGTCTTCAGCGTGGAGGTGGTCGTGGGCGGAGAAGTGCTCGGCGCCGCCAGCGGCAAAGCCAAGAAGGAAGCGGAGCAGGAGGCTGCGAGGCTTGCTCTCGAAAGACTCGCGTAGAGGCGGGTCTTTTAGACCCGCCTAATCGATCTCGATGATTCCCCAGCTTTTCCGCTCGTCGGCCGACGCATCCACGCCGGCATAGGCGAGCGCGGGCGCGGCCTCGGGAGTCGGCAGACGCGAGAGCGCGTACCGCTGGACCTCGCGCGCGACGTCTTCCTCGGCCGGCGGCACGGGATGGCAGTGCAGGCGCACCCAGAGCCGGAGGACCGGGTCGGTGAAGCTGTAGCGCTTCTGCCGCGAGGTCACCAGGTCCACGTCTTCCAGCCACGACAGGTAGTCCTTCGTCGAGCCGGGCGTGCGATGCAGCCGGTGCGAGATCTCGGTGAGCGTGAGCGGCTCCTGTTCCGCGAGCACGTCGAGGATGGCCTTCAGCGCGCCGTAGCCGCGCGCGCGATGGAGGCGCAGCTCGTAGCAGAAGCGGCACCAGTGGTTCAGCGCGCCGTCGGGCGAGAGCAGCGCCGTGAGCGCGCTCACCGGGTCGGCGCCGCGGCCCATCTGCGCCATCGTGTCGCCGACCGCGCGGACGTACGCCGCGCGGCCGTCGGTGAGCGCCTGCACCGCGCGCCCCAGGTAGTCGCGATCGTCGGTCGGCATCTGCTCGTAGCCGTTGAAGGCGGGCGCGAGGAAGTCGGTGACGTCGGCAGCCGTGAGCGCGGGGATGTGAATCACCTCGAAGCGCGACGTCGTGTCGCGCAGCAGCCGGTGTGCGCGCGCGATGTAGCGCGTCGTCAGCACGAAGCGGTTCGCGCTGGCCGTGAGCGCCTCGAGCAGGTCGCGGAGCACGTGGCGCAGGCCGGGGAAGCTTTCGAACGTGCGGAGCTCGAGCACTTCGTCGAGGAGGAACAGGCACGGCTCGCCGGCCGGCGCGCGCGCGGTATCAAAGAAGGCGAGCAGGATGTCGAACGCTTCCCGCGCGGTCGCGGGCTGGCGGTCCGCGCCGTTGGCGGGGAACGGCGACGCGCCGACGACCGCCTGGAGAAACCGCTCCGGCGTCGTGGCGCAGCGTTCCACGTTTATATATTGCGCCGTGGCGCGCCCCGTCCGGTCGCGCAGGCGCTGCAACAGCACGGTGCGCCCGGTTCCGCAGCCGCCGAGGACGACGGGGATGCGCGAAGGAGCCGCTTCCAGCGCGCCCAGCACCCGTCGGTCGAACCCATTTTGTTGACCCGCCATTCCGAAACTCCCTCTGCCGGCTCCTTATGGCGGAACCGGATAAGTTGTTCTAGGGGCCGCCTTTAGACGGCCCTCGTCGGGGCTGCCCGCGGGCAGCCCTTACTGCGGCCGCATCGGCAGCCGAATGCCTCGCGAGCTCGCCGTGGCGATCGCCTCGGGGTAGCCGGCGTCCGCGTGCCGCGCAACCCCTATCCCCGGGTCGCACGTGAGCACGCGTTCGAGCCTGGCGTCGGCCTCCGTGGAGCCGTCCGCCACCACGACCATGCCGGCGTGCAGCGAGTAGCCGATGCCGACGCCGCCGCCGTGGTGCACCGACACCCACGTCGCGCCGGCCGACGCGTTGAGCAGTGCGTTGAGCACCGGCCAGTCCGCGATCGCGTCGCTGCCGTCGCGCATGCCTTCGGTCTCGCGGTACGGCGAGGCGACCGATCCGGCATCGAGATGGTCGCGGCCGATCGCGATCGGCGCCTTGAGGACGCCGGCGCGCACGAGCTCGTTGATCTTCAACCCGAAGCGCGCGCGGTCGCCGTAGCCGAGCCAGCAGATGCGCGCGGGCAATCCCTGGAAGGCCACGCGTTCGCGCGCCATGCGAATCCATCGCACGAGCGCAGGATCGTCGGCAAACATGTCGAGCGCGAGCGCGTCGGTCACGTGAATGTCTTCGGGATCTCCGGAGAGCGCGGCCCAGCGGAACGGACCTTTGCCCTCACAGAACAGAGGTCGCACATATTCCGGCACGAAGCCCGGAATGTCAAACGCGTTTTTCACGCCGGCGCGCTGCGCCTGCATGCGGATGTTGTTGCCGTAGTCGAACGTGACCGCGCCGCGCTGCTTGAGCGCGAGCATCGCTTCCACGTGACGTGCCATCGACTGCATCGCGTGCGCGATGTAGTCATCGGGGTGCCGCTCTCGCAGCGACGCGGCTTCAGCAAGTGACATGCCGTGCGGAACGTACCCGTTGAGCGCGTCGTGCGCCGACGTCTGGTCCGTCAACAGGTCGGGGGTGACGCCCCGCCGCACGAGCTCGGGCAGCACGTCGGCGGCGTTGGCTTCGAGCGCGATCGATCTCGCAACGCGCTCGCGCCGCCAGCGGTCGATGCGGGTGAGCGCGTCGTCGAGATCGCTGGTCCACTCGTCGAGGTACTTCGTCGCGAGCCGCCGCTCGATGCGCGAGCGGTCCACTTCGACGACGAGCGCGGCGGCGCCGTTCATCGTCGCGGCGAGCGGCTGCGCGCCGCCCATGCCGCCGAGGCCGGCGGTGACGACGGCGCGGCCGCTCAATGTGCCGTCAAAATGGCGCCGCGCAGCGGCGGCGAACGTCTCGTACGTACCCTGCAAAATGCCTTGAGATCCGATGTAAATCCAGCTGCCGGCCGTCATCTGGCCGTACATCGTCAGGCCGCGGTGCTCGAGATCGCGGAAGGTCTCCCACGTGGCCCACGCGGGGACGAGCAACGCGTTCGCAATGAGGACACGCGGGGCACCTGCGTGCGTGCGGAAGACCGCAACCGGCTTGCCCGACTGCACGAGCAGCGTCTCGTCGTGTTCGAGCGCGCGGAGCGCATCGACGATCGCGTCGAAGCTGCGCCAGTCGCGCGCCGCTTTGCCGGAGCCGCCGTAGACGACGAGATCATCGGGACGCTCGGCGACATCGGGATCGAGGTTGTTCATCAGCATTCGGAGCGCGGCTTCCTGCGGCCATCCCTTGCAGGACAACGCCTGGCCGCGAGGAGCTCTGATGATGCGCGTGCCGATTGCCATGAAGCCCAACGTGGATGCGAGTGCGAGTCGTGCGAGTGCGAGGCAACGAAAATAAAATTCGCGCGAGTCGTTGTCAATTGAATTTGAAAAAAAATTTTCAATTGACTTTCATCGCGCACGCGCGTTCGATCTCGCCCGCCGCGATCAGTTCCGTAATCACCGCGAGATCGCGCGACGTCGAGCGGTCCGCGTCGAGCGCGGGGACGCGTGATCGAATGAAATCATGGGCGCGCGCGAGCGCTGGCGAGGTGCGCAGCGGCGCGAGCAGATCGATCGCCTGGC
>Ga0137419_10000514_pt1 | contig 14143 bp, 10 predicted proteins | sample CZODoug3_1_2_16f_FD_108279 | JGI IMG/M metagenome (GOLD analysis project Ga0137419, IMG submission 108279) | Vadose zone soil fungal communities from Angelo Coast Range Reserve, California, USA - CZODoug3_1_2_16fungal (Illumina Assembly) | ecosystem: Environmental > Terrestrial > Soil > Vadose... | reverse complement strand
CCCTCCCCAGCGCATCCAGTTTGTTGGAAACATCATGATCGATTCTCTGCTGAGGGCCTTGCCAGCAGCGCGTCAGCTGGATGCGAGCAGCCGCCACGGAGTTCGCCGCGGCGAGTACACGGTCGTAACCCTGCACCGACCCTCCAACGTCGATGAACCGGGCGTCCTTCAGGAGTTGCTCCGCGCGCTGTCAGACATCGCCGCGGACCGGCCTGTGCTCTTTCCGGTACACCCCCGCACGAGCCGGCGCATGACTGCTCTCGGCTTTCAGGCGGGAGCCCGTGTGCAGGTCTTCGAGCCCGTGCCATATCTGGAGATGTTGAGCCTGGTCATGTCGGCGGGGCTCGTCGTTACGGATTCTGGAGGCCTCCAGGAGGAGACGACGTTCCTCGGGATCCCGTGTCTGACGGTGCGCCCGAACACGGAGCGTCCCATCACATGCACCGAAGGGACGAATAAGCTCGTGCCTCCCCACCGGGACGCGATCGTGTCGGCCGCGCGAGCGGCCCTTGCGGGGACGGCGAGTGCGGCGCCGACGATCGAGCGGTGGGACGGGAGCGCGGGCGAGCGGATTGCGGCGGTCCTATGTGACGGCGCGCGGTTCGATTGATGCACGCGGTTTCTCTCCCAGGATACGACATTTGCGCCTTTTGACGGTTCTCGGAGCGCGCCCTCAGTTCGTCAAGGCTGCTCCGCTCAGCCGAGCACTCCACGGACATCACGAGGAAGTGCTGGTTCATACAGGCCAGCACGACGATCACCTGATGTCCGCCGTGTTTTTCGGGGAACTGGGGATCGCTTCGCCAGCCCATCACTTAGGGGTTGGCAGTGGAACGCACGCCGCTCAGACGGCCGCGATGCTGGTTCGGCTCGAGGCGCTGATGATCGCCGACCGCCCCGATGCCGTGCTCGTGTACGGAGACTCGAACTCGACACTTGCCGGCGCGCTTACAGCAGCGAAACTGCAGATCCCGGTGGCCCACGTAGAGGCGGGTCTGCGCAGCTTCAACCGTTCTTTGCCGGAAGAGCACAACCGCATCATCACCGATCACCTCTCGAACTGGCTCTTCGTGCCTTCCGCGATTGGCGAGCGTCATCTTCGAACCGAAGGCGTTGCGGCGGGCGTGTTCATCGTCGGAGATATCATGTTGGATGCGACCCTTCAGCATGTGGGCCGGGCCGAACAGGTTTCGCGGTATCCCGGTGCTGCAGGGGTCGGCCCCGGCGACTACTATCTGTGCACTGTGCATCGCGCCGAGAATACCGACGCGCCTGAGCGCCTTACGGGCATCCTCAGCGGCCTCTCGCGCCTGAACAAACCGGTCGTATTCCCGGTTCATCCGCGCACCCGACAGGCGCTGGTCGAGTTTGGCCTCCTACCAGGTTCGAACGTCCATCTGATCGACCCGGTGGGCTATCTCGACATGCTTCAATTGGTGCGCAATTCGAGCGCTGTCTTGACGGACTCCGGCGGGGTTCAAAAGGAGGCTTACTATCTGGAAGCGCCGTGCGTGACCCTGCGTACTGAGACCGAGTGGGTCGAGACCGTCGCAGTCGGCTGGAACAGACTCGCCGCTGCCGACGCCGACGCGATTGTGGAAGCGGTCGACGGTTTGCCAAGCGGGCGGCCGGCACACCCGCCGCTCTACGGGTCTGGGGACACCGCCCAACAAATCGTCCGAGTGCTCGATGGATGTCGTTGACCCACAGGCACGCCTCGCCGCCGCGGTCGCGGAGTATCTGCAAAGCTGCTTGTCATGGGTTGCGGCCAACGGGTGGACCGGATGGGACCCGTACGATGTGTGGGATACTGCTATCGGACGCTGGGCGCTTGCCAGCAGCACGTTTCATCGGCGCGCGGCGAGTACCGTAATCAGTCGCCTTCAGGAGCCGTTCCCGATTGCAATGCGACGGGTACTCGGAGCCGTCCCGCGCGTCAACGCCAAGGCGATGGGCCTGTTTGCCAGTGCGTTCCTGCGCCTCGAGTCGCTGGAAGGTGGTCCTCGGCGGGTTGATGGCGAACCGGGACACTTGCCCTGCTTTCGCTGGCTCGAGTCGAACCGTGTTGCGTGTGGTGCTGGCTTTGGATGGGGCTACCCGTTCGACTGGCAGAGCCGAGTGCTAATTCCCCGGAACACACCCACGGCCGTGACCTCGGCGATCATAGGTGACGCGTACTGGCTTTGCTATCACCTGTATGGACAGACGGAAGCCCTCGCGGTGTGTGAAGCGGTGTGTCGGTTCTTCATGAGCGGTCTGAATCGCAGCGCCCCCGCCTCGGATCGTTCGTTCTGTTTCTCCTACACCCCGGTGGACCAGTTTCAGGTGCACAATGCCAACCTGTTCGCGGCCGAGTTCTTGGTTCGTGTCGGCCAGGAGACTGGTCGGGCCGAGTGGGTGGACACCGGACTCGCCGCGGCGCGGTTCTCGCTCAACCAGATCCGTGAAGACGGTACGTTGGCCTACTGGTCGAACGCGCAGACGGGGCCAAGCGTCCAACAGGATACATATCACAGCGGATTCGAGATCCGTGCGTTGCACAGCATCGGCACGCGCACCGGCCTCGGCGAGTTTCGGCGTGCAGCCGAATGCTATTTCTCCACCTGGCTTGCCGACTTCTTCACGCCTGAAGGGATCCCTCACTTCACCCGCGGCGGATACGACGTCATTGAAGTGCACAGTTGCGCTGAAGCGCTCTTGTGTGCCGCTGCGATGCGCGAGGCAGGAGTGCTCAGTGCCCCGGCGTTTCTACGGCATGCCGACGCGGTGTTCCACGCCACGGCGCGCGCCTTGTGGCGGGACGCAGGTCCGGGTGCCGGTTATTTTGCGTGGGCGCGGCGGCGGCGTTACGGAGTCACTTTCATCACGAATATTCCTTTGCTGCGGTGGGGACAAGCCTGGATGGTCGCGGCGCTGACTGCGACGCAAGCGGCCCTGCAACCGGACTTACCGGGATCGAGGACTCACCAGTGAAGCAAGTGTTTCTGAACGCCGACCAGGTCGCCGAGGTCGTGGAGGTCGATGCGCCCACCGTGGGGAGTCGAGAGGTGCTCATTGCGGTTCGTGCATCCCTGATCAGCACGGGCACTGAGACGGCGGGTTATGATGCGGGCGGCCTGGTCGCCCGGGGGCTGCGCGATCCCTCACGGGTGCGCGCCGTGCTGCACAGTCTTCGCCGAGACGGCCTGGGAGCTACGGTGGACAAGATTCGCGAGAAAGCACGCCAGCTCACGCCGCGCGGGTACAGCGGGGCGGGCGTAGTGGTCGCGGTGGGATCTGAGGTGCGCGACGTTGCGGTCGGCGATCCGGTGGCCTACGCTGGTGGCCCGCACGCGGAGTTCGTCGCCGTGAGCGAGAACCTCGTCGCACGTATACCGGAACAACTGACGTTCGACGAAGCGGCCTTCGGTGCCGTTGCCTGCATCAGCCTTCACGGTGTACGCTTGGCGGAGCCCACTCTTGGGGAGTGCGTCCTCGTCGTTGGTCTGGGGCTTGTCGGGTTGTTGGCGGCGCAATTCGCGCGGGCCAGCGGCGCTAGAGTAATCGGAGTCGAGCCGCTCGAGTCTCGTCGGGCGCTGGGACGGGAACTGGGGATTCACACCGTTTTGGATCCGGCCGAGGTGGCGGATCTCGGGCAGGCGGTGGCGTTTCTGACCGACGGCCATGGGGCAGACGCTGCGCTGTTGTGCGCGGGTGTGAAGGACAGCGCAGTGACCAACCGCGCACTCGCCGCGTGCCGCGACCGCGCACGGGCGGTGATGATCGGGGACATGGGCCTTGACCTGGCGCGAGGCGCGTTATTCGCGAAGGAACTCGCATTCCGAGTAAGCCGCAGCTATGGCCCTGGGCGATATGACGCCGGGTACGAGGGCAAGGGCCTCGACTATCCTATTGGGTACGTCCGTTGGACTGAGGGCCGGAACCTCGCCTGTTTTCTCGATCAAGTAGCACGAGGCGTCGTCCGCGTGCGCGAGCTGGTGGCGCGCCGTGTTCCGATGGAGGACGCGCGCGCGGCGTACCGCACGCTGATCGACGAGCCGGACACTGCGGTCGCTGTGCTGCTGACGTATGCAGAGCGGGTGACCCCGACCCCGACCCAACGATCGCCGCAGCGTCGGCGCGCCTTGGCGAAGCGGTCAGATCGGCTGCGGGTAGGCGTCGTCGGTTGCGGCAGTTTTGTGAGTCAGCAACTTCTCCCGCACTTCGCCGACCTCAATGTCGAGCTCTATGCGGTCGCGAACCGCACGACGGCGAGCTTTCCCATGCTCGAGGCGCGCTTCCACCCGGTCGTGCTGGCGACGTCAGCCGACGTCCTCCTCAATGACCCGGCGATTGACGCCTTCCTCGTGGGAACACGCCATAACCTGCACGCGGCGCTCGCCGAGCGAATCGTTCGGGCTGGCAAGCCTGTGCATGTCGAGAAGCCAATGGCGATGACGGTGTCGGAGGCCGAACTGGTTGCGGCCGCGGTGGCGGAAATGGACGGCTTGCTTACCGTGGGGTTCAACCGGAGGTTTGCACCGACCGTAGAGGCGCTGGCGCGGGCGCTGGAAACGGCGGCTAGCCCCCGACAATTCCTGTACCGTGTCAACGCCCTTCCCGTTCCTTTGGGACACTGGACGCTCGATCCGCTGGAAGGGGGCGGCCGCCTGGTCGGAGAGGGATGTCATTTCATTGACCTCCTGTGCTTCCTGGCTGACTCCGACGTGGCGGAGGCGACCGGCTCATTCGTCGGTGGCATGAACCCTCTCGTACCTCCGCACGACAACTTTTCGGCGACGCTGCGATTTGCGAATGGTGACATCGCGACGGTGATCTATTCGGGGCAGGGAGCGGGGGGGATGTCGAAAGAACGCCTCGAGGTGTTCAGCGCCGGGAGCGTGTTCGTCATTGACGACTTTCTTCGCCTCGACGTCCACGGCGCCCGGACGGGCGGCTTGGCGCTACGTCGCGCCGACAAAGGTTTCCGCGGGCAACTCGAGAACTTCTTCGACGCGGTACGCGGGCGCGCTACGTTGCGGACCACAGTCGACGACGGTGTGCGCGTGGCGCGGATCATCGAAGCGCTCGCTGGCCGCAGGTCCACGGGAGGCGGCTGAGTGGACGTGCGTAGAACCGGACGGTTGCGTCTACTGTTCGTCGGCGACGCGTCGGGCTATCACGTGTCGAAGTGGATCAAGTTTTTCGGCGAAGCTGGCCATGACGTGCACATCGTGTCCACCGGCAAGGCCCAGATACCCGGTGTCACGGTGCATTGGGTGCGCAACCCCTTCACGACGGTTGGCCTGCGTCACAGCTTTTATCCGTACTACGCTGCCCGCGTGGCGGGGCTGCTGAAACGCCTTCAGCCCGACGTGGTGCATGCGCTCCAGATCAATATGTACGCCTTCCTGGCGGCGCTCGCCGGTGCTCGGCCGCTCATCGTAACTCCGTTCGGTGGAGACGTACTGGTGCGCCCCAAGGAGTCGATGTGGGTGCGGTGGATGGTAGGATACGTCCTGCGCCGGGCCGCCTTGATCGTGTGCGACGCGGACCACATCGTCCCCGTGCTCCGAGACCTCGGGGCAGGGGGAAAGCCCGTGAAGGTCGTGTACTTCGGAGTGGACGTGGATCGCTTCCGGCCGCTGCCCCCGCACGCCGGTTGGTCGGAGAAACTCGGCGTGGCAGGCTGCCGGGTCGTGCTGAGCCTGCGACACCTGCTGCCGGTCTACGACATTCCCACTTTGATCCACGCAATTCCGAAGGTGGTCGCCACGCGACCTGACGTACGCTTCGTGATCTGGGGGCGCGGTACCGAGGAACAGCGTATCCGCGCTCTAGTGGCCGAGCTCGGAGTCACCGCGGTCGTCCACTTCGGCGGATGGTACGAGGGCGCTGAGCTGCCAAACATGCTGTCGGTCGCTTCCGTCTACGTCTCCACATCCACGTCCGATGCAGGGCTTGCAAGCTCTACGGGTGAGGCGATGGCCGCCGCTGTGCCGCCCGTCATCACAGACTTCGGCGACAATGCGCTGTGGGTGCGGCACGGGGAAAATGGCTTCCTGTTTCCGGTCGGTGACCACGCGGCGCTTGCGGACGCCCTCGGAACACTGCTTGATCAACCGGACCTGCGGCGGCAGTTCGGCGAGCGTAGCCGCGCGGTCATTGTCGAACGATACAACTGGGCAACCGAGATGGGGCGAGTGGAGTCGCTGTATCGCGAGACTGCCGACCACAAGCGTGGTTGATGGTATCGAGGCGCAGCGGCCGGGGCGCGAGGTCGGCGCGGCCGAGTTTGCCCACATCTGCCACCGGTACTGGGTGGCCGGCCGGATCTCGGAAGGGCGTCGGACGGTGGAGCTCGCGTGCGGTCCGGGTCTTGGAACCGCGCACCTGGGGCGCGTGGCTGCGCTGTACGTGGCTGGGGATCTGTCAGCCGAGCACCTGGCGCAGGCGCGCCGAGCGAGGCCTGGGACGCTTCTCCTCCGTATGCGCGCCGAACGCCTGCCGATCGCGTCCGAGCGGTGCGAAGTGATCCTCGCGCTCGAGGTGGCGCAGTACCTTGAGGTCGCTGCTTTCCTCGGGGAGGTGCGGCGGGTCCTAGCCCCCGATGGAGTCCTGTTCCTGACGCTGCCGAACAGCCGTCGGGACGCGTTCGTCCCATCCATGCTCGCGCGTGAGTACCTGGATGGAGCCGCGTGGCGCGAGCGTTGCGAGGCGGTCGGGCTCCACGCGCACATCCTCGGGGCGTTTCGCGAGCCTGGGTGGTTAAAGCGAACGCGACGGGCCGTCGGGATCGTAGCCCTTCGCGCCGCCGCGCACACCCTCAATCTCCTCGATCCGAGCCACAGGTTCTCCGCCCTGCGACGTGGCGCACGGCGGGCAGTGGGCTACAAGCCACTGCAGCTGCCGAACGTCCTCTCGCAGGCGGATTTGTCGCGCGTGTCGGCCGAACCCCTCGAGTTGCTGCAGGGTGCCCGCCGGCGGTCCAGTGGGCACACCTTCCTCTATATCTTGGCTGCACGGGATGCAGCAGTGGCGGACGGTTTGTGCGACCGGTTGGTTGGTGGCAGACCGTGAGCCAATCGCGCGTCGCCCATCACGCTGTGCTGACGTTCGCGACGATGGTGGTGACCACGCTGATCGGGATCGCGAGTCGCATCCTGCTGACGCGCGGGCTCGGTCCAGACGGTCTGGGGCAGTACACCGGCATCGTCCTCCTCCCACTGTTTTCGGTAGCTTTTCTGAACCTCGGGATCAACGTCTCGGCGGTTCATCTGGTTGGCAGCGGTCGCCTATCGCCCCGCGAGGCCAGCAGCGTCGCGTTCTCAGTGCCGCTGCTGACGTCCCTGATCGCCGTTCCGATACTCGCACTCCTCGCGCCGGCTCTGTCCAGCCGCTACCTGGACGGTGCACCAGTGCTGGCACTTCGTGTGACCCTCCTCGCGCTGCCGGCGATGCTGCTTGCCTCGTGCGCTGGCGGCGTTCTACAAGGTCTCGGGCGACTGAGAGCGTACAATGCCATCAGTCTTGCCGGGCCCGTGCTGTCGCTCCTCGTGCTCGTTGTCGCCACACTCAGTGGCGGTGTGCGGCTAGGAAGCGCACTGACCGCTTGGCTCGTGCTGCAAATTGCCGCGGCAGTGGTGGCCGTTGTGCTGCTCGCGCGCCAGACTGGTCTGCGCCTCATCCCCGACCGCGCTGCGGCTGGCGCCATGTTGCGGCTCGGCGTGCTACCGTACGCCGCAAACACACTCGGCCTGGCCAGCCGGCGAGTAGACAGCGTCCTACTGCTAGCGTTTCTGGGGACCCATGCGCTCGGTCTCTATTCGCTCGCGACCGCAATGGCTGAGCTCTTCTGGTTTGCCGCATCTGCGGCGTCAATCGCACTGGCTCCCGAGGTCGCCCGACGGGGGAAGGACGATAAGGGCGCACTGACCGCGGCCACGAGCCGGATGGTACTGATAGTAATGGGCGCGTCACTACTTGCTTGGCTGGTCGTTGATCGTCGGCTGATCGCCTTGTTGTTCGGGGCGTCCTTCGTCCCGGCGGCCGTTCCGCTGCGCGCCCTGTTCCCGGCGATCGTGGCAGCGAGCGTCGAGAAGGTGATCGTCGGCGACCTCACAGGACGTGGGACGCTCTGGGTAGCTCCCGTGAGCGCGCTTCTGGCCTTCGGCGTGAGCGCGGCCGGGACGGTCTTGCTGGTCCCGTCCTTCGGTCCGGTCGGGGCCGCGGCTGCTTCCTCCGCCGGCGCGGTGGCCGCCGCCATCCTGACGCTATGGCTCTACAGCCGCCTGTACGGTCAGAGCTGGCGAGCGCTCCTCATCCCGCGCGTCCAAGACGTCGCCGCGGCAGCACGCGCCATTAGGGCAATGCCGCCGTTCAGTCGACGAGCACCCACCCCCGAGGCTTCGTGATCGCGGTCGCGCGCTTCCTATGGATGAGCCTGCTCGTCCTCGTTCCGTTGACCATCCGGACGCCGGAATCGGGGCTCGTTGGTACGGGCCGCGTTGCGAGCTATCTGTGGACCGACGGCCTTTTGGCACTCGTGGTGCTTCTGGTCCTGCTGGATGAACTCATGAGTCCGCGCCGAGCCTCCAACCAACCGCGAGCCGGGCGGACGGTGCTGGTGATGTTCGTGGTTCTCTTCGAGGTCCAGTACGTATCGCTCCTTGCTGCGATGGCCCGGGGCGATGCGATGAGTGTTTCCTACCTGGGCGCCGGTGTCGTGTGGCTTCGGGCGCTGGCGGTGTTCGTGGTGGCGAGACGTCTGGTACGTGATCCGTCCGATGTACAGCGGCTCTGGAGAGCCTTTCTGGTGGCGTACGTGGTGGTGTGCGGGATCAGCCTCCTAGAGTTGGCACGCAATGCGCAAGTGACGGCGATCCTGAACACGTACTACGGCACCACGGTCCATCAGGAGGCGATGCGCCATCTAGCGGACATTGGACAGTACAGGGTGACGGCAACATTCGATCGCAATCCCCACGGCCTCGCCCTGTACATGATGATCGGGATCGCGGTGATCACCAGCGTCCTGGCCAACGTGCGAGGGATGCGCGTGCCGTCGCGCCTGGCTCTCTTCGTGTTGGTCGGCGTTGGGGTTACCGTGCTTCTAGTGACGAGTTCGGTACTGGCCTTACTGGGTACTGTGGCGGCGGTCGCATCGATCGCGGTCGCACGGCGCAGACACCGGATCCGGGGTGGCGTTGTCTTAGGCGGACTCTTGGTGGGGGCGGGCTTCATCGCCGCCACATGGCTTCGGACAACGATTGCTCGCGTGGCGACTACCATAGGCGCGTTGCGCACCGGCGATCTGTCGTCTATCGCACTCCTGAGCTTCACCGATCGTTTGGATGTGTGGCTCCAGGCGGTCGCGCTCATGGAGAAGACCGCGCTTGCACTCGTGTTTGGTGTGGGCCCGGCCGTGCTGGTCCGAGCGGTCCGGGACACCGGCATGTATGCGGACAACGACTACCTGTTTGTCCTCTTCGCGACGGGCGCGCTCGGCCTGCTCGCGTTTCTGGCCTTGTTGACTGCGTGTCTGATCGAGATCCAGAAGCGGTTGCGGGTCTGCCCGGCGCAGGGGCCCGGTCTGGCCCTGGTCATTGCGTCGCGTGGAGCGCTGCTCGGGCTAGCGGTGGCGGCGTTCGCCGGCCCCTTCTTCACGAGCGAAGCGTTCTGGCGCGACAGTTTCATGCTCTGGACGCTGCTGGGCGTTGTGTGTGCGTCCGGCGCGGTCGGCTCGCCCATCCCGGCACCGACTGGCGCCGCGGCCCTGCAGGGGACAACGGGGGCTACAGACGCGTGAGAGTTGCGATGGTCATCCTCAATACGACGCCGCTCGTGCTCGACTCTCGCGTGCGCAAGGAGGCACAAGCGCTCGTGGTGGCCGGCCACTCGGTGAGGCTGGTCGGGGTGCGCCAGCGTGGTGAGCGGTTGCGGGACGACCTCGGTGGATTCGAGGTCGTGGCATTTGAGGTCTGGTCTCGGCGTCTTCCTCGGACGCCGCTTTTCTGGCCTGTGAAGTACGCCGAGTTCCTGGTGAAATCTGTGGCGGCGTTGCTGCGAAGCCGGGCCAACGTATATCACGCGCATGACCTCGAGGCGCTCATCCCCGCGTGGATCGCAGCGAGACTTACGCGGGGGCGGGTCATCTACGATTCGCACGAGTTGTTCACCGAGCGACCGATCGAGATGCGATCGGTGTGGCGGGCGATTGAGCACTTCCTGATACGGCGTGTGGATGCGGTGATCGCGGCCAGTGAGGAGCGAGCCGTAATCATGCGTGACGAGTACGGTGCACGAGACCTGCCAGCGGTTATCGCCAACTGCCCGCCCCGGGTCGGACGGCACGCCGAGTCTACTGTACGGGACCGGCTGCCGGTGGAGCGACGTGGCGCACGGCTCGTGCTCTACCAAGGCGGCCTCTCGCCCGGTCGAGGCCTCGACACGCTGACAAGAGCCGCCGGGCTGTTCGAGCCGAGTGCCGTACTGGTATTCGTGGGTGCGGCGAGCGCGTATTCGGAGTCGGTCCTACGATCGGTGGTTGAAGCAGAGGGACTACGCGACCGCGTATTCTTCGTGGCGCCGGTCGATGCAACGGAGGTGGTGTCATTCATCAGAACGGCCGATCTCGGTGTGGTGATCTACCAGAACACGTGTCGCAACAATTATTACTGTGCGCCGAACAAGGTGTACGATTACTGCATGGCCGGGTTGCCCGTCGTGGGCTCCGATTTCCCGCCGCTCCGCACGTTGGTCCAGCGGCACGCGATCGGAGTGCTGTTCGATCCCGAGAAGCCTGCGGCGATCGCTGCCGCCGTGAATCAAGTGCTCACGGACGATGATGTTCGCGAGCGCGCGGTCGCCGGCAGTCGCGCCGTGGCGGCTCAGTGCAACTGGGAGGAAGAATCCAAGAAGCTGGTAGGCCTTTATGAACGCTTTGGAGCCGCCTCCGCTCGTATGGCCGGAGGCTGAGACGGCGTATGTGCGGCATCGCTGGCGTCCTGGATGCGCAGGCCACTCCCGAGGAGCGGGCCGCTCTGGTGGCGACAATGTTGCGCCGCCAGAGCCACCGGGGACCGGACGATTCCGGCGTATGGAGCGGTCACACCGCCGCGCTGGGGATCTGTCGGTTGGCGATCCTCGACCTCTCGACGGCTGGGCACCAGCCGATGTCCGAAGAAAGCCAGAAGGTGTGGGTCGTTGAAAACGGGGAGATCTACAACTTCGAGGAGCTCCGGGACGACCTGAAGCGCGCGGGCCACGCCTTCCGCTCGGGTTCGGATGCTGAAGTGCTGGTGCGCGGCTTCACCCAGTGGGGCGTGCACCTTCTCGATCGCCTGCGTGGCATGTTCGCCTTCGCCCTGTGGAGCGAGCAGGACCAACGTCTTCTGTTGGCGCGGGATCGTTTCGGGATTAAACCGCTCTATTACCGAGTCGAGAGACTCGACGCTGGGTTCCGTCTGCTCTTTGCCTCTGAGATCAAGGCGATTCTTGCGGTGCAGAGGGAAGGCGCGCGCCCTAACCTTGAGACGGTCCACGATTTTCTGGCGCATGGTCAGCTCGAGCACAACAGCGACACTTTTTTCGAAGGAATCGCTAAGCTGCCGCCGGCGCACGTCCTGCTGGTTGGTCGCGACGGTGGCACTGAGCTCAGGCGGTACTGGGACTACGAGGTCAATCCGGACTTGGGCCAGGTGTCCAAGGTGGACGATCAACGTGCCGCTGAGGCGTTCCGGGAGGCCTTCTTCGAGTCGGTCCGCTATCACCTCGTGAGCGACGTACCGGTAGGGTCCTGCCTGAGCGGGGGGCTGGATTCCTCTGCAGTCGTCTGCGCGGCGAGTCGACTGTTGGGAGATGGGGGAGCGCGTACGCCGACGGCCCGACAGTGGACGTTCACATCGTGCTTCGATGATCCGCGCTTCGATGAGCGCACGTATGCAACCGAGGTCGCCAAGGTCACGGGAGCGCAAGCGCACTACACGTTTCCAAGTGCCGCGGGACTGTTGGCCGAACTGCCCGCGCTACTGCACCACCAGGAGGAGCCATTCGCCGGGACGAGTGTCTACGCGCAGTGGTGCCTGATGCGCGATATACACACAAGCGGGCTCAAGGTCGTTCTCGATGGACAGGGAGGCGACGAGCTGTTGCTCGGATACGGCAAGTTCTACGTGTTCTTCCTGCAGGAATTGGCGCGGCGTCGTCGGTATGGTCTGTTGGGTCGCGAGGCGGCTTCTCTCCTGACGGCGCCGGCGTTCCTGCGCAGTCTCGATCTCCGGCACGGTCTGCGCTACCTGGGTCGCGCGGCTGCATTGGCCGGGGAGCAGCGGCTCGTCTCTACTGCGTTGGCGAACCGCTGCACGAACCGGACGGTGCCCGTGGGATTGGACGGCGGCCTGGCCGAGCGCATCAAGCGCGACACCACCACCCTCAGCCTGCCGGTCCTCCTCCGCTACGAGGACAAGAACGCGATGGCCTTCTCGGTCGAGTCCCGGGTGCCATTCGTGGACCACGTGCTGGTCGAACATGTCTCGCGCCTGCCGCTGCGTCAGAAACTGAGAAGCGGCTGGACCAAGTTCATCATGCGTCAGGCGCTACGCGGTGTGCTGCCGGAGTCCGTCCGGCGGCGCCGGGACAAGGTCGGGTTCGTGACCCCCGAGGAGGTCTGGCTCCGTGGGGAGCTGGCGGGAGAAGTTGAGGAGACCTTTGCCTCCGCGCGGTTCCTGACCGACTGGGCGGATCTTCCACGACTGCGCTCGGCGTTCGTCGCGTATCGGCGCCGTCCGGGTGTCCTGTCGCACAGCGTGTTCTTCCGGTACTTCATCGTGGAGCACTGGGCGCGTCAGTTCTTGGGGACCGTCTGACCAGCGACTTGGGATTGCGCCCTTGCCAGCGGCGGTGTTTCCTTGGGCGTTGCCGGACGCGGAAGCGGGGTTGGTCCCCGCGCCCGCCTCCAACTTGTTACGTGGAGAGCATAGGATGAGCGATGCGCTAAGGCCGGGAGTGCGATCCTCGACTTCGGAACGCGGGACAGAGGAGGCGGGAATCTCGCTGTGGTGGTATGCGAGCGTCGTGCTACGACGCTGGCGCGTGGTCGTCCTGGTCCCGACGCTCGTGGCGGCGATCGTCGCGGTCTCGTCTCTGCTCTCGGCACGCCAATACGTGGCCAGCGCGGCGTTCGTGCCTCAGGAGCCGCCAGCCGCTCAATCGGGCCTCGGGGAATTGGCTCGGCAGTTTGGGGTCGCCGCGCCTCGGGCGAATGCGAGCTCACCGCAATTCTATGCTGATCTCCTGGTCTCGCGGGAAGTGCTCCGCGATGTAATCCTCACGCCGTACTCCGTCGGGTCAGGGAGCGACTCGTCGGTTGACCTGCTGCAGTATTTCCACATCGCGGTCCCGAATCGCGACGACGCCGTGGTGCTTGCGATCAGGCGTCTGCGGCGAGTTTTGAGCGTCCGTACCGACCGCAACACGGGTGTGGTCTCGTTCCAGGTGCGGACTGACGTCCCGACGCTGTCGGTGCGGGTCGTTGGGCGTCTCCTGGAACTCGTGAACGAGTTTGATCTGCACCGGCGCCAGACGCAGGCACGGGCTGAGCGGGAGTTCGTGGAAGGGCGCCTGGCCCTGGCCGACACTGCGCTGATGGCAGCCGAGGATGATTTAGCCGCGTTCTATCGTCGGAACCGCCGATTCTCCGACGCTCCTGGGTTAGTCGCTGAGGAAGCGAGACTCAAGCGGAAGGTGGACCTTCGACAGCAGCTGTACATCACGTTGGCCCAGAACCGCGAGACCGCGAGGATCGAGGAGCTGCGCAGCACGCCGGTGATCACGGTCCTCGAGCGACCGGAGGCGTTCGTGGAGCCGGACGCTCGGGGCACCATCGGGAAGACCATCGTTGCGTTCTTCGCGGTCGGCTTCCTCGCCGTTGGTTTGGCGTTCCTGAAGGAGTACCTGGCCAAGTCGCGCGAAGCGGGCGCTGCCGATTATCAGGAATTTGTATCGCTGGGGCGCGCCTCTGTCGCCGGCATGGTGGCGCGGATCCGGAGGCGCGGCAGCGCGGGTCCACACGAATCCAAGAAGGGATGAGTCGTGGGACTCAAGAGAACTCTCTTCAGCGCCGTAAACGTGATCGCGCGACAGCTGACCGATCGATCGCAGACCT
>Ga0137419_10000511_pt1 | contig 14165 bp, 7 predicted proteins | sample CZODoug3_1_2_16f_FD_108279 | JGI IMG/M metagenome (GOLD analysis project Ga0137419, IMG submission 108279) | Vadose zone soil fungal communities from Angelo Coast Range Reserve, California, USA - CZODoug3_1_2_16fungal (Illumina Assembly) | ecosystem: Environmental > Terrestrial > Soil > Vadose... | reverse complement strand
GTGCAGCAGCCACAGCAGATCCGGGCTCACGAAGCGATTGATTTCCTCGCCGTCGATCTGCGGAGTGTTGTGCGCCGCGGTGGCACGAAAGTGATTGCGCTCCTCGAACGAGGCCGTATACACGAAACAGCCCGCATCCGACACGATCGGCACGCCTCCCAGCGTCGCTTCGAACGACAGGGCGTCGTTGTGTCCATGGCCACCGCGACCGGCGAGGCCCACCGGGCCGCAATCGATGAACACGTGCGCGGTATCCGCGCGCAACACGTAGGCGCCGCCGTTCGGGAACGCGTCCGCGCGGGTCGGCCGCACCGGCACCTCCGCACCGGGTGTGCTTGCCGCACCGTACAGCCAGAATGCTTCATCCCAGCCGCCGTGGGTCTGGGCAGCCAGTTCCCGGTCACCCAGAAACACGGCGGTGCATGCGACCAGGTGCCGATGGTCGTTCACCGGTCCAACACCCAGCGGCAGGGCGCGCGCATCGTCCGCGTCGCCCCACAGGGGGGCGCTGCCGTCTGCGCGCGTGTACGCGGCGCTGAAGCGGGCGGCGGCGGCCAGGCGCTCCCGGTAGAGCGCACTGACCGACAGGCCCCGATGCGCGGCATGAATCGCCCCGACCAGGAACAGTTCGCACACCAGACGGTGGTAGGCCGCGGAGGCCTCGAAGTCGACGCCGTCCTCGAGTATCTGCACGGCGATCTCGCGTTCGAGATCCGCGTGCGCGCTGCGCAACCAGCGGTCGGCTTCGGTTCCGCCGAAGAACGCTCCTGCCACCACCAGTGCAGCGCAGTCGGCCGTGAAGTGATTGCCGTTGACATCGGCGCGCTCGATGTGACGCGCGACGAACTGCCCATGTTGGTACAGGCTGCAGAGAAACCGAGCCCTGAAGTCAGGATCGGCCCAGGCGCGGCTGCAGGCGAACACGCGGAACAGCCATATCCAGCTGAAAATCCGCATCGCTGGCTCCATCGCCAGCGCCCAGTTGACCGTCTGACCCACCGGATTTGCGCCCAGCCATTGCTCGAAGACACCGCGCGCGCCGGCGGCGAAGCGCTCCTCGGCCGTGAGGAGGTAGGCTTGTCCGACCGGCAGCAGCCACTGTAACCGCGACAGCTCCCAGGGAACCTTGACGTCGCTCGGCCGAATCGCGTTGATGATCCCGATGTCACGGAAATAACGCGCTTGCCAGCGCGCACCGCTCTTGAAATCCACGTCCCAGCAAATCTGCTGCCCGAGCGAAGTCACGCCGGATCCCAACAAGTCCACTTCATGGCGCAGCGCGCGCTCGGCACGCTCGATGAGCGCAGCCGCAGTCCCGGGTGCCAGTGCTTCGAGGTCAGCAGCGTTCACGCGAGAGGCGGCAACAGGCCACGGCTGTTGCGCCAGCCGCTGCCACAGGACCGCCAGCGACGCATCGCCCGTTTTCGCACACAGGGTTGCCGCGCCAAACGAGCGCGCGCGGTACGGCTGGGCAAAGCGGTCGAGCTCCCGATGCACCTCGGCGGCGACGCGGCGCAGAACGTATCCGGGCGGCTTCTTCAGTAGACGAAGGGCCCGCAATCCCCATGCGTTCATGCCGCGGCCGCGATGCGTGACCGGCCGTCAATCCAGTAGCCGTACCAGGCAGTGAGGTTGAACAGCGTCCAGATGTACTGACTGTTGTCGCGCCTGCCGGCGCGGTGCTCGGCGCACAGGTGGCTGATGTAGCCGCGATTGAGCCAGCCACGATCGAGCAGGCGGCTGGCGAGCAGCTCGCCCTCGACCCGCCTGCCGAAGTCGCCGCGCAGCCACTGCGTCATCGGCGCACCGAAGCCCATCTTGCGGCGGTGGATGATCTCATCCGGGATGAGGCCGCTTACGGCTTTCTTGAGCAGGTGCTTCGCCACCCCGCCGCGGATCTTGTCGCGCATCGGGATGTCCATGGTGAACTCGACCAGCTCGTGATCGAGGAACGGCACGCGCGCTTCGATCGAAGTCGACATGCCGATCTTGTCCACGCGCATGAGCAGCAATTCCGGCAAGCGCAGTTTGAATTCGTTGTAGATCATGCGGGTGAGCACATCCTGGCCCGGATGCGCCGCATCGAACGGGCCGAGGAATGAGCGCACGATGTTGAACGAGTCCGGTCGCAGGTACGACTCCGGCAACAGTCCGCAATCGACGACCGGCGACGGCGCCGAGCCGTCCGGCAGGCTCCCGGGGTTCAACAGCCGGCGCTTCAGGGTATCCCAGAACACGGTGGCGCCGGTCCAGAAGTGTTCGCGGTCGCGCGCGGCCCGGTCGACGATATCCGCGTAGATCCCGAGCGACGGCCGCAGGCGCGCCAGCGCGGCAAAACCGTGGGCCGTGGCCCGCTGCAGCGTCACCGGCAGGCGCCGGAACGGCGTCCAGTACCGCCGGTACAGCTCCAGGTAGTCCATGTAGCTCTGGTACCCGCAGAACTGCTCGTCCGAGCCCTCCCCAACCTGTATGACGGTCGTACCGTTGTCGCGGGCGAGCTTCGAGACAAAGTACAGCGGTATGCACACCCAGTCGGCGATGGGCTCGTCCTGTGAATGGATCAGCCGGTCCAGGTAACCCTGCATGTCGCGTTCATCGATCAGCACCGTATGGTGGTTGGTGCCGAAGTGCCGCGCCACCAGCTCGGCGTACTCGAGTTCGTTCAGGTGCGTGTGGTCGCGAAATCCGACCGTGAAGGTGTCGACCGGCCGGTCCATGAACTGCGCCATCAGCGCGACGTTGGTCGAGGAATCGATGCCGCCCGACAGGAACACGCCGAACGGCACGTCCGAGATCATGCGCCGTTCGACCGCATCACGCAGGCGTCGCCTGATCCCGTCAACGTAATAACTCTCGCGCCCGTCTGCATCGAGACCGCTCACGGCCGCCGCGGCAATTCCCTTGCCGGGGATCGCATCCCAGTAGCGGTGCGCCACCACTCCGCCCGCCGAGTCAACCTGGAGCATGTGGCCCGCCGGCAGCTTGTAGACCCCGCGGAACATGGTCATGGGCGCCGGCGTGGTGAGAAACGACAGGTAGTGATACAGGGCCAGCGGATCGACATCGCGCTCGAGCCACGGCAGTTCGAGCAGCGCCTTGATCTCCGATGCAAATGCGATGCAGCCCGGACCCCACGCCATGTACAGGGGCTTGACGCCGATGCGATCGCGCACCAGGGTAAGCCGGCGATTGCGCACGTCCCACAGGCCGAACGCGTAGTCGCCGGCAATGCGCCGCGCCAGCTCCTCCGCTCCCCACTGCTCGTAGCCGTGCACCAGCACCTCGGTATCCGAGTGATCGGTACGGAACATGTGCCCGGCATCAATCAGCTCGCGCCGCAGGGCGAGGTGATTGTAGATCTCGCCGTTGAAGGTGACCCACACCGAGCCGTCCTCGTTGGGCATCGGCTGCGCCGCGCTGCTGCTCAGATCGATGATCGACAGGCGGCGGTGCGCGAGCACGGTGCGCCCGTCCGCCGATCGCCACAGGCCCTCGCCGTCAGGGCCGCGGTGCTGCATGGTGTCCCGCGCGCGGATGACCAGCGCGTCGCTCGGCGGCTCACCCCCGCCGTACTGGACGAGCCCGAAGATTCCGCACATGAGTCAGTGCCTCGGCGGGTTTTGCGTCCAGCCGCCCGCCGGTGCGCATTCAAACAAATGGTACCAGCCAAGAGCCGCGCCGCAGGCGTTCAACACCGCCCCGTCAGGCTGCAGGTATCTCCCGAGCAACGGAAGGTAGCGCTGTACGAAGCCCCTCTTTAGATAACGCTGCACGGTGAATCCGCAGCCGCGCAGCAGCCGCTCCACCTCGCGCCGCGAGCGGATCCTGATCGTGACCGGATCACCAAGCGGACTGCCTTCGGCAAGATGGCTGCGCCAGTCATCGAGTGCGCTGCGCGCGCGGTACCTGATGAGCCAGGTCGCGCACAGGTACGCGTTGAAGAAGCTGTACCTGGAGTAGACGCCCAGCAGCAGCCGACCGCCCGGTGCGAGCAGCTCGCGCACGCGGAGGAGGTAGTCCGCTTCCGGAGGAATGTGGTGCATCACGCCGAACGAATACACGAAATCGAACGGTCCGCTCATCGGCACCGTCAGGAGATCGCCGCATACCAGTGTCGGCGCCGGCAGGCCTGCGAGAGCAAAATGCGCCGCGGTGAGTTCGAGGTGGCGCGGCGTGACGTCTATTCCGGTATAGATCGCCCCACGCCGGGCCATCTCCACCGCGTCCACACCGTTGCCGACACCGATCTCGAGCACCCGACGGTTGGCCATGCGCCCGAACGCGAATACCCGCGGGATGAAGGGCGTCTCGTAGCCGTAGCGGTACGCGCACAGATCGGAGAAATACTGTGCACTGCCGGCAACAGCCCGCGAGCGAAAGCTGCCCACCGGCACGCGGCTCCAGAGCCTGACGGCCGGATCGTGAGCCGGTGGCGCTGTGGGAGACATGAGCACTAGCCCTCGCCTGCGCCCGCCGTCAACGCGTCGCCAACCGCAAATGACAGGCGCGTGGCCGCAAGCTGGTCGGCCAGTGCGATCGGCCACGGCCCCCCCTCCCGCAGCGCGCGGGCCAGCGCCACGAGTTCCTCGAACTGACCCTTCTGGGCAGTCTTGGCGCTCCACTGGGGTGCGCTGCGCCCCGTGATGGTCAGCGCCTTGTAGTCGTCCAGGGACAAGATCATCCCGTCGCAGAACACCTCCATTCTCTCCTTCGGGTAATCCTTCGCTCCGAGCGCCGTGTAGGTCAGCGTGCACAGCGAGCCATCCGCGTACCGGGCGGTAGCGACGAAATTATCATCGGGCCGGAACTGCCCGGCTGGCGAGCCGATGCTCAGCGCCCTGCAGTCGACCCACGTCGAGTTGGTGATCGCCTGGAACAGATCGTAGATGTGACAGGCCTCACCGATATTGCGGCCGCCGCCCTCCGGACCATGCACCCAATGCGCGGAAGGCAGAAACCCGGCGTTCATCCGGTAATTGATCAACAACGGCGCGCTGCGTTCCCGCACGGCCTGGCGCACAACGCCGACTGCCGGCGCAAAGCGCCGGTTGAAGCCAGTCATCAGCAGCGGCGCATCCGCGCCACGGTGCACGTAGAACTGCTCGATGCCGTCAAGTTCCGCGGGCGCGATGGCCAGCGGTTTCTCGACAAACACGTGCTTGCCGGCCTGCAGCGCCGCGAGCGTCATGCCCGCGTGCTGGTTGTGCCGGGTCGCGATCATCACGAGCTGCACCTGCGCATCGCCGAGCACCTCCTCGAGCGAGGTCGTCGCGTAGGCTGCGTGGTAGTGCGTCGCGACCGCCTTGGCATTCGCCCCCGTGCGGCTGACGACCGCGCGCAGCGAGAACTGGCCGTGCAACTTGAGGAGATTCGGCAAATGCGTACCTTGCGCGAAACCCCCGGCGCCCACCAGCGCGACAGCGATCGCCGCATCGCCAGCGGCGGCCCGCGCCAGCGATATCGTGCGGCGCGCGGCTTCGCCCCGCGCTGGATACGCAAGCACCGCGATCATGCGACTGTCGGTCTTCAGCGCCTCGTATGCCGCGGCGGCGCGATCGACCTCGAAGACCCCGACACGCAACGGCTCGAGCCTCATCGAGCCCGCGGCCAGCATGCCGAGGTACGCCTGCATGTTACGGTTCTCGGTCCAGCGCACGTAAGGCAGCGGATAGTCCTGTCCGCCCTCCTCGTACAGCGGGTCGTAGCGTCCCGGTCCATACGAGGTCGAGATCAGCAGGTCCAGTTCCTTGGCGTACAGGTCCGCGCGCTCGATCTGCAGATTCACATCGCCGACCACGATGACCCGCGCCTTGCGCCGGCAGCAGCGCAGCGCCTCGGCCATGACCTGCGCGCTCGAACTGGAGGCGGTCACGATGACCGCATCCGCACCGGCCCCATCGGTATGGCGCTGCACCTGCGCCACCCAGTCGCCGGCGGCCGGATCGAGTCCCACTTCCAGTCCCAGGCCCGTTGCGATCCCCACACGCGCCGCATTCACATCGACACCGATGACCCGGCAACCGTTGGCGCGCAGCAGCTGCACCGTCATCTGCCCGAGGAGCCCCAGGCCGAGGACCACGATCGATTCTCCGAGAGTCGGCTGGCAACGCCGCACGCCCTGCAGCGCTATGGCCCCGAGCGTCACAGTGCTGGCATCTGCCAGATCCACTCCCGCCGGCACGTGCACCGCGAGATTGACCGGTGCGCTGACGAGTTCGGCGTGGTTGGCGATTCCTGCCCCGGCGCAGGCGACACGGTCTCCCGGCCTGAATCCCTCGACCTGCGTACCCACCTCGAGGACCTCGCCCGCCACCGAATAGCCGGTGGGCGAACCGGAGGCCAGTTTGCCGCTTACGCGCTCCCAAGTCCGGGCCAGCCCCTGATCGCGGATCATCTCGAGCGCCCGGCGGACATGCTCCGGCTGCTTGAGGGCGCGCCGATACAGAGGCAACGCCGAGGTGCGCAGACCCGCAAGCTCGGTGCCGGCGCTCACGCAGGAATAGGCCACGCGCACCAGGATTTCCTTGGGCGCGGGGGTGGGCGCGGGCACCTCTTCCACGACGATCGCGCCGCTGCGCACGAGAACCTGCTTCATCGGATGATCCTCGAGGCGCGGTGCCGGGCCATCCCAGTCCACGCCCCCTGGCCCCTAGATGGAGCGAATGGCCAGAACCGCAACCGCCACGTTGTACAGAATCTGCGTCACCTGAGTCCACAGCGGCAGGGCGGGGATGTGCTCGGTGTCGAGCGGCACGACGACGGTGTCGCCGGGCTTGATCGGCGCGTTCGCACGGTGCTCGAACCAGCGGCTGCCCTCGCTGGCGAGGACGCTGCCACTGGCACGCACGATATAGATCCTGCTCCGATCGGCGCGGCGCGTTGCTCCACCGCTCAAGGCGATGTAGTCGTCTCGTGCAAGCTTGGGATTGAACAGGTGTGACGTTGCGTTCTGGACCTCGCCGATGACCGTGACCTGCTGCTGGAAGCGCGGCACGCTGAGAGTGTCGCCATCGCGCAGGATCACGTCATACGAGGATCCCTGCGCGGAGTGCTCGAGTCGCGGCAGATCGATCACGAGCCGCCCGACAGCTTGCGCCCCCTTCAACTGGCCCAGCAACGACTGCCCGACCGAGAGTGCCGTTGCCGCGCCGGACTGATTGGCGCCGGCGGCCTGCAGGGCAAGCAGCGCGAGGTCGCGCTGCATGCGATCGGCGAGCATGTCGAGCTGTTCCTGCTCGCGTTGCTTCAGCTCATCGCGGGTGAACACGCTGCCTTCCGCAAAGGCATACGTCGTCAGGCCGCCGGCGCGGCCGATGACTGACTTGAGCGTCTCGCCGCGCCGGATGGCATAGGCGCCGGGGAAGCGCACCTCTCCCCGCAGGGTGACGTTCTCCTGCGATTCCCACTCGGGGACCTCCTTGACGCTCAGGGTATCGAAGGGCTGCAGCTGGAGGTTGGCGCTGGGGGTGCCGTGCAGGGCGGCCGCCAGATCAATGTCGACAAGTTCGGTGCGCCGCGCCTGTTCGTTTACGACCCGGTAACGTACGAGCTCGGCCTTGCCGCCGTAGGCTGAGTCGGTGGTGCCGCCGCCGGCGCGGATCAGGTCGCTCACCGTCATCCCGGGCTCGAGCGGGTACTCGCCGGGCACCCTCACACGCCCATCGACGTGCACCACCTGCGACGGCTGCTCCGCGTTGCTCTGCAGGCGCAGCTCGTCGAGCACCGGCTGGATGACGCGATCGCGTCCGGATTCCAGATCAAACACCGTGATGCGATCGCGGGGCATCAGGTCCAGGTCGGCCTTCGAACCCGGTGCGGCCAGCGCAGCGGCAAGGTCTGCCGACAACACCGAGATACGCCGATCCGGCGGTGTCTCGCGCCGGATGAGCAGGTAATGAATGTCGGCATTCGCACGCAGCGCGTCCACTGAACGGACGAGATCGGTCAGCCGGATGCCCTGGTGCCAGGCAAAAGCCCCGGGAGCAAAGACGTGTCCCTGCACGAGGATGCCGGAATCGAGAGTCGGCCGCAGACGAGCAACCTGCAGCAGATCCCCGTTACGCAGCGCTTGAGTGCGCGCGCCGGCGGACAGATCGACCGGCATGACCACGCGGTGCTGGCTGTCATCGATTCTCGTCAACATCACCGCGGACCGGTCCGCGTCCGGTGTCAGGCCGCCGGCGAGTTGCACCAGGTCGGTTACCGTTGATTCGCCCTTGATCTCGTAGATGGCGGGACGCCGAACCTCGCCGTCCACGCCCACGGTGGTCCCCACGGGGGGAATGAAGATGACGTCACCCTGCAACAGCTTTGTATCGTCGACCGTGTCGCCGCGAATCAGCAGGTCGTACAGGTCGAGCCGGCGCACGAGCTCGCCCTGGCGCTTCAACTCGATGCTGCGCAGCGAGCCGATCGGCCTCACGCCGCCGGCGGCAAACAGCGCAGAGGTCACGGTGCCGAGGCCGCTGATGGTGTACGAGCCGGGACGTTTCGCCTCGCCCAGCACGAACACGCGAATCGACCGCGTGTCGCCCATCGAAACGCTTGCGTGCACGCCGATCATCTGGCGCTCAACCCGCGCCTCTATTGCTGACTTGACGCTGTTAAAGCGCTGTCCGCTGACATTGACCGGACCGATGTCCGGAAGACTGACGCGGCCGTCGCGCCCGACGACCAGTCGCAGACTGCGGTTCTGGTTGCCATACAGCTGCACATCGAGCTCGTCTCCCGCACCCACGAGGTAGTCCGAGGGCACGGGAACGTTGGTGACAGGCGCGAACGTCGATGGCGCCTTACTGAAAAGGTCGTAGCCGAAGGGCTTGAGGCCTTCGACGCCGGTCTTCCTCAGCGCCAGGCGGGTCAGGCGGATGTCCACGCCGCGCAGCCCCGGCTCCACCTTCAGTCGCAGGGTCGCCTCCTCATCGGTGAGTCCCAGCAGCGCGATCGGGACGAACCCCGGCAAAGTCAGTACCCCGTCGCGGGAGAGTCGATATGGATTCTTCGAGCGAATCACGTCGATCAGCGGCTGCACGCGGTGCTTCTCCGCCTCCGTGGCTGCATCCGCATGCGCGGGGGGCGGCGGGGTTGCGGTCGCGGCGAGCAGGCTCGAAAGGGCATTCGCCGATGCGCCGCCGGTAGTGCCGGCGGAAAGCGCCGGTGCAGCGATGCCCGCGGGAGCCGCGCCTTGCGGGGCGGCCGGCTTGGCGGCGGCGGGCAAGTCAACCTGCACAATCACCCAGTCCTCTGCCTTGAGCCCCGGCGGCACGGGTTCCAGCTGCTCTTCTGTTACGGATGACTCGCGTTCCGCATTGATTCCGGATTCCCGCTGCCGATTGGGCTGGCGATCCGTTCCGGACCCACCGCCTCCCAGCACGCCCAGCAGGCCAGCGGCGCCTCCTCCGAGGCCCAGTTGCTTCATGATCGCATCCTGTTGCTCGGGAGTGAGGCTCTGGAAGACCTGCAGCAGTTGGGGTGAGACTGTCGGTGCCTGTGAAAGCGCCTCTTCGCCGCAACACAACAGACAGGTAGCCACGGCCAGCAACGCCACGCGCGAGCGCCGGGAGCGTTGCATTGCACGCATCACTGACCCTCTGACGATCCTACCCAACCGCATAGAACCGACCCCGCCTGTGGACGCGAATGCGCGATTGTACTGAAGCCAGCGCGGGCGGGCGCATGAAAGCGTCACCATGCGATACTGCAGGGCGCTGACACGCTGGCGGCACACACCTTCCGTGGGTCATGAACAGAGTCGGACCGATCGCTGCTGCAGGGATGCTGCTGGTTGTTCACACTGCCGCCATCGCACGCGGCGTCACTCCGTATCTGCCGCTGAACCTCGAACCGGAGATCGAGGCGCAGATCGAGCGCGTACTCATTCTGGCGGACAAACCGGTGATGCGACGACCGATCGCCGCCGCCGCAGTGCTCGATGCCCTCCCCAAGGCCTGCAGGATCGATCCGGCGCTGTGTGAGCGGGTCGGGCGCTATCTGGCCCGGTACACTCACACTTCCGATCTCACGCATGCCAGCGTCGAAGGCGCGGCCACGCGCGGCGCGGACAGCACCCTGCCCGACCGCTACGGACTGCACAACCGCAGCGCCTGGGACGCTTCCATCGGTGGATACCTGCAGCCGGGTGACTACCTGCTCGTCAGCATCGGCGCGGTCGCCTACGACGGCCGCGAGGACTACACCGGATCGATGCTGAGCCTGGGGTTCAGCAAGGCGCAGCTCGACATTGGTTACAAGCCGCATTGGTTCTCGCCCCTGACCGACAGCAGCCTGCTGATGAGCACCGAGGCACCGACCATGCCCTCGGTGAGCCTGTCCAACTACGAGCCTCTCACCCGTCTGGGATTGTCGTACGAGTTCTTCGAAGCCCGCATGTCGAAGTCCGACCACATCGTCTGGCAGAACGGCTACACGACCGGATATCCGCGTCTCGGCGGCATTCAGCTCTCCATGGAGCCGGCAAGTGGCTGGTCGTTGGGCCTGAACCGCCTGGTGCAGTTCGGTGGGGGTGCCCGCGGCGGCGGCTCGCTGTCGGCCCTGTTCAACGCCATCGTCAACCCGTCGCGCTACTCGAATACAAACGCGAATCTCAGTGTCAACCAGAAAGCCACCAATCAAGAAGCCTCGGTCACCAGCAGCTTTCTGTTTCCCGGCAGGGTACCGTTCGCCGTCTATGTGGAATACGCGGGTGAAGATACCTCGCGCGGCCGCAATTACCTGCTCGGCAACTCGGCGCTGTCGTGGGGCATTCATTTCCCACGTCTCGGCGAGCGCTTCGACCTGACGCTCGAGGCCTCGGAGTGGCAGAACGCCTGGTACGTGCACTCCGTGTGGCAGGACGGCATGTCCAACGACGGGCTGGTCATCAGCAACTGGTTCGGCGACCAGCGCGTGTTGGGTGACGGCGTGGGCGGGCGCAGCGCGATCGCGCGCCTCAACTGGGACGCCTGGTTCGGGGGGCAGGTGCAGCTGCGCTATCGCACGCTCGAGAACCAGGTGTACGGCGTGATCCCCTATCAACGCTATCACGAGGTAAGCGTCGGATATTCCCGCCCGTGGAAAGGCATCATCATCGGCGGCGAGTTCGAGTCAGGGAGCGACGCGTTCGGCAGGAGCTTCGGTCGCCTCGCCGGCTTCGTACGCTACGACAACCCGAACGCGCAGCCCGTCGCGGCGCTGCTCGACAGCCAGGGCGTCGCAGGCGATGCCGACACTAGCGGGCAGCTGTTCGTGGACGCCGGAGTGAACGCGCTGCGCGTACGCACCGATCTCACCGAACTGACACCCAAGACCACCGGTCGCTCCATGACCGGCGTGCACTTGGCCCTGGGGGCACGTCGCGCGGTTTCGGATCACAGCGATCTGGGCGCGCGGCTGGATCTCGATGACCTCGGTGGCAAGAGTCTCGCCGGAGTGCGGTTGATCGATTATCGCTACCGTTTCCAGGGCCCCCTGGCATTGGGGGCCTTCCTGGGCGCGGCGCGTTACGCCCTCGCCACTCCCGCCTACGGCTTCTATTACGGCGTGGGTCTGCAATGGCGCGACATCCTGCCGCACGTGGATGCGGGCGTGGAAGCGCGCTACTACGACAGCGTGGCGCGTGATCATCTGCTGCCGGGAGATCCGCACACCAATCGCCCCGACAGCTTCTACGACATTTCGGGTGGCGTGGCGTCGCTCACCTATCACTTCTGAAGCCGCCGGGGCTCGCCTGGCCCATCATCGGACCGATGGGGCGTCAGGCTCTGAGTGCGGCGCGATTGTCGAGAAACCAGCGGTACGTGGAGCTGATGCCCGCAGCAAGACCGATCCGTGGTTTCCAGCCCAGGGCCGTGAGGCGCGTGGTGTCCAGGAGCTTGCGCGGCGTGCCGTCCGGCCTGGAGGGATCGAAGCGCAGCGAGCCGGCAAAGCCGACGACGTCGAATATCGTCTTCGCGAGCTGCGCGATCGTCTCATCGCGCCCCCAGCCGACGTTGATCCAGCGCTCGTCGTCGTAGCGTTCCATGAGGAACAGGCAGGCGTCGGCAAGATCATCAACATGCAGGAACTCGCGGCGTGGCGTCCCCGTGCCCCATACCTCGACCTCGGTGGCGCCACTCTCCTTGGCCTCGTGGACCTTGCGCAGGAGCGCGGGCAGAACGTGCGAAGTCTGCAGGTTAAAATTATCGCCCGGACCGTAGAGGTTCGTCGGCAGCGCCGCGATAGCGTTAAACCCGTACTGCCGCCGGTACGCCTGACACATCTTGAGCCCCGCGATCTTGGCAACCGCGTACCACTCGTTGGTCGGCTCGAGCGCACCGGTGAGCAGGCACTCCTCGGGCATGGGCTGTGCTGCGTGCTTGGGATAAATACAGCTTGACCCGAGAAACAGCAGCTTGCGACTGCCGAGACGATACGCGGCATCGATCGTGTTGATCTGTATGGCCAAGTTGTCCCGCAGAAACTCTGCCGGATGCCGGCTGTTAGCCAGGATACCGCCCACCTTGGCGGCCGCGAGAAAGACGTACTCCGGCCGCGTCTGCACGAAGAACTCATCCACCGCGCTCTGCCGTGTCAGATCCAATACGGTCCGGTCCGGCAGCAACAGATTGTGAAACCCCGCGGCGCGCAACCGCGCGGTGATCGCCGCGCCCACCAGCCCCCGATGACCTGCCACGAATATCCGGGCATCCCGGTTCATTCGCGGTGCCTGAATGTGCGGTACCCTTCGCGCGCCATGAGAGCATCACGGCGCGCGATCTCCAGATCCTCGGCAACCATTTCCCGCACCAGGGAGGCGAAGCTGATTTGCGGCTTCCATCCCAACTTGGTGCGCGCCTTGGTCGCGTCTCCCAGCAGGGCATCGACCTCGGTCGGCCGGAAATAGCGCGGATCTATCCGCACCAGGACCCGCCCCGTTCCAGAGTCGACGCCCTGCTCCTCGAGCCCGCCACCGCGCCATTCGACCTTGATCCCCAGTTCGGCAGCGGCACGCGCCAAGAAGTCGCGCACCGAATGTTGCTCCCCGGTAGCGATCACGAAGTCTTCGGGCTGAGGCTGTTGCAGTATGAGCCATTGCGCCCGAACGTAGTCGCGCGCGTGCCCCCAGTCGCGCAGCGAATCGAGGTTGCCGAGATACAGGCAGCTCTCCAGCCCCTCATGGATGCGCGCGAGCGCTCGCGTGATCTTGCGGGTGACGAAGGTTTCTCCGCGGATCGGGGACTCGTGGTTGAACAGGATCCCGCTGCAGGCAAACATGTCATAGGCTTCGCGATAGTTCACCGTGATCCAGTGAGCATACAGCTTCGCTACGCCGTACGGTGAACGCGGGTAGAAGGGCGTGGTCTCCCGCTGCGGTACCTCCTGCGCCTTGCCGAACATTTCGGACGTCGAGGCCTGATAGAATCGGGTCTCCTTCTCTAGTCCAAGAATCCGCATCGCCTCGAGTATCCGCAGCGTGCCGAGCGCGTCCGCGTTCGCGGTGTACTCGGTAGTCTCGAACGAGACTCCTACGTGGCTCTGAGCGGCGAGGTTATAAATCTCGTGCGGCCGCACCTGCTGAATGATGCGGATCAGATTGGTCGCGTCCGTCAGATCTCCGTAGTGCAGGTGCATATGCACACCGCGCTCGTGGGGATCCTGGTACAGATGATCGATGCGATCGGTGTTGAACGAGGAAGCACGACGCTTGATGCCGTGCACTTCGTAGCCTTTGCCGAGCAGGAATTCCGCCAGGTACGCCCCGTCCTGTCCGGTGATCCCGGTAATCAAGGCTCGCTTGGACATACCGGTGCCGGCCATCCACGTTCACGCGCAATAATCACGAATGTTCCACGATACGAAGCTCAATTGCGATCGGTCACGTATCACTTCTGACGCGAGCGGCAGCGACCGCTCAGCCGCCATGCGTTCAGCGGCGCCATTTCTCCACCGTTGCCAGCAGCTTCATCACGGACGCGGGTGCCGGGTGGCCGCCGCCGGGGTCCTGCACCGCGGGCGCGAGCTGCTCAGTGAGCTTCTTGCCGAGCTCGACGCCCCATTGATCGAAGGCGTTAATGCCCCACACGACGCTCTGCGTGAACACGCTGTGCTCGTAGAGCGCGATGAGCCTGCCGAGGGTGGCGGGATCGAGCTTCTGGAACAGCACGATGGTGCTCGGACGACTCCCCGGG
>Ga0137419_10000507_pt1 | contig 14198 bp, 12 predicted proteins | sample CZODoug3_1_2_16f_FD_108279 | JGI IMG/M metagenome (GOLD analysis project Ga0137419, IMG submission 108279) | Vadose zone soil fungal communities from Angelo Coast Range Reserve, California, USA - CZODoug3_1_2_16fungal (Illumina Assembly) | ecosystem: Environmental > Terrestrial > Soil > Vadose... | reverse complement strand
TCTCGGTCCTCGCGCCCGTGGGCCCCGCGGCCGCCGCCGACGGGGTGAGCGCCCTGCCGGCGCCCGCGAGGGCCGCCGTGCCCGCGAGACCCGCGCGCTTCAGGAACGTTCTGCGACTCGGTTTCATGTCTGGCTCCTATTTGGTGCCGACGATCCTGTCCCAGAGCTCCGCGTACTGCTTCTGGTACGGCGGCCAGATCCGCTCCTCGGCGATCTTGCGGAACGCCGTCACGTCGGCGGCGTTGACCTTCATGCCCTTCGCCTCGAGGATCTCCTTCGCCTTCTGGAGGTTGTCCACGCTCTCCGTCGCCTCGCGGATCCTTTTCTGCGCCTCGAGGGCCACCTCCGTGAGCAGCTTCTGCTGCTCGGGAGTCAGGCTCCTCCACGCATCGAGGTTCATCACGACCAGCGACGGACCGTAGTTGTGGAACGTCATCGAGACGTACTTCGACACCTCATAGATCTTGAGCGCGTTGATGTTCACGATCGGCAGGTCCGCGCCGTCGATCACGCCCTGCTGGGCGGCCGGGATGACCTCGGAAAAGGCCATGGGCACCGCGTTCGCTCCGAGGCCGTTCACCGTGTCGGCGAAGACCTTGCCCTGCTGCACGCGCAGCTTCAGGCCCTTGAGGTCGTTGGGCGTCGCGATCGGCCGCTTGCTGTTCCAAAAGTGGCGGAAGCCGTAATCGAAGAAGAGCAGGATCTTGACCTTGTACTTCTTCTGGAGCTGCTCGTCGAGGCTCTTGCCGATTTCGCCGTTGAACATCTTGTAGGCGTGGGCGTAATCACGGACTAGATAGGGCACGAGGAAGACGCCCAGCTCCTGGAACACGGTGGACGCCGCGCCGGACGGGCAGCCGATCGCGACGTTTCCCGACTTTACGGCATCCATGATCTCGAGCTCCTTGTTCAGGAGCGTGCCGCCGTGAAAGACCATGTTCAGGGTGCCGTCCGAGCGCCTCGTGACTTCCTCGGCCATCCACTTGAACGCGACCGCGCCGGATTCGGGCGGCGCGAGGATGTAGGCGAAATCGAGCTTCTTGGCGGCCGGCTTCGCCTGGGCGAAGGCCGGCGTGACGCTGCCGGCCGCGAACAGGCTCACCGCGAATGCCGCGACCACACCGCCCCGCGCACATCGGACCATAGGTCCCCCTCCCGCCGTCTCGTCGGCGGCGCCGTATATCCCGCGCCATTTGCGCGACGATGTCAAGCGGCCGGCGCGCCTTGACAAGGCGCCGCGCGCGCCCGTACGATCCGGCGCGTTGACTCGCCTCCATTGGCTCGTCGCGCTTCCCCGGATCGCCGTCACCGTCCTCATGCTCGTCGCGATGACGGACATGCTGGCCGGCGTCTTCTTGCGCTACGTGATGACCTGGCTCACCGCGACCCTCGGCCTGCCGCGTGTCGACTTCTTCTGGGTGGAGGAGGTCGGCGAGTACGCGCTCGCCTGGCTGACGTTCATCGGCGCCGCCATCGGCATTCAGCGCGGCACCCACTTCGCCGTCCACCTGGTCATCGAGAGGTTCCCGCCGGCCCTGCGCCGCTGGATCTTCACCGTCCACTACCTCACGATCGCGGGCTTCGGCGCGGTCGTGGCGGTGTTCGGCTGGCAGGTCGCGGAGCTCAACAGCCAGTCCTTCTCGCCCGCGCTAAACCTGAATCTCCGGTGGATCTACCTCTCGGCGGTCGTCGGCGGCGCCCTCATGATCGCGTACAGCCTCGCCGCCCTTCGTGAGGCCTGGCGCGGCCGGCCGCCGGGACTCACCTCGCCCGAGGCCGTCTGAGCCGTGTTCTTCGCCGCCGTCGCGATCCTCTTCGCCGGGCTGGTGGCGCTCTCGATGCCGATCGTCTTCGCGCTCGGGCTCTCCGGCTTCCTGGGCCTGGCCCTCGGCGGCTTCTCGCTCCAGAAGCTGCCGTCGAGCCTGGTGGCCGGCTCGCAGAGCTGGGTCCTGCTCGCCATCCCGACCTTCGTCTTCGCGGGTAACCTGATGGAGCGCTGCGGGATGTCCTACGCGCTGATGAACCTGGCTCGCGTGCTGGTGGGCTGGCTGCGCGGCGGGCTCGGGATGTCGGTCGTCCTCGCCGAGTACTTCTTCTCCGGCATCTCGGGCTCGACGATCGCCGACGTGTCGGCCATCGGGGCGATGCTCACCCCGCCGATGCTGCGCGCCGGCTACACGCGCGAGCACGCCGCGTCCCTCGTCGCGTCCGCGACGGCGATGGGCATCCTCGTGCCGCCGGCGATCTTCATGATCGTGCTCGGGCAGATCACCGACACGTCGGTCGTGGGCATCTTCCTTGCCGGGTTCGTCCCGGCCGCCGTCACGGCCCTCTGCTTGTTCGCCGTGATCTTCATCGAAGCGCACCGGCTCGGCTGGCCCAAGGACGGGCGCCCGACCCGGCGCCAGTTCTGGCTCGCGCTCCGCGAGTCGCTCGTGCCCATGGTGGTGCCCGTCGTGATCGTCGCGGGCTTCTATTTCGGCGTCTTCACGGCGACCGAGGCGGGCGCGCTGGTCGCCTTCTACGCGATCGCCGCGGCCTTCCTCTACTACCGCAACGTCACGCTCCGCGAGATGCTGACGCTCGTCTACGAGAGCGCGCTCCTCACCGCCGCGGTCATGTTCCTCCTCGCCGTGGCGAGCGTGTACCAGTTCCTCCTCGGGATGCTCGGCGTGCCCGCGATGCTCGGCGAGCTGCTCCAGCCGCTCGAGACGACGCCCTGGCTCTTCCTGCTCGCCATCTCGGTGCTGGTCATGATGTTCGGCATGGTGCTGGAGGGCCTGCCCGCCGCCGTCGTGCTGATTCCCGTCGTCTTCCCGGTCGCGAAGCGGATCGGCATCCACCCGATCCACTTCGACATCGTGCTGACGGCCGCGGTCGGGATCGGTCTCTTCCTGCCCCCGATGGGGGTCGGGCTCCTGATGGCGCTACGCTTCGCGAACGTCTCCGTGGGACGGCACCTGAAGACCTACTGGCCCTATCTGGTCGCGCTCTTCGCGGGTCTGATGCTGCTCATCCTGTTCCCGGAGATCACGCTCGTCCTGCCGAGACGCGCCGGCCTCATCCGCTGAGCCGCTCGAGCGCGGCGAAGACGACGGACAGATCTTCGCCGGCGTGACCCGCGTCCATCGCCGCCGCGTAGAGGCGCTCGGCCACGTCGGTCAGCGGCAGCCGCGCGCCGACGCTTCCCGCGGCCTCCTGGATCAGATGCAGGTCCTTCATGAAGAGGTCGAGCTTCATCTGGGGCGGGAACTCCTGCTTCGCCATCAGCGGCCCGCGCACCTCGAGCATGCGCGAAGTCGCAGCGCTCTTGGTCAGCACCTCGAGCGCGAGATCGAGATCCAGCCCGGCCCTCTTCGCCATCAGCAGCGCCTCGGCCGCCGCCGCACTGTTGAGGGCGACTAGCAGGTTGGCGACGAGCTTGAGCGTCATCGCCTGGCCCGGCCGGCCGATGAAGATGGCGCGCGGCAGGACCGACTCGAGCACGGGCCGCCAGCGGTCGAACACCCGCCGCTCGCCGCCGACGAAGATGATGCCGTCGCCCCGGGCCACCATGCCGCTCGTCCCGCTGATCGGGCTGTCGAGGAACGTGAGCCCTCTCGCGCCCACCTCGCGCGCGAGACGCTCGGTGAGCGAGGGCGAGATGGTGCTCATCTGGATGACCGTCTGCCCGGCGCGGTCCGCCGCGACGAGCCCGCGCGGACCGAGCACGACGTCTTCGACCGACGCCAGCGACGGCAGGACGACGCACACCGCCTCGGCCGCCTTCGCGACGGCCGCGGCCGACGGCGCGGCCGTGCCGCCGAGCGCGACAAGCGCCCGCGCCCTCTCGGCCACGACGTCATGGCCGACCACGTCGTGGCCCGCGGCGCGGAGGCGCGCCGCGACCGCCGAGCCGAGCAGCCCGAGTCCGACGATCCCGACCGTCGCCATCGGCGCCCTAGCGCTCCGCCCTGGACGTCATGCCGGCCGCCGCGCGCGCGCCACAACGGGGTCGCGGACGCGCGCCGCGTGGTCCCGAGACCCCTGCCGCGCGCGCCCGGCGCCACCGCCGTGGCGAGCTCCTCGCATGGCCTCGGACACGCGACGCTAGCAGTGCTTGCACGGTGGGTAGTCGCGCGAGTAGACGGGGTTTCTCAGAAATTCGTCGGGCTTGTAGGTCCAGAACTGGCTCACGGCCGGGAACGTGTGGATGACGGTGTTCTGCAGGCGCCCGCCCACGCGCTCGACCTTGCGGACATAGATGTTCTGGACGGGGTTGCCGTAGTCGTCGAGCTTCACGGGGCCGCGCGGCGACTCGGACAGATCCACGCGCCGGAGCGCGGCGATGAGCTTCTCGCCGTTCTCGACCTCGCCGCCCGTCGCCTCGAGGGCCGCCCTGAGCATGAGGCCGACCACGTACGGTCCCTCGGAGTAGTAGGACGGCACCTGCTTGTACTTGGCCTCGTAGGCCTTCACGAACTTCTGGTTGGCGGGGTTGGTGAGCGCCGCGGAGTAGTGGAGCGCGGTGACGACGCCCAGCACCTCGTCGCCCATCGAGCGGAGCACGTGCTCATCGGTGAAGGTCCCGCCCCCGATCAGGGGGATCTTCTCGCGGAGCCCCGACTCCTGGATCTGCTTCGCGAACCGGAGGGCGTCCGCGCCGGAAAAGATGCAGTAGATCGCGTCCACGTCGCGGCGCAGCCCGGTGATGTACGGTGCGTAGTCCGCGGTGTTCAGCGGCGACCAGAGCTTCTGGACGACGTGCCCGCCGGCCTCCTCGAAGGTCCGCTGGAAGCCCGCGGCGACCTCCCAGCCGAAGGCGAAGTCGTAGCCGATCATCGCGAGCTTCTTGTAGCCGAGGGTGTCGTGAACCCACTTGCCGAATGGATGCGAGGGCTGGGAACTCGCCCAGCTCGGGCGGACGATCCACGGGCTGCGCTTGCGCTGGGTGAGGTCGTCCGCCGCGACGATCGGATGGATGGTCGGGACCTTCTTCTGGTCCACGTAGGGCGCGATCGCGTAGCCGATCGCGGCGCTCACCGGGCCGATCAGCACGTGGACCCCCTGCCCCTCGACGAGGCCCCGCACCTTGGTGAGGCCCGTCGCCGGCTTGCCCTCGTCGTCCTCGATGGTCAGCTTCACCTCCCGTCCCGCGAGCTTGCCGCCTTGCTCGTCGAGGAAGAGCTGAAGACCGTTGATCATGTCTTTCACGTTCGCGGCGTGGAACCCGGTCTCGGCCACCACGAACCTGACCTTGATCGGGCCCTTCTGGGCCGCGCCCCGACCGGCGACGGCGAGCGCGAGCAGCGTGAGCAGCGCGAGCACGACGGGCTTTCGCATGGGGTCTCCTAGCCGGACAGCGCCCGGATGATCGCTTTGGTGTCGAGCGGCCAGCCGAGCGCCTGCGCCACGAGGCGAAGGGAGAACTGATGCAGGTCCTCGCCGTCCATCGAATCCACGGCGTCGACGGCGACGATCACGCGGAAGTCGCGGTTCGTCGCCTCGAAGGCGGCGCAGAGGACGCACGTGGAGGTGTTGATGCCTGCGAGGATCAGCGTCTCGGCGCCGAGCGTCCGGCGCAGGACGAAATCGAGGTCGGTCGCGTGGAAGGCGCTGTAGCGCTTCTTGCCGCGGACGACGAGGTCACGCGGGTCGAGCAGCTCGGGGATGATCTCGGTCCCCGGGCTCCCCGCGAGGTTGTGGCCGAGGATCCCGCGCCGCGCCTTCGTCGACTCGTCGTGGACCCACCTCCAGAATGGGTTGGCGGCGATCTCGGACGGATCGCGGTACTCGGTGACCACGTGGACGACGGGTACCCCGCGGGCGCGGAGCTCGGCGAAGAGCGCCGCCGCGCGCTTGACGACGGGCCCGCAGCGGGCCGCGGGCAGCGGCAGCGTCGCGACGGCCGGGTCGAGGTGGCCCCGGTGCATGTCGATCGCGACGACGGCGGTGGCGCCTGGGTCCAGCCGGATCATGGCCGCGCGAGACTCATAGCACGACTCAGGACCTGATGCTAGGGTAGGCAGCGCATGAGCCAGGATCTCCGCAGCTTCGTCGGCGCGTACGAGCGCGCGCACCCGGACGAGGTCGTCCGGATCGTCGAGCCCGTCTCGATCGCACACGACGTGATGGCGATCGTCCTCGAGTACGAGCGCCGCCGGCGCTACCCGATTCTCCTCTTCGAAAAGGTGACCGGCCACGACATCCCGATCGTCGCCAACGTCGTCGCGAGTCGCCGGGCGCTCGCCTTCGCGCTGCGCGTGGAGGAGCGGGCGCTCGCCGCCGAGTACGCGCGGCGGATCAAGGAGTCCGTGAAGCCCGTGGTCGTCGCCGACCCGCCCTTCCGCGCCCGCGGCGTTACCGGGGCCGCCGTGAATCTCGAGGCGCTGCCGGTCCCCGTCTACTTCCCCGGCGACGCGGGCCGCTATCTCACGGCCGGCATGCTCGTCGCGCGCGTTCCCGATACGGGCGTCGAGACGGAGGGCTATCACCGCTTCCAGCTGAAGGGACGCGCCCGCATGGGCGTGAGCCTCCACTCGCGCCGGCGGATGTTCGAGTACCAGCGCCGCGCCGAGGTCAAGGGCCAGTCGCTGCCCTGCGCCGTCGTCCTCGGTCTCCACCCGCTGATCGCGATGGGCTCGCTCGCCTACCCTCCGGCGGACGTCGGCAAGTTCGAGGTCGTCGGTGGTCTCCTCGGCGAGCCGCTCCAGATCGCGCCGTGCCTCACGGCGGACCTCCATGTTCCGGCCGCCGCGGAGATCGTCATCGAGGGCGAGATCCTGCCCGGCGTCCGCGAGCCCGAGGGACCGTTCGGGGAGTTCACCGGCTACGTCTCCCGCCGTTCGACGGAGCACGTCTTCGTCGCCAAGGCGATCGCGACGAGGGAGCGTCCGTGGTTCCAGTCCATCGGCTCGGGGCGCGCAGGCGACCACATCACGACCCTCGCGCTCGTGCGCGAGGCCGAGATCACGAATGCCCTGACGCGTGTCATCCCCAACGTCCGCGGAGTCCATGTGCCACTGTCCGGCACCTCGTCGTTCACCGCGTACGTCTCGATCAAGCAGAGCCGCCCGGGTGAGGCCAAGCACGTGATCCCGATCGTGCTGGGAGTCGACCACTACGTGAAACTGGTCATCGTCGTCGACGATGACATCGATGTGTTCGATGAATCAGATGTGATGTGGGCGGTCGCGACACGCATGCAGGCCGACCGCGACCTCGTGGTGATCTCCGGAAGCCTGGGCGCGCTGCTCGACCCGAGCGCCGACGACCAAGGCCTCACCGCCAAGCTCGGAATCGACGCGACGCGCCCGTTCGGTCAGCCGTTCGCGGAGAAGCTCCTGATGTCGCCGGAGAAGATGGCCTGGGCGCGGGCGCTGGTGGAGCGGCTCGGAAGGTAAACGGGGAGTGCATTGCTGTGCTATGGCAGCCGAAGTCCGAGGCATCTTCCATGCCAGCGGCCCGGGCTCCGTGAACATTCAGTCTCTCGGGTATTTAGAAGCGCTGCGCTCGCCGGAATTCCAGACCACCTCTGCCCGGACGAGGCCCGGCCCGTCCAAGCCGCCTGGGTGGATTTCACGTGGCCGGGCGAGTGATGAGATGATGGCGTCCGAGGAGGACGCGTGGATCTCCTGGAGGCCAAGAGCCGGATCGCGGAGGCGCTCGTCGAATCTATCTTCCGCCGCGCGCGTTACCAGGTCCATGCCTACCGCGGCGACACGGCCCCGCTGCGCTTCGGCCGCGAGGACTTCTCACCCGATTTGCGGCTCGTGCCTGGCCCGGAGGGCGACGAGAGCGAGTTCCTGATCGGCATCAAGTACCGCCCCTCCGTCCCGCAGTTCGTGTCGGTGGAGAACCAGCGCGGCGAGCGCTCGGTCTTCTTCATGGCACGCCGGCAGTGGCCCGCCCTCTACTTCGTCCTCGTGAGCGACCGGCCCGAGCCGGGCCGCTCCTGCTTTCAGGCGCTGCGCCTGGCGAATATCGGGCCGGGTGAGCCCATCCAGACCTCGGACCTCGTGGAGCTGAAGGAGCTCAGGATCTTCCGCCACAACATCGAGGACCACGAGGAGCTGATTCGCCGGATCTTCGCGCAGCTCTCCGGCACGACATTGTAACGGGGTCCGCGAGGCCGGCCCAGACCGTGGGTGGCCCGAGCGAGACGCGCGTGGCGTCATTGTAGGGCGCGGACGATCAGCCAGAGGCCGAGCGCGGCCAGACAAACCAGCACCAGCCGGTTGAACGTTCGCTCCGCCAGGCAGTCCTGCACCTTGAGGCCGAGCGCGAATGCGCCGAGCCCGACCACCGTGAGGCCAAGGGAAGCCAGGAGCAGCGGCCCCGTGACGAGGCCGTACCATGCCACCGCGCCGAGCTGCACGAGCTTGTAGACCAGGAACGAGAGCGCCACGGCGCGGACGAACTCGTGCTTGTCCATGCCGAGCGCGTGGAAGTAGAGGGCGAGCGGTGTGCCCGGAACGTTGGTGACGCCGCCCAGGACGCCCGCGAGGAGGCCGACGGGCGCCGCGAGCCACGGCTCCCACCGCGCCGGGACCCTGGGCGCCAGGCCCACCGCGTTCAGCCCGACGAACGCCAAGAGAAGCGCGCCGAGCGCGGCGGTGGCCACGCGAGGTGGCAGGACGACGAGGAGGCGTGTCCCCACCACCATGCCGATGAGGCCGAAGCTCAGGAGGACCAGGAGCCGCCGCGCGCTGCCGAGCACGCCGCCGCGCCGGACGACCTGCACGCCGTCCATCACGAGGTTCGGCACGAGGGAGATCACGACGGCGGTCTTCATGTCCAGGACGAGCGCCAGGAGCGGCGTCGCCACCAGGGGAAAGCCGAATGCCACGGAACCCTTCACGAAGGACGCGAGGGCGACGGCGCCCGCGACGAGCAACGCGGTCAGCGCGATAAGACGGCCCTGAGGGCTTCGGCCGGGTGCAGCGCGCGCCGGCCCGTGAGGTGGTCGATCTGCTGGCGGCAGGAGATGCCGGGCGCGACGACGACCGTGTCGGCGGGTGCCGCCTTCACGGCGGGCGCCAGGCGGCGGTTCCCGAGTGAGACGGAGATGTCGTAGTGCTCGCGCTCGAACCCGAAGGAGCCCGCCATGCCGCAGCAGCCCGAGTCCACCTCGGCCACGTCGAACCCCGCCCACGTGAGCGCCGCGACGGTCGGAGCCGTTCCGGCAAGCGCCTTCTGATGGCAGTGACCGTGGAGCAGCGCCTTCCGGGCGTGGGACGCGAAGGCGAGCGTGAGGCCGCGCCCGCGCTCCCGCTGGAGGAACTCCTCCAGCAGCAAGCTCTGCCCGGCCACGAGTCGCGCTGCCTCGGTCCTGAGGAGGTCCACCGACTCGTCCCGCAGCGTGAGCAGGCACGATGGCTCGAGGCCGACGATCGCCACGCCGCGCGCGGCGTACGGCGCGAGGCGGTCCACGTTCCACGCCGCGTGCTCGCGCGCCTCGGCGAGCATGCCCTTGCTGATCAGCGGGCGGCCGCAGCACTTCTTGTCGGCGAGGACGACGCGATAGCCCGCGGCCTCGAGGAGCTCCACGGCCGCACGGCCGATCGCGGGCTGGTTGTAGGTCACGAACGTGTCGTGGAAGAGCACGACCTCTCCGCGCGGCGCCAGCGCGGGCGGGTCCCGGTGCCTGAACCACTCCGTGAATGTCTCCACCGCCAGCGGTGGCAGCGGCCGGCGCCGGTCGATGCCCACGACCTTCTCGAGGAGCCAGCGACTCGGCGCGAGGCCCGAGACCCCGTTGAAGAGCGAGGGGACGTGGGCGCCGAGGCGGCTCCAGCGTTCGATGCGGCCGAAGAGCCGGTTCCGGAGCGGCAGACCGTTCGCCCGGTAATAGTGGTGGAGGAACTCGTATTTGAGCTTCGCCATGTCGACGTTCGCCGGGCACTCGGCCTTGCACCCCTTGCACTCGAGGCAGAGGTCCATGACCTCGTAGAGCCGCTTGCCCGTGAACTCGGCCGGCGGCAGCGTGCCCGAGAGCACGGCGCGGAGGGCGTTCGCGCGCCCGCGCGTCGAGTGCTCCTCGTCCCGCGTCGCCATGTACGAGGGGCACATCGTGCCCTCGAGCGTCTTGCGGCACGCGCCCACGCCGTTGCACATCTCGACCGCCGCCGCGAAGCCGCCCTGGCCGGAGAAATCGAGCAGCGTCGCGGGGGCCCACGTCGTGTACTGGACGCCGTAGCGTAGGTGCTCGGTGATCCCGGGTGAGGCGACGATGTTGCCCGGGTTCATCCGATTCTCCGGGTCGAAGGCGCGCTTGAGCTCCCGGAAGGCCCGCATGAGCGTGGCGCCGTACATCCGTTCGAGGAACGGGCTCCGCGCGCGGCCGTCGCCGTGCTCGCTCGAGATCGTCCCGCCGAACTGGACGACGAGGTCGGTGATCTCCTCGGCGATCGCGCGCACCTGCTCGAGGCCGCGCGGCGTCTTCAGGTCGATGACCGGGCGGATGTGCAGGCACCCCACCGAGCAGTGGCCGTAGTAGGCGCCGACCGTCTCGTGCTTGGCGAAGATCTCGCGAAACCGCGGCACGAACTCGGCGAGCTGCCGGGGCTCGACGCACGTGTCCTCGACGAACGCGATCGGCTTCTTGTCGCCCTTCATCCCGAGGAGGAGCCCGAGCCCGGCCTTGCGGAGCTTCCAGATGGATTGCTGCTCTGCGGCGCCGAACGCGACGTGCGCGGCGTAGCCGAAGCGCTGGCGCTGGCGGCGGCTCTCGAGCGCCTCGACCTTGGCCTTCACCTCCGCATCGCTCTCGCCCGCGTACTCGACGATCAGGATCGCCTCGGGGTCGCCCCGGACGAAGCCCATGCGGTGGGACTGTTCGATGTTCCCCCGCGCCAGGTCCAGGATCATCTTGTCGGTCAGCTCGACCGCATACGGGCCGGTCTCGAGGATCGCCTGCGAGGATTCGAGCGCCTCCTGCAGATCGCGGTAGTGGATGACGTCGAGCGCGGTCGTCGTCGGACGCCGCACGAGGCGGATCTTGGCCTCGAGTAGAGTGACGAGTGTGCCCTCCGAGCCGACGATGAGCCGCGCCATGTTGAGCGGCGCGTCGCGCAGAAGCTCGTTGAGGTTGTAGCCCGCGACGCGCCGCCAGTGCTTCGGATACCGCGCACCGATCTCCCCGGCGTACGTCTCGCGGATCCGGGCGACCTCACGGTAGATCTGGCCCTCGAGCCCGGACGCCCGGCACTTCGCCTCGAACTGCGTGGGCGTCACCTCACCGAATACGACGCGGGTGCCGTCGGCGAGCAACGTCGTCAGCTCGAGCACGTGCTCGACGGTGAGACCGTAGGCGATCGAGTGCGAGCCGCCCGAGTTGTTGCCGAGCATCCCGCCGAGCGTCGCCCGGTTCGAGGTCGAGGTGTCGGGGCCGAAGAGCAGGCCGAGCGGCCGCACGTGGTGGTTCAGGTTGTCCTGGACGAGCCCCGGCTGCACGCGCGCCCACTGCTCCTCGACGTTGACCTCGAGGACCGCGTGCATGTACCGCGAGAAGTCCAGCACGAGCGCGCGGTTCACCGTCTGGCCCGTGAGCGACGTGCCGCCGCCGCGCGGCAGGAGCGCCACGTGCCGCGTCTTCGCCACCTCGACCGCCGCCTGGACGTCGTCGTCGTCGCGCGGGATCACGACGCCGACCGGCTCCACCTGGTACATCGAGGCATCGGTCGAGTAGAGGAGGCGCGACGCGGGATCGAAGCGAACGTCCCCGGCGATGACCTTCCGAAGTTCATGCTCGAGGTCGTTCACGCGGGCTATTATACCCTCGTGCTCGTTCGCGCCCTCGCGCTGCTCGTGCTGTCGATCGCGGTCGTCGCGTCGGGCGAGACGGCGCCGGCAGCGCCCGGCTTCAGGATCCACCTCCTCGACGGCAAGACCTCGCTCGACTCGCGCGAGCTCATCGGCAAGAAAGTCCTGGTGCTCCGGTTCCAGGCGTCGTGGTGTCAGCCGTGCGTGCGGCAGTCGGCCGCGCTCGCGCAGCTCGCGCAGCGCTACCGGGCGCGCGGCGTCGAGCTGCTCGCGATCCACGTCCAAGACGCGCCGGCGGACGTCCAGCGCTTCGTCGCCGAGCAGAAGGTCACCTACAAGGTCGCGCTCGATCCGAGGCTGTCGGTCGGCAACCGCTTCGGCTTCCGCGGCACCCCCTACACCGTCGTCGTGGACCTGCGTGGCGAGATGGTCGCGCGGATCCACGGCGAGTCGGCCCTGACGCGTCTGCCGCGCATCCTCGACGGCCTGCTCGCGAAAAGCGCGAAGTAGGCCGCGCGCCGCTACGGCTTCAGCATCACCTTGACCGCGCGGTCCTCCTTCCGGTCGAAGATCGCGTAGCCCCTCGGCGCCTCCTTGAGCGCCATCGTGTGGCTGACGATCCGCGCAGGCTTGAGCTTCCCGAGCCGCACGAGCGGCAGGAGCGCGCCCATATAGTTGCGCGCGTTGCAGATCCCCATCTTCAGCGAGAGGTCCTTGAAGAAGGCCTCGCGCGCGGGGAACCCCATGCTCGGCTCGACGTACACGCCGACGGAGGACACTGTGCCGCCCGGGCGCACGGCCTGGATGGCCTGGGTGAACGGCGTCTCGTGGCCGACGCACTCGAGGACGACGTCGGGACCGCGGCCGCCCGTCGCCGCGCGGAGCTGCTCGACCGGGTCGCCGCGGTCGAGGCGCACCGGCTCGGCGCCGAACTCCTCGGCGAGCTTCAGGCGGTAGTCCACGCGGTCGACCGCGAAGACGTGCGCGGGGCCGAAGAGGTGGGCCGACTGCATGGCGAGCAGGCCAACGGGCCCGGCGCCGAAAACGGCGACGGCGTCGCCCGGGCGGATCCCGCCGCTCTCGGCGCAGACGTAGCCCGTCGAAAGGATGTCGCCGAGGAAGAGCGCGTCCTCGTCGCGCATGTCCGCGGGTACCTTGTCGCACAGATAGTCGGCGAACGGCACCCGGATGCGCTCGGCCTGGCCCCCGCCCCACACGTGGCCGAAGCGCCCGCCGAAGACCGCCCGACCCGTCGTCGCGCACTGCGAGGGAAGCCGGCGCAGACACCACTCGCAGCGACCGCACGAGACCGAGAACGGCACGATCACGCGGTCGCCGCGCGCGAGGCCCTGCACGCCGGGCCCCGCGTCCTCCACCGTGCCCATGAACTCGTGGCCCATGATCGCGCCGGTCTGGACGAGCGCGCCGCCACCGCGCCCGTGGTACTGGTGGAGGTCGGAGCCGCAGACCGCGCTCGTGGTGATCCGTACGACGATGTCCGTGGAATCGACGAGCCGAGGATCGGCGACGTCCTCCGCCCGCACGTCGCCCACGCCGTGGAAGGTGATCGCGTTCATGGTTGTCTCCTCTCCGTCTGCGCGAGCTCGTAGAGCGCGAGGGCGGCGGCGCCGCGCATGCTGACGCGCTTGTCGCCGGGCACGATCCTGACGCGCGTGAGGGCGAGCGCCTGGGGGAACGCGTACTCGGCCGCCGCCGTGAGGATCCGCGGCTCGAGGGCCGCGAGCGATTCCGCGACGCCGCCGGTGATCACGACGACCTCCGGGTTGAGCCCGTTGACGACCGTGCCGAGCACCGCACCGAGCGCCTGGCAGGCCTCATCGACGACGGATGATGCCACGGGGTCGCCCTGAGCGGCGGCGCTGAATACGAGCGCCGCCGTGATCGCCTGCGGATCGCCGGCCGCCGCGCGGAGCAGAGCGGCGTCGGCGCGGCCCGCGACGCGGGCCCGCGCCGCCTCGGCGATGCCGCGGCCGCTCGCGTAGAGCGCCACGCACCCGCGGCCGCCGCACCAGCACGGCGGCCCGTCGAACTTCACCGGCGTGTGGCCGAGCTCGCCCCCGAAACCCGCCATGCCCCGCACGAGCCGGCCGTCGAGCACGATGCCGCCGCCGAACCCGGTGCCGGGCGCCAGCACGACCAGGGAGCGGGCGCCGCGTCCGGCGCCGAACATGAACTCGGCGAGCGCCAGCGCGTTCACGTCGTTGTCCACGAAGGCCGGGAGTCGGAATCGCTCCGCGAGCTCGGCGGCGAGCGCACGGCCGGCGAGCTCGGGCACGTGGGGCACGGGCTCGCCCACGCGTCCCGCGACCGCGTCCACGGGGGCCGGCACGCCGACGCCGATGCCCTCGAGCACGCGGCCGAGGCGCCCGGCTTCGCCGAGGAGCCCGTCGATCAGCGAGCCGATGACCTCGACGGCGCGCCCCGGGCCGCGGTCG
>Ga0137419_10000506_pt1 | contig 14201 bp, 14 predicted proteins | sample CZODoug3_1_2_16f_FD_108279 | JGI IMG/M metagenome (GOLD analysis project Ga0137419, IMG submission 108279) | Vadose zone soil fungal communities from Angelo Coast Range Reserve, California, USA - CZODoug3_1_2_16fungal (Illumina Assembly) | ecosystem: Environmental > Terrestrial > Soil > Vadose... | reverse complement strand
CCCAAACCATCATCGCCGTGCTGCTGCTTTCATTGGCGGCGACGACGTTTTTTGCCTGGCGGTCGCAGCGGGCGGTTTCTGAGCCTCTCGTCCGCCTGGCCGAAACCGCGCGAGTCGTGTCGCGGGAGAAAAACTACAGCCTGCGGGCTGAAGCGTCCCACGGCCATGACGAAGTGAACGTCCTTATCGAAGCATTCAATGAAATGCTGCGGCAAATTCAACGGCGCGACACCGATCTGCAACAGGCTCACGATGGATTGGAAATGCGAGTCAAGGACCGCACACGAGAACTTAAAAGAGCCGAAGGAGACCTTCGAGCCTTGTCCCGCCGGTTGCTGTGTACGCAGGATGAAGAAAGGAGACGCATCGCCGGGGAGTTGCATGAGGGTGCCGGACAGATCCTGGCGGCGCTATCTCTCAAACTTTCAATCATTCACGCGGGGACAGCGAAACTGAGCCCGGCACTGATGCGGGAAGTGGAAGACTGCATTGCGATGGCGGAAGAGATCTTGGGCGATCTCCGGACCACGGCATATGTATTGCACCCGCCTTTGCTTGAGGAGGCCGGACTCGATTCCGCAATTCGATGGTTTGTAGAGGGATTCTCCGAGAGGAGCAATATTCCGATACGGATGGACATCAGCGCAAGTCTCGGCAGGCTGCCCAGAGAAGTGGAGATCGCGATATTCCGTATTTTACAAGAGTCTCTTACCAACATTCATCGGCACGCCGGCAGCCGCGACGCCATCATTCGAATTGCGCGGGACGCACACGAGGTGAATCTGGAAGTAAAAGATCATGGCAGGGGAATGCCCAAACGCGGCGACAGCGCAGAGTCGGAAGTCGGCCTTCAGGGAATGCAAGAGAGGGCTCGGCAGCTCGGGGGCTCTCTTGAGATTCGCTCTGGCAGTGAGGGTACATCCGTGATTGCCGTTCTTCCTCTGGCGGGAGAAGAAGCCGCGTGAACGGCTGATACTGCGGAGTGATTTTTTCAACAGACAGCGGCATTTCAACTCCGGCTACAGGGAGGAACTGCCGCCCCTAAGGATTTTCACCGATTTCAGACCTCCGAGCCTGGGTTTAGGTTTTTTCGCAGACGGCTGGCGGCGTGTCCTAGGAAGGAGTGACTGCACACGGTGGCCCGAGCGGGCCTTTGCAGTTTGACCGACTTGGAAGCCATCCTTAGCCGCCAGCATCTGTTCCAATCTGTTCCCCGCCCTATTTACCCTCAAGTTTCCAAGATTCTGAAGGCTCCTTCGGATTGAGTCCTGTGCCATCCGGCATCAGACTTGTCCTGCCAGTTCATTCCCGCCGATTGCGTACTGCGGGATGGCGGACCGTGGCGCCGTGGGCCGTACCAAGGAGAGAACATATGACATCACTCAAGAATGTAAGCATCTTCCTCATCGTTTTCGTGATCTCAGTCGCGTTGGGATGTAGAGACAATTCCACGAAGGCGCCTGATGTGACGGCAAGCATCAGGCAAGCCCTCGATCAAGCTGGGTTGAAAGATGTTAGCGTGAACCAGGATCGGGACAAGAACCTGATCACCCTCACCGGCAAGGTTGCTAACGACAACGACAAGATGCAAGCGGAATCGATTGCGAGGTCGATTGCCGGGACTCAAGTTGTATCCAATCAGATATCCGTGCGACCTCCCGGAGAGGAGAGCACTGCGAAGAAAGTGGAGTCCGACCTCGACAAAGGAATTGAGAAGAACCTCGATGCCATGCTGGTTCAGCATAGGTTGAACAAAGATGTGCGCTATGACGTGAACAACGGAGTTGTGACCCTGAAGGGAACTGTCAGGTCGCAGGCCCAGCGTGCCACGGTCGAGAAGCTTGCCGCTCAGGTGCCCAACGTGAAACAGGTGGTGAATGAGCTAGAGGTTAAAAAGCAAAAAGCGACTTCTTCCCGGTAAAGCGCCAGCTGCATTTTTTGAGGAGCAGGTGCCGATTCCTCCCAGTGGTACCGGCACCTGTCGATGGGGGCGTCGTGTCGAGTAGGCACTCACAATAGTTCGAGAAACGGGCAGGACACAATACCCGCGAACCCCTAGATAACAGCAGGAGGCACTCTAAGTAAACCCACTGGTCCTCGGTTTGGCTCGTCCGACCGGACTTCCGCACGGGGCCGCTCTGCACCAAAGCCCTATGCCTGAGCCCTATGCCGGACGACGGCATTCGGTCCTCAGGCAAGTTCTCTAAGCCCGTACAGGCTGAACCGGATGGAACGAAACCCAACCCGAAAGTTAGGGTATGGTCGCACGAAAAGAAATAGCGCTGCTCAGTGGAGCGCGGAAAAAGGTCTCAATATGAACCGATTCAAAGGAGTGCCCAGATTTGTGGTGGTGCTGAGCACCATCGTGTTGCTCTGCTCCGCCATGGGCTGGTCCGCTGACGAAGACAAGGACAGGTCCGAAATCGAGAAGCGAATTGATGCATCGGCCAAGGTCTTGACTGAAATTATGGCAACACCTGACAAGGCCATTCCGAATAAGGTAATGAGCGATGCCAAGTGTCTGGCGATTATCCCCAACATGGTCAAGATTGCCGTTGGCTTCGGCGGTAGTCATGGAAAAGGTATCGCCACCTGCCGAACGCCAAAAGGTTGGAGCGCCCCGGCGCCCATCACGATTACCGGAGGCAGCTGGGGTTTACAGCTCGGCGGTCAGGCGGTCGATCTGGTGATGGTCATTATGAACGACCAGGGCATGCAGCATTTACTCTCCAGCAAATTTAAGCTGGGCGCAGAGGCCTCCGCCGCAGCGGGCCCAGTGGGACGCGATGCAGGTGCCGACACTGACTGGAAGATGAAAGCCGAGGTGCTTACCTATTCTCGAGCCCGGGGCGTTTTTGCCGGCATCGATCTGAACGGGGCGGTGGTTACGCAAGATAAAGACGAGACCCGCGTTCTATACGGCAAATTCATCCCTTTTTCAGAAATTCTATCGGGAAAGGTTGAACCGCCCCGCAGCACTGAGGCGTTTCTATCGACTGTCAGCAAGTACACCAGTCAAGCATGAAGAGACAGTACATGAAAGCTACGTCGAGGCAATCCAGGTTGGAAAGTTGCTGAAGCTTTTCCGCAATGAGAAATGAGAGTTGTGACGGCCCGGCAAGCGGTCTAGCCGGGCCGATTAGCAAATCCCGCGGTGGTCCAGTCGGACGGAGGGATATCGATGTCAACGATCGTGCTGGTGCTTTTGGTTCTTCTGTTGCTCGGGGCTCTACCGACGTGGCCTTACAGCCGGTCTTGGGGATATTACCCAAGCGGCGGACTGGGTTTGGTGGTTGTCATTGTGCTGGTTTTGCTTCTGGCGGGGCGGATTTAGCCCGCGGCAATTCGGGTGATCGGATTCAGTTTTACGTAGAGTGGAGAAATGAGAGGGGGTGGAGACTTCTTACCACCACTTCTTATTTTCTTATTCTTCACGTTTAAAGGATAGCGCGAAAAATCGGGCCGATTGTTCACGATCGCGAGGTGCAAGTTCTCAACTGGCGAACCTCACGTTTGCGGGATGCAAACCAATCATCGCTGTTAGGCATCTATGTTCTCAGGTATCTATCGCGTGGTTGAGTTTTTGGGATTTTAGGAGCGTACATGTCGAACCAAGAGATCACTTCCTACGCCGATCGTTCTCCGTTGCCGGCGGTGGCTCTGCGTGATCGATATCGAAGGCGCGAGTTCGCGCCGCGTGGTTCCTCGCGTTTGCAGAAATCGTTCGCCACCGAGGAAATCTGGGGTCAATACAACAATTACAGATCGAACGGGCTTGTGGGTTCGCTGATCGTGCATATTGTTGTCGTGGGGTTGGTTCTTGTGGGCGCTACTTTCAGTCATCAAATTGTGCAGCAGGCGACACCACGTCAGATTGTGACCCTGATTGCACCCTCGCCGAATTCCTACGTTTTGCAACCCAATAAGAAGATAGTGAGCGGCGGCGGCGGCGGCGGTGACCACGACCCATTGCCTGCGCCAAAGGGAAGATTGCCGAAGGTGGCGATGGAGCAGATTACTCCTCCCCAGATCGTTGTTCGTAATGAGAAACCACGGCTCACCGCAGAACCGACAGTAGTGGTTCCTCCGCAGGTACACATAGCCGATAACCACATTCCCAACCTCGGAACCATGGCAGCGGTACTGCCGGCCGCTCCGCCCTCCAACGGAACTGGGTCAGGAGGCGGCATCGGCTCCGGTTCCGGTGGCGGGGTGGGCGCAGGTCATGGCGCCGGCGTCGGCCCGGGAAGCGGCGGTGGCATCGGTGGTGGTGTTTTTAAAGTCGGTGGCGGCATTTCAGCTCCTCAGCCAGTTTCCACTCCTGATCCCGAATACACCGAGGAAGCGCGACGAGCCAAGAGCCAGGGAACTTGCATCCTTTGGCTGATCGTGGATGCCGAAGGACACCCACGAGATATCCGCGTGGTCCGCGGGCTTGGTTTCGGACTCGACACGAAAGCCATCGAAGCTGTACGACAATGGCGCTTTCAGCCAGCGATGAAAGATGGTAAGCCGGTCAATGTGCAGATCAGCGTCGAGGTCGGCTTCCGGCTGTACTGATTTTCATTCGCGAGTCTCCACTACCCAGTCACATCTGTTTCCCTACAGGGATTTCACCTTTTTAGTCCACGATCCGCTGTATGGTCGGGCCGGGGAGAGTTTTGGCAGAGTTGTCACAAAGAAAATCTCCGCTTAAGTGACGGGCTCGGCTTGCGCCGATATTTTTCGCGTGGTTCTTCGCGTTTCAACCTTTCTGCAAACGATTGTCACACGGTCCAACGGCCTCAATGGTTCTGTTCTTTTTGCGTACAGCAAGCTTAGACCTCAATTACAGATGTGACCTGATAGGACAGCCACTGCCGTTTCTTTAAGCTCTCTGGGAATGCTCCGCTACCACGGAGAGTCAAAAAGCGGTCGATTACACCGCTAAGGAGACTACAGTGGCGACTTGCGTAATTTCTGCGACAGCAACCAATGCAATGTCTGGCGAAAACCAACGCAGCCGGGATGATTCTGAACTCAGCCTTGTGGAGCGTGCTCAGCGCGGTGACGAGCAGGCCTTTGCCACGCTCTTTCAGCTGCATAAAAAGCGGGTGTATTCCGTCTGCCTGCTGATGACCAAAGATGTGGCCGAGGCGGAGGACTTAACCCAAGAGGCGTTTTTGCAGGTCTTCCGCAGTGTAAGCAGTTTCAGAGGTGATGCTGCATTCTCCACCTGGCTTTATCGAGTGGCTGTGAATACCGTGCTGATGAAGCTGCGTCGTCGCAAATCACCCCCACTCCTCTCTTTGGACGAGCCCGTCAGCTCCGAATCGCCTTCTCTTCGACGCGACTTCGGCAAAAGCGATCCCCATTTGTCCGGCGCTGTTGACCGCATTGCTCTGCGGCGCGCTCTCCAGGAACTCCCTGAGGGTTGCAGGAAGATCTTCGCCCTGCACGAGGTCGAGGGCTATCAGCATCACGAGATCGCGCAACTATTGCACTGCTCCATCGGTAACTCAAAATCTCAGCTTCACAAAGCGAAGCTGAAGATGCGCGATTTGTTGTTTCCGAAAAGGAGAGGCGTCCGGAAACGCGCGACCGAGAACATCGGTGAGACAGCCCGCGTGAGATCGAAGCCCACGATGCAAGCTAGTTTCTAAGATAAGGGAAGCATAAAGGCAAGAGTCTTCCCGGCAGAATCAGGAAGATCATCTCCCCTGGAGGGGGTCATTTGGCTGAGGTAGGCGCAATCCTTGTAGTCGGAGCACAGAATTCCACGCCTCGCCACGCGAGCTGTGACCGGCCGGGTTCGGAGTTGAGCCCCGATGCCGATCCGGCGGTTCTGGTGGAAGCTTCGCTGGCCTGTGTGGAGATTCTAGGTCGATCGGTTTTGGAACGTACGGTTGAGCGTCTGTGCCGCATGGGCGTTCAAATTGTTTCTGTGGTGATGGAGGAAGCATCAGCGAATCTAAGTTCGGCCTTTCGCCGCCCATTGAACAATGCAACCCTCCACATCACAGATCAGCCCTGGGCCGCGGCGGCTCAAATGCTTGGCCAGTATGCGGAAAGCGGCATCGAAACCTCCTTTGTCGCCGGGCTTGGAGGTTACGTGGAGTTCGATGCCGAGGAGATGTTGCAGTTTCATCGGCAACAGCGGCAATCCAGCACGCGCGCCTTCAATGGACAAGGGGCTCTTGACTTTTGGCTGATTGACTGCAAGCGCAGCGATAAAACGGCAGGTCATTTCGACTTCTGGGCAGGGCCGGCGACGCGCTCAGCCGCCTATCCGCTGTGCGGGTACGTGAACCCGCTCGCTCATGCCAGGGATCTACGCCGCCTGGCGGTTGATGCGCTTCAGGGACGGTGCCAGCTTTCCCCTGTCGGCAGGGAGATTAAGCCACGGGTTTGGGTTGACGATGGAGCCCACTTGCATCATCGCGCGCGCATGGTCGCTCCCGCCTACATCGGCCGGGCTTCGAGCGTTCGTGAGGACACTTTGATCACGCGCTTCAGCAACGTAGAGAGTTTTTGCGAGGTGGATTACGGGACCGTGATTGAGGATAGTTCGGTTCTGTCGAACAGTTACGTGGGCATCTGGCTGGATGTGTCTCACTCGGTCGTCTGCGGTAGCAAACTGTTGAACCTCAGCCGCAACGCAACGCTTAATGTCGCTGATGCCAGCATGCTCAGAAGAAATGTTGCGCTTCGCAAAGATATAAGTCGCGAGATCCCAGTGGAAGTGGCCGGGGGACGCCTCTTTGGATCATCGAGTCAGCGATCAGAAATGGTGAATCGGTCGCGAATTTTAACTCAAAATGGGGTAAGTAAAAATGTATAAGAGTGGGCCCGTCATCGTAATGCAGCTGCCGGAACAACTCAATCAGCGAGAGGCCAAGGCATTCTGCGAAGAGTTGCAACCGCTGCTTGAGAGCGATCGTCCTCGTGTCGTTCTGGATGGTGCTCAAGTTCGGCAAGCGGACAGCGCCGGCGTAGAGATGTTGCTGCATTGCATGGAGGCGGCTATGAAGCGCGATGGCGACCTGAAACTGGCAGCGGTCTCGTCAGAGTTGGCAACCATCCTGGAGTTGACGCGGGTCGACCGGCTCTTCGAAATGTTTGATACGGCGTCGGACGCGGTACAAAGTTTCCATGCAGCTCCGTTGCCGGCACTCACGCAAGCTGAAGCCTGGCCCAGCGGATTCGGTTTACTGGGCGATCTCAAAGCGGCCAGTTAGTACTCACTTTGTGCCCTTCGGAGGGACAATGAGATTTCGAGACATGACACTGCGCTTCGCGCGCAGTGTTTCTGTATTCTCCTGTTTGTGGCTGGGAGTGCTGACCGCAGCAGCACCACAGGTCGGCGGGCAAATCCAAGCCTCTTCCTCGGACGCCAGCCGAGCGAACGCTGTCGCCATGCCCATGCCCGGCGAACTTCCTGAGAGCCCGGGTGCGGTGCACGCCCAAGAGCTAGGGTCGACGCAGCGTATGCAGGCGCAATCGTCAGCCGCAGCAGAGCCGCAATCACCCACGTCACAGTCGTCCCCGGCTGAGCCAGCGCAACCTCCCTCGCAGACTGTGCGACCGTCTCAAACCGCCCCTCAACAACCGGTGGGAACAGCCGCCGCAGAAACGTCCAAGGCGAGCGGGATCGCTGCTTCGCAGCCGGCAGGAGTCGCCATCGCTCCCGCCAAACAGCGACGGGTTCGCATGATCGCCATCAGGGTCGGAGCCATCCTCGGGGCGGGCGCGGCCGTGGGAACGGTTGTGGCCCTCACTCAAGCCACTCCCAGCAAGCCACCAGGTGCTCACTGAGGTTTCTCTGTCCCCCTGGGGCGATGAAAAAATGCTAAGCGACCGCGGATTCAAAATCGTTAGCTTTTCGGGAATCGACGGAGCCGGAAAGAGCACGCAGATTGGCGCTCTCCAAGCTCGTTTGAGCAAGTTGGGTCTGCGTTCCAGGGTACTCACGTTTTGGGACGACATCGTGGTTTTAGGCGGCTTCCGAGAACTCATCAGTCACAAGACCTTCGGAGGAGATGAAGGCGTTGGCAGTCCGGACAGGCCAATCAATCGGCGCGACAAAAATGTCACCTCAGCGCATGTCATCGGAGCGCGCCTTTTTCTTTATTTCCTGGACGCGGCTTATCTCCGTCTTTTCTGCCTCAAGCTAAGAAAAACAGAGGCCGACGTCGTGATCTTTGACAGATACATCTACGATGAGCTGGCCAATTTGCCGCTCCATCGTTGGTTTGCCAGATCCTATGTGCGCCTTATTCTGAACATCGTCCCGGAGCCGGATATGGCGTATCTTGTGGACGCCGATCCCGCGGCCGCACGTGCCCGCAAGCCCGAGTATCCCGTGGAATTTCTTCGACAGAACCGTGAGCGTTACCTGGCGTTAAGCGGCCTCGCCGGCAACATGACGGTGATCGAGCCTGCTTCGCTGGAGGCGGCCGAGGCCAGAATGATGGATGCGTGGCTGGGAGTCCGCGGTATAAGTCCGGGCGCAGCAGCCATGTTAGAGGTTCCGGCGTCAGAAGTTTAGAACCTTGAACAACTTAGAACAATGTTCAGGCGGTTTTTCGGGCTTGCGGCCTGCGCCCCAGCCAACATCTGCGGGTTCTAGCTCATCGAACCCTGAGCCCGTGAGGCCGGAGGCCAATGAAAATCTGCCTGGTCACAACCTTCCCACCCAGTCAGGGAGGATTGAACGAATATGGACTGCACATTGCGCGCGAGCTTCAACGCAATCCCTTTCTTAGCCTCACAATACTGGCCGACGAACTGCCCTCCCCCCAGCCGGAGCTTCCGGAATTTTCCGTCCAGCGGTGCTGGTCATTCGACGATCCCGCGACGCCTGTGAGGCTTCTCGCAGCCGTGCGCAAGTGCAAACCGGATGTGGTGTGGTTCAACCTACTGTTCAGCACTTTTGGGCGTAATCCGCTGGTCGCATTTTCCGGACTCATGACTCCCGTTCTGGCGCGGGTGGGAGGAAATTTCACGCACGTGACTCTGCACCATTTAATGGACACGGTTGAACTCAGGGACGCTGGTGTCCGTTTCAAGCGCATGTACCGGATGGCGGGAGCAGTGGCAACGCGGATGCTCTTGATGGCGAATTCGGTTTCCGTGCTCATGCCGGGATACCGCAGGATTCTGTATGAAAAATATGGTGGCGGAAACGTCCACCTGCGGACGCACGGAGTGCTCACGAGCCGCCCCGAACTTCCGGAATTTGCCCGTCGCGGTAACCCGGTGCACCGCATTCTGGCGTTCGGTAAGTGGGGGACGTATAAGCGTCTGGAGCTGATGATTGAGGCCTTTCGCAGGGTGGCTGAGAGGCATTCCGGGGTGCGGCTTGTGATCGCCGGCGGTGACCATCCTCAAGCCACAGGCTATGTCGATTCGGTCAAGAAAAAGTGTAATGGCGATCCGCGCATCGAGTTCACCGGCTACGTGCAAGAGGAACAGCTAGCCGATCTTTTTCAAAGCTCGTCGGTTGCGGTAATGCCCTACTCATCTTCCACCGGTTCCAGCGGCGTGGCCCATCTCGCCTGCCAGTATGGAGTGCCGATTGTTTGTGCGGACCTTCCCGATTTTCGGCAGATGGCTCAAGGAGAAGAATTGGCGATCGAATTTTATCGGGCAGGAGACGGCGACGATCTCGCTGACTGTTTGATTCGCTTCCTGGAAAATCCCGAGAAGCAGCACGCGATGGCCGCGCAAAACTTCGCTGCCGCTCTGCGCATGACAATGCCCAACATCGTGCAAAAATATCTGCTCCACTTCGAGGTGCAGCAGCGCAGAGAAGCGCTGAGATACGTGGCCAGATTTCGCAGGTTGCCACGCTGGATACCCTCGAAATCCCTATTGTTGAGGGCTGTTACCCGGGATTCGTTGGGCTGGGCACGTCGCTCGGCGGTGGCGCACACCCGCTGGAAGGGCGCAAGTATCGTCCCTTCATTGCACCGTAACGGTAACGGTCGTGGCGAGCTGCGTGGACCCGGAGATGCCATTGATGGTGACAGAGTAGGCCCCCGGAGCAGCCGCAGTACTCCTGACCTGAGCTGGGGCCGGGTTTCCACCGCAGGAAGCACAGATGAGAATGATTGCAATAACGGCGCAAACCGCCGCCTTCTGGATCATGGCTCTGCGCCGTATATTGCCCGCGAGGACGAGTCCGGGCAGCCCGAAGATAAATAAAAAAGTGGCGTAAACCGGGAGCGATCGCCGGTGGTGTCGATTCGCGCTGGTCGCGAGGAGTGCGGATACAGTGAGAGTGGACTTCGCGCTGCCATTTCCGGGAGTGACGGCGACGGGGGAGAAGGTGCAGCTCAAACCGGGAACCGCGCTGCAGGAGAGCGAGACCGGACTGTTGAAGCTGCCGGATTGGGCGGCCACGGTGACGCTGAGGCTTCCAGACCGTCCGGCGGAAATGGCCAGGGACGACGGAGCAGCTCCGAGGGATAAGGTGGGCGTGGCTGTCGAACCGCTTCCACATTGAGTGGAGGTGAAGCTCGCTGGCGACGAGATTGGGTTCGCCATGCTGGGTTTGCCAACCGCTTGGACGTAAAGCACGTAGTTTCCCACCGGTATGGAATAGCTGCAGAGATTCACGGACCGAAGTCCCACAGCCATATCCGCCAGCGGCATCAGGTTCTGCCCGTCGGAGCTGATATATAACTGGTAGTGGTCCACCGTGCGTTCATCACCCTTAGGAGTCCAGTTCAAAGAATTTCCTGAGACGGCAGCCGACACGGAAAAACAATTGTCGATGCCCGACTCGATCTCCGTTCCTTCCTCGTAGTCGTTCCAGGTAACCAATTGAAGGACAGGCAAGCTCTTCGTTGCGTTGTAGAAGCCGTTGATCTCAGAGAACGTTTTTAACCAGGTCTGGCCGCATTGCTGTCCCATGATGCGGTGTAATCCCCAAGCCGCCAGGCTGTCGTTGAACCCTTTGTAGGCCGCTCCCACAACCTGTTCGCCCGAAGAAATACCTGCGCCATAAAAGCTGGACAAGTACCCCACGCCGTAGTCCGACGTGGTGGGCATCACCCACGAGTAGCTTCCACCGCTGAGAACGTGACTGAATCCACTGTTGTTCTGAAACAGAAAAAGAGGATGCGTGCTCAAGGCGGCATTGACCGCATTCCAATCGACGGAGTAGGCAAGGTCAATGTTGAAATTCGTGACTACCGGGCGCCCTAGGTCAGTCATGTAGGCGGGCGAGGAAAAGTACTTCTGCTCGACATATTGCAGCTGGTTGATCAACGCTTGCTGCGGGCTGCAGCCCGAGCAGGAATCCCACTTAATCGCGCCTTGGTCGACCATGATGGCGAAGGTAAAGCCGGGATGGGATTCGGCTTCCGCCATGACCACTCGTGTTGCTTGGTCCTCGAAGGTATTAGAACCGTACCAATCGATGATCACACCATCAATGCCGCGGCTGATCATGTCGGTAATCTGACGGTGGACCTGCGCCGGATCGGTGGAACTGTAGCCCACGTTCATGTGGTTTGACTTGCCAAACCATAACATCAGATGGGCGTAGACTTTCGTCTTCAATCCTGAACTCAGCAGGGAGTGGACATCCAATTTACTGATGTTTCCCATCCCGCGGTTGCCGTTTGACTGCGACGAAAAGCTGGGGGCGGCACTGGTATTGTTCGAGGTTTCCGCGGCCAGCGTGGTGGTGGGCACGACATAATTGCCTGCCCAGCACACCACGGGCGCGGTAAGCAGCAGAACTACAGCACACGACTGCGTCAGACGCATGAGACCTCAGGAGCGGAGTGGAACCGAGGGTCTTTGCCTGAACTTCGGCGAAAGCGGGGAGAGGCTCGCTCACCTCTAAATTCCCTCGCTAGGCTTCAGTTCATTGGTTTGTACTGGCATCACCTTAGGGTGAATCTTGTAGATTAAAAAGATCACAGTAGGGCAGGCCCTAATGTGCTAATACCCCCGGTGCTATCCAGAATCGGCAGTTTCGGCCACGAACGAGGCATGCTTCGGCAAAATTTTCGCGCTTTTGCTCCTGAGGTGCGGAGTAGGTTCGAAAAAACTAAGTGGGGCAGAAGGGCGCGGCGAGACCCACACCGGGGGGAATATTCTTGAGTAACTGGCTATCTTGGCGAGTAAATGGCGATTTCTCAATCGCTTATGGCGCCCCTCCGAAATGTCGCTTAGGACGGGAGCCAACGTTCTCAGTCCGAAACTCATCCTAAGCAGGCTTCAGATTCTCCAGACTAAGGTGGGAAAGGGAATGGTTTCAGAGGCGAAATCGCGCACTCGCGCTGTCGTGTCCTTAACGTCGGTTCTATTGATTATCTCTGGCTGCCAGGGGCTGAAGTCGGCCAACGGCACAGGCGGGGGCAACGGAAGCATCACGTCGGTCAACCACATCATCTTCATGGCCCAGGAAAACCGCTCATTCGACACTTACTTCGGGCAGCTATCGTCCTACTGGAAAGCGAACGGCTATCCCGCTCAACAATTCGACGGACTGCCTGCCGGCGCATCCAATCCCAGCTTCGACGGTACGACTAGCATCTCAGCCTTTCACCTTGCGACAGAGTGTATTGAAAATCTGTCTCCTTCATGGAATGAGAGCCACCAAGATTGGAATCGGCACAGCCCGACATCCAGTAAGGCGATGATGGATGGCTTCGTTTTCAATGCCGCCAAGTTCGCTATGGATAATGGGCTCACCGACACCGCCGGAATCCGCGCCATGGGGTATTTCGATGACCAGGATCTGAATTACTACTACTTCATGGCGTCGAACTTTGCCACATCCGACCACTGGTTTTCGCCCGTCATGGACCGCACTCAGGTCAATCGAATGTACCTGTTGGCGGCAACCTCTCAGGGCTATGCATATCCCATTGGAACGAATCCATCCGACACCGCACCGCTCACTGCTCCGACGATATTTGATGCTTTGCAGAAAGCTGGAGTCTCCTGGAAGATCTACCAGGTAGATTCAAGTCCTACTTATCTGACGATGTTTCAGCCATATGCTCCGCCGGCGAAGTTACCATCGAATGTGGTACCAATCGCGCAGTTCTTTACCGATGTGCAGAACGGAACCCTGCCTGCGGTAGCGATGATCGAAGGGGGCTATGACACCGGGTTGGACGAACATCCAGACAACAATGTGCAACAAGGCGCTGCGTACGTGGAAAGTCTGATCAGCGGACCCAACGGGCTGATGAACAGTGTCTCCTGGAAGGATTCAGTTTTCATTCTGACTTATGACGAAGCGGGCGGTCTTTATGACCACCTCCCGCCGTTAGCCACGGTAAACCCCGATGGCATGGCTCCGAAGGACTTGCAGCCTGGCGACATCTGTACTTCCAAGGGAGGGTCGAATTGCGACTTCAACTATACCGGCTTCCGTGTGCCCCTGATCGTCATCTCTCCATTTGCAAAGAAGAATTTTGTGTCGCACACTCCTGCGGATTACACCGCAATTCTAAAGTTCATTGAGAAACGCTTCCTCAACGGAACTTCGCTCACTCTGCGCGACGCGGCCCAGATCGACATGACGGAGTTCTTTGACTTCCAGGGAGCGCCCTGGGCGCTGGCGCCCACTCCGCCCGTGCAGGCCACGAATGGCGCCTGCAACGCCCAGATCCTGCGGTGAGCACAAGGGATTCGGAAGCGCGCGTAAACTGCAGTGGCCGAGCAGACGCCCGCGGGAGTCGGCGGCGCTGTGTCTGTTCTAGGGAGCCGCGCTCGCATTGATGGTCAGGCTGCGAGCCACGTAGCGAGAGCCGTCGAACTTCGTCTTTACAGAAACTGTAACTCCTTCGCGGAGCGCGCTGTCCACCCGCACAGCTGGATCCAGATAGATCTCATAGCTTTTGCGGTCGCTTGGCGAAGTCACCACCAGAAGGCCTGTGCGTAAATCGAGTGCGGTGACCTCGCCCTGAAAGGTGAAGCTCGCTCCCGGCACGGCGAGTATCGACACCTCACGGGCAAGGTCCCGGCCGTTCGACTCAGAGCCGAACTTTACGGCAATCAAAGTTCCAGCCGACAGAGTGGCTGGTGAAACCGTGCGGTCGCCCTGGGTGATTTTAGTGGCCGGCGTGACCCTCACTTTCACCGCCTGAGGGGAAATCGTGTCGCGCATAACCAACTCGCCCTTACCGGAACTGTATCTCAGAATTACTCCGTGGCTTTCGCCCAGGGAGGCCGACTTCCTGATGCTGATATTG
>Ga0137419_10000505_pt1 | contig 14208 bp, 19 predicted proteins | sample CZODoug3_1_2_16f_FD_108279 | JGI IMG/M metagenome (GOLD analysis project Ga0137419, IMG submission 108279) | Vadose zone soil fungal communities from Angelo Coast Range Reserve, California, USA - CZODoug3_1_2_16fungal (Illumina Assembly) | ecosystem: Environmental > Terrestrial > Soil > Vadose... | reverse complement strand
GCCTTCGGGAAACGGAATTCGGAACGCATGGAAAGCCTCCTCGAAACAATTGGCGGCGGACAGTGGGAACCGGTAATGGTTCGGAGATGCTCCCGCAGAGCACCCGCCAGCAGACCCTGCACTTCCCGAAGCCAGAACAGGTTTCGCGCCGCCATGCCCTGCTTTGCAGCTTCGCTTTGCACTTCACGGAATGCGGCCAGCATCTCCTCGCCATACTCGTGCCGGTGGGCGGGAGGATACAGATACAGGAGTGAGCGGTAGACGGAGAACACGGACTAGGTCTCCTTCCGCACCACGCGCACACTTACCACTCGCGTGAGTTGCTTCAATCGGCTGACTTTCTGCTGCAAGTGGCGGCGGCCACCGGGGGTGAGGCGGTAGGCCTGCCGGCCGCGGGAACTATTTCTTTCCTCTTCAAACCGTTCGATCCAGCCATCATCGAGCAGGCGGCGCAACGCGCCGTAGAGCGTACCGGTACTCAGCGTCACGCGGCCTTCACTCATTTCCTGTACGTCCTGCAGGATCGCGTAGCCGTGGCGAGGCTGCTCGATCAGGCTGAGGAGGATGAGCAGGACAGGCTCGGTGACAGGCAACGACTTCATATGACGTATTACGACATGTCGTATAACGCCATATTAAGCCACGGATGCACACCGAGTCAAGCAAAAACTGAGCACGGGAGCAAGCCCTCCTCCGAGGCTTATCATGCGGCCGCCGGGGAGGCCGCGTGAAAGCGCATCGGAACAGATTGGCTTTGGGGCCTGATGGCCCTGGACCACGCCGAAAGACACAGCGACCGGGACGGTGGCGCTACTTGGCGGACTCCCGCCAGCGGTCGGTAACGGAACGCACGCACATCTGCCTTGTACCCGCACGGATTGAGGCCAACGACCTCGGTAACCTGTATTCCAAGGCGTCTGGCAGTGCAAAATGCCTATCTGGCCACGCTGATTCGATTCCTCTACAAGGATGACGGCACATGATTGACATCTCATCCATCCGGACTGTGATTGCATTGGCCGGGCTGGCGATCGGGGCGCTCGCCCTCGCGCTAAAACTTCGCGCGCGCAAGCCAAAGCGGGCGGAAAAGTGGGAAAAGGCCGAGATCATGAAGAAACTGCTGGCCCTTTCGGAACAAGACGCTGGCCTAGGCACGGCGGCACCGTCGGTACGGCTGCGGGTGCCGGTTTCGAAGCCGACTATGCGGCCCGGCAATGCCCATTTGAAGGCGTCCGTTAAGACGACCCTTCCGGCTCGTACAAAGGCGAGATAAAGTCCGGAAATACCGCGAGATGGGCAGCCCCAAAACTGCCCGTGACACTCGGGGAGTCTTTCCCCTTTCTAGGGTCAGAATCGAGCAGAACGCGTCAAAACCGGTTCCTGGTAGGCGCTTGAGCAATCATGTAGAGTGGAGAATTTTCATAACCAGTCAGAACATACTTGGTGATCTTCAAACCCGGGGGTTCGCCCAGCCCACAGTCCTGGGGATGGTCCGTGCCGACACCCCGCCTTCTCGCGCGGAGTATCAAAAGTGTTTGTATAGCCAAACGTTGCCGCCGTTGAAACGACCCCAAAGCCAGATATTTTCCATCTGGCGAAGTCCCTCTCGTCTGCATATCTGCAATTGCCGCGGGACATCACCATCAAATCCGAACCCACGCTTCGCCCGCGCGCATCTTGCACTCGACGCTACGGTTGGTACATGTTCGATCTCTTACCCCAACCGTTCTCGCTTCAAGGTTCGCACCGCTTTGATTGCCTCCACTATGGCCTGTTTGATTTCCAAGCGACGACCTCGCAGAGAATGGCGGCAGACCGCCCAAGAACTGGCAAGAGAAATGGATAGCGAGGAGTTCTGGAAGCTCTCCCAAGAACTTCTCAGAGCACTTGATGAGCTGAAGTTCGACGCCTGATTGTACCCACCCGAGAAGTCGGCACTGCGCGACATTGAAGATCGTTCCACCCTTAAAAACTCCTCTACATACCCCAGACAATGGTCATTCCGAATTAACCTTCTCCTTCGGCCTCGTCCAATTCGCCTTCTCCGTCGTCCTCCCTTTGTTCCTCCTCTTCTTCAGGGACTCCTCTAACAAAAGCGTTCGCGCCCTCGGTTCGATCAAGGGAATTGCTGAATTTATTCTGCTCATACCCGAATCGTACGCCCATTCCCTGAAACACTGTGTCAGTGGCGGACTTTTGTTCCTGCCGACCTGGGACACCCCTCCTGCCAGAATCAAAACGAAGGGGAATCCATGGACAACCCGACCAGGCAATGGCCGCGCTGAACGCCGACAACAAGCGGCTGGAGCAGGAACTGAAACAGGTACCCTGAGAGGTCAGTTGCTGCGCTTCTTCCTGGTTGCGCATTCGAGACTGATGGCCTCAAACGTCTTGGACATTGCCTCAAGCTCCTCATCGGACAGCTTTTCGATGTTTATCATTTCATTCCGCGCTTGTTGCATCGCCCGGATCACTTCGTCGAGTTTGAGATGAATGGCTCGTGCATCGCGGTTTTGCGTATTTTGAATCAGGAAAACCATCAAGAACGTGACAATCGTAGTGGCAGTGTTTACCACGAGCTGCCAGGTGTCGGAGTAATGGAAATATGGTCCCAAGGCGGCCCAGGTCACGATAATGAGTATCGCCCCGACGAACGACCACTTCGTACCCATCCAACCGGAGACTTGGGTGGCGAACATTTGGAAGCTGTTTCCAAACCCTCCCTGTTTCCCTTGTTCAGGCATTCGCCCTAGCCCTGGGTTCCCGTAGCAAAGTCCCCTTCAACAACGCTTTGAGTCTTAATGCGATTGCCGACATCTCGCACCTTTCCCCCCAGTGTACTGCGGCTGTGTGCGCCGCTGACTGGAGCCGTGAGGATGCCGACTCCAAAACCCACACCCACTCCAGCGGCAAAAGTTAGGACGAAACGCAGAGTGCGGTGCTCACCGCGAATTCTTCGTCGCAGTATGTCGGCCGTATCCCTGATGTGGTCGCGCAGTGGCTCCCTTGCGCGATCTGGTTGCTCCAAAACAGCAATGCCTGTTCGAAGGACCGACTTCAGAATTCTATTCATGATTTTCCTCCCGCCCGCTTTGCACACTATTCTGCTGCTCCCACCGTCGCCCATCAGGTACATCCTCCAAGTGGACTGAATTTCCTCTTGAATTTGCGCGTGTCGCCACCCGAACAATGGTTGCCATCCCCAGCGACTTCAATTGGCGACTGGATCGTTTTCCGGCAAAGCACTTCCCAATGGTCACAATTGAGATGGTCACAATTGACCAGTTTTCGGCTTTTGAGAAAGGCCACGTCCCTTGGAAGTCAACAAACGCATCACAGCGCTAAACGAAACAGCCAAATGGTGATGAGCCAAATAGGTATTAGAGCTCAGAACCCCACCAATGCAACAAATTTGTAGCCCACTCCCGGGACAGTGACGATTAATTCGGGCCTCTTGGCATTCTGCTCCAGTTTCTGACGAAGGCCGTGTATATGCATATCTACAGTCCGCGTGAATGCTCCGCTGTCATAGCCCCAGACTGACCGCAAGAGTTCGTCACGAGAGACTGGGCTTCCGGCCCGTTCAATGAAATGGCGAAGAAGCCGAAACTCTAGGTTTGTAAGATAAACAGGCTTACCGTCTCGTCTCACCCGGGCATGACCGACATCGACCAGGAGTGAACCAAATTCATGAACATCGTTACGCAGGATACGGCCAAGTTCTGCGACGATCGCGATTCTTCGTTCTGAGTCCGTCTCAGTCACCGCTTCGAGGCAAAGTTCCCGCCACTCGTGCGCGAGCGTTTTATGCATAACGATTCTCCCAGTCCACAGCAAACAACCAATCCGAATTTGTCGCCCAGAGATCGAAAGTTTAAAGCACGAGTGTGAGGCTTTGCGAACGCCGAGCGAATCATCCTGCACTCAATTGCCTTCGGGGGAGACGGGACTGGGTGACCATTCTTCAGCAGTCTTAACACACTAGTCTTGGTCAGCCCCCATTTCAATCCGGTGGATCGCGTATGGCCACGAAAGCGCCGGCCAAGCACGCATGTGTGGGTTATCTTACGAACTGCTCGAAGCTCTCGCTGTCGGATACCGGCTTGGCGAGCGACACAGATGCGATGGAGCCGTTCCAACTGTTGTTCGGCCGTCTTCCGGCAAGGCCGGTCGAGATCGTCAAGGAGCTTAAACCCGATTTCGTCATCCTCAGCGTCGGATGCCCAACCTGAACAGCCTGGACTCCGCACGGTGGTTTCGCGATGACAATGCCTACCAAACTCCAGAGTCAAAGATCTCAGCTCAGCGCAAGTCGCACAGGAGTTCCCGTAGCCGATGTCGGAGTACTCAGGATGAGTTGTCGCGAAACTACAGACTCCTCGCGATTCCAAAACGGAGCACCTGCTCTTACAGTCCTTATTAACTGATTAACTGACTATCTCAATCGTTCCGTACGTCGTGCTGCAAATGGTGTGCGCGGCGGATAGCGTCCTGGGGGTTAGGAACGCGGTCTTTATGCTTATAAGCCCAGAGTGGGCCACGAAATACAGGGATGTAGTGCTCGAAAGACATCCCTCCCTACAATTATTGCGTATAGCCGAAGCGTAGGAGGCAATTTTTCGCCGCATTAGAGTGTGGGAGAAACCTCGAACGAGCATCACACGCTCGTGAGGGCTCTAGACACCTTGAATCGTCTACGAATGCGTAGGCTACCCGACGACCAGTCGGCACGAATCATGGTTTGCCCTACATGCATTCAGAAGGAAATAAGTGCAAAACGTTTTGATCTCAAAAGTGTACTTTTTATTGTTGGCATGTGGACTGTCGCCTATATCGGCTGTGTCCCAAGAGGCCCAATCGTCAACCCAAAGCCAGGCTGAGAACACGATCGTCGGTACCGTGGTTTCATCCACTCGCGACACCTTGGTCGTAAGAACTGAAGACAATCAATTTCAATTGTTTGTGTTCGATCGTTATTCGGTGAAGCCGAGATTGCTTTCTAACGGCGCCCGGGTACGAGTGGTGTCCACTCCCGGCGAAGAAGCGGGAGTGCGCCTCGCGAGTACAGTCATGGTTTCCGAGCCAGCCGCCGCCGCGCCGGGAGGAACTGCGGCTGATCAGGCACAGCCCATTCCACCAGTCGTCAGAGATTTGGAGCATGACATCAAGCGACAGGCCCGGCGCTGGCGGGTCGGCGTACGAGCAGGGGCTGCTCTCGATCCTGAACTCATATTGTTCGGTGTGCACTCCCAGCTAGGCCCAATCTTCCACCGCAACGTGTTTTTTCGACCGAATGCCGAGTTTGCATTTGGAGAGGTCACAGATCTCATTGCTCTAAACCTTGAAGGCATTTACAGATTGCCGGTATCATCACGGCGCGCGGGATGGTCAGCCTACATGGGCGCTGGCCCCGCACTCACCTTCCTTCACCAGAACTTCGAGCGCCAGCAGGGCCAAGGGAGAAACATCGACTTCGGGAACTTCGACTCCGATACGGGCCTCAATATCCTGGCTGGCTTGCAATTCCAAAGAGGCACATGTGTCGAAATTAAAACCAGTGTGTATTCCCGGCCGGCCCCCACTCTGCGTTTTATATTCGGGTATAACTTCTGACCGCTACTAAGTAACTCAGAGAAGGAGGGCCAGAGTTCGGGTCGTCGGAAACGGTCGGCATGGCCACGACCATTCCCTACCTAGGTTACTCAAATGGCGCGAGTGGCGCGAGTATTTAGGAGCATCGCAGCAAGAGCCCCACATAGATAAGGAGTAATGAAAACATACTTAGTGCACCGCCAGTCCGTGATGAAGAACAAATCTCTGTCCACTTATGCTGACGATGTCCGCTTTGAACTAAGCCTTGTCTGCGCAGGATTCCTCTGTCAGCCAGAGTCTGAAGACACGCCACAACCGCGGCGGGCTTTTGTGCACCTAACTGATGCACCATAATTCTATAGTCAGGCTCGTGCGGAAGCGCGATGCTCGAAGGAGAAATTCCATGACAGACGTCCGAAATACTCAGGGCCAGAACCCGGATGAGTCGGGTGAGCAATCTGGACATCAACAGCAGAAAAAGCCGCACGATGCTCCCAAGAAGAATCCCTCTCAAGACCACAATGAGGACGAAGAGAAGGAGAGGCAACAGGACCAAGGCGGTCAGCGCCGCGCTTCCTAGCCTTTGGGTTGGGTCCCGGCTGAGATCGCCGGGCCCCAATTCGTGTAGAGCTGGCCGGATCTCAAATCATTTCCGGAGAAAGCATGCCAAACAAGACCTTGAAGAAACTATACGTTGACGAATTGAAGACCTTTATAGCGCCGAGAACCAGTTAGTCAAGGCACTGCCGAAGATGGCCAAAGCCTCTGCCGAGGATCTGAGAAAGGGTTTTGAAGAGCATCTGGAACAAACCAAGGGTCACGTTCAACGCCTGGAAAAGATCTTCGCAGCCCTGGATGAGAACCCAAAGGGCAAGAAGTGTGTAGGGATGGAAGGTTTGGTTAAGGAAGGGTCCGAGATCATGGAAGAAGACTTTGAAGATCAGGTCTTGGACGCGGCATTGATCGCAGCCGCCCAGCGAGTAGAACACTACGAGATAGCGGCGTACGGGACAGTCCGCGAATTCGCCAAGATTCTCGGAGAAGCCAAACACGCTTCATTGCTGGAAGAGACTCTCGACGAAGAAAGGGAAACGGACGAGAAACTAACTGACCACGCCAAAGAGATCAACGCGGAAGCCAATGCAGAAGCCCCCCGGAGAAGAGCGAGACGAATTCAAATCGGATCGGAAGAAACCAAGGCGTGTCGCATAGCTACAGCGCTGAAACAGGAATTTCTAACGAGTGAAAGCTGTGCTTTCACACAAGGAGGAAACGACTTATGTACCACCATATAAAGAAACTTATGTACACCGTGAACGTCGGAACTCCCGACCCACGTTTTGGCAACATGCTACTAGAGCAGTTCGGCGGAGCTAACGGCGAACTGGCTGCAGCGATGCAGTACTCGATTCAAGGTCTCAACTGTGACGATCCCGATCGCAAGGACCTGCTCATGGACATCGGGACGGAAGAGTTGAGTCACCTTGAGGTCGTCGGTACTCTGGCGCGCTTGCATCTCAAGCCAATGAAGACGAAGCGCGATGCAGCGGAGGATGACCCGCTTATCGCGATCGCTGGAGGTGGTGGCGTTGGTCTGTTCAATTCGATGGGAGATGCATGGACAGCGGACTATTTAAAAATAACGGGGGAGCTTGATGTCGATCTCCGCAGCAATATAGCTGCTGAAGCGCGAGCAAAAATCGTCTACGAGCGATTGTTAAATCTCTGTGACGACCCCGGATCGAAAGATGCGCTTCAATTCCTTATGACCCGTGAGATCACACACATGAAGGCTTTCACGGCCGCCCTTGAAAGCTTGGGCAAAGACCCTTTCTCCATAGGAAAAATAGCACCGACCCCCGGCCTGGTGGACGAGTATTTCAACGATTCAACTGGGGTGGGAGATGAAGGAGAAAGTGACGCTCGGGGTCCGTGGAACGAAGGCGGCAAATGGAAAATCGTAGAGCCCTCAGAACTACAGAGAGGGATCGAGGCGCGTAAGGGAAAGGCTGCTAAGAACAACAAGCACGTCGTCGAACAAGATGGAAAAACACAAGTCAAGAAGTCGGCGTGACGATTAGCGATTTGCTAACCAAGAAAAGGAGTGCCCATGCAAGATCAAGATAAAGTTCGTAGCGGTGTTGCAGAGGACCGTGTCACGGGAGCCATCGAGTCGCAGACTTCCAAAATTCCAAGCTCTGGCTATTTGGCGGCAGCATTCGGAGCTATCACTGCTTCAGCCATCCTGAAGATCGTAGGCAAGGATGACTGGGCGTTGTTTGTAGGACAGTGGCCTGCGGCGTTTCTGTTGATGGGTGTCTATAACAAAATGGTAAAGCAGCACGGCTCAGATGCATACAGCAAGGCTGCTTGAAAGTCGGGTCGTACCGGGGGGCCTTCCGAACGTGGAGCTGCTCCCTGGTCCAACTACACAAAGGAGCACAGATGAAAAATCACTCAAAAATAGCATTTCACACGCTTGCGCTCGCCATCCTGTTAACACTTGGGCTGACGCAGGCACGCGCACAGGACTCGACCGCTCCGGATAACACAAAGGTGAACGATCGGGATCGGAACAAGACAGAGCCGACGGCAGACCAACAAAAGGAAAGTCGGCCTGATCGGGAAATCGCTCGGGGTATTCGACGGTCTATTGTGCAGGACAAATCCCTGTCGACCTATGCCCACAACGTAAAGATCGTCTCGCAGAACGGCATCGTAACGCTCAAGGGGCCTGTACGCTCGGAAGAAGAAAAGAGTGCGATCGAAGCCAAGGCCGCGGAAATTGCCGGTAAGGACAAAGTGACGAGTCAACTGGAAGTCAAACCAAAACAATAAGAAAATAGGAGAATCACCAATGGCGGGAAAGAATACAGCAGTATTTGGCATTTACACGGACCGGTCTAGTGTGGATCGCGCCGTCGAAGTTCTCAAGACAGCAGAATTTTCGAATAACGACGTGTCCGTGCTGTTTCCTGAAAACAAGGGCACCAAGGATTTCGCCCACGAGAAAAATACCAAGGCCCCCGAGGGTGCAACGACAGGGGCCGGAACCGGAGCGCTATTGGGCGGTAGTCTGGGATGGCTTGCCGGAATTGGCGCGCTGGCGATTCCTGGCCTCGGACCGTTCATCGCAGCCGGTCCGATCATGGCGGCACTCGCTGGAGCTGGAGTTGGAGGCGCGGTGGGCGGTCTCACAGGCGCTTTGATCGGCATGGGCATACCGGAATACGAGGCCAAGCGATATGAAGGCCGTGTGAAGAACGGCGGAATTCTGCTATCTGTTCACTCAAACAGTTCCGACGAGACCAAGCGAGCGAAGGAAATACTTGAACGCACTGGCGCTCAGGATATTTCTTCGACCGGGGAAGCCAGTGGAGATAAGACAACTGTGCCAACCCGGGAAGTTGCATAGGTCCAGCTTAAACCGGCAGTCCGGGCGGAAATAAAGTTCGCCCGGGTCGCCGGGAACATCTGCTACTCGCCGTAATCTCTCTCATCCGCCTTTTGTGAGGGGGGCGATTCTGTCGGGTGCTGGTCGGTCGGGTTCTGGAGATACTCGGTTCAAGGGTGAGTATCAGTCATAAATGAGATCCGCACCGTGTGCTTCGGCACCGAGTCACGCATTTGCGCGCTATGCCCCGTCGGATATCCTTGCACGTCCTTACAGGGGTTTCGCAGCCTTCCACGTCCTTGTAAGTTACTGCAAGCACTGCTCCTGCTGCCCCTGAAAGGCTGCGCTCTCCCAATCTCCTTAGAGCAAACCAGCCGTGCTTTGGCTGGCCGGGGGAGGTTACCCACTAACTGTCGGTAAGTCTGAAATTCAGAGGATCGGCCCCTTCGTGATCTCATGTGCGCGTTTTGCGTGCGGTTTCCATCGCCAAAACGCACCTCCCTACCCTAAATACTATCAACACGAAAAAACACTCGCCTTTAAGGGCCACTTCCCTACTTCAGTAAAAGAATAGTGAAAGTAACAAGCGTTTACAGTCAGTTTGAGCTTGTTGTACGTCGTAGAGAGAAAAGACAATCCAGTTCAGAGTTGAAGTAAGGAAAAGCCAATTGTGGTTTACGAAACCGCGATTGACGTTCAGGCAGGCGCCGAACGGCGAGTGTTTTTTCGTGTTGATACGTAAAAGGAAGCTTACGGGAATGAATCTGACGAATTGAATATCAGAGAATTGTAGTTTTGCGTGCGTCTTGAGCAGAAACGCAGAAACAGCAGGTTTCTAAGCTTTACTCAATAAAAACTGCCCGCAAACGGGGTCGAAATGCGCCAGAACTCGCTAGAACGCAAGGAAAACTATGGTTTTTGAGTTTTACTTAACAAAGTGCCTCCCTCGTACTTTCCTCCACAGCACCCTCAGGAATGCGCCATACCTCACGCTATTGCTACGCTGCATATGGTCAGTAAGGGGGTACAACCTCGATTTTGACCTTTTGTTCCAATGATCTAGCAAATGTGCAATGCACTTCCAGAGAAGACACTCTGCAAAAAGGGATGCCTAGATACTATTGACACGAAAACACGGGTCGTCAGAATTCAGTTTTGCGCTTTTGACCCTTTTCTTAAAGCCACAAGCAGGCGCGCCCGATACCTGTAGGTCACCAAATAGTCCTTGCACTGCCCGTGGAACAGTCGGCATAATTCGAGCGCTATTTCGTCTGGCCCGAGGGGTTATGGTGTCTCCGCGCTGCTGGTCCTTTCACGTAGCCCTAGTCGCTCTATCTATCCTGACAATGCATGTCGCCGCTCACGCGGATGATTGGCCTCCCATTACACCTGAGGACCTCAGCATGAAAACCCTGCCTGAACAACCAGGGGCGTCAGCGGTGGTGCTCCTGCGGGAGGAGACGACGGATGACCCGCATAACCATCGCACTGTCTACATGCGGATCAAGGTCCTCACCGAGCCGGGACGAAAGTATGCTGACGTTGAGATTCCCTACAGCCGTCGCCACTTCACGACTTACGATGTCAGCGGTAGAACAATCCACAGCGATGGCTCGATCATTCCATTTACGGGAAAGCCGTTCGATAAAGTCATCGTGCGGAGCAAGGAACGTGGAAAAGAAGAGCGATACCACGTCAAGTCATTTACTCTGCCGGACGTTCAGGTCGGAAGTATTCTGGACTTTCGATATCACCAAAGTTACAACGACCACAGTTTTTACGCCCCAGAATGGGAAGTCCAAACGGACTTATTCCAGAAGAAGGTGACATTCAAGTTCATTCCATACGCGGGATTGCTGCAACTGGCTCACGACCGCGTCGGAAGTGGAGTGGCATGGACCTTTTATCTGCCTAATGGAGCCCACCCAGTGGAGCACGAAATTGTCCACTCCGGTTCCACGAGCTCGCGCACCGCTAACGGCTACATCGATCTGCAGATAATAAATACCCCTCCTCTCATTCGCGAGCCTTACATGCCACCTGTGGCGGCACTACGGTACCGGGTGAATTTTTACTACATGGTCGGAGCCAAGCAGGACGAGTTCTGGAAGGATGAAGGGAAGTTCTGGAGCAAAGATGTGGAGAACTTTCTGGGGCGAAAGAACGGTGTTGCGGAAGCGGTAGTGCAAACGGTGGGCGACGCCGATTCGCCCGAGGACAAAGCACGGAAGATTTATGCGTTCGTGTCTAAGTTGGATAATTGGAGTTACCAGCCACGAGCCGAGCAGGAAGAGCGTGTGCTAGGGATCAAGGCAGATCGAGGGGTGGAAGACGTTCTACGACAGCATGGCGGATCGCATGATGATCTTAATAGGGTATTCGTCGCCATGCTGCGCGCAGCGGCAATTCCGGCATGGCTGATGTGGGTACCATCTCGTGATCGCGAAATTTTTTCGCCGGAGTTTCTCAGCACCAGGCAACTCGTCGCTGAGATTGCCATTGCCCAACTGAATGGAAAGGAAGTGTTTCTGGACCCAGGGACGAAGTTTTGCCCCTACGGGTTGATAGATTGGCGTTACTCGGGCGTCCGAGGATTACGGCAGCGGGAAGGAAAGGCGACGGAAATCGCACAGAGCGGCTTGCCGGATTACAAGCAGGCAATGATTCAACGACTCGCGCGCGTGCAGTTGACGCCGGATGGCAAGGCAGAGGGGACCGTTAAGGTTGGATTCTACGGCCAGGAAGCCATAGAACGCAGACGGGAAGGTGGGAAGACTGATGCGGAGGGCAAAAAGAAACTCCTCGAGGACGAGGTGAAGCGTTGGCTCCCGGCGGACGGCGAGGTCACGCTCACGAATACTCCGGACTGGGACGCAACGGAGGGCCATCTGGCGACCGAATTCAAGATTTCCTGTCCGCTGGCCGTGGGGGCGGGTAAGAGGTGGATTGTCCCCGTCCACCTGTTCCAGGTAAATGAGAAGCCACGCTTTTCGGCATCAGAGCGAGTAAACGCGATTTACCTCGACTACTTATCGCGGGAGATGGACGAAGTACACGTGACCCTGCCGACAGATCTGGAAGTGGAGAGCTTACCGCCAAACGATGACGTGCGACTGGACTATGCCCTATACAGGACAATCCAGAAGCAAGAGTCTGGTAAAGCAGTGGTGGCGATACGCGACCTGGCTATCGGCGGGTTTGCGTTTCCACCCGAGAAGTACAAAGAGATCAAGGGATTCTTCGACAAAGTGAAGGCTGGTGACGATCAGCCGATTGTCGTGAAGGCAGCTACACATGCGGAACTCAAGTAGGGTCACATGGTGTGTAGAACTGGTGGCGTTTTTCCTGCTGCGTTCGTGTGCATGGGCTGCGGTTCCGGACTGGGTGCGAAGTGCAACCGACACCTCGTTGCCAAAGTATGACCCTGATACGAATGCGGTCGTTCTGTTGGATGAAGTCACTTATGCCGTGACTGGGCCCGACGACTATGCGGAGCACTACCGGAGAGTGGTGAGAATCCTGCGGCCGGATGGACGGCACGAAGCTGACTTCAGCGTTCATTTCCATCAAAAGGAGAAGGTAATTTCGCTGCATGCCTGGTCGATTGACAAGTCTGGGCACGAATATGAGTTGAAGGAGAAGGACTTCACGGAACGGGGTCTGTTCGATTTTGAACTATACAACGATATTCGTTTGCGGACGGCGACGGCCCCGGCGTCCGATCCAGGAACGGTGGTGGCTTTCGAGTACGAGGTTCGCAGGCATCCGTGGCTGAACCACTTCACGTGGGGCTTTCAGGAATCAATACCCGTGCATGAATCGCACGTAACGCTAAAACTTCCGCAAGGCTGGGAATATCGTGCCTCTTGGGCGGGCATTTCACCGGTGACACCCGTTCAGAAAGCAGGGAACGAAGCAGAGTGGACTCTGCACGATCTGCCTGCGATCGAGCATGAAGAGATGAGTCCGTCTCGCTGGGCGCTTTCCGCGCGTCTGGGATTGGCATATCTGGATCCCGGAGGGTCCGCGAAAAACACCGGGTCATGGGAGGCCGTGGGAAAGTGGTATGACCAATTGACAATGGGTCGAAGGGACGCAACGGGGGAATTGTCGGAGACGGCGCGTCAAATTACATCAGGGAAAGCAGATTTCGACGGCAAGGTGCGGGCGCTCGCCTCATTTCTGCAATCAGACATACGGTATGTCGCAATTGAGATTGGGGTTGGCGGATATCTGCCGCACCCGGCGCAAGACACCTTCCGAGCGCGTTATGGCGACTGCAAGGATAAGGCCACGCTGCTGAGCAGCATGTTGCACGTGGTTGGGATCGAGTCAGATTACCTGATCATCAGTACGTTTCGGGGAACGGTGCATCCCGATGTTCCGTCGCCGGTGTTCAATCATATGATCCTCGCCATTGAGCTGCCTTCGCAGACGAGCACCGATTTGTACCGGTCGGTCGTTACATCCAAGAGTAGTAAGCGTTACCTGATTTTCGATCCCACCGATCCATACACACCTTTGGGAGAACTGCGCGGAGACCTGCAGGATAGCTATGCGCTGCTGGTGGCGGACGGGCACGGGGAACTGATTCACACGCCTTTGCTAGCACCCGATACAAACCTGCTGGTGCGCACGGGGCACTTCAAGCTAAGCGCAGACGGAGCGCTGGCCGGAGAGATTGTCGAGGACAGGAGCGGGGATCATGCCTGGCAAGAGCGGTTTGCGTTGATCCACGCAAACCAGCAGGAACGTGCGCAGCGGATCGAGCGGCGGCTGAGCCGGTCGCTGAAAGGGTTCACCCTCGAGAAAACCGACATTCAGCAGTTGGATCAAATTCAACAGAAACTGGTGATTTCGCTCGTCTTCAGTGAGCCGGGATATGGCCAGGTGCGCGGACCGTTGATGCTGGTGCGCCCGCGTGTGCTGGGCGAGAAAAGTTTCGCCTTGGAGCGGAAGACACGACAGTACCCGTTCCAGTTTGAAAGGACGTCGCGAGAGATGGACACTTTCGAGATCGAGCTTCCCAAAGAGTACGCAGTGGAAGACGTACCCGACCCGGTGAAGGTGGATGCCGGCTTTGCCAGCTACCAGAGTAAGGTTGAGGTGGACGGCTCAAAGGTGCGGTACTCCCGGGAATTCGTCCGGCGAGACGTCTTGATCGGCCCGGAGCACACTGAAGAGTTGAGAAAGTTCCTGGGCACAATCGGCGCGGATGAGGC
>Ga0137419_10000504_pt1 | contig 14215 bp, 4 predicted proteins | sample CZODoug3_1_2_16f_FD_108279 | JGI IMG/M metagenome (GOLD analysis project Ga0137419, IMG submission 108279) | Vadose zone soil fungal communities from Angelo Coast Range Reserve, California, USA - CZODoug3_1_2_16fungal (Illumina Assembly) | ecosystem: Environmental > Terrestrial > Soil > Vadose... | reverse complement strand
TGGTTGAAGAGGAACCAGTTGTTGGAAATGTTGCCGTTGTAGCTCAACCCAAAGTGGGCGAAGCCGCCGCCATCTCCAGTACTCAGGTTTCCGCAAACCCAGTTGTGGTTGAACTTGTAGTTGTCGGAACCAGTGCAGAAGGTTACGCCGCCCGCCGCCATCGGCGTGGTGGAGTTCAATTCGTCGCCGTAGGCAGTGTTGTTGGTGACGGAGTTGTTGTGGATGTTGGCGTTCTTGATATAGCCGTATGGTAATTCCTGCGTGCCGGCAATCGTCCCATCCGTAACCTCAGACTGGCCGACGGTGATACCACCCGTCAGAGTTCCGGCATTGGAGTGAATACGGTTGTTGGCCACTTCGATCGAGTGATTCCAGCCGTGGAGGAAGATACCCCCGCCGCCTTCTGAGCTATTGAGGAAGCTGATGCCGTCAACACGCGACGGGTTACAGAGGAAGTTGCCAACCCATCGGTTGCAATCTCTGTTGCTGTTGGTGAGCGGAACGCAGACGCCATTCGCAGTGCAGTTCGCATCCGGCGACTGGACGCCCTTGGCGAGGACCGTGATGGCCGCGCCTTCGTAGGCTCCGAGTAGCGTGGGCTCCTGCAACAATTCCGCAATATTGCCGTTCAGCGTGGGATCCCAGCCAACCAGCGGCTCCAGCGGAATTGGATCTACTTGACCCAGCATCCCGGCGGAACAGCTGAAGGAATTAGTCGGATCGTAAGGGTGACCCGGTGCGACCAAACCGCCATCCAAGGCCAGGCCGAAGAGGCAAGCTGCTTGTCGCCTCCAAGGATCGATCCTGCCCGAGGGGTGCGTGTTGGCGTTGACGATGGTGGAAGCCGCCGCGACGCCCTGCAGCCGTACCGGCTTCCACATCAGCAGCATTTCATAGTAGGTACCGGGACCGACCATGATTAGATCGCCCGGAGTAGCGCTGTCGATCGCTGATTGGATCGCACTGTTGGTGGCATTCTCGCCCGAGATCCGGGTTGGGGCCTTGCCACCTACTGTGACGGTCACGGTATCGATCGACTGTTTTCCGTTCGCCGCGGTGATAACCAACTCCCCGCAAAGGGCGGTGCCGACGACTCCACGCTGCTGGATCTTACAGCTGGAGTTTGCTGCCGGGATCGAAGGCACTGTGACCGTGATGGTTGAATCGCTCCATCCCGTGACGGGAGCAGCGACTCCGCCGATCGTTACTGTTCCCTGTGCTGTGCCGAAGCCATAGTGGCGCGTTATGGTTTTCTGGTTGAAGGGTGCGACAGACGCGGCGGGTCCAGAATAGCCGTGATTTGGCACGACCTGATCACCCAACGCCTTGAGCGTCAGCGTTTTGCCGACTCCGCTCACCCAGGGTCCGACTCCATCGCCATCCACTTCGGAGACGGCTGGTGTCGCATCTGGATAAGCGCAGTCCGGCAAGTTGTAACCTTCGGCAAAGGCCGAGGTCGGAACTACCGGCGTGTCCATGTACTGGGTCTGTCCCGGCATGAACGGGATCTCATAGCAGAACTGGCTGTATGCCGGGTTGTACTGAGGATCGGTGATCATCTGGCCCAGTGTTGGCGAACCTGCTCGTGTATCCACAATCGGACCTGGATCGTTCATGCACGTAACCATCATGGTTGGCGCGTATCCGGTCGGATTCGGCGGATTCACTTCCCATGTCGAGTACTGCAGACCGTTGAAGATTCCCCATTGGTCTGCGTAGGTGCGTAGGACCTCGACGCCCGTGTAGTCCTTGAACGCAACAGGGACGTTGGGGACGGCGAACTTCTCCCCGAATTGCGGCGAGAACGGATCGAACTCCGAAGAGAAGTCGTCCAGGATAATGCCGGTGAAATGCGCCGCTACGTGAGTTGAGCTGAAGATCCAGAACTTGGCAACGGGCGCCGTCTGATCTTCCAGCAGAACTTCTTTACGGTCGCACAGATTGCGGGTGGCTCCGGCAAAAGGGGCCACTTCCTTGGACTGCGGGAACAGACTGATGTAGTCGGGAACCGTACGCGCTGCGCCGACGCAGGGCCAGAACGCTTCCACACTGCCGGTATCGCCCTCGTGCCTCGGGTAGTCATGGGTTCCCAAGTTTTGAGTTGGATTCTGGGCGTTGTTGGCGTTGTAGAAGCTGCTGATTTCGGCTTGGTCGGGCAGGATGAAGATCGAGCCCAATCCACCGAACTGCTGTGTGACCGGCGCGATGTAGTTGTCCCCGATCAGGATGTTCTTGTCTTCTTCCTTCACCAATTCGTAGCCCGGTGGCACGATCACTTCAACTACATATTTGCCGGCCGGCAACATCGGCGTGTTGTAGTCGAAGTCTGTCGGGGCTGCTTTGGAGTTTGGAACACAACCGGTACAGTTGGTCCCCGTCGGCTTCCCCGTCGTGAGATCCGTGGAGGTCACACTGGGGAAGTGATAGTAGCCGTCATAGGGTGCAGGCTGCACCTGGTTGAACATGGCGAAGCCGTCGTAGCACTTGTAACGCGAGTTATCGGGCAGGACGGCAGTCGGGTTCAGCAACTCCGAGCTGTTCGCCAAAGAGAAGAAGAACATGCTGTTGGGATCCTGTCCCGGGCAGCTCATGTTGGGATTGCTGTCCGAGCGCGAGCCCTGCGCGAAATCGTCCCAGCTCGTGGTCTTGGTGGTGTCCACCAACTTGAGGCTCGTGCTGCCATCGGCAGCGACGCCCTCTTGATACAGATTGATGGTGACGTTCGGCACGTTTGGCGTCCAGCTCGTGTGGATGAGAAGCGAGGGATCGTCAAACGGGCGAGTGGAAGCGTAGGTTACCTCCCCGTGGATGCCGCCATTTTCGCCAGTGTTGAAGGGTTTTTTGCCGAATTCGACAAACTCGTTCATTCCGATAAAGCCTTGCCATGCCTCGGTGGTGACCGAGCCCGGATCAATGCGTCCGGTCGAACCGCCCGCGCCGGTGAGTACGTTGCCGGCCGGATTGGTCAGATGGTTCTCCGTGGAGCAATCAGCGTCCGAACAATACACCGAGCCCGGCACTCGCAGACTGTTGGGCACCGGAAATTTCTCCAACGTGTTCGCCATGTTGGCGCCAATGTTCGAACTGCCTCCTCCCGGTGTGTTGTCGGCAGGACCACCGGCGTCATAGACGACGTGCACGCCGGTCTGCTTGTAGCGCGTGGTATCAGCTTCTATCACGTACCAGTTGAAGAGCGGGAAGACTTCATTGAAGCCCGCATATCCATTGAGATCGGTATTGTTGAAGTTGGAATAGCTGCCATCGCGGAAGCGGATGTTGGTCGGCAACAGAGTCAAGCCAGGTTCACTGTCCGCCTGCGAAACTCCGTCCCCGTTCAAATCAAAGTAACTCCGGGTGTAGATATTCGTGTGCCATTGCTGGACCGGAACGTCTTTCATATTGACGGTTATGCTGGCACCAGTCGCGCTGGCCGGAACGCGTACCGGCGTCGAAAGGCCGTCGACAATCTGGTCGTTCCACTGGTCGAAGAGCGTAATTCTCCAGTCTCCCGCAGGAATCATGTTCTGGAATGTGAAGCGTCCATCCGCATCGCACTTGGTAAAGGCAAAGTCTTCGCCGTCCGGATCGCCCAGGCTGGCATAGCATTGAGTAAAGGCGAGCGAGTCGCGCGAACCGCTGCTGTAGAGTCTTTGATCGGGTGTACGGCTCATGCGCTCGGTCGTAACCACGCCGGTTACGGTGTTATTACAAACGACACCTTCGCTGGCGCAGAAACCTGGCCGACGGGCATTGATGATAGCCGGGTTAGCGAAGCCGACCAGGACGTGGTATCCACCAGGCCCGAATTCCTGGAAGTAGGCTGGCCCCGCGATCTTGATGAAAGAATCGTGGGCTTTCTGGCCATCGAGGGTATTGGTCTGCAGCCACTCCTCCCCTCGAGCCAGCCGATCGGCCCCTACATTGGCCTCAACGCCATACCGGCCCGGCATCATGTTGGCGATGACGGCCTGGCCTTCGAGAGGTGATGCTGTAACCCCGTCCGATTCAAAGTGCGGACAGGTGACAACGCGGCCAATGAGAGCGTCCGGGTTCTTGGTAAGCGGGCAGGCATCGTTGCCCGGATGCGCGGGATCGGGGGTTCCCGCCAAGCTATTGGAAAGCGGGAAATTGAACATGTCGTAGGTCATGAGACCGGTCGCGTCGCCCGTACCGCCCGCCTGGTCGTAGAGGCTAATTTCAAAGCCGCCCAGACCGGGCTCGTGGATGGCCAAGGTATCGACACCACCGCCGGCGTCTTCTTCGCCGTTGAGCGGCCAGTCATCTTCAAACACGAAGACAGCGATTTTCGTGGGTGCGTAAGGGGTCTCTTCCAGCGCCACATTCACAGACAACTGAGTGGGCGCGATGGTAGCGCCGCCCATACCGTGGCCGCAAGTTCCGCTGCCAGGAGTCCAGTTCGCGGCAGTACTTCCACCGGTGATGGAACCGCAATCCTGGGCAATACTGAATTGCCGATAGACCGGATTGCCGTGGCTGTCGACACCAGTTTGCACTGGCGCACCGGCACCGGCGCTGAACGAGTTGCCGGCGTCTCCCGGGAAAATCGTGATGTAGTAATGCTTGGCCGGATCCAAGTACACCTGGCCCGGTTCCACAGGGACTTGCTGCGCAGAATCGGTATGGCAAACACCGTTGCCGATGTCGCAGACCGCTGGCTGGCCCAACAACATCTGGCCACTTTCGCAAGCAGCGGTTCCCACGCATCCCGCCGCGACTACCGGCATGTAGCTGGTGTGGAAGTTGGTACCGAGATCCGGAGCCGGTTTGTAGTTAGGATTACAGCCGACGGGAACGTTTGCCGAGGTGCACGGCACCGAGGTGGTTGTGGCGTTGGGATCGATGTGGAACGTGCGGTCCTCCTCAATCAGCCAGCGGTAGTCGGCGATCGGGATGGCGCTGCTCGCCGGTTGTCCGTTTGCCTGAAGGGGCAACGTGCTTGGCGCGTCGTAGACGTGGACCTGGAGACCGCTGCCTCCGTTGAACGTCACAGTAACCGTCGCAGGTGTGGTGCTCGACGTTTTCTGCGAGTTCACGGCGTTGTACTGAAAGCTCACCATGGTCGTCGCGCCTGTGGCCGGCGGCGCGTTCGGAATTGCTGTAAAGGAGCCATCCGCATTCAACGTGACGGTGCCACCCGCTGCACTTCCGGCGACGATCGCAGCAGTCATTGGATATCCGGCCGGATCAGTGGCGTAAGCCAACACTCCAGGTGGGGCGATCTGCAGCCGCGACGCGATGTTGCTGGTATAAGAGGTTCCAGTGACGACCGGAGGGCCACCGTGGCAGCCAGTTACTGTAGCGCAGTCCGTAATCGTGGCAGTAGCCGTCAACAAGCCGCCATTGGCGAAGTAGCTGAAACTGCCTCCGCAGGAAGCGCTCGGCGGCGTGTAGGTAAAGGTGCCGTCCGAATTGAGAACAACCGTGCCACCGGTAGCCGTGCCCAAGGTTACGGAGAGAACGTTCAGGTCATTCGCGATGACGCCCTTCGCAGGGTCAGAGACCGTGAGCGGTACTCCCGCCGTACAGAAATAGCTGTCAGGGTTGGCCACAACGGCCGCCGAGGCCAATCCGCTGGGGGCCACGGCGCCGTTGACGCCAATATAAGCCGTCATGCCACCATCGCGGTGATTGTTAGTGGACAGGCTCAATTGGCGGTCGAACACCGGGAGAGCAGCAGCCCCGCTAGCTGGGGCGTTGATTAACACGTCATAGGTCTTGCCGGCGGCAAGGAACACTTCACTCTGAATCCTGGGCGTACCGGGTAGGACGTTACCGTCTTCGGCGATAAGCGCGAAGCCACCCGAGGGCGGGGCACCGGTCGTTGCCCCGACGATCGAGGGAACGTGCATGCGCAAACCAGCGTTCACCAATCGCACCAGCACTGTACCGGTGGCCGTGGCTGGACTCGTACCAAATAAGGACTTGCTCACGGCGGTCTTGTCGAGCGAAACGCCGTTAATGAGATAGTAGCGCGGATCGTAGTTCACCGCGGGCGGGTAACAATCGCCGAAATTCGCCGCGCTGGGGTTGCCGCATTTTCCCGGCTGGCCCGACCACACGGTGCTTTCGCTGAAGTCCGCGAAGCCGACAGCTTTGGTTACCGCCGCGTTCTGCACAGGATCAATCTCGCTCAACACGAGCGGGATTTCAGCGTTGTAGCTCACGCCGTTGTAGGCGGTGCCGGCTGTGGTCGTGGCCGGCGTGGTCACCACCAACACTCCATACAGTCCCATGGGACCCTGGACGGAAGGGTGAGTGCCCGACTCGATCAAGTAGGTGCCGGCCTTCAGATTGCTCCAGGTGAGCGCCGTGGTCGCTCCGTTTGCCACGGGAGTCGAGAACGACATGACACGGTTGCCCTGCGGGGGCGGGGTGTACTGCGGACCCGAAGTATCGCCAGCGATCGGCCACGTCGCGCTCTGAGTGGCGTGCGCGGGACTCGCAGCGCTCGAAGCTGTCGTTCCCAGACCGGCACCCAACTGGCCGACGATGACCAGAGAAGTCTCCGGCACCTTCGCAGGCAAGTTGTTGGTCAGATTGATCGTCAGGTTCGAGCCTGGTGTGGTGGTAATCATCACGGGCGACCAATTGCCTGCAGCGTTGGGGTTCGCCGCAGCGCACGTGGCGGGAGCCACGGCGGCTGCGCTACAGGTGTAGCCCCACATCGGGACCTGCTGGCCGTCCGGCAACAGTGCATTCGCCGGGGCGGCGGTCAGACTCACGGTCTGGGCGAAGGAAGTACTCGCTCCGAGGAGGAGAATCGTTACCGCGAGTACCGCCGTGTTCAGGGTGGACTTCAATTGGTTGAATCGCATCGCTCGTCTCCTCAAGTAATTCGACAATTATTTCGACTCGTCAATCGGGAAAACCCGGGGGTCTACCAGCATCATCATCAGCATCCCGCCGGGGAAAATATTGCTGGTCGTAATCTCGCGCTCGTTATGCGAGTGCCACATAAATGCGTAGCCGGCTTCGGTCCCGGGAGAGTTCGCGATCGTACCGGAAGGTGGGGTGGTCGCATCGACGCCGGTGGAACGGATGGTCGCATCCGGACCGAGGTAAGGGCTGCCACCGTACCAGGCGCCGTTCGCCACGATGTTGGCGTTGGGCAGAGTGACCGGACCGCCGCTGGCAACCAAGCCCAAGGGAGCCGATTCCAGCGACTTATCGTGATCCGCGCACCACTCGAAGTAATTCGGGGCAGCATCCGGAGCCGCTGAAGGACTCAGATTCGTGTAATAACCGTTGGCATCTGGAGAGCATGCGGTGGTGTCTCCAGCGTAGCCGTGCCCAAGAACGTCCCAGTTCAAGCCCTTGCCCGTCCAGACAAAGATTCCATCCATGGCTAGACCCGGTGTCGTGGTCGTGGTGAAGAGCAGAGGTCCGGCCAGCTTGCTCGCATCTGTCTGGCTAAGAATGATGTTCCCATCGCGGGCCAGGATGCGCACGTGGTTGCCGTGCTCGTGGAAAGGATGTTGCCAGCGGCCTTGCCCAACAATGCGCACCAGCACGAGTTCGCCTGGATGCATGTGGGGATCGCCGTTGTAAGGCTGATGCGGATACTCTTGCGCGTAATTCGTATCCATGTCGTCGGGCATCGAGCGCCCGTTGATCATGAAGTAGGTCGGGTGATAGGGCTCGGTGGCGACATCCAAGGTGGTCGGGCAGTTCGCACTAGTGCAGGCTTTGATCGACGCTAGCTGGTCGATTACCTGCTGGTGAATGCGGGGATCGATTTCCGAGAACTGGAACAAATATTCGCGGTCGTAGCAGCTCTCCGTCAGGTGGAACGCGGCTCCCGTGGAGGACAGCCGGAAATCTGTTTCCGGTGTACCTGCGGCGCTCCCGTTGTGATGCGGACAACCACCGGCAGGCGGGGCATTCGGCAGGACCACGATTGAGCCATAGAGGCCCATCTCGACCTGCAGATCCCCTTGCGTGCCGCTGTAGTAGGAACGGGTGCCCGGTGTCGACGCGACGAAGGTGTAAGTAACAGGTAGTGCCTGCGTGGCTTCCGTCGTTAGCAGGCCCGGTGCGCCACCAGTTGCGGTCACCTGAAACCCGGGGAATATGATCGAGGTATTGCCCGCGGCGGCAGGCAGACCGTTGGTGAGCGTCACCGTAACCGTGTCGCCTTCAGTGACGATCAGAGTCGGTCCCGGAACCTGCATGCTCGGGCAGTTGGCGCCCGGCATTGCGGCCGCCGGTGGATTAAATCCAGCCGGAGCGCTGTTGCAACCATATCCCCACGAGTAAATCATCTGCCCGTCGGGTTGGCTGATGTAGTTCGGTTGAGCGATCAAATCGAACTTGGGGGTCGATGCTCCGCCCGTGATGCCGGGAGCGGCGGCGAAGGCCGTGCTCGTCAGCAGAGCTGCTGCTACCACCATTGCCGGGAGCAGTCGTGAAATCGAAAACAGTTTACAAGTATTCAGTCTCATAGCTGCTCTCCTAGTTGACATGGACTTCGGTCATGAGCCCACCGAAGTTCTCGGCGTCGTTCGACAAGTGATCGAGTTGTGGGGTGTAGAGGTAGTAAGTTCCCACCGGTACGTTGGTGGCATCGAGAAGCACATCCAGGGACTCGCCACCAGCCAGCGTGATCGAGTTCGTGGTGTAGTAGAGGTTGTTGCCAGCTTCGTCACGCAGCAAGCGCGCATTGAGCGCGATGACCTGCATGGGAATGCCAAGTGAGGCCAGCGTCTGGTATTCAGAAACATCCAGGTCGGAAATACGGAGGAGGGCTTTTCCGCCGGCCGGGATGTTGATCACGGCGTTCAGCGGCTGCGAGGGACGCTGCACACCGTCGGCGTCCTGCGTGTACATCGCGTTCGATACTGCCGGCGATCCCACGAAAGGCGAGTTGCCGCCGGTGAGGGTCCCATCTTGGTAGCCGGTGGTGTTGAGCGTGTCAGGGTAGCTTCGGCCGTTGAGCAAGAAGTACTTGTCTTTCATGTCGGCGAAAGCTTCCGGGTTGAAGGTCATGCCGACGAAGTGGAAGTTGGGATCGAAGCCGTGGATCTGAAGGGGATATTCAACGTCGTACGCAGTACTGCCGTCACCGTCGTTGTAAGCGTACAAAGTAGGTACGCCCGCTTTGTTCAGCCCATGCGTGACCGCGTTCGAAGGCGGCAGGGGCGTCGAGCAAAGAACGTCATCGCACTTGGTGCGCAAGTCGTTCTGCTGTGCCTGCAGTCCGGAGTAAAGGGTTGTGCCGTCCGTGGGAACGCGATTCTGGCGCGGACGCACATAGAGTTGTCCGACCATACCCATCTGTAAGTGCTCTGGGGGAGTGATGTGGCAGTGCCAGAAGTAGGTTCCGGCGTCGGGCGCGAGATAGTAGTAAGTGAAGCTGCCGCCGATGTCAATTGCGACCGAAGCGTCCGGCACGCCGTCGTAGAAGGACGACGCATTGGGATAGCCGTGGAAGTGAACTGTGTGCTGCTCGAACAAGTCGGGGCGCATGATCATGCCGACGTTGGTCAGCGTGAGAAAGAATTCGTCATCTTCATCAATGGCCATCATCGGGGCCGGGATGTTGCCGTTCATGACGCCGACGTCCATGATTTGGCGGGGATCGACGTGACCGGTGAAGCAATTGGCCGGCGGGTTGGCGCCCGCGCACAAACTGAAACCGGTCACCGGATCAAGGACCCCATCCCGATCCGGAACAATACCCACAGCTCCGTTCGACGCGGCCGAACCGGGCGCGGCCGCTGGATCGAAGGGCGTCATAAAGACCGACCGCTGCTGGGTTCCGGGGAGCCCGCTCGCCAGGTCATGCAAGCCGGAGAGGGGGCCAAACGCGAATAGATACGTCTGCGTCCCGTCCGCCATCGTGGCGTAACCGTCACCACCAGATACTTGCTGACACTTGATCTGACCGCCGCCTGGGTTCGCGCCCAGCGCGGCCGGTGTCGGGTGGAGCTGAGTTGTGGCCGGACATTGCACCTTGAACGACTGTCCGCTCGCGGCCAGCGTCAATAGCGAGACAAAGAGCGTGAGCAGACCAACCTGATGCATCTTGCGGATCGCCATGCGACCTCCTCAATCATTCGGAGCTTAATAATCACGATTGGTACAAACGCATGTGCGCTGCGTCCAATCTCAATGCTGATGCTGGGGGAAGAAACGACATCGTACGGACTAGGACAACTGAGTGCTACGTTACGTTGGTGAAACATGCGCAGCCAACGCGCTACATCTCAACAGAGCGGAGTCTAGCGGGGAGTAGGCGGAGGATCATTGCGCAGCATCAACTCGAAATCACTCTTTACCGCCAATTTACTTTTCTCACAGCCATTACATTCTTTACATCGCTTACATCTATTACATCGAGACATACCCGGCTTCAGGCTTGGCAGTGGTGCGACGCTTCGTTCGAGAGACACTCTGACATCGGGGTACGGCGAGGATGGTCTTGGGGCGCCAAGGCACGTGCTTACGACTTCTATCGGGCGAGGGCGGATGTCCGCAAGATGTGCAGCCCAGTTGAATCTAGGGGAGGCGTAGGTCAACTTCGAGAGGCGGGTGATCTCTCGTGGACTCGTGAGTGACAAACTTCCAAGTGATTTATGGCGATGGCTGCGAAAGAATCCGGAGGCTTACCCGTGTCGTGAACCCACAAATTTATAGCCAACCCCAGGCACCGTAATGATCAGTTCCGGCCGTTTGGAATCTAGTTCGAGTTTTTGCCGCAGACTGGCAATGTGCACGTCCACGGTTCGAGTGAACATTCCCTCGTCGTATCCCCATACCGAACGCAAAAGTTCGGTGCGCGGAATCGTGGTTCCGGCCTTTTCCACCAGATAGCGCAGCAGCTGAAACTCGCGGCCTGAAATATAGACAGACTGGCCTTCGCGCGTGACTTGGCCTCGGCGCAAATCCACCCGAATCGAACCAAAATGATGCACGCCGGTCCCGGCATGTATCGGCACCCGGCGCAGAAGAACCTCCACTCGCGCCAGGAGTTCGGCGGCCTTGAACGGCTTGGTCACGTAGTCGTCGCCACCGAGTTTCAGCCCAATCACCTTGTCCTCGGTCTGGTCCTTAACGCTCAAGAACAAGATGGGTGTCGCCATTCCGGCTTGCCGGATATCTCGACAAACGTCAAATCCATTGCGAAACGGCAGCATCACATCGAGGATAATCAGGTCAAAAGGCAAACTCATCGCCTTGTTCGCTCCCTCTTGTCCATCCTCGGCCGTGTCGACCACATATCCTTCCGCTCGCAGCCGATCGCTGAGCGTCGTTCTCAACGCCTGTTCATCCTCGACGATCAAAATACTCTCATTCATTCCTGATTCACCCTGGAAGCGCCATCCGTCGTTACAGCTTCAGGATCCGTGTCGGGTACTGGCAAGTGTAACGTGAAAGTACTTCCCTTCCCGATCTCGCTTTCCACAGACAGAGTGCCTCCCATCGCTCCTGCGATTTCGCTGGCCAGGGTCAGCCCCAACCCGGTTCCATGAATCTGCGCCGAAGCCACCTCCGGGCTGCGGTAAAAAGCTTCAAACACGTGCCTCAATTCGGAGGGGCTGATGCCGAGACCCTGGTCGATCACGCTGATGCGTACTTGCTTGCTGTGTGTTACTGATTCATGCAGCTTAGCGGCAATTACAATCGTACGATGCGCAGGACTGTACTTCACCGCATTCGCAACCAGATTCTGCAAACATCTCGTCAGCGCCGTGCGATCTCCCATAATCAGTGGCAGGCCAGTTTCGATTCTCTGCTCCACCGTAAAACCAGCTGCCAACACCAAGCCGGCCGTATTCTCCCGCACCGATTCCAACAGATCGGAAATCTCTAGCGGGCGCAGTTGGTAGCGCTGGCTGCCGTCACGGGTCGAGGAAAATCGCAGCACTTGATCCACCAAGTCAATCAACTGCGAAGCTTGGCTAGTGATGATAGCGCCATACCGCGTCAATCCGTCTCGAGTATCAATGAGTCCGTCCGCAATGTTCTCTCCGGCTGAGAGGATTGCGGAAAGAGGGGTACGCAGTTCATGAGACACCGAGGCTACAAACCCCATCTCCAGCTTCGCCAACCGTTGCGCCCGATGGCTGGCGAGCACAACCACACTCATGCTCGCAGCCAACAGCAATAGAACCAAACCGCCGATCAAGGTATTCCGGCGACGAAGCTTAGCCACCACCGCTTCCAACGGTCCGTCTTGATTGCGCAGCATCAACGTCCACGGCTCTTCCATCTCTGAATAACGAATGACGGGGAACCACACCGGCCCGGAAAAACTGTGCCATTCCACTCCCGTCAGCGAATTGCCTTGCTTGAACGTCTGCCAAAAATAACCTTCGGTACTTTCCGGTGGCGGACCAAAAATGTTCATGGTTGCGTCAGGATGGGCAAACGCCGCGGAGCCTGCTCCGTGCCCCGAGGCGTAGATTAAGTGATTGGCCTTGCCACCGATACCGACCGCCAATTCGTAGGGATTGTTCGAGATGTACCTTTGCGTGACTTCGGGAAGGATCTGCGTCTGGATAGTGGGAAGGTCCAGGACGACAATGATCCAGTCCACAGCCTTTCCGCCTATGTCTGGTTTCGTCTGAAAGGGAAGGGTATGGTGAATGATCGGATGCACAATCGCCGGGATGTTCTGGTCGAACTGCCAGCCTGTCAAAGTATCCCTTCGCACGGAAGTGTGCGCTATCTCGCCGGTGAATGTGGGAAGGATGCTTTCCCCAGGTGGCTCCCAAGCGCGTAGGGCGACGTTGATATCCCCGGATCTCTCCTCCAGTCGGGCCAGCAGGCGTTGCATGCGCTCGCTCGGACTGTCGGGTGTGGCTTGCGCCTGGTCCGGGCTCAAACGCAACAATCGCGGTGCCGGGCCCTGACTGGTTTCCAGGATATATAAGCCTTGGATCAGGGTTGGGTGCGTTGCGCTCTGATTCCAATGAGAGAAACGTTCACTGTAGGCTCGCCAGCCCTCATACTCCCCCGAGTCGGGCCCAACCTGCAGAGCGACACAAATCGCGGCGAATGACTGATAGAAGTCCAGGTGCCAATCCAGCATAAGGGACTCAACGTTACTCCCAATCCTGGTCTCGGTCGCCTCCGTCAGCTGATTCGTCCATCGATATTGAAGAAATGCCACAGTCAACAGAAGCGCCGCCATGCCGGCCAGCACGGCGATCCAGAAGAAGGACGACTTCTGAGCGCCAGTCGCATGGCCCAGCGTAGTTCGGAAATCAAGAGAAGACTTTCTCGGCAATCGTCGACACTCCTCCTGCACGTCGGAAACCGGAGGTTGCGAGAGTGGTTTTATCTACCGATTCTCTTTAGCAACCAAGACCTAAGGGTGCCCCACAATTGCGTTCCTTGTCTAGCCCCTCGCGGGTGTGTGGGTGCGGCGCAGATCATGAAATCAATCCACGCCCAATCCATTGAGCCTGCGCCTGATTGCCATGAAATCATCGGATTGAGTAAAACCCTCCCCGGCGAACAAGCCAGACCAGCGCTCCGACAAGACTAGATCCCGGACTACCTGTCGGCGACTTGAGGAAGACCGTTTCCAGTCTTCTCACACGAGCGTGCCGGAACGACTCAGAGAATCAGACGAGATCCATGATCGCGCTGGTTGGGGGCTCAAGCGGTTCGTAAAAGTTGCTGCTTCGTTGCGTATCGAGGGCCTTAGTAGTCTCCCAGCTCGAGGCGAGCAAGCCACGACCAAGAGTGGTCGTTGATAAGGCTCAACAATTTCGCGAGGCTATCGTTCTGGCTGTAGGCGTTTTTGTAGACGGATCCGCGAGCCTATCGGCGAGAACACTCAATATCTATATCTATGCGGGTTCCCACGCTAGAATACCTGAGGTGAAACCAGAGGGTCGATGCGGACGTCCATAAGTGCTTGAAAACAATGGTCGGGGAGAGAGGATTTGAACCTCCGACCCCTGGTCCCGAACTGACCTTGCCCCCAACTTTACTCCAGGGATAATGAGACACTCTCCGGGTTTTGGGTTTCGAGCATAGCACTGTTCCGCGCATGCCCGCAGTCGGGACTGTGGGAAAGTGGGAAACGCGAAACGTTTTCCAAGGCGGCTTCATCGCCGTCTTTTCCATAGTCCTTCTGTGTCGTGTCGTGGGCAAACTCTTCTGGCGTGCGATAGCCGAGCGCCGAGTACGGCCGGCATTGGTTGTAGTCCTGCCGCCATGCCGCGATGATGGCGCGCGCTTC
>Ga0137419_10000503_pt1 | contig 14215 bp, 14 predicted proteins | sample CZODoug3_1_2_16f_FD_108279 | JGI IMG/M metagenome (GOLD analysis project Ga0137419, IMG submission 108279) | Vadose zone soil fungal communities from Angelo Coast Range Reserve, California, USA - CZODoug3_1_2_16fungal (Illumina Assembly) | ecosystem: Environmental > Terrestrial > Soil > Vadose... | reverse complement strand
GGCAATCGATGCCCGGAAGCATCTGCCGCAGCGGGGCTGCAGCTGCGTCCGCATTGATAGAAGCTCCCGCTACATCCGCCAGGAGTGGGTGAAAGACCATGTGATTCTCGCGGCTGAACAAGAGAATTTCGCACTCGGGGGGGCCGAGCTTCTTTCGGAGGTTTTTCGCGAACTGAACGGCCGCAAAACCCCCACCAACGATTACTACTCGGATTGGCTTCACTCCCTTTCTCCTGTGGCCCCTGTGCAACGGAAATTGCGAGTTCCGCTCCGCGCCATAGTACGCACTCCGACTTCCCATCTCAGTTTAGTGGCGGGTGATGCCGGTGTATTTCGGAAACGTGCGAACTCTATCGAGAAAAGCCGCCGGAATCGTGTAAGCGCCTGGCACTTGCCCATGGAGCGCTCCGTGGCAGTTCAGTCCTGCGAACTGTCCAAAGGCGGTGTGATGCCGAGCCGCCTCATCTTGTAAATGAGGGTGGTTCTTTTCAGACCGAGCCTTGCGGCGGCGCCGCGCGGACCGCCGAGTTGCCAATTGGCTCGCTGGCATGCCGTAAGAATCTCCCTGCGAACCTTGTCTTCGAGAGTTGGATTGGAAATCTCCGCCGGCAACGGATCACTTTTTTCCGGAGGCGTAGAATGGAATCGCCCGTCCGTGGAAAGGATGACACCACGCGCGATGTAATTCTGGAGCTGGCGAATGTTTCCGGGCCATGGATGGCGAACGAGGGAGTGCATGATCTCTTCCGGGATGGTATCGATTGTTTTATCCATCGAGTCGGCGTAGTGCTGCACGAAATATCGGACAAACTCCGGAATGTCCGCTTTTCTTTCGCGCAGCGGCGGAAGGGCGATCGGGAAAATGTTCAAGCGGTAGTACAAGTCTTCGCGAAATTCACGGTCGCGAACCATCTGCTGGATATCGCGGTTGGTGGCGGTGACGACCCGGACGTCGACTCGCGTCGTGCGTGTACTGCCGACCGGTTCGAATTCGCGCTCCTGAAGAACGCGGAGCAGCTTGGGCTGAAGGTCCAGGGACATATCTCCGATTTCGTCCAGGAACAACGTTCCACGATCTGCAAGTGCGAAGCGGCCGAGATGCGCAGACACCGCGCCCGTGAACGCTCCCCGTTCGTGTCCGAAGAGCTCGCTTTCGAGGAGACCGTACGGCATCGCGGCACAGTTCAGCTTGACGAGGTTCCGGCTTCGACGCGGACTGAGTTCATGAATTGCACGAGCGATGACTTCTTTGCCCGTGCCGGTTTCGCCGGTGATCAGGACAGTGGTGTTCGTCGGAGCGACGGCTTCGACCTGGGAAAGAGTCGCGCGAAGTCCGCCGCGCCGCCCAACTATCGTTTTGAGGAACGAGGTTTGAGAGTATTCGCACTTGCGCGGAATGAGTTGTTTAGGACCATCGAGCTTGGTGGTCATAGTCGCGCTTTCCCGATATTCGTCGACCTTTGGAACGGAACCTGACATTGAGATCATCTTTCACCCCGTCGTCTGCCGTCTCTCCGTCTCGTTCGTCGATCGGAATGCGTAATGCGAATCGCAATCAGCGTCGTTAGATAGACTCAAACACAGAATTGCAAGCCTCGTCCAATAGCGTAGGGCTATGGACTCCATAAGGCTTTGAGAAATGACGCTCCACATTGGCGAACTTTGGGTCTCCTCCGACGTAGAGTGCTCGAATTTCCCACTCTAGAAAGAGAATCTCGAGTCCAATCGTAAATCGTTAACAAAAAGCAGCTTAGGTGTGCGCCAACGGCGAAAGTTTTGTACAGCAATCGACTGGGACTAGATCCGCTGGTAATTCGTGCCAATGTACCGAGTGCGGGAGCGGATCTGCCAAGTAGTGCCGCGCCGGATTTATTTTGAGAAGAGAACGGAAACTGTCAAAACGTTGACGTGTGTGTCGGGGGCGCGAGTTGCTCGATAGCAGTGGGTTTCGGCTCGCGACTGTCGCGCTGTCTAAGAGTCCATTTCTGCACGAGTTAGGCGATCTTGCATTTCGTCCGCGTTGGTCATTCGAATGCATTTGCAAACTGGCTGGCGAAAAGAGGCGAGACAATGCAACGAAAAGCAAACGCAGTGTGGTGTGGAAATGTTAAGGCTGGTCAAGGCTCGCTGTCTACGGAAAGTGGCGTCCTCAATAAAACACAATATTCGTTCAGTACGCGATTCGAGACCGGTATCGGAACCAACCCGGAAGAATTGCTGGCTGCTGCGCACGCTGGATGTTTCGCGATGGCACTTTCCGCGCAGCTCGGGATAGCAAATCTGACCGCGCGAAGACTTGATGTGACGGCGACAATTACGCTCGAAAGGGTGGGCGAGCATCATGCCATCACGAAAAGCCATCTTGATCTCTCCGCTCACGTGCCCGGTGCGACGCAGCTGGCGTTTGACGCTGCAGTCAAAGCTGCCGAAACGGGGTGCCCCGTTTCAAAACTCTTTCGCGCCGCAATTTCTGTGGAAGCGCGCCTTGACGCAGTGTCCTCGGCGACGTGAGGAAAACGAAGCGGGAACGAATTAGTGGACCGGATTCTGAGAATCGCCGATGAACTCCGGAATGATCGCCGCCTCGGCCGCAATATTCGGCTCGCTCGTGGGCGCGCTGGGGTCGATCGTCGGCACCTGGATCACACAACGGCACCAAGACATCCGCGACCTGCTAGCGAAGACGATAGTACGCCGCGAATCGCTTTATTCGGATTTCATCACGGAAAGTGCGCGACTGCTCGTCGATGCTATGGTGCAGAACAACAGCGACCCGCAGAAACTGATTCCACTCTATGCGTTGCTAAGCCGCATCCGCCTGAGTTCGTCCGCGACGGTTCTGGAAACAGCCGAGGCGGTGATACGGATCATCGTGTCCACCTATCCAAAACCAAATCTGACGCCGGAGCAGATCGAGTCCCGTGCCGTGAGCGGCGACGGTCCGCTGCGCCAGTTCAGCGACGCTTGTCGGAAGGAACTCGACTCCCTGCAGCGGCAACTGTGACAGCCCGAGAAATGGCGGACGCAGCGAAATGATTCGCAAGATTCTTTTTCCGATTGATTTTTCACCTTCGTGTGCGGCCATGGCCGCATATGTTCAGCGAGCCGCTGCGCTCTGCGGCGCGACGGTAAGTCTTCTTCATGTTTGCGACCTCACAAGTCACAACGGATTCGAGCTCTATGCAAGACCCGGCAACGAAATAGCCGAGGAACACTGGAGCGTTGCCCGCGAGAGGCTGGATCACTTTCTTATTGCGGAATTTCCACGGACAACGTCTGCAAGAATCCTTTTGGCAGGCGACGCTGCAAGTGTGATTGCCGAGACGGCGAAGAAAAGCGAATTCGATTTGATCGTGATGCCTACGCACGCCGGCAGGTTTCGACGGATGCTGCTCGGTTCCACCGTTGCGAAGGTTCTGGATGACGCGGAATGCCCTGTCCTCACGACGCAGCATGCAGAGACCGTGGCTCCCCGGTCGCTTGAGCACCGAACGTGGTTGTGTGCCGTCGATTTGTCTTCGGATTCACTAAGAGTTCTTCGCTCAGCGGAGAGCGCCGCGGCGGAAGTTGGGGCAACTCTGTCCCTGGTGCATGTGATTCCGGCGTCGGGTGTCTCAGGGAAAGCGGAGTTGAGGTCCGAGGAACGAGCCGCTGCGCGGCGGCAGCTTTCCGATATCGCGGACGCAGCGGGCTTCGACGGCGGCGTGAACATCGCCGCCGGACCGGTCAAGGAGGCGTTACTCGATGCGGTCGCGGAATCGCGTGCCGATGTTCTCGTAATTGGAAGGAGCGGGCGTTTCGGTCCGCTCGGCCGAATGCGGGATATGGCTTATGGGCTCATTCGAGATTCCGTCTGCCCCGTTGTGAGCGTTTGATGGGGATTCACTCTCCGCTGTTTGTAGGAAATTGGAAGATGCATAAGGACGCAGCCGTGACTGCGGTCTTCTTCGAAGCTTTCCGTCCATTGATCAAACCGCCGGTAAATTGCGAGGTCGTGATCTGTCCACCGTTTCTGAGCCTCGAAGCAGCGATTGGCGCGACACACGGAACCGGGATACAGATCGGCGCTCAGAACTTGCACTGGGCGAAAGAAGGAGCCTACACCGGTGAGATCTCCGGCGCGATGATCCGGGCGTCGGGCGGTTCGCACGTGATTGTGGGCCACAGCGAGCGGCGCAAATATTATTTTGGCGAAACAAATGAAAGCGTATCGAAAAAGATTCTGGCTGCGCTGGACGCCGGTCTCACACCGATTGTTTGCATAGGAGAATTCGAAAAGAATAACGCGAGAGAGGTGATCGCGGAACAGTTTAGCGGCGGCATGGGCATGCTTACGCCCGGCCAGTTTGCCGAGATCGCAATCGCCTACGAACCGTTCTGGGCGATTGGTTCGGGCGACGCGGCCGCGCCGTCGATGGTGGGCGAGGCGCACCGGTTCATCCGGAGTCAGGCGAGCGTGAAGTTTGGGGAGGAAGCGTCAACCAACGTCCGCATTCTGTACGGCGGGAGCGTCAAACCGGACAATGCGGAAGGACTTATGTCGGAGCCCGAAGTCGATGGATTTCTTGTGGGAGGCGCCAGCCTCGATCCGGCCAGTTTCGCCTCAATCGTCAATCTGCGGACTCCCTCGGCAGCCTGAAATACAGCCGTCACTCGGGTGTCTGCCCCATGGCTTCGATCATCTCGTCGCGTGCCTGAATGTAATCCAGCTGCGATTGCAACAGCAGCGTTCTTGCTTCGAATTCGTGGGCACCGGCGGCATCCGCCTGCGACCGAAGAGCGGAACCTTCCTGCACCTGCTGCACGGTGACGCGGCGCGATTCCGAGCGGAGCGCCAGGAGTTCTTCGGAAACTTTCACCATTTGGCGAGTGCGTTCGAGCTTGTTGTAGGCGGTCTCGACGCGCAGCTCGATCTCCCCGGTTACGCGGGCAAGATTTTCCTGCGCCTGGGCCAGTTGTGCTTGATGTTCACCGACTGCCGCGCGCTTCCTCCCGCCGTCAAAAAGATCGTACCCGAGGTGAACACCGAACGTGCCGAAATTACGGGCCAGGAAAGGGACATTGTCCTGGTAGCTATAACGGGCGAACGCCTCCACATCCGGTAGATATTGCCGTTTGGCGAGACGGACGGCGGCGGACGCCTTCTCGATTTCCGCGCGCGCTTCGGCGATTTCGGGGTGCGCTTCGAGGGCTGCGTGCAGGCAGACTTCCCGTTCGCAGATTTCTCCGACTTCCCGCACACCGGCGTCCAGCGTTAGTGGGGTTGTGAGCGGCAAGCCGATGGCATCGTCCAATTGCATGGTGAGGTCCGAGAGCTGAAGTTCCGTGCTGAGCAGATCCTCCTTCGCTTCGAGGGATTGTGCGCGGCTTTCGATTGCCTCTTCCTCGAGGGTGTTGCCGAATTTGACCTGTTCGGTGCGCTCCCATTGAACGTCTTCGGTCGCCTTGATTTTCGCTTGCGTTGCTTCGCGGTGGGCCCCGGCAATGAGAATCCTGTAATACAGCTGGTGAACGCGCAGCGCGACGGCATTTTCCGTCTGCCGGGCTTTGTCGCGCGTGGCGTTGAGTTCCGCGAGCGCAATGTCGTTCGCGGACTTAACCTTCAAAAGCCCTGTGAGCGGCTGAGTGAGTCCTGTGCCGCTGGTGACGAAGCTATGGCCGCCCTGATTCAGAATGACGGAGCGTTCCGGGAGTGGAGTTCCGCCGACAGTCCCAAGGCTTCCCGCAGGAATTGCGATGAATTGCGTATCCGTCACGTTCAGGACATTGCTGTCGTTCCGGAGAATGGGGAAATAGGCGCTGCGCGTAACGTCTTTCGCGTGCTCTTTTTCTTCGATCTTGTAACCGGCGATGCGTACGACGTGATTGTGTTTGAGCGCCAGTTGCACGGCTTCGTCGAGCGTAATGCGGCGGGGAGAGGGAGGTTTGATTTCCTGCGCGACGAGCGTGCAGCCGGGAAGAAGCAACGATACAGCGAAAAGGACCGCGGGGCGTACCTTCATGATTTGTCCTCAAGGGGTGTCGGGGCGTCACCGTCCCGGAAGCCGAGTTCACCGTAGTGCAGCGGAGATTTTCGAAGCAGCGCGATGAGCAACAGCGCCGCGACGCAGGCCCACGCGATCAAATGAAATCCGTCGATGAACGTCAACGAGTACGCCTGCAGTCGAACACGCGCTCCGATCAGTCCGACGGCGCGGCCCGTCGCGGCGGAGAGTCCGGCGGATTTCGCATACAGTCCCGCGGTGAGCTGCCGGAGCGCGGTGTCGTCGATCCAGTTGCCCTGCTGGACGTGAAGACCGAGAAGGTTGGAGTGCAGTTGTTCCCGCACAGCGATGAAGTGCGTCATGAACGCGACTCCGAGCTGGCCGCCAAAGAGACGGATGGTGTGAAAGAAGGCGGAAAACGTTAGCGCAGCCTGCGGTTTGGAAAGCCCGCCCGTGAAGACAGCTTGGAGGACAATCGTCGAAACCAAGCCGATGAATGCAAAGGATTGCCCTACGCCCATGAGGAGCTCGGAACGGTAGTAGTTCGAAGCGGACCAGGCGAGTGTGTATTGAGAGTTGAGCAGCGATGCTGCCGCCATACATGCGAAGCCCGCAGCCGTCAGGAGACGCGAATCGAGCCCGTGGAGGAGCAGAAGCGCGGCGACGATGGCGATGAGAAGCTGCGGCGCGGCGGTCCAGAAAATTGCCGGCGCGATCTGGTCGGCCTCGAAGCCGTGAATCGATAGCGACTGTGGAATGAGGATGATAGTTGCCAGCAAACAGAAGCGGAAGAAAATGAGGGCTGTTGCAAGAAGCAATGTGTTCCACTGGCGCAGATAGGGCAGATCGACCAGTGGATTTGGCATTCGCAAGCGGCGCACCAGAGAGGAAAGTAAAAAGATCGCGCCGCCGAAAAAGAGTGCATTGAAAACGGCGGAGTTCCACCAATCGAGCCGTTGGCCCTGGTCGAGCGCCGCAAACAGCATGGCGAACCCCGCGCTCCCGTAGAGAAATCCTGCGAAGCTGGGCGCAGGTCCTATTGTTTTGCGCGGACCCGCAGAGGGAATTCCGTAATAAATGCAAGCGATCATCACCGGCGTGATGAGTGCCGAATTCCAGAACATCCAGTGAAACGAGAGGTGCTCGCGATACCAACCGTACAGCGACGGTGCGATGTTCACTGCGCCGTCGACGGAGGTCGCATAGAGTGCGAGCGTGAACGGCAAAAACCGCATCGGAATATTTCGCAAGGCGAACGTGAGAGTGAGCGGATAGAACGTTCCCGATGCGAGCCCCGCCAAAACGAGAGCGCTGATGAGCAGGCTGTAGCTGTGGACCAGCGGGAGGAATGCGCAGATGATCGTGAATAAAGCGGCCGCAGCCAGAAGCACACGGCGCGGCCCGAGCAGAGCGCCCAGGTATACGGTGAAAGGGCCGATGAACATCAGTGCTATGTTGTACGCTGTGCCAATCCACGCGCCGTCGTCAAAACCCATCCCGAGACTTCCTTTGAGATCCGCAAGGCCTAACGCCAGCATGCGACCGGTGAGCGTGACAATTCCGGCGCCCATGACGACGCCCAAGATTCCCAGAAGCGGACTTTGCGAAAGCTCCGAAGGCAAACCCCCGGCGATGGCTTTCGCGAGCCGTACATTCGGTGATGACTGAAGCGCTGCCGTTTGGGTCGCCATCGTGCGTTCCGGTCAGTGCGTGGTGCGCACAGTGGCGATGACGGAGAGTCCGGGGCGCAATTGGGCGGCAAGTGTGGGATCGTCGAGTGCGATTTTTACCGGAATTCTCTGGACCACTTTGGTGAAATTTCCGGTGGCGTTGTCGGGTGGCAGCAAGGCGAATTGCGAACCGCTGGCGGGTGCGATTTCGAGAACCTTGCCGCGGACGCGTTGTCCGGGATAGGCGTCGACTCGGATTTCCGCCGGGTCACCCACTTTCATGTGTGTGAGTTGCGTCTCGCGATAATTTGCCTGAATCCATTTCGTCTCTGAAACAAACGTGAGGACTTGAGTTCCGGGCGACACGAGTTGTCCCGTCCGCACCTGTCGTTCACCCACCGTGCCATCGGCCGGAGCGTGGATTTTCGTATACGACAAGTTCACCTGCGCGACGGTCAGCGCAGCTTCCTTGGCGTGCAAGTCAGCGATCAACTGTTGCTCCTGGGATTTGAGAACGGCCTCGGTGCGACGCTCGGCCTCGACGGCGATCTCGTTGCTGCGCAAGGAAGTTTTGGCCTGTTGGAGATCGGCCTCGCGGCTGGCTGCCTGCGCCGCAAAGCGCTGCTCATCGGCGACCGCTGTCTCCACCTTTTGTTTCGTCGCGGCTTGCGTTGCGAGCAGTGCTTCCTGACGGGTGCGTTCGGAGCGCGTGCGCAGGACGTCGGCCTGCACAGCATTGACGCCGGCTTCGGCGGCGGCGATCTGTGCTTTTGCGAGATCGATTCCGGCGCGCGCGCGTTCAATGCGGGAATCCTGAAGTTCCCGCTGCTTCCGATTGTTCTGGATGGCTGCCTTGGCCGCTTCTACCGCAGCGCTCGCCTGTGCCAGCTGCGCCTGGTAGTCATCGTCCTGAAGTTCGACGAGCAGGTCTCCCGTGTGAACTCGCTGGAAATCGGAGACTTTCACATTTCGGACGATGCCGGGGACTTTCGTGCTGAGCGGCGTCAGATCGCCCCGCACGATGGCGTCGTCGGTGACTTGCTCGACCCGGCTGCCTTCCCAGGCATTCCAGTCTCGGGTGATGGTGACGACGACTGCGGCCGCCAGCAGCAACACCACGAGTGGTGTTGCGTATTTAAGCCAGGGCCAGCGCGGCTTCGTCAGTGGCTCGGCGTGCGCCGGCTGTGTAGCCCCGGGGGAAGCCGGAGTCGAAATCGGATTCGGTGCAGAAGCGGCTGCCATGGTCCATCTCCTCGGAAGCCAACGGTCGAGTTCGCGCAAGCGATCCGCCGCGGCCATGCGCCGGAAAAAACGTGCCCGGCGATTTTCTTTCTGTCCGTTGGCGCAAGGAATCACCGACAAAAGCGCCGATGCCGCAGGCATCCTTGGCTATGAGAAGTAGCAGGTGTAGAGCATGGCCGTCAAAGTGGCGATTGCTATCGCGCTCATAGAAAGGCTCTATGAGCAAGGCTCAGGTTCAGAAATCGAAATCGGCCGATTCGATGGGCTCGGAGATCGGCATAAGCACAATGTCTGCGGTGACTACCAACGCTAGACGACAGAGATCCAGACCAAGAGGCAGCCATCCAATGCACTAGAACATAAACAAAAATCTTCGTCCAATAGACGGGCTCTATGGCGGTGATTGCTCCCGGGTGGCGTCAGTTTCACGAAGCGCTATCTTCCGAAATCATGCTCCCATTTCGCTGGCCCGAAGAGCCAGCGCTTCCTTCACCAATCCACGGAATTCGTCGAGCTGAGGAGACCGGTCTTCGCGCCTGGTGATCATTCCCATGTCCACAGTGACGCGAGGCTCGATAAGAATGAATTTAATCTTGGGGCGCCGAAACTTCAGCAATGTGGAGGCGCCGACACAGACGCCGGCTCCGGAGGCCACCAGCGGAAATCGGGAATACCAATCTGCAGCGATGTTGATTTTCGGCGCAAATCCTGACTTCTGGCATTCCGCGAGAAAGACGTCGTGCACGACGGGAGACTGGTCGCGGGTGGGCAGGATCCAGGGATCTTCGGCTAAGTCGGAAAGTTTGACCGCGCGGCGTGCCGCCAATCGATGTGTCGCAGGAAGCATGACGATGCCGTGTTCCGGATAGAGAGGTTCGTACTTCAAGTTTGGATCGGGTGTTTGGGAAAAACACCCCATGAATCCTACGTCAGCGGTTCCGGCGAGAACCCCGAGGATTTGCTCGTTCTCCGGAAGAAAGCGCAAACGGATGCTGAGCTTGGGGGACTTGGTTCTCGCCAGCTGCAGCACGTCGTGCAGGATGCAGTATTCGGCAAGCGGTCCGCAGGCAACGCTTAGCCTTCCCAAGAATCCCGCGGACGCAGCGCGGGCGTCTTCGACAGCGCCGATCGCCTCACGGATGGCGGCGCGTGCCCGGTCGAGGAAAGCGACTCCTGCCTGCGTAAGCGCGAGGCCGCTGGCGCTGCGGGCGAGGAGGTCGGTGCCGAGCGTTTGTTCGAGCGCACGGATCTGCTGGCTAAGCGTAGGCTGGCTGACATGGAGCCGCTTCGCAGCTTTCGTGAAACTCAGGCGGTCTGCAACTTCGATGAAATACCGGAATTGCCGCAAGTCCATGGATGAATCCCCGCTTCCGCGCATGATTTGGAGATCCTATCCTACCCGACGAAGGGACAGTCCGGCGCCTTCTGCGACATGTGATTTGGACACTCGCATGGCAGGCGGTGACGTGCTCATGCCGACGCCCCGAGGTATTCGTATAGGTGCTTCATGGTTTCTCAGAGCGGTCGTACTGCTCGCCGTCAGGCGTGAAACTCTCGTGACACCGGGCTCGGGACGCATTGCGACGGCCTGAGCGACGTGTTCTCGAAATTGTCGAAGATGCGGAGACGGGTCGTTCATGCGCGTGATCATGTTTACAGGAATTTGCAGGTCGTCGGCGAGAGGCACGAACCGCAAGTCGGGCCGGCGGATGGATTGCAGCGCAGCCGGGACGAGTGAAACTCCGGCGCCCGAAGCGACGAGAGGAAATACCGAGTGCCACTCGCTTGGTCGAATGCGTTTGGACTCGGCTCCTGCGTCGTTGCAGCAAGACGCAAGGAGACCGTTCTGCAGAATGGACTCGGAAACCTCCGTGACAATCCAGGTTTCTTGCGCGAGCTGACGAAGCGAGAGCGCGCGACTTCGCGCGAGCGGATGGCATCCGGGCAACATCACCACACAATCCTCGTGGTAGAGGGTTTCGCACAACAACGCGGGATCCGGTGGAGGTGAATAACAAGTCATGAAAGACGCGCTGAAAGTGCCATCGGCGATGGTGGCGGAGTGATTCATATCCGACGAAAAATGGACTTCCGTCGTGATCGCCGGGGACGATTGACGCATCATGCGCAGGACATCTTTCAGCAGAGAATATTCCGCCAAGGGGCTGCAGAGAATCTTCAGATGGCCGGTAACACCGTTCTTAGCATCGAGGGCATCTTGAACGGCGGCCTCGGCTTCGCGGACGGCGAGTCGGGCTCTATGAAGAAACGCGGTCCCAGCCGCGGAAAGAATGATCCCCTTCGGATTGCGCACAAAGAGTTCAGCTCCGACTCTCTTCTCAAGAGCTTTTATCTGTTGGCTGAGTGTCGGCTGCCTGATTTTCAGCCTGCGGGCGGCCCGGCAAAAGTGCAGATGCTGGGCGACGGCGAGGAAGTAGCGAACTTGACGCAAATCCATCTATCACCATCCAAGTTTTCCACGCGAATGGACCGTACGCCGTGCCGCTGCGGCGTTTGTCAACTTCCTTGTCGTTGTCTCGTGATCCACTCGCGTATGTAAGCCGGGCAATTCCTGAGCTTGATGCCGCCCGTTTCGCAACGGTCGAGAAATCTAACCGCGTCTCCATCCACGAGGGTCAAATCCGTGAGGTCGAGCAGGATGGGCCTGTCGTGGCTTTCGGTCTTGAAAAGTTTCTGCAATTCATTGACATGCTCTGTGTCCATCAATCAGCTTGAACACAATTTCCCCGTTTGCGGACCTCTGAATCTTCAGCATCTGAATCTGGAGCACCAACCGTGCGCACCCGCGATCGAAATTCATCGTCGCATTCATTTACGCTTTCCATGGTTGTACTCGGTTTCATGACTGGGCTGAGAATGAACGCGATCAGAACTTGTCGCCACCCCAAATACGGCAGTTTTTGCACTGCATTTTTCTGTAGGTAATTCGGGGGTGAAATTCGCGACGCAAATCAGCACTCCCGCTCTTCTGCACTCCGGATTTGCCAACGTTCCCAAGATTCGTGCAAGTGAGCCTCATGGAACTACGTCGATTTGCAATGTCATCGATCCATGGTCTTTCCCGCAGCAATGCGCGCATCTGCCCAGATAGTGGCCCGTTTCTCCCGGCGTGAATTGGATCTCGGTTTCCTTACCTTTCTTTATGTCCTCCGATCTTCATTTCGTCGATCTTAAGACCATGGGTGACATCGATGCCACGCAACACCAAGACAACGGGTTGGCCCTCTTTAGAGTGATCACGTCTGGGTTATAGGTAATTCTCTTGGCAATGATTTCAATTTGCCGGGGTGACGGCACAGCCCGTTGGGAGGATTCAGACGAGAAATATAGCCGCCAAGAACATCGCTAGTTTGACTGATCACTTCTGGTCTCCTGAGTGAAATGATTAGGGCCGATGCACCCAGACTTGGGCTTCCGTATTGGGTGCTCAGCATCGCTCGTCTGCACTTGTGTCGGACGATCGTGCACACTTCTCAACAGAGTACGTAGCCGCACTACGGTAAGAACTTGTAGCCGGCGCCATGCATTGTCCGAAAATGCACCGGACGTGAAGGATTGCGTTCGAGTTTTTGGCGCAACCTCAGAATGTGGTTGTCGACCGTTCGTGTACAAGGATAGTTCTCATATCCCCACACTTCGTTGAGCAGTTCGTCGCGTGAAATCACGCGGCGGGCGTTCTGAATCAAATATTTCAGTGTTTTGAACTCCATGGCCGTAAGCACAACGGGCTCGCCTTTGCGGAGAGCTTCCATGGCGGGAAAATTGATGGTCACATCACCAAACGCGACCGTACTCCCGCCGCTGGGACTCTTGAAGCGCTCCACCGCTTTTCCGAGGACTCCCAGTAGGTCTGTCGTCTCGGACCGTTCGCTGGACGACTTCGCCAGAGAAATTTTGTGAGGAGCAACCTGATGCGCACCCGTGGACCTATGAACAAGGACTATCACTGGAAGAAAGCGTGCCAGCCGCTGGACTTCCTTCAAGTCCACACTTGTGATCGGAAGCAGCGACTCATCGCCGAAGATTTTCGCATGTGGCTCCGCGGAGGCCTCCAGCATTTGTGCAACATGGCTTTTCATAACCGTTGCCGCGGAAACTTCGTCCTGGGTCTGAGGACGCATCCGCGCTGTATGCTCAAAGGGCGGCTTGGCACTAAGTATCTGCATCGTCCGTAGCTCCTTGGCTTGATCCAGACTCGGTTGGTCTGCGGGCTCATGGCAGTGTTGGGGCACGACGGGCCGACTCGCGGCGCGTACTCGATGACGTGGGCGGCTGTTACCTTTGCTTCTAAGCTGGGCGGCATTCGCTGCTCTCGTGATCTTGCTCATCTCTCCTCTGTCGCAAATCGTCATGCTCCTGACTCCGTCAGTAATTTGCATGTGCGTTTTGCTCATCCTGATTCCAAAGCATTCGCCGTCGCATGCATCTACTCAGTTTCATCAGTAAGGTGATGTCAGAATGAATGCGACTAGGGACTTGTCACAACCTCTGACGCAGCAGTTTTTTTACTGCATTTTTCTCTAGAAACTTGTCGATGGCGGCGTTGACCTTTTCTGGAGCCTCCAGGGCAGCAAGATGCCCGACGTTGGGTAACACTATGAACTGACTGCCGGGAATGGCCTCTGCCATGGCGTGGGTTTCGGCGACCGGAAATGTTCGGTCCTCCTCACCAGCCACCACCAGAACTGGTTTTCGAATGGCGCCCAAAAGGCCACGATGCTCGGTGCGGCGCGGAACGACACTATCGATCGCCCAGCAGACGGAGTCCGCCCGGGCTGCGGCCACGGTTGAGCGGATGAATTCCGCCACCTCAGGCCTCGTCCTTTCGGTCGTCGCACCGGCAAAGGCATTGATTGCGAGATCGACGACCGCTTTGGGGACTGTATGCTGTTCGCGCAGTACTGAAGTCATCTGTAAGAACTCCTTCTTCTGGGCCTCATCAGCCACCGAAGCTGTGCAGTTCATCAATACGGCGGCCCGTGTCCGGTTTGGATACAGGGCAGCGAATACGCCGCCCATCATTCCGCCCCAGGAGTTACCGAGCAGGACGCAGTCTTCAATCTCCAATTGATCCAGGATCTGGCTTAGACATAGGGCACATTCCTCAAGGGTGAAGTACCGGTTCAAGGATTCGCTTTCGCCGTGGCCGGGCGGGTCGATCAGAACCATCTGATGGCTGCTTGCGAAATGGTCGACCTGTCCCCGCCACATCTGCCCCGTCATCATAAGGCTGGGCCAGCAAACCATAGCCGGACCGTTGCCGACGAGGTGAACATTGATTTCCCCCAGCAGGGTGGC
>Ga0137419_10000502_pt1 | contig 14230 bp, 12 predicted proteins | sample CZODoug3_1_2_16f_FD_108279 | JGI IMG/M metagenome (GOLD analysis project Ga0137419, IMG submission 108279) | Vadose zone soil fungal communities from Angelo Coast Range Reserve, California, USA - CZODoug3_1_2_16fungal (Illumina Assembly) | ecosystem: Environmental > Terrestrial > Soil > Vadose... | reverse complement strand
ATTTTTATATATAATTTTTATATAATATAATTTAATTAGGTACAAATAATAATTGAATTGATAATAATTACTAAATTTAATAAATAAATTATTATTTAGTTTTGTCACATATTAATATTAAAATAAAAAAATTTTTTATACTGAATTATGATTAATAGCTACAAGAATACAAAAATAACTGCAGAAAGTAATGATAAAATAAGTCGTTTAATAGCACTTCCTTTATTAAAAAAAGAATTTCCTTTAGGAAATTTACCCGATTTTAAAATAGATACTATAATAAATATACAGAAAATGATTAATATAAGAGCCGAAAAGGATATGGCTAGACAGGTAAAAGGTTTAGAGTATTACGGATACTATGTAAAAGATTTATCCAAATTTTTTAATAAAAAAATTAAATTTAAAAAAATAATTTTAACTAAAGAAGATAAAATATTAGCATTAAAAAAGGATAGTGATAACAATTTACCGCGCGCAGCGCATATTAAAATCCCTGTATTAAAAAGATTAGGGGATACTATTGATAATTTTATTTTTGAAGAAAAGAATAAAATATTAAATAATAAAAAAAAATTTTTAATTATATTCTACCGAGTTGAGTACAGCCTACAGTTCAAGAAGTCAAAAGAGAAATAATATTTAAAACACATAATTATATAAAATCAGTAACTAGATATAGTAGTAACTTAGCTGAAAATACTAATGTTGTATATAGTTTTAATAAAAAAAAAAATAATTTTTTTAAAATTCAAAATATTTATTCTCTGTTACATTATTCCTTTCATAAAATGTGTGGTTCTATTAGTACACCTATTTTCCTTATTTCTCATAAAAAAATAAAAATTCAAGTTTGGTTTTTTTGATCTCCGGATGTTAGAAAAAGAATTTTAAAGTCTAAATTTTATTCTAAATTTTTATTATTAAATAATGAACAATTAAGTAATTTAGGTAAAAGCTTAAGTAAGTATTTAAAACAACCGGTAGAATTAGAATTAATAAGATTATATGCACCTCAATTGGATAGTACTGTTTTTGTTAATCTTATTGGATTTATTGTTAATTATACTAAATATAAATTAATTAGACAAATTATATTCCGTATTGGTTATACTATTAATGCTACTAAATTAAAAATTAGAACTAGAAAAATGAATCCTATTATACCTTCAGTACTTACTGGAATTAAATTAAGATTAGCTGGTAGATTTATGAATCAAAGATACTATCAAAGAGTTAGAAATAGAGAAATTCAAAGAGGATCTTTAACAAGAAATAATGCTAAATTAGTAAATTTATCTAGAATTCATGGGAAAAGTAGAAGAGGTGCTTATAGTGTAACAGTTACAAGTGGTTATTCTATTATTGATTAATTTTTAATCTTTTTATCCCCGCGCGTAGCGCTTATCTATATTATATATATTATTATTAGTATTGTAGTTTAGTATTATTAGTATTATTTGTATTTAATAATTATTACATATAATATAATATTAAGAGAGGTATATGTTATATAATATATATTAGATATATGTATATGTATATATATACCTTTCTTTAAAATCAAAAACAAAAACAACAAAACCAAAACCAATAATAACAATCAAAAATAAAAAGAATACACAAGAAAAACACAGAATATTACATAGTTTTATTAATAACGGTGCACTTACCTATTGAAGAAAGTTAATTAAGGAGATGATGCTCTTATTATTAAAATATTAAATTATTAACATTTTTAGGTGATTAAAGAATAGAATTAACTAGTGAGATTAAAAACAAAAATATATATTCTTATATATTTGATAAATGAAAAATGAAAAAAAAAAATAAATAAAAAATATTTAGAGTAAAAAAATAAAAAAAAAAAATAATATTATATAAAATAAGAATAAAATACATAGATCAGAAAACAGTACTGCTATATATTCCTCTATTGAACATTAGTTTTCAAAATATGATTATTTATTTTGTAATTACTTTATCTTGGTTGTATCTTTGCTTATTTTTATAATTCTAATTTTACTTTCCTTTTAGCCTTATTATATTTATATAATACCTCAAACAATTACATATATATATTTATAAAAATAAATTTATTTATTCCTCTAGTGATTTTCAAACAGTTTTTCTGATAGATACTGCGCGGAGCGCCTATTTTTTCTTTTATGGTTATTAAAAGAGTACTAAGTATAATTAATGTTATTCTATTTATTTTATTTAGTTTAAGTATAATTTGGCCCCTTAGCTTAATTGGTAGAGTACCTGATTGTCATTTAGGTGGGTCTCAGTTCGAATCTGGAAGGGGTCGTATTGTATTATTTATTCTACTAATTTTATCTAAGGGTAACTGTACTATAGCGCGAAGCGTGTACTAAAATTTATGGGAAATAAAGTAATATTAAGTTAGCTAAAATATAAGAGAGGGTTAAAATTGGTAATAAAAATTATTTAGGAAGTCTGTAATTTTATGCCCAGGAGACTCAATATCCAAAGCTTTAGCCTTTTTATCTATTAATAATACTTTATATCCCAAATTAATTTCGGCTAATTTAACTGCACCTATTACTAAATTCAGGATCTAATTCTAATAACAGTTTATTAGGTAATATTGCTTAATTTACTTCTTAATTTTCAATCCGTTTTATATCTGTACATATATATTAAGTCTTGTTGAGTTTTATTCTAAAATTTCTCATAATATGTTTAAGGCGCGTAGCGCGGTTCATTTTCATCTGTTAATTTTGAACGCGGGCCCTCACTAAAAATCCATCTAAACGGAATTTACTCTCATTAGTTCTAGCGCGCCCCATTTTTGTTTTTTATGAATGCGCTTCATTTTTGTTTTAAAAGCGCTGCGCGCGGGTTAAATTATTTACTTTTATCAGTATCAGTATAATATAATTTATATTTATCATTTTTTAATTTTACCTTTTAGTCGTTTAGAATATAAATATAAATATAGACATTTTACATTCAATATTAGTTTAAATTCATTTTTCATAGCGCTGCGCGCGGTTTTTGTTTTTTTATCACCTCAATAACAATACATAAAACTCAGTATTCTTAATTTTATTCTCAACACATTGATCCCCGCGCGCAGCGCTTTTAAAAATTATAATGGTTCTAAAATTATTCTTTATAAGAATATATATTCTCAAACTTATAATAGTTCTAAAAATATTCTAGGGTATAAAAGAATATATAGTATCACACTTATAAATGGGTTCTAAATTTATTATTGGTTAGGAATATATATATCGCTATTATTATTATAAATTAATAATAATATATGTCTATCTTTTCAGAATTAATTAAAAAAACGACAAAATTGGAAAGGAATATAGAAAAGTGTGAGAAAATAGGGTCCGCCCTTACCCCCCCCCCCTGCTTCAGTGTTAACTTGAAAAACAATTGATTAATTGTTTTTATTAATTATTTATTTATATGAAATTAAGCTCTTATTTAAAAAAAAAAAAATATTGCTAATAATCTTGGGACTGTTTATCCATTCTTTGCTAAAATTAAAAATAGAACAATAACTAAAATTTTTTTAACTAATTTTAATTCTAATTCTAATTCTAATTCTAATTCTAATTGTAATTCTAATGATTATATTAAGAAGGGTGTAGATGATGTTCCAAAACAAATTAATGGTATTATAGACATAAATATTAAAAAATATTTTACAGAAGATAATGGAAAAATAAAAGAAGAAATAGGAAAAATGGAAACATATTCTGATAAGATTAAAGATAATTCAGAAAAATTACTTGATAACTATTTAGCTCCTGAACAACAAAGTGAGATTGGGGAAAAACTAAACCATTTAAGTACAGAAATGGGGACTGTTATAAAAAGTATTATCACTCGTACGGAAGAACTTGGAAAATATTTTAATAATTTAGAATCTAAATTACTTGAAGATAATTCAATTTCTGAAATTATTAGTTGTTATAAAACTTATTTGGATACATTGTCTATTCATGAATTGTGTATTTTAATAAATATACTAATATGTATATTTATTCTAACATGTTTAATTAGTATATTATTTGCTTTTTACGGTAACTATTTAATTGACAAATTGTCATTAGAGAAAAAATGACCTAAATTAAGCGGAATTATCAAGCTAAGAATTAAATTACAACACTATTATATTTTTATTAATTCATTATTTATATTAATAGCTTTAATTTTAAGTATTTACGTAAATTTTTATACATTGATGTATGCATAATACTTATGCATTAGCTACCCATGGTGCACTTTATCTATTGAAGAGAGTTAATTAAAGAATTAATTAACGCTCTTATTATTAAAATATTAAATTATTAACATTTTTAGGCGACTAAAGAAAAGATTTTAGTTGTGTGATAAAACAAAAAATAAGAACACACAATATTATATAATTATATTAATACCCACATTGAAAATTTCGGTTTTCTTTTAGTTTTTATAATTAAATTTAAGTTATCTCCGTTTATAGAAAAAAATAAAGATAATACTTTTAGACTATTTTAATTATAAATAACATATTGACATAGATCTGTTTTGGAACCTAATTCTAACAGAAGCATATATTACTATATGCAAAGGAATGAAAAAAAAATAATTTTTTTATAAAAAAAACCCTAAATAAAAAAAAAATACAAATACATAGATCAGAAAACAGTACTGCTATATATTCCCCTCTACCCCTAGAACATTAATTTTTTCAAAATTTCAACAGTGTCTTCGTTACTACTTAATAGGTAGTACTAATTAAAAAACAATAATAAAAATAAAATAAAAACAAAAATATGGGGAATGAAAAAGATTCTATACAGTTAACCGATGCTGATGTTAAAAGATTAAAAAGTGGTTTATCTGAATTATTACAATTAAACAAACAAAATGAAGAAATAAGTGCTAGTGAAGATAAGACTCTTAGTGAACATATAAGTGAAATTTCCACTAGTTTTGAAGAAGCATTCCCTAGATATGGAGATGAAACTGTGGGTATTTTTAACAAAGCAAATAGAGAAAAAATCAAAAAAGCATTTAATTTACAAAGAGAGAGTGAAAATAATGAAACTAATTTGAATGAAATTTTAGAAAGAAATGGATTACTTGAAGGTATGGATATTATAAGAAAAAATCCAGAATTAATTTTAAATCCAGACAAGGATCGTTTAAATAGAGTTATTAATAATTTAGATCTTTATTTAGCTAATAATTTAAAAAATACACAACTATTAAATTTAATTAAAAAAAATGAAGAGAACTATATAAAAATTAATAAAACTAATTTAGCTGAAAATATTGACTTATTTTTAGAATACTCTAAAAAAAGTATTGATATATTTAAAAATAATAATATATACACTAATTTAGGTTTTGGTGTTGTTAGTTTTATTAGTATAACTTTATCTTATAGAGTTTTAATTAAAAGTTATGCACATGCTCTTTATGGAAGAGATAATTTTAGTTATTTACCGGAAAAAGACAGATTAAAGGCAGTATTAGACCGTGCTAAGCAGGTTAGAAAGTTTAGTTTATGAGCGGCACCTTTTATTTTAGGTGGTTTATTTGTTATAAGTCACAAATATCCATCTAGACATACTATTGAATTTATACATCAAACTAGTGACACAAATCATAGTAATATTGATACATCAGATATATCAAAATCTTTATTATTTTTAAAAAATAAGATAACTAACAGTAATGATAGTAAGGATAGTAGTAAGTCTAATAATAATATTAATGGATGCAAATTATTTAAATATTCTATTTATATTTTTATTTTTATTTGTTTAGTCTTAAAATATATCTTTAAGATTGAGGATACTGATAATTATATTTTAATTACAATATATTCTATAAATAATTTTTTAGTTTATTATATATTTTATATAAAATGAGGTATATTTGTATGGGGTTTATTTGGTTGTATTTATGTGTTATTAACATATATAAAATATAAATATTTTTATGAAATAGAATTTAAAATTGTTCCTAAGTATTTACCTAAAATAATAAAAGAAGATATAGATAGTTTCAATGATTTCAGCAAATCGCCAACCCTTAAACAATTTATGATTAACGTTAGTTTTAAAAATATGATTATTCATTTTGTAATACTTTTTTTATGGGTGTATCTTGTTTTTATTTGATAATTATAAATTTACTTTTTATTAGTTAAAATTTCTTTAATCGCGGCTTTTCTAATTTAATTATAAAATAACCTTATTATAATTAAATTAATAATAATAATAATAATAATAATAATAATAATAATAAATTTTAAATGATATAATATTAATTTAAGACTTAATCAATTATATATTTTATATTGTTATTAATAAAATTTTAAATTATTATCGTACATAGTACGGTTTTTCAGAATTAATTAGTTACTGGTTAACAATCTTGCTTTTCACTCACTTTTCCTCTATTTTAACTCTTACTTAAGCTTTTTTATCCCCAATAATCCAATTACTTAGCATCTAGCCCTTTTAACTTTTGGGCTTAAAATTAGATAGTAGTACATATTATATTATAGCTAAAATTTTAAAATCTCTTTCAATACTTTCATACTAAAATTTATTTCTCTCATATGCTATTCTCTATAAATTTCGCAATTTATATTTTATAAGTAATAAAAAAAAACCCAAAAAAATATAGATTTTATTTCTAGTGTTTATTCTGCTTCGCTAAGAAAAAGAAGCAACGCTAACCAATTAAAGTTATAAATTTAAATTAATTTTTTTTCTCAATTATTTCCAAATTTCCAAAATAGGAGCTGATTGAGTTTTTTGTTTTTATTTAATTATTACAAAAAACCAAGTATCCCCCTAATAGTTTAAGATGATATTTGGAAAAAAAAGCTAGTTTGAGCTTTTTGTTTTTTTTTTTTTTTATTTTAAATAACCGGTTAAAATAAAGTTATAGAAAGTTTTTATTTTGGTTTTTCTTTAAGACAGAAAAGGACGACATACTGCTACGCCGGCCAGGGGATTTTTAACAATTATATTTCTAGATTAAAAATGAATGATAGAAACTTTTTAAGGTTTGTAAACAATTATATTTTTAGATTCAAATAATGTTAAACTTTTGGTTAAATTATCTATATAGATAGGTTTAGTATTTACCCATAAATTACTTACTGAGTCATATAATTTGATTCTTTTTTTATAACTATCCCAATTTAATTCTACCTTTTTAGATTCTATTAAAACATACCCTTTTTCTACATTTATATTACTATAAACTTTAGTGGCTTTAATATTTTTAGATTCTAAATACATAGTTTCAATGTCTTTAAATTTTATAGAATTAGAAAGAACTCCTTTGGATTTAATTTTCTCTTTACCATTTTCTAATAATACCCCATAGGTTTTATTAGTTATGTAAATTCCCTTTAATCCTGTATATTCAAATTTTAATTGACCTAATTTATTACCAATATTATTTCCTAATATTTGATATATATTATCTAAAGATAAATTTGTAGCTATACTATCAGTATCCATATAATAAATAATACCACCATGTTCATGTATTTTTAATAATATCTTCAGCATATGAATTCTAGCATAGCTATTTACAAAAGCTGCTATCACCACTGAGCAATCTTTAAACACATCTAAATTATTAGTAATATTTTTATTTTTATTATTTAAGATTACTTTTGTATAATCTAAATTATTTTCTTCACAAATAATTTTACTGATTAAAGGATTATAAGTTACTAAATATTTTAGGTCATTTAAAACGTTAAAACTTTTAATCTCACATGTGGATGCTATACTATCAAAAGTTTTTTGATTCACTACTTTTGAAACAGGTTTAATAGGGTTTATTCCAAATCGACCGATTAAATTATTTTGAAGACTTTTTATAACATGTCTAGCTGTTCCTACAGATCTATCTTTCATATCTGCATTTTCTAATACATACTTATTAAATACATTATTTTGCTTATTAAATTGATAACCTTTAATAATTTTTATTTTATATCCGTGTTTTTGAGCAAATTGTAATTCAACTGAAGTCCAAATACCAGAAAATTTACCGCGCGCAGCGCGGGAAGATTAAACCCTCTTTAGTTTGCAGCGGTAACAATCCAAAATATTGATTATTAGTAACTACTTCAGCATAAAAGAATCCAAATAATTGGTCTAAATTAAGACCTTTGTCATTGTAAGATTCTAGCCATATACATTCTGTACCCGGCATAGGGTTTAGAGCAGCAAAAGGATATAAAGAATTAACATCTAAAAAATTAAAATTTTCACCATATGGATTAAAAACTTCAGTTCTTCCTCCATAATAAGCATTAGCACAAAATTCATATATACTAGATTTAGTAATTAAAGGTAATTTACTCTCATTCAGATAATATTTTAAGAATTTAGTTAATGCTAAATTAGAAATAGTTAAACTACTAGTTAATTCTAAATTGTGATTTATAAATAAATCATCTTGGAACTCATTTAAAATTTCTAGTAGAGCACTTAAATCCTTATCTAAATACTTTAGAGTTTCATCCCTTAAAGACCATTTTTCTTGATATAAACTATCATATAATTTTGTAGTTACATTAGAATTATAATAAGAAATTTCAGGCATAGGACCAACATAGTCTAAATTAAATAAATTAGGAAAAAGATAAGGGAATATTCCTTTTAAAGTGTCAACATCCAAATCTTTAGCTAATTTATCTAAACTATTGGAAAGTAAATTATAAGAATCTACCAACATTATTTTAACTTTTAAATTATTTTTATTTCTTAAAGTTAATTTTAGCATTCTATTATCTCTATAGAAAGGTTCAATTAAATAAGTTTCTCCGTTAATTTCATTATATTTTAATAAAATTTTTAGAATAAAAACTGAATCATAACCACCCATATTAGGAACATAAAATATAAATTTATTATATTTAGGAACAATCATACTATCTAAACATTTTATTACTAATAAATCAAAATTATCCAGATTTATATCCTTAAAATGATCAGTGTAATAAAACTTATTTGAATTAATTTGATCTAAATTTGTTTTAAACCCGACAGAATATACTACTGAACTATTGATATTATTTTCACCTTTAATTATCAATGTTTCTAAATCAAATGTACCAAAGGCTTTATTAGCTGTAGGTGAATTTTCAAATATTTTTATACCTTTGTTCTCAAGAATAAATTTTTTGTGTTCAATATATTTAATTGCATCTAATTTTATAGATTGTTTAAACCCTTCTATTTTATTAGTTCTATAATTAAAGAAGTATTTCTAATACTTCTAACCATTAATTTATCTTCTGGACCAAAAACCACACCTAATTTTGAGTCAATGTCTGCATGAGAAAAATAATTTAAATTATCATTTGTAGATAAAGTATCCATAATTCTATATAGATATTGACCTATTTTAATATTAAAAACTTATCTAAAAATAAGATTATTTTCTGAAACTGAATTACTAATAATTAAATGTTTAGTATCTTTACTTAAGAATACTTTATATTCACTAGCACCTTTTACTTTATTTAAGTAATTATTTTGACTTTGTGAATCATTTAATTCATTATATTTATTCTTATTAGGAATCACAATTTGATGATTATTTATTAAATCGATTAATTTGTTTAAATATTCTAATCTAATTTCATCAACTAATAAATTACCTAAATATTCTTCTTTATAAGTTAAAGGAATAATTTGTTTTCTAAAAAATGATTTAGTTTCAACGAGTTTAGTTATACTCTTATTTAAACTAATATTTTTAATATCATCCAATAAGAACTCTTTATTTAAAATAATTTGTTTAATATTAATTATTATAATATCAGGTAATTGAATTTGATAAAGATCAGTTAACATTTCTAAATTTTCAATAAAAAAATTATATAAATCAATATAATAATTAATATCATGAGAGTCTTTTACGATTAAACCACATTGTCTAGTAATCATATAATTTAAATTCAATTGATATGAATGATATTGGAACAATATTGTATAATTAGAATTAAGATTTAAATTTAAAACTAACAACTTAATAAAAACATGTAATGAGAAAGGATAAGCTAAGTAGTAACTTTTTAAACTAAAATTTATATTTGTTTTTTCCTGAATTTTTAATAAATCTAAACTAGAACTATTTATATTAGCTAAGAGATTACTATGTGACCCCAGAGAATTAGAATCAATTAAACCAAGTAAATCCTTATCTGAAGCAAGGGAACAAATGGAAGAACTAGAAAAAGATCTAGAACTATTCAAAGTCTGAGGCAAAGAAAGAGAAGAAAAAGGAATATAATTATTATTCAGGATATTATTAAAATAACCTGAACCTGACTTAGTTATCATCTGTGTATGACTTAAAAGACAAGGAAAAGAAGAATAATTAATAGTTCTTAAATATAATAAAAAAATTTGTATTTGTTGCAGTAATAATTAATAAGACGAAAAGTAAACTAGAAGTAAACCAAAGTGTCCTATATCAATAAGTAACTCAATATAATAAATTAATATAATAGATTTTCTGTTACAAAAACCATTACCTAGTAGTCGGTAAAGCTATAGGGATTTTCTTCCTACACCACCAGTCAATATAAAATATGATCAAGGAACGTTATGGATTAGTTCATTAAAATAAATTTTAATTTCAATCACCTATCATATTCAAGCCCAGAACCCCTCGATCCCAAACAACTATTAAAGGCTTCATATAAATAACTCATTATAATCATATTTAGAGAGATGGAAAATCTTACTCTTACTGCGCGAAGCGCAATCAATATAAAAACTGAATGATAAAATAAAAAGTAAGATAATACTTAAGTGGACTCCCAACTTATACAGAAATTTTTATTTAGTTAAAGGAATAAATTGAGTGAGGGGCAAGCACACTACCCTTTATTTGAGATTACGACTCTCACCAACTAACATAAATAAACCAATATATAAGTTAAGTTTACCAAATGTTCTACCCTTATTCACCAGGCAGAACATAGAGAGAGTTATAAATTTCATGATTAACTAAAATTAAACAGAGAAAAAGAAAACGAATAAAAAAACCAGAAAAATATTCTCTCTCTAATAAAGTAAGAAAATTAAAATTTGGTGAGAGGAGCGGTACCCCCCCCCCTTTTTTAATTTATATATAAATATATACCCCGCGAAGCGGCAAGCGCGTTCCCTCTCCAGTTACAGTTTATATTAGGTTCCTAATATATATATATATATATAAAAGTTATTTTATTTTTCTAATAGATCGTTTTTAATAGTATCTAGGGGGATATAAGGATAAGAAGAGATGATTTATAAGAAAAACTTTAAATTTTCCTTTGATAAAATTTTTAGTTTTTTTTTAATTTAAATAGCTATAAATACGTATATTTACCCCGCGTTTTATGGTTTATTTTTAAAAGGTATTAGCTGAATAAGATTAAAAAATTTAAATAAATGATTACTATTAATACTAAGATTATAATTATAAAATTAATTATTAAATTGATATTTAATATTTGGCGTCTCAGCTTAAATAAAAGAGCTAATTTTGGATATCTTTCTTCTATCCCAAAATATTTTATAATTTTATCACCAAATAACACAAGAATAATACTCATTAAGCAATGAATTATTAGAATAGATCCACTTAAGTGAACTATAGCTCCTATTTGTTCATGATTAAAATCGTTTAGGCTATTAGTTATACTTTCTATAAAATTATTATAACTTTCTATGATTTTATTAGAACCATCCAAAATATCACTTATAAAATTTTTAATACTATTAATAATTTGTTCGAATACCTCTTTTCATAATTCACCTGAATCTCTAATTTGTTTATTGTCTGGATTAGAAACTAAATCTTGCAATTGATTAAGCGATTCTTTGTCCATTACTTCCATACTGTTATTATTTGGACCTGAATTTGCGCTAGTTATACTACTTTCAATATTCTTATTATTTTGTTTGTTTAGTTTAGGCCTAAATTTTTCAGCTTTTAGGGCTTCAATCTCATCAGGTAGTATATAATCAATTGAAGAATTATTCAATAATTCAAATTTAGGGCGCTGCGCGCGGTTTAAAAATAAATCAAACCTTTCGTTTAAATAGTACAATAGAATAAATAACAGAACTGTTACTTTTAGTAGGCACATTTTTTGTGGTGCAAAGAAAGGATAAATAGTCCCAAGATTATTAGCAATATTTTTTAAATAAATTCATATAAATAAATAATTAATAAAAACAATTAATCAATTGTTTTTCAAGTTAACACTGAAGGGCGGACCCTATTTTGTCGGAGCTTATACTAATTTTAAGTATGGTTTATATTATATTATATAATATTCTTAAAATTAGTCTTGTCTTATTATTAATAATATTATTATTAATTTAAAATAATATATACATAACTCTGTTAATAATACATTGTATTTTGTTCAAAAACTGCAGAAAAATTTTATTTATAATATTGATTATATGAATAATAAAGATTTTTTTTTTATATTACTTAATAGGTAAATGAATAAAGGATTAATTTTTTTTTTATATTACTATTGGAGTGGGTACCTAAGTTTGACAGAGTTATTCTATATTATTTCAATTTTTATTTAAAAATTAGAAAGAAAGACATATAAATTATTTTTTTTTAATAAAAATTTTTTGATCTACTCTTTTAATAAGAAAACAAAAACAAAACAAAAAACAAAAAAGTTAGTAATTTTTAATATATAATATTTTTATATCTTATTTTTTTTCAAAATAAATATTTTCAAATTTAAAATTTTCAACCACGCGCAGCGCTTCTTATTTAAATAACGAAAGAGGGTAATAACAGTCAGTTAGAGGTAAGTAAATTAGTATTCATTAATTCATAATACATAGTAATTTATATACGGCGCGCAGCGCCTCCAAACAAATCTATAGAGGTATAATATATATATTATATTCTATATATAATCTATAATTTAATTAATAATTATTTATATATTATAATCAATTATAACTGGGGGTATGGGGATTTTTTAATTTAAAAATGAAAATAAAATAAAATTTATCCACTATATAATATTATTAGTAAACCAAATTGATTTGTTATTAAACCTATTAATAACATAAATCAACTAACTATTAAGATAAATATTCTAGATTCATACCACATTTGGATATTTCTATTTATTAAAAATTGTATTAATTTACTAAATCTATTAACATTGGGATCTAATCACTTAGGTAAATACTTAAATATATTTACATTATTATTTTTTATAATGATTGCTATAAATACATTAAGTACTATAAATAAAAATAAAATGGCTGAACCATTTATAAGAGCCATATCTGTTATAAGATTTAAAGGATAGTCATCTAAACCTGTTAATTGGCCTTTAAACATTGAAAAATCAATATTTAAATCAGATAATAATTTATTTACTGATTTACCTTGGTTTTTATTAATAAATTTATCAGCTAAATTTGAACCCGCAATCGGGCCGAAACTAGTTATCCCGGCTGTTATTCCTGCAATGGCTGAAGCAACTAACATTTTTCCTCCTATAGAAGGTACTTTTTTACTTAATACCATACCAGCTCTAATCGATGCTCCGCCTAATATACCTTGTGCAGCACCTGGTATTTGAACAGTAATGTTAGAATTTTTTAAATTTATATTAGTATTATCTACTTTAACTTCATTGTCTTTTATAATGACCTCATCAGAAGAAATTGTTTTATTATTAGTAGTACTGTTGTTATCTGAAACTGTACTACTAGAAGAGGGCGAATCCCCTTCAACCATATATGTATCAAAATATTCTAAGGGAATATAATTATAATATATTAGAAAGGGAGAAAAAATTAAATTTAATATTATAAAAAATTTAGGTAAAAAATAAAATAGCTTAGGAAACTTTGCGTCCACAGGGTTAATAAAAAATCACCCTAAAATTTTATTATTATTAATTTTACCTCAAATATTTTTTAATCTCTGAGTAGATAAATTTCAGGAAAAAATAAATGAAAATATTTCTTTATAGAAAAAACCTATAAAGACAGAAAAAAGAAGAACATAAAAAGTCATAATTATATTTATATTTATTTTAATGTTAATATGTGACAAAACTAAATAATAATTTATTTATTAAATTTAGTAATTATTATCAATTCAATTATTATTTGTACCTAATTAAATTATATTATATAAAAATTATATATAAAAATATCTAATT
>Ga0137419_10000501_pt1 | contig 14232 bp, 31 predicted proteins | sample CZODoug3_1_2_16f_FD_108279 | JGI IMG/M metagenome (GOLD analysis project Ga0137419, IMG submission 108279) | Vadose zone soil fungal communities from Angelo Coast Range Reserve, California, USA - CZODoug3_1_2_16fungal (Illumina Assembly) | ecosystem: Environmental > Terrestrial > Soil > Vadose... | reverse complement strand
GGCGTGGCCGGTGGCTATTTGAATGTCGCAGGATGCGGAAGCTAGCGTTAGACTGATATCCATGATGTCTCTCCAGTTCCTCAACAATAGAATAGGTGGAAGAATAAGTCAATACTTATTTTGAAAAATAATGTTGCAATATTTAGATTGTTGTGGCATGATCTATTCATGGCTAAAAGGTACATGACTTTACACGAACTTTCGGAGTACTTCAAAGAGAGATATTCGGCTGCTGATCTAGCCAAGGCGGCCAATATAACGACTCAGGGTGCTTACAACCTAATGTATGCCAAGACTAATCCGAGGAAGTCAGTTTTGGACGATCTCAACATACGTATCATGTACGAGGTGCAGAAATGACGGTCGAATATATCGATCCCGACGATTTGCCAGCATATCTACTCTCCAAATATGGAGGAGCCTACTCTATAGCAAGAGAGGCTGAAGTATCAACGCAATATGCCTATAACATCCTGTGCGATGGCAAGTTGCCGTCACGCAAAATACTCCCGAAGTTCAAGCTAAAGATGGTTTACGAGGTACAGAAATGAGTGCAAAAATAGCAGCAAAGATGGCCGCAGCAATGAAAGAGATCGATGCTGTCACCAAGAAGGGCCGAAACGAGAACCAGAAGTACAATTACGTTCGCGCCGCCGATGTGGCTAACGAGGTTCGTACTGCTCTCGTAAACAATGGAATAGCATTCACTTACGATGTATCTGATTGCCGTAACTGGGAGAAGGCTTCCAATAGTGGTTCGATGCTGAACTACTGCCATCTCAAGGTAGATTGCCTATTCATCGATTCGGAGTCTGGTGAGTCGGTTACTGCCGGTGCAGTAGGTTGGGGCATGGATTCAGGTGACAAGGCTCCTTATAAGGCCATGACGGGAGCACTGAAGTACATCATGCGTATGACGTTCCTCATTCCTGACGAGAGTGATCCCGAGAGCGAGAAGGAAGAATCTCCGAGGATGCAGATCGTCAATCCGCAACCACCTCCACCTAAGAATCTAACTGCGGCCCTAACTGAATCTCTTGGCTATATCTCAGAAACAGAACGAAAGAAGTTCATAGAGATATCCATCAAGAATGGAAAAACCAAAACTGACATCGTGGCAGCTTTGAAGGCATCTTCTATTCCGAGTACGGATCGCATCCCATCGGATCAATTTGATATTTGGCTAGATTGGGCTAACGGAGTCTAAATGTTGATTTCGCACGAATTCTTCGAAGATACACACGAATATATCGTCCTTGGAAGACAAGTTATATCGACATCCGATGTTATCCAACTCGCTGGCCTATCCAACTTCGATGGAATCCCTAAAGCAGTATTGGACAATGCACGGTGGCGGGGCCAGCAGGTAGATACGGCTATCAAAGGGTACGAAACTATGCTGCGAGATCACAACGAAGAGGCAGCGTTAGACTGGATTTACGATCAGATGGAGGGAGATTTAGCAGAGATACGATTGCAGTTTGAAGCATATCGAGGATGGAAGCATAATGTTGGATTCGAACCGATCTTCCCTATCGATCAGAGCCTTGTTTATGAGGTACTGGGAGGACGAGTCTATGTAGGAGCCACACCAGATCTGCGTGGATTCATGATCCAATGTGGACGACGTATCCCTGTAGTTATTGATATCAAGTGCACCTCTCGCCTATATGGCATGAAATTGAAGGAGAAGAAAATAGCCTGGGGAATGCAGTTAGAGTCTTATCTCATGGCCTCGGATATGGATGATGAGTTACAAGAAATAGCTCCAAACTGGATGGTTGATGCAGAGAAGAAGATCTTGCAGCTCAATCCAGTTTTCAAGGATACAGGCTATTTTCAGCATGATTTCGATAATGAAGATTGGGATCGATACGAATGGATCGGTCTGGCACTCAACGCACAATCAAAGATTGAAGCGGGAATTTTACCGGAGAGACGATGAAAGACATAAACATACTGAAATTGACAGGAACTATCTACGGTGAACCTAAATTCGGCACTGGTAAGTCGGGAACATGGGCTAGTGCGAAGTTAAAAGTGCAAGGTGACAAGTACTATCAAATCCTTCCATTGAGCGCTTATGGAGCCGCTGGAGACGCATTGTCGAAGATGAAGAAAGATATGCAAGTTCACGTCGAAGGTGAGTTTGAGCAGGCTTATCAGAAGCCCGACAGCAAAGAGTTTCCGCGCTATCAGGCAAAGGTTATTTATATCTCCGAATTGAATCAACGCGATTTTAATCCAGAGATAGGCGATGACGACATTTCGTTCTAAGCAAGCAACCGAGCAGCCAATCGATGAGATTTGGCCTGAAGGAAGGGAATAAATGGGACGGGAAAAGGAAGCATACGGATATTTTCATCCGAACACGGACGATCAGGGATACAGAAATTTCGTTCTTTCTCGGACATCCGTTGAAGTTCAGCCTACATTCGCTGCGATGAGACTTATGCAGATAAAGAGAGAGTGGACAATTCACTTGATAAACGTCGCATCGATGCAAAGTAAACCTGGCGAAGCATTGAATAACTATCTTGGATTTAGGTGGATCTTCTAATGACAATTCCTAGCTACCGCAAGTACTCAAACAAGAAAGTAGTCACCGAATCCGGCATCAAGTACGACAGCAAGCGCGAGGCGAAGCGTGGGGCCGAGCTGGAGTTGCTTGAGAAGATTGGGGCTATCAGTGGGCTAAAGAGGCAGATTCCCTATAAACTTATTCCCAAGCAGGATGGAGAAAGAGCCTGTACTTACATTCTGGACTTTGAATACTTTGATGAGGAGTTGAATAAGCCTGTTTGGGAAGATGTGAAGGGAATGAAGACTCCTGAATACATTATCAAACGCAAACTCATGAAGTGGGTTCATGAGATAACTATCACTGAGGTATAGTACTTTCGTAACTTATGTCCGATACATAACACTTGTGTTGGTATCTGTTGTGTAATAGTATCAAGTGAGTTTCCTCTCCAGGAGATTCGGTCTCCCTTGGCTTGATCACCAAGGTCAAACGGTGGTTCCGGACGCAACCCGGAGCCGCCAGAGACAAAGAAATGCCGTTGTTGCGACGGCGACTGAGTGGCATCAGCCAGCACGTTATTCAGCCAGATAGAATCCCGAATGCTTAGTAAGGCTAATCAAGACGATTACCGTCGAATTTTCAACCGCGTATCGCTGGCTGAAGTAAAAAAGCTATTCGATATCACTCTTCTGTATTACTCCCAAACCAATATAGACAAAACTCTTTATGACATCTGGCATGAGGATTGGAGGATAATCTCTGTTGGATTCGATGATTGGATATTCCGTATTTCCATCCAGCGCATGAGAATGCAGCATGAACGTATGCCTCTCCCGTTTCATTTACAGCGAGAATGCAATCTTCTTACCCAAGAAGATAAAGATTTCAGCTCAGGGAAGATGAAGATGGGGGATGACTAATGCAGCGCATTCGGACATTCAAACCTGATCTACTAAAGCACGAACTTCTCTTTGACATGGAGACAGAATTGAAAGCACCTGTACGTATGATATTCGCTGGGCTCTGGACTGTATGTGACCGAGAAGGACGTTTCAAATGGAAGCCAAGATCCATTCGTGCTGAGGTATTCCCATTCGACACTTTTGACATTTCACGCGTTCTCGACGCGTTGGCATCGCGTGGCTTTCTCGTGAAATACGAGTGTAATGGAGAGTTATTCGGCTGGGTAAAGAGCTGGACGAGTCACCAGTTCATCAATAACAAGGAACCTCAAAGCTCTTTACCTAACCCCATTGATAATGAACAACTTGACGTGTCAGTAACGCGTGAGTCACGCGTAGACAACGCGAAGAGCACGCGAGGTGTTAAGGAAGGGAAGGTAATGGAAGGTAATGGAAGACACGTCGATGACGTGGAACTGCCCTCATTCCTCTCTCAAGATCTTTGGGATACATGGAATGAACATCGCAAGGGGCTCCCTAAGTCGAGAGCATCTTGGACTCCCAGAGCCCAAAAGATATTCCTAGATCTTGCGAAGAAATGCTATTCCGACGGAATGGATGTTGTGGCCATGATGAACAGCAGCATTGTTGGTGGATATGTGACGATCTATCCCGATAATGGACCCAAGCGCAAAATTACATTCTCTACGGATTGGCAAATTGCTGATCCAAACAAGGATCTATTCACTGTAGGCGGTGCAGCATGATATTCACCCCGGAAAAGAGATTCACGGAAGCACAGACAGAACACTACTACAAAATTCGCCTAGATCCCTATAAGCTCCATCATTCAAAGGGAATGGAGTATCGCTCTATATGCCCTCTTCACCCAGATGGAGACAATCCCAATGCATTGCTAGTTCACCTAGATGATGGACACTTCATTTGCTGGACGAAGGGATGCAAAGGGCATGATATCTATGCATTTGAAATGGGGATGTTGAAGGCTGAAGGCAAGTTACACAATGTAGATCAAGTTATTGCATCTATTGAGAATATACTTGGCGAGACTTTGACCAAAAAGGAATATCCGAAAGCCGAAATAATAATCCCAGGAAAAGGAAGAGATAGATCAAGAGCTTCTGCGAGATACCTTTACACAGATGAAGACGGAATAGAAATCTATTCTGCATGGAGATATGAGGGAGACCCCAAAGAAGTACTTCCTGATAGACCTGCAATAGTTGGGATTGATCCAGAAGAATCGATTGCTGATGGCCGTATTTGGGGCTACAGGGGTGCAAGGCGCGTTCCATATCATCTTCCCGACCTAATACAGTCAATGGTGGTATTCGCGGTCGAAGGTGAGAAGAATGCTGATGATCTGAATAGAGCAATATCACAGTACATCATCAAGCTTCGCCAAAAGACTGGAAAAGGACTTCGCTTTATGAATCACTTTCTTGATCATATTGCAGTTACTACAAATCTTGGGGGCGCATTGGCATGGCAGCAGAAATATGAATATGGTCGGTATTTCACAGGAAAGACGGTAATCAAACTAGGTGATAATGACGGCCCGGGAAGGATCCATGATCAAAGCTTTTGCGAAGATGTAGTTAGATTCGCGCACAGGCTCTATAAGCTTGAGCTTCCAGTATCAGAGAAGCAAGATATATCCGATTACCTGAAGGATCATTCTTTCGAAGACTTTATGGCTCTATGGCCTGAGTGTGGTCTATATGAAGAAAAGAAGCCAAAAGAATCAGTATTTGGAGATGAGATACTCACACCAAAACCTGTTATGGTATCCCCACACGAATTGATGTCTGGTGAAACTACTGAGAAGAAATGGTTTGTTCATAAGCTAATTGCCGAAAAATCAAAAGGTCTCGTAGTTGCTAAGCCTAAGACTGGTAAGAGTCTATTTTTCCTGGATATAGCAGTAGCATTGGCAACCAATACGAGAGTTCTTTCTATTCCATCAAAGGGAAGACGTGTGAAAGTAGGAGTTATAAGTCGAGAAGATGGACCAGAACTAGTCTATGAACGACTTGATGCATTAGCTAGAGGAAGAGGATTCCGTATTCACGATCTAAAGGACTACATAAAGGTGAACACGGACGCTCAAACATCTAGCTTCATGATTGACAATCAACAGCATTTAGATGAAATGGCGGCATGGATCAAGGCAGAAGGATTGGAGTACTGCATCATTGATGTTCTGAACAAGATTCACAATGGTAAAGAAAACTCTAATGACGATATGGGACTGATTACTCGTAAGTTCGACGAGCTTAGAGAGAAGTCTGGAGCACAGATTTGCGTAATCCACCATTCCAACGCTCAAGGTGAATCACGAGGAGCTTCAAGTATCTTCGGCTGGGCTGACTATACTTTCAAGCTTGAGAGCGAAATAGAAGATCCAGACATAAAGAAGCTTTCTGTAGTGTGGAAAAATGGTGCTACATTGCCAACACGCTATATGAAGTATGTGCAATCACATGAAGATACCGTCTCGCAGATATTACTGCTAGATCGTAGACAATAGCACCACGGCCCGACGATTTCAAAAGGAGGAAGCAAGGAGCCAGGAAGGCAAAAGATTATCGATATCGTAAACGCGATGATACGACCTACGGCTCTATTTGAATATAAGCCGGAGATATTCGGGAAAGTCTACAAAGTTAAGGAGAAATCTGATGAAGTTACAGGGTAAAGCGTATGTGCGAAAGGGAGAATGGGGAAAGATCGTATGTATTGAAAATGATACAGATACGACAGTCCCCTTAGTTATTAGAACATTCACAAGAAGCGATGGGGATGACGCAGAGAACCTTTGCTTGAGCCTGAATAATTGGCGGGAATCATATGCGCAAGATTGCATCGACCAAACGATTAGCTTAATGGAGGAAATCAATGACAAAGCGACAATTGAAAGAATTGCAGGAAGTTAGACGCACCGCACTTCCGAAGCAGAATCCATTGATCATAGTCGTGAAGGATGCTAGCCAGAAGATTCCAGATGGATATTTCGTTACGGAGGCTAGATCATGACGCCAATGGGTCATACCGATGAATTCGGAAACAAAGCTAACGGGATGTATTACCGTGATTTCTGCCGATATTGCAGAGAATACGAACCGATGTGGGATGCAGTAAAAACCAACAAAGCATGGAGTGAGTTTGCGAAGGAGTCACGATGAATGACTATCAAGCAATGGAATACAGCATCAAGATCATCGAGAAGTTTTGGCAAAATGCAACAGATGATGATGCTAGAGCGCAATGGGATGTGATCTTGACGTTCATGAAGGCAGCTCGGAATCTATTGGCACCAAAGCCATGAGCAGCGCAAAACTTCTGGTTATGCTCATCATGTCGGGAGATCGTCGCATTCACCTGAAGAAGTGGCTCCAGTTCGTCGAAGACAAGGATAGCCTGAAATGGATGCTAGAGTACCTCTGTGGCATCGGAATGGTTTATAGGGCCCAACACCAGTACATCTTGTCACCGACGGCCCTACGCATGGCTATGGCTCCAACGCGGGCATCGAATCACAAGATGTTCCCTAGCAATAAGAGCGGGTTCAACGGCGTGAACAAGAGAAAAGGTTTCCGCAAGTGGAGAGCACGATATCAATGCGACAAGAAGCTTGTCCATATCGGCTATTTCATCACGAAGGAAGATGCGGCACAGGCTATTGCATTCACTACATACCTTAGAGGGATTGACTAACATGGCTAAACCCCTCAAACATCGAGGGGCTTGTATCTACATCCACAATCTTGGTGGATAAGCTAGATTGATTGTATACCAGTTACGATATAGAGATATATATCGTCCACGTAGTTATGGGTAGACTTCCAGGCATATGCAGTGAACAAGGTGGTTCCATCTTGGCGTAATTGATCATAACCACACTTATAAGTTATCTTCGGTTTCATGTATCCTCAATTCCCAACCCATTTGGTAAAAGATCCGTCAATCGGATTGAACAATTCAGTAGGTGCTGGCTCGAAGCTAGTAGTCTGCATATATTCAGGAGCGCCAGGCCAGGAGCAAGCAGAGATTCCAGAACTGATGTGAACCCACATGTCCTTTCCGAAAACGAGAGAGTGGTAGATATCCTTCTGTCCTAACCGTTGGCAGTTCTTACACAGGCCGGTGATATTCATTCCTTGCACTTCGCGTCGGTTAGTTTTGTTCGTGCTTTATCCAATTCCGATTGTGGCTCAAATTTTAGACATCTGCATCCATCACCCCAACCACTACAGGCAAATGATTCGGGTCGTATATATTCTTCTGCATAGTGAATAGAGGATGTATGTCCACATTTACAGGTCATTTTCGTATCTCCAGAAGAATAGACATTATTCCGCTATATACACATCCAGCCAAGAATCCGATTGCTAGGAGCATCATTTTCGTCTCACCCTTTCCAGCCTGCATCTTTCAAGCAGCTTTCCCATGAACTACCTTCATAAATTGCAGTTTCAGGACGACCGTATGCAATGGAGTAAGGATTATCGTAGCCAACAAAATAAGCAACTGCGCTTAAGTCAGAATGCAACGTCTTGGCGATTGCTATTACTGTCTCGATGTCCATCTAATACCTGCTCACATGCTGTATAGCTTCGGCTGTTCCCGCCGATGCAAGGCCGATTGCGGCCGCACCGATGAAGAGGATTAGGACTATGCAGGCTATGAAGATCAACGGGACGTTGTCACGTGCGATGTCGTAGTAATGACCCGTGAAACCAAGGCCGAAGCGAATCATAAACTTGATCATTTAGTAATCTCCTTCAAGTCTATGAATTTGACTTCATCGCAATGGCTAAAAACAAGAGCTTCATTCAATACATCTTTTATCATTTTCTTCCATTCTTCTTCTCCGCCAATACCTGTACCTTCTGTTCTAATAATTATTTCAAATTTAAGATTTACCATCATGCCTCCATGTTGCGAACTGTTTCAGCAGCCTCTGACATACCCGCTTCGTCCAGAACTTCTGCTCTTAGATCTCGAACGATGTGACATCCGGGCTTGCCCAGCATCCGGAAATGGATCGAACGAAGTTTCTCTGCTACTAGACCGCCAGTTTCAAGGCAAAGTGGTTTGCGTGCCATTTAGAACCTCCAGAATTACTTTGTTTCGGTATAGATGGACTCATGGGAGTCATCTGAGTGGTCGAACAGGGAAAGGATCACGATTACGACTATGGAGCCCACGCAGGCCACCAGGAGCGCAATTAGAGCTATTCCGATTAGAGACATGAACGATACGAGCACATCAATCATAAATAATCCCAATTTCCCTTTATCTTTACTTGCTTCCAGTTATCGAATAAGAAGTCTAACTGTTTCAGTTCTATCCAATTAGGAAGCTCGACAATTTCTTCAAATTCCTTGTCTTCTATCTTTATCCAGAATCGAATCTTTCTCATATAACTCCTTATGACAGATGGAAGTGTGTATTACGGAGACTGCAAACTGACTGGCAGATCGGCTCACCAGTCAAAACGTTGTGGAGATAGATATCACGCTTATCAAGACGATCTATCTCATAAGGTGTATCCAAGCGGAGGTAAGAACCTTTTGGCAGGGAATGGAATGCAATAGTGATGTGAGTTTTCAGCATTGAGATTGTCATAGAATTAACGCATCCTGTTCCTGAACCATCTGTATTGCAAATACAAGCCTGTTTATTGCGGAAACAAAGGGAAGATCTTTCTTCACGTCTTTCATGATGTGAAAGTAAATTTGGAGTAAAGTTATTTCTTTCATGGCTATGCTCCTCTCACCATTCTCTGCCATGGTGATTCAATCGTTGCTTCCAATGCTGCAGGTTCGCGTGACGCAACGAAGTCAACAAGTTCATCCATCGTGAGGTGACCACCTACAACCCCGCAAAACATCTCTGAGATCTCGTTCATGACATCTTCAGCTTTCAGCCATGGCCAGATGTCGCATATGTCGGCAGCACATACTGTCCTGTCGGTTGGTACGACGCCTCCAGCGGCCAAGTAGGCCCGTCCAAGGGCACATCCACAGGAACCGTCCTTGCTCACCCAAGATGCCCCATCATTAGCTGGGTACATTGAAGAACCAAGCAGAATTGCATCAGAAGTGCTGATCATGACTTCCTCCATTCGATCTCTTCTTTGAGATCGTCTATTGCCTCTTGTTCGGTGGATCCATACCCGGTAGGAGAACCGAGATCATAATTGGTGTAATCGTAAGCGCACCAATCAAAACGACGATCTGGGATGGGCTTAGGATCGTAATTCGTCGTGATCTTCATATTTCTCTCAATTCTGGATGTTCGTTGAATGTCATCCGAGCGAGATAAAACGCTTTCCAGTAGGCAAGTCCCGCATAGCCCAACTCTATGGATTCTTTAAGATCGTCAATAGGTGACTGGATCATATCGATCTCATTTCATATTGAGATAGTGCATACTGGAATACTTCAGAATACTCAGAGTCCGCCAAGTTCCGGTTTGCATAGCAGACAACATCTTCCGTACTGGGCATGTACTGGCAGACTGCATTCGTCTCGCCATGACCTTCGTCGTAGATGTTCCATACGATCTTGTCTTGGGACATAAATGCGGTTAGTAGGATTGCGGTGATCATTTGTGCAGCTCCATTCACCAACACGATAACTATGCGCTACATATTTTATTGTGTCAAGAAAAATATCTATTGCAATAATAAATATTTCTGGTAGTCTCTGAATCAGGGGAAATATGACAAATACTGAAAAAGGGAAAAGGGCTGAAACATACGTTTGCAGTTGGCTAAAGACTCAGGGACTAGAGGTAACCATGATGGGGTATACGAGTCCTTACGATCTTCTGGTAAATGGCTGGAGATGTGAAGTAAAGATGGCCCCAATGAAACCTAATGGGAAGTGGAATTTCAACATTCATAGACACGGGAAAGTGAATGAACTCGAAGTCGATTTCTATATCTTTGTCCTAGAAGATGTTCCTTACTGTAAAGCTTCTATCTATCTGATAAAGAAGGCTCCATTGTCGTGCCCAACTGTTGAAATATCAGTGAGGAGTTTGATAGTAAGGCATTCCCAAGATGTTCATAACGTCAAACCTCTATTAGAAAAACCTCCTCCTTTGGTTCGTGCTCCAACTTGGGAAGAAATCTCTGATAAATATCTAGAAGGCATAGAGAAGGAAGGCGCCTAATGGGGCCTAAAGTCAAAGAAGGGTTGCTGATCCTGCTGATTACATGGTCGGCGTGCATTCTCAACGTTGGAATCTGCGTAGCGATATTCGGAGGGAAATGATGATATTTGAGATATTTTTCTGGTTCGGTTTAACTTGTGGAGCTATATGGCTATTGGGCTTCTTCTTTATCGGTAATATTAGTTCAAAGCAAAAGAGGGACACTAAAGGCCGATTTGTTGGCAAAGGAAGCATATACGGTCCAATGTCCAATATCACTCATAATGTGAAGATAAATTCTCCAATGATGACTGGTCTGTCTCATTCTAAATATCCAGGAAAGCTTGGAGAATCAAATGACTAAGAAGAAGTTCGATCCGGAGTTTATGTATGTTGGACAAAAATTGGATGTCTATCGTAATGGCGGAAAAGTTGGGACTGTGAAAATAAAGCTGATAGAAGAGAATCAACTCAACTTCGAAGGCGAAGTCGTTGTAAAGCGTGGAGATTGGCTGATTGTGAAGGATGAAGATAAGAAGTAATCCTTTTTCTCCAACCTGCATCCAAACACAGCATGTGGATATTTTCCGCACATCAAAGCCCTTAGAAAATGGGGGCTTTTCTATTAGAATAGAGTTATGCCTACAAAGTGTTATGCTGATTCTCAGCGTGAATCGTTGCCACTTGATGACCCGTCCCGCAAGGTATACCGAGCGACCAGTGAAAACACGGTAATAGGACCAGGGAGACTGGGGTTCACTTCCCCAAGCATAGCGCCCAAGACAAGAATTATAAAAAGTGAAGTGTCTACAAATACAAATAAAGACAAGTTGCTCAAAGCAATATACTTACTGAAAGATGATTTAGGTAGCGTGAGATATGTCGGATATGCAAAAGATCCTGACGATAGATTGAAGCGCCATCTCAGAGAATATAAATTTGGATTCAAGACACATAGAAAAGCCTGGGTCGGCAAGATGTTAGAAGAAGGCCGATCAATCCATATGGAGATCGTGGAATGGACAAACGATTGGAATATGGTAGAACGACAATGGATTTTCAAAATGCGTGCGCTTGGATGTGATCTTGTAAATGGATCAGATGGAGGTGAGGCAATCCCTCCATCTTGCCGCCAAGCTCCGATAAGATATCCCGCAGTGAAGAGAACATATCGCAGCTTCGAATCCAACCTAAGACATTTTTATAAATCCAATGAGAAATACGCTCTGATTTATGAATACTATAGAGATTGCTTAGTTCCATCTTGTCGTAGACATAAGAGTATGGATTGGTTAGAATCAGGAGTTGAGAAGTACGGAGTGAAGTTTGTTGCTCAGGTTTTCTATAAGTTACTGAAAGAAGAAGGCTTATCGATCGAGGAACTAATAAACTGATGGAAAGTATTAGGACTCCTGAAAAAAAGGCCGATTTTCTAACTGCTTTAGCATCATGCGGAAACGTGACCGAAGCGTGCAGAATCGCTGATGTTTCACGCAATGCTATGTATATGTGGAAATCAGATGAACCTGATTTCGCAACACAATGGAAGAAATATCTTGCTGCTGGTACGGAACTACTCGAAGATGAAGCAATTCGTCGCGCTCGTGAAGGTTGGGACGAGCCAGTCTTTCATCAAGGTGCAATTGCTGGAAGTATCAGAAAATACAGTGATACACTCTTGATCTTCCTCCTCAAGGGACAGATGAAAGAAAAATATGGAGACAAGCAAACGATTGAGCATACTGGTGAAGTAGCATTGGCTGACCGCATCTCGAAAGCGCGCAATCGCAAATGACTCAAGAAGAAGCGCTTATCGACGATATCGCTTCATTCTCTGCGAATCCATTAGCGTTCTGTCGTTACGCGTTTCCCTGGCTTGAGGATGGCGAACTCTCCTCATCGAATGGCAGCCGAGCATGGCAAGCTGATGTTCTCAACACAATTGGCAAGCATCTATCTGGACCGAAACGCTTCACTCCATTACAGATAGGCGTTGCTTCCGGTCACGGTATCGGCAAGAGCGCCCTCATTGGTCAAGTGATCAATTGGGCAATGTCAACGTGTGAGGATTGCCGTGTTGTATTGACTGCGAACACAGATACGCAGCTTCGTACAAAGACTTGGCCTGAAGTATCGAAGTGGTTTAGGCTCGCAATCAACTCACATTGGTGGAACATCACAGCAACGTCTATCTCTGTGAAAGAGAAGGCGCATGAACGATTGTGGCGTGCTGACGCAATACCGTGGAGCGAGAACAATCCAGAAGCATTCGCCGGTCTGCACAATCAAGGCAAGCGCATCGTTGTGATCTACGATGAAGCATCAGCGATTGCGGATAAGATCTGGGAAGTGACTGAAGGCGCATTGACCGATGAAGGAACAGAGATCATCTGGCTTGCGTTCGGTAATCCTACGCGCAACACCGGACGCTTTCGTGAGTGCTTTGGACGATATAAGCATCGTTGGATTACGCATCAGATTGATTCGAGGACAGTTGAAGGTACGCAGAAAGAGTTGCTCGACAAATGGATTGCTGATTATGGAGAAGACTCTGACTTCTGTCGTGTTCGCATTCGTGGCGAGTTCCCGCGTGCTGGCTCAACGCAGTTCATATCAGGTGAGGTTGTTCGCGAAGCCCGAATGAGGCAGGTAGACGAGTCAGAGTATCGACGTGAGTGGAAGATCCTATCTGTTGATGTTGCGCGGTTTGGTGACGATATGACCGTGATAGGACTGCGCCAAGGAAAGAAGTTCACTATCCTCGAGAAGATGCGTGGTCTTGACACGGTTCAGGTTGGATATCGCGTCTGTGCATATATGAGAGAGCATTCTCCTCGGCTTACTGTGATCGATGGTGACGGCGTCGGCGGTGGTGTCGTCGACAATGTGAAGCATCAGATGGCTGATTGGCTGAAGAAGAATGTGCCATCACAAGTCGAAGAGTTTCATGGTGGGAACTCGCCAGGTGATGCGTTTGCCTACTTCAACCGGCGCGCTGAAGTATGGGGCAAGATGCGGGAATGGCTGAAGACTGGTGATATCCCAGATGATCCTGAGATTGATACAGATCTCTCGGCACCTGAGTACTTCTTCAGCTCAAAGAATCAGATTCAGCTCGAGCGGAAGGACGACATGAAGTCGCGCGGCCTGTCGAGTCCTGACATAGCGGATACGCTAGCTATGACATTCAGTGCCGATCCGTGGCCCCAGACGCGTGATGAGCGTGTTGCAGAGGAGCAGGCGCAGATACAAGATCCGATGGCCTTGCACTTCGCCCGGCTAGCCGAGACGGAGAAGCGAAAGAAAAGAAGTGAACCTTTACCGTATTGGAGTTAGAATCGGAATATGGACATCAAGGGTAAGGTCAGGGAATGGCTTGGTATAAATTGGATTGATTCCAATTGTGATGAGATCCAGGTGAATCTTGATAATATCCATTCAGAGCAGCAACAGATTGAAGCTCATTTGCTTGAATTACTGGCTACATGCCAACGTCTCGAGCAGAAAATGTCATTGAATCACCTCGATAAGCCTATTGAACGTGTATCATCTCAATCATATGACTGGGATGCGGTACAGGTCATGGCGCTTCAAGACATGCAGAAGAATCCTCCGAAGGAG
>Ga0137419_10000499_pt1 | contig 14235 bp, 15 predicted proteins | sample CZODoug3_1_2_16f_FD_108279 | JGI IMG/M metagenome (GOLD analysis project Ga0137419, IMG submission 108279) | Vadose zone soil fungal communities from Angelo Coast Range Reserve, California, USA - CZODoug3_1_2_16fungal (Illumina Assembly) | ecosystem: Environmental > Terrestrial > Soil > Vadose... | reverse complement strand
TCCGCCGCCGTCCTTTTCTCCATCGTGCTCGGCTTCGTCCCGCCGGCCGAGGAAGCGCGGCCGTGGCTCTACGAAGCGAAGGTCGTCGGCGGTGTGATCGGTTTCATGCTGGTGGGGGTACTACTGGCGGGCCGGCGTGTGAGACATGACACAGTCTCCCCGGCGTCGCCGGCGTAAGCTAGAGCCGTAACCGCCCGTTCCGCTCACGATTCGAGGGTTCCCGTGACGCCCCGTTCGCTGGCCTTGGTAGTCGTGGTCTCCACGCTGACCGTCCCCGCCGTGACCAGTCCCCAGCAGGCATCTCCGCCTCGCGTGCGGCGCGAGATTCCGGGATTCGACTTCCGCAAGGACGGTGTGTGGCGCCGCCAGGCGCGGGCGGTGCGCGCTCAGCGGGCGCGACTCCTGTCGCGCCGCAACTTCGGCGCCCTGAACGCCCCGATGGCTGGCGCCGCTGCGCCCGTCGGGTCCGCCCCCGCAGTGTCGGGGGTGCTCCGGGTCCCGGCGATTCTTTTCAAGTTCAAGGACACGCCCGCAGTGCAGCTGCGCACGGCCGCGCAGTACGACCAGGTGCTGTTCGCGGCCGCCCCAACCGGCGCCTCCGCGGGGCGTCCGTACACGTACCGCACCTTCTACGAGCAGATGTCGAACGGCCTACTGAGCGTCCAGGGTCAAGCGTACGGATACGCCGCGCTCGACTCGAACGAGGTGACCTACACCGGCGTCGCGGGCACGTGCAGCGGCAACCCCTACGGCAACACGAACTGCAACGGACTGTTCAGCCTGGCGGCGCAGAATCGGATGCAGGGAGGTTTGCGCGAAGCGCTGCGCAAGCTCGATAACCAGGTCGACTGGACGCAATACGACTCCGACGGCGACGGGTACGTCGATCTCGTGACCTTCATTCATCCACCGCTCGACGGCGCCTGCGGCGGCTCGACGAACAACCACCTCTGGTCGCATCGCTTCTTCCTCACAGGCGTCCCGTACACAACGCATTCCATGAATGCGCAAGGCGTCCCCATCAAGGTGTCCGACTATATCCTCGAGAGCGGAGTGGGCGGTCTGAGCGGATGCGACAGCAACCAGATTATGCCGGTGGGAACCGTTGCACACGAAACGGGGCACGGGTTCGGGTTGCCTGACCTGTACGACACCGACAACACGAGCGAAGGCGTCGGGGAGTTCAGCCTCATGGGCAGCGGCAACTACACGTCGCCCTTCAGCCCGTCGCGCATGGATGCGTGGTCGTTGAGCCAACTGGGATGGGTGACGGTCGTGCCGCTCCAGAGCAACGGCACGTTCAGTTTCGGCGCGGCTCCAACGTCCGACACGACGTTCTACCTGCCCGTCGGCGGAGCGAACCCGCGCGGGGAATACTTCCTGCTCGAGAACCGCGAGCCGGTGCAATCCGACAGCGCGATGCTTCGCTTCCACTGTGTGCAGATAAGTAGTGCGCCAGTGCCTCCTTGCGGTGGCGGTCTTCTTATCTACCACGTCGACTCGCAACAGATCGCACAGCACGGCTTTGACCAGGATAACCGCGTCAACACGGGCCCGATTCACGGTCTCGAAGTCGAGCAGGCGGACGGTCGAAGCAACCTCGATGCCAATCCAAACACGGCCTGCTCCGGTGCAGGGCCGACGTGCTCCGATCGTGGCGACGCCGGCGATCACTACCCCGGAACCACGGGCAACGTGACGTTCACGCCGACCAGCGTCCCGGCCGCGGTACGGAACTCGGACGGGCTGGCCGCCGGGCTGGTGCTCGATCAGATCACGCAGCTCGTGCCGAACGGGACGATGCAGTTCCGCTTGACCTATCCCGTCTGGGTGGTGCGCGCAACCGATACGGCCGCCGTGATCCAGTTCGATACGGCGACGTTTCACACGACGTTCCACGTCTTCCGGGAGATCCTCACGCCGAACTCCGTTCATAGCGTGGGCGTGGCGGATACCCAGTTCACCGCCGGCGGCCGCACGCGTCAGGTCTTCGGGTCCTGGTCCGGGGGGCAGCCGCGCACCTTCAGCTACACGGTGAGCGCCGCGCCGGAAACCCTGACCGTGACGCTGGCACGGTCGCACCAGGTTCACTACACCGCCACGAGCGGCGGTACCATCTCGGGCTCGGTGCCGAGCGACACGTTCGTGAGCGAAGGCACGGGCGTGACCCTCACCGCTACCGACACCAGCGCCGTGCGGTCATTCCAGGGTTGGGCGGGCGATACCGTCACGAAGAACCTGAGCGTCACGCTTCCGATGGGTCGGCCGTACTCGGTGCGCGCGGTGTTCCTCGAGACCTTCAGCACCGCCCAGGTGGTGGCCCAACTGCTCACCGGATCGAGCACGCTCACCGTCGCGCAGCTCGGAGATCTCGATCAGCTGGGCAACAACAACGGCGCATTCGATCTGGGGGATTTTCTCGCCTGGGTGCAGGCGACGGGCGCGCCGCTCACCGCCGAGCAGCGAGCGCTCGTGAGCGCGGCCCAGCGGAGAGGAGCGTCTCGATGACGCGCATCAGGGGATGGCTGGTGGTCGCGCTGGCCCTCGGCGGCGCCGCCGGCAGCTGTAGCGACGGCACCGGACCCGTGGAGGGCGTGCTCACCGTCTCGCTGGCGACTCCCAACCCCGGCACGGACGGCGCGATACTGTTCCAGGTATCGGGCCCGCAGGCGCTCACCAGCGTCGCGGCCGGGCCCGGGCTCCGGGTGTTCGCCCCGCGGCTGTCCTTGTCGACGCGCCTTGCCGTCACCGGAACGCTGACCAACGGCGCCCTCGTGACGATCGGCGTCGCGGATACGCGGAGCGCGGGCCAGTACATCGCGACGGTTCAAAGTGTGGCGGCGCCGGATTTCCAGCTGCGCTCGCTCACCGGCTACTCCCTCACGGTCTCCCCGTAGCTTCGCACTCGCCCGGCTGCAGCACGAAGGCCGCCGTGCCGTCGGGGAGCCGGAGCGCGAGCACGGCGTCGCGCCCGGCGTGGGTCGCCCAAGTCGCGAAGTCTCGGGCCGCGGGATGCGCTTGGGGACGGCGCACCAGGTACAGCGTGTACGGGTTCGTGAGCGCGGTGTCGGCGGCGAACAGGACGCGCGACGCCAGCCCCTGGAGCTTCGCGTACGTCGGGAGGTCGGCCAGGGCGTAGGCCCGGCGCTCGTCGGCCAGGTGGAGCGTCGCCGCCTGGTCGGCACCCGACTCGAGGTACCAGCGCGGCGCGGGCGTCACCCCCGCGGCGTGCCACAGCGCGAGCTCCTTCACGTGCGTGCCGGACGAATCACCGCGGGAGACAAACGGCCCGCCAAGAGCGGCGATGCGGCGGAAGGCTTCCGCCGCCGTAGCGGCAGTCGCTACCCGCGCGGGATCGGCCGCCGGTCCCACCACGGCGAACCGGCTGGCGGCGAGCGGACAGCGCAGCAGGGCATGCCCGGGCGCGACCAGCAGCCGTTGCTCGAGGGCCGGCGCGTGGGTGATTACGACATCCAGGTCGCCGCTGGCGGCGGCCCGCAGGATCTGCCCCGAGGGAGCGACCACGGTCGTAAAGGGAGGGGGACCGGTCCAGAGCGACTCGAGCACGGCGAGCGCTCCGGACTGCTGCACGGTGTACGTGGTGCCCAGGCGGAGTGGGGCGGGGCCGGAGCGGCAAGCGGCGACGAGGCCCATCAGGAACGGAAGGGCGTGGCGCAGGCGCATCACCAACAGTAGCAGCGGTCTCCGTGCCGCCGCAAATCCTTCCACCAGTGCCGCCAAAACGCTCTAGTGCACTGGACTCCCGCGTAGCATCATTTTCCCATGGCCTGGGCTCGCGCCTATGACCTCTGTCGCAGCGCCCTGCTTGCGTTCGGGCTGGTGCTCGGGGCTGCGTTGACGCTCCAGGGGCAGGACTCGAAGAAGCGGGAGCCCAAGCGACCGAAGCTCGATGCCGGCCGGGACAGCAACAGCGCCGGCGCCTATCACCAGCACGGGATGTTGCATCTCGCGAAGCGTCCGCAGATGGCCGCGGACGCGTTCTATTGGGCGGCGCGTCTCGACCCGTCCATTGCGGAGCCGTGGTACGGCCGTTGGTGCGCGTTGCTGCTCGCGATGCAGCGCCGGGACATGTTCGCGCTGATGAACGACGATTCCCGGTATTCGAAGGAAGTCACGAGCATCGACTCACTGCGTTACGAAGCGCTGCTGCGCGAGCCGCTGATCTACACGAAGCTCGACGCGGTGCTCGTGCGGGACTTCTTTTCGGCGGTCAGTTTGGCCACGGATGGCGAAGTAAGCGAGATGGACCTCGCCATGGTACCCGATCCGGCGACGAAGGCCTGGCTCGCATATGGCAGCGGCCGGTTCGGCGAGTCCGTCAAGCAATACGCGATCGCGATCAACAGGAAGCCGAAGGCCAAGGGGCTGCATGCCGCGCGGGCGCGGGCGTTCATCCCGCTGCTGCAGTACGACAGCGCGGCGGCCGAGTTCGAAGCGGAGCGCGCGCTGGAGCAGAGCGGTGAGTCGACGCTGGTCCGGATATACAACAGCAAGGAGATGCTCGAGTACAGCATCGGCCGGGTGCGCGAGACTCAGGGCAACGATCAGAGCGCGCGGGATGCGTACGGCCGGGCGCTGGTGGAGAACCTCGCCTTCTATCCCGGGCACACGGCGCTCGCGCGCCTGGCGCTAGCCACGGGCGACTCGGCCACCGCCCTGAAGGAATACGATCTGGCGGCGCAGCTCGCGCCCAACCGGGCCGACATCCGATACGTGTACGGTGTGCTGTTGCTGACGCGCCAACGTTTCGAGGAGGCTGTGGAGCAGTTTCAGCAGGCGGTCGACGCGGACCCGTATTTCGTGAAGCCCTATTTCCCGTTGGCCTACTTGCGCGAAGGGCAGGGGAAGGACTCGCTCGCCATCGCGTACTACACGCAATTCATTGCGCTGGCCCCGGCGGCGTACGCGCGCCAGGTGGAGGACGCCCGCCAGCGGCTGAGCGAGGTGAAGCGCCTCTTTTCCGAGAGTCACTGAGCGGCTCCCCTTTGCTATCTTAGGTAGCCATGTCGGGGCGGTAGCTCAGCTGGGAGAGCACCTGGTTTGCAACCAGGGGGTCGTGGGTTCGAATCCCATCCGCTCCATTCAACTTCCGACTCCATGTCTCCCACCGACTGGTTGCCGCTTCTCACGGAGCTCGCGGACGGCGCCGACGAGCTCGCGCTGCGCTGGTTTCGCGCTGCCGGACTCCGCGTCCAGGAGAAGCCGGACCTGAGCCCCGTCACCGAAGCCGATCACGCGATCGAGGCGATGGCGCGGAAGCGGGTGCGCCAGGCGCACCCCGAGCTGGGCGTGCTGGGCGAAGAGGAAGGCGAAGCGGCGGGGACGGCCCGGACGCGGCTCATCATTGATCCGATCGATGGCACGCGGAACTTCGTGCGCGGCATTCCGGTGTTTGCGACGCTGCTGGCGATCGAGCACGGCGGCGAGGTCGTGGCCGGGGTCGCGAGTGCGCCGGCCTTGGGAGCTCGCTGGCACGCCGCGCGAGGCGGGGGCGCATTTCGCGACGGGCGACGCATCGGGGTGTCGCGGATCACGGCGCTCGAGCGCGCCCTGCTGTTCCATGGTAACCTCGGGCCCGGTGAGGCGGGGCCGCCGCGTGGGATTACCGGGCTGATCGCGCGGGTCGAGCGCACGCGCGGTTTCGGAGATTTCTATCAGCACATGCTGGTGGCGGAAGGGGCGGGGGAGATCGCGCTCGATCCCGTGATGCAGCCGTGGGACATCGCGGCCCTGCAGGTGATCGTGGAGGAGGCCGGGGGACGGGCCACCAGTCTCCGTGGCGAGCGCTCCATCTACGCGACCAGCCTCGTGAGCTCCAACGGGACGATGCATCAGGCCATATTGGATACGCTCACCGATTCCGTAGAGGGTGCACTATGAATGGTTGGAATAGACGTGGCGTCCTTGCGCTGACGCTCGCGGGCGCGGCAGTCGCCGGCCTCGCCATCGCCACGCCGGCGCCGCGACCCGAGATCATCGTGTACAAGACCTCGACCTGCGGCTGCTGCAAGAAATGGGTCGAGCATCTCCAGGCGGCCGGCTTCCGGGTCGCGGTGCACGACACGGTTGACGTCGCCGGCGTGGCCGCCCGTTATCGCGTGCCGCGCCGGCTCGCGACCTGCCACACGGCGCTGGTGCAGGGCTACGTGGTGGAAGGCCACGTGCCGGTAGATGTGATCGAGCGCCTGCTCAAGGAGGGTCCGGAGGTCGCGGGCGTGGCGGTCCCGGGGATGCCACCGGGGTCCCCAGGGATGGAGTCCGAGACACCCGCCCATTACCAGATCCTGACGTTCGACCAGAGCGGTCGGACGGCCGTCTACGGAAGCCGATGATCGCCGGTCCGTCGGAGCTCGACCCCTTGGACGACGATGACTTTCCGCTTGGCGACGGAACCACCGAGACCGAAGTGGTCGTCGTCTGTCCCCATTGTGGCGAGACGAACGAGCTGGGCCTCGACCCCGGTGGCGGCCCGCTTCAGGAATACGTGGAAGATTGCCAGGTCTGCTGCCGGCCCTGGCGGGTAACGGTGCGCTACGCTCAGGACGGCAGCGCCGAGGTGTTCACTGAGCCGCTCGACGGCTGAAGCTATTTTCTCGCTGCCTCGAACCGTTTCGCTACCTCCGGCCAATTGACTACGTTCCACCACGCGGCCACGTACTCCGCCCGTCGGTTTTGATACTTGAGGTAGTACGCGTGCTCCCACACATCGAGTCCGAGTAGGGGAGTTTTCCCGTCCATGAGCGGCCCGCCGCCCTTGCCGGCGGGCGCCATGATCGTCCAGAACAGCGAATGATTGTGGTGACCGCCACCATTGTTGCGCACGGCGGTGCGGACGTCTTCCGGAACACTGTTGATGCCGCGAAGCAGCTCCTCGAGCCCCTTTTCATACAGCGCGGGATGTTTGTCCAGCGCCGCGTTCAGGTTGCTGACATAGGCCTGATGGTGCTTGCCGTGGTGGATCTGCATCGTCTGCGCGTCGATCTGCGGTTCGAGCGTGGCGTAGTCGTAGGGCAGAGGAGGTAGCGTATGTAAGGTTCCCGCTTGATTCCGTTTGAAGCGTCCGTATCTTCCGTCGCGGTCCCCTCACCTGCGAGGCGCACGATGGCGCTGTTCTCCGATGCGGGAATCCAGTTCCTGCTCCGCTGGTTGCACTTTCTCTCCGGTATCACGTGGATCGGCCTGCTCTACTATTTCAACTTCGTACAAGGTCCGTTCATGGCCGAGGCGGACGCGGCCACCAAGAGCGGCGCGACGCAGAAACTCGTGCCGCGCGCGCTATGGTGGTTCCGTTGGAGCGCGGCTGTCACCTTCTTGTCCGGTGCCACCATCCTGGGCCTGCGGCGTGCCAGTTGGAGTGATCCCTGGGGCCTCACGATTCTTACCGGTGCGGCGTTCGGCACCGTGATGCTCGCCAACGTGTGGCGCGTGATCTGGCCCAATCAGAAGATCGTGATCGCCAATGCGATCGCGCTCGCGGGCGGGGGTCAGGCGAATCCCGCGGCCGCCGGGTCGGCGCGCCGCGCGTTTCTCGCATCGCGCATCAACGTCGTGTTCTCGTTTCCGATGCTGTTCTTCATGGGTGCGGCGTCGCATTTCACGCTCCCAGCGGCCGGGAACCGCGGCCTGTGGGCCGTGGTGCTGCTCGTGATTATCGCCCTGCTCGAGATCAACGCGCTGGTGGGAACGACGGGGCCGACCAAGAAGCCGATCGAGACGGTGCGCGGCGTGATCGTGACCGGAGTGGTGACGGCGCTGCTCGTCTACTGGATCGCCCTGGCCGTGCTGCGCCCGCAAGGGGTCTGACGTTGGCGGTTGCGGCCTCGACGACTCTGCCCGTCGGGGCCGTGGCGCCCGATTTCAAACTGCCGTCCACCGCGGGGACCGACGTGGCCCTGTCCTCGTTTCGGGGCCGGAAGCACGTACTGCTCGCGTTCTTCCCGCTCGCGTTCACGAGTACCTGTACCGCCGAAAACTGCGCCTTCAGTGAGGACTATGACGCGTTCGAACGGGCCGGCACGATCGTGCTCCCGATCAGCGTGGACGCGGTGCCGACGCTCAAGGAGTACAAAGCGAAGCACGCGATGCGGCAGGATCTGCTGAGTGACTTCAAGCGCGACGTGAGCCGCGCCTACGGGGTGCTGCTCGAGGATCGCTTCTTCTCGAGGCGCGCCTATTTCCTCATCGACCAACAGGGCATCCTGCGCTGGCGCCACGTCGAGGCGGAGCTCGGGGACCGGCGTGACGATGTCGAGCTGCTCCGGCAGATCGCCGCGCTCTGAGCGGCGTCGCCCCAGGAAACACGCAATGCTCCTCGGCGTGATGCTCGCGGGGGCGTGTGGACCGACGGTGTTCATTCCGCCCCCACCCTCGCCCCAGCGCGTCTACGGTATCGCCGAAGTGGACGAGCGGCCCGAGATCGTCCTGACGCCGCCGCTGCGCTTTCCTCCCGCAGGCGGCGACGGCGTGGTCGTGGTACGACTGGTGATCGACAGTGCCGGGAACCCCGAGCCGGCGACGACCCAGATCGTACAGGGGTCCGATTCCGCGCTGGTCGCCGCCGCCCGGACGCTGGTGCTCAAGACGCTGTTCCGGCCGGCCCGCGTGCGCGGGCGCGTCGTGCAGGCGCTGATCGAGGTGCCCGTCGAATTCTCCGCCACCTCCCAGCCCGCCGTCACGCTGCACATCGCCGGCGATGTGTACGGCGAAGCCGAGGTGCAGGAGCGACCACATCTGGTGTCTGGTCCGATGCTCTCGTACCCCGCGTCCTTGCTTCTCTCCCGGATCAGCGGGCGGGTCGTCATTGAGGCCGTGATCGATACGACCGGGCGGGTCGAGGACGGCACGTTGCGCGTGGTCGAGAGTAGCGACGCGCGGTTCAATCAGGCGGCCAAGGACTACGTCCGGGTGGCGCGCTTTACGGCGGGGCACATCGGGGGCCGGGCGGTGCGCGTGCGGTTCGAGATGCCGGTCGAGTTCAAGCTGCCCACGCGGGACTAAACCTCCGTGGCGTCGGTCACCCTCCGCCGCCTCGCCAAGCGGTACGATCCCGAGGGCCGGTCGGCGGTCGACGGCCTGTCGCTCGAGGTGCGCGACGGCGAGCTCTTCGTCCTGCTCGGACCGTCGGGCTGCGGCAAGACGACCGTGCTCCGCTGCATCGCCGGGCTCGAGGAGCCCACCGCCGGGGAAATCCTGATCGGCGAGCGCGACGTCACCCGCCTCGATCCCGCCGCGCGCGACGTCGCGATGGTGTTCCAGACGCAGGCCCTCTACCCTCACCTCACCGTGCGCAAAAACCTCGCCTTCGGGCTCGAGGTGCGGCGCGCCCCGGCCGCGGAGATCGCCCGTCGGGTGCAGCAGGCCGCGGTGCGACTGAGGCTCGAACCGCTGCTCGACCGTCGTCCGGGGGAGCTCTCCGGTGGGGAGCGCCAGCGTGTGGCCTTGGGTCGGGCCCTGGTGCGCGAGCCGCAGGTCTTTCTGCTCGACGAGCCGCTCGCGAGTCTCGAGCCCGCGCTGCGCGGTGAGCTGCGCGATGTCCTGGTCGATCTGCACCGCGCCCTCGGTGCCACCGTCGTGTATGTGACCCACGATCAAGTCGAGGCCATGACGATGGGCCAGCGGATCGCGGTCCTCGAGGGAGGGCGCCTCCGCCAGGTGGGCACGCCCGCCGAGCTGTACGGCCTGCCGGCCGACGTCTTCGTCGCCCGCTTCATCGGAAACCCGGGCATGAACATCCTCACCGGTAGGGGCAGAGGCACCGGGGACGCGGGCGGCGTGGTGGACTGCGGCACCTGGTCTGTTCCCGTGCCGCTGGAGCGTTACGAAGGCGAGATCTACCTGGGCGTGCGGCCGGAGCATGTGAGCCTCGTGGCCTCCGATCAGGGGATCGGGACGGCGCACGTGCGCGGCGTCGAACCGCTCGGCCCGGACACGCTCGTCCGGCTGGACGCGGGCGGCCAGCCGCTCGTCGCGCGTGTGCACGGTATCTCGGATCTTCGTGCCGGCGACCCGGTGGGGGTGAAGCTCGACCGCCGGCAGCTGCACCTGTTCGACGCGGCCGGAGCGCGCCTGCCGTGAGGCGCGTGCTGGCTCTGGGTCTGGCATGCTGGCTCGGCTGCTGGGGTTGCGGCGCCGAGCCCAGCCCCGCGGTCGAGCTGCTGCACCGCGCCGACGACGGCGCGGCGCAGCTCGAGGACCAGCTGCTCATCCCTTATCGTGCTCGACACCCCGGATTGCGCGTAGTGCAGCGCAACGCCGCCCTATCCCGGGCCGAGTACCGCCGGCTCCTGCTGATGGCGACGGCGCGCGACACCCTCCCCGATGTGTTCCAGCTGGACGACGTCGACGTCCCCGCACTCGCCGACCGAGGAGGCGCTCTCGATCTCGCCCCCTACCTCTCCCGCGCCGGAATCGACCTCGCGCGCTTCAACCCGGAGGTCCTCGCGATTTTCCGTCGCGGTGCGGCGCTGTACGGTCTCCCGCGAGGATATACGCCGCTAATGGTGGCGTACAATCGGGACCTCCTGGACCGGGCTGCGATTCCGTATCCGACCGACGACTGGACCTGGGATGAGTTCCTGCGGACGGCGCAGCTGCTCACGCGCGACCGCGATGGCGACGGGCGGATCGATCAGTGGGGAGCCGGCTTCGACCGGCGCCCGTCTTTCTGGGTCGCATGGATCTGGTCAGGGGGCGGCGACGTGTTGTGTCCCGGCGGCCGCCGCGCCTCAGGGTGCCTCGATGCCTCCGCCACCGTCGCGGCCATCCGCTGGTACGGGGGCTGGGTGACGCGCTGGGGGATCGCGCCGCGCCCTCATGACCCGACCGCCTCCGGCGTCGAGATCGCCCGGTTGTTCTCGGCCGGCCGCATCGCGTTCATGACCGTCGGACACGACGCGGTGCGTGCGCTTCGATCTCAGGTCGCGGCGGGCCGTTTGCGAGTGGGATTCGCCCCCGTCCCGCATCGCGCCGGTGTGCCGCCGGCCACGCTGCTCTACGCGACCGGATATGCGGTTCCGGCGGGCGGGCTGCGGCGCAAGGCCGGGGTGGAGCTCGCCGCCGATCTAACGGACTCGCTGCCCGATGCGGCGCGCGGTGACGCGGGCATCGAGCTGCCGGCTGTGGCCGCGGCCGCGCAAGCGGTGGCGGCGGCCGACACGACGGGCTGGGAGGCGGCGTTTCTGCGCGCCGCCGCGTACGGCCGCCCGGGGTGGGGAGCGCGCGTCGGCCAGTGGCGGGAGGTGGAGGCGGAGCTTGCGGACTTGATGGACCGGGTTACCGTGGGCGGTGTCGATCCAGCACGGGCCGCCCGCGCAACCGCGCGCGAGCTCGATCGGCTGTTGGGAGCCACGCGATGACCGGGCTGAGAGAGTGGCGCGCCGTTGCTTCGGTCGCCCTGGCCGCCGGCATCCTCCTGCCGCTCGCGCTGGCGCAGCGGGCGCGGGTCCGCTACGAGCGCGCGCTGGCCGGGCGAGAGGCGGGGGCGGTGGCCGCCTACCTCACGGTCGTGACTCCGCCTCCGCGGGCAGGGCGCGGCGCGGGATACGACCTGCCGCAGCTCCTGATTCGGGCCCGGGCGCTCGAAGAGCTGCCGGGGTTCTCTGGACGGTTCGAGATCTATCATGCCACCGCGCCGCTGGTGCGCGCGACCGCCGCGCCGTTGCCCGCGGCCACCCTGCAGCGCGTCCGCCGAGAGGCCGCCGTCCGCTGGACCGGCGACGCGGCGCTCGCGCCACTGCTCGATCGCGACGGTTGGGACGTCGTGGGCGCAGTGGCCGCCCGGCCCGCGGCGCTCGCGTGGCCGGTCTCGCCGTGGTCAGCGGGCTCGCTGCTGCTCCTCCTGATCGCTGGGGCGCAAGGCCTGCGAGCGATCGGCAGGCCGCGCCGCGCGTGGCGCCAGACGTTCGGGCCGTACGGCGTCGTGGCCCTGCTGTTCGGCCTGGCGGTGTTCGCCGATGTGCGACGCGCCGCCGGCGATGCGACTGATCGCTGGTTGTACGACACGCGGCTCCTCATGCAGGAAGCCGCGGCGCGCATCCCGGACATTCGCAGTGCGCCCGCGGCCCTCACCCCCCTCGCCCGGGGGACGGGAGCGGGGGCGGGACCAGAGGCCGAGATCGTGCCGGGCGACTCGGGGCCGGCGACGGCGTGGCGCCGCGACATTGGCGGCGTGATGCGCGCAGGTGTGGCGGTGCGGCTGGCGCCCGGGCGCTGGATCGAGCTGCGAGCGCGCCCCGGGGAGGCCGGCACAGTCGGCTGGCTGCCGACTATGGTGGGCCTCGCGATCCTTGGGCCCCTGAGCGCGCTGTTCGCCGCCTGGAGCCTCGCGAGCGCTCCGCGGGCGAGGCGCGAAACGGTGGCCGCCTGGGGATTCCTGGCACCGTCAGCGCTGCACCTCGCCGTGTTCTCCCTCTTGCCGCTGCTCGTGGTGTTGTATGTCTCGCTGCACCGCTGGAGCCCGATCGAGCCGGTCCGTCCGTTCGTGGCGCTCGCGAACTACGCGCGCGTCGTGCGCGACCCGCTGGTCTGGTCGGCGCTGGGTCGCACTCTGCTGTACGCCCTGTACGTGCCGGTGTCGATGGCGCTCGCGCTCGTGCTTGCCCTCATGATCGGAGGACGACGCAGATCCAGTACCGAGGCGCCCGCACTGCGCGCGCTGTTCCTGCTGCCGTACGCTTCATCGGTGGTCGCGGTCGCTCTCGTGTGGCAGTGGATGTACCACCCCGATTTCGGGTTGCTCAATCACCTGCTGACACGCGCCGGTCTCGCGCCGGTGAACTGGCTGGGAGGTCCCAAGACGGCGCTCTTCGCGGTGATGCTCGTGTCGGTGTGGACGCAGCTGGGTTACCAGCTGACGGTCTTCCTCGCCGGCCTGCGGGCGATACCGCAGGCTTACCTCGACGCCGCTCGCGTGGACGGCGCGAATGCCTGGCAGCGCTTCTGGCGCGTGACGTTTCCTCTGCTGTTGCCCGTGACGCTGTTCGTGCTGGTGACCGGGATCATCGGCGCGTTCCAGGTGTTGGCGCTCGTCATGGTGTTGACTGGCGGCGGGCCGGTCGGCACCACCGACCTGATTGTGTATCGGATCTACCGGACCGGCTGGGAGCTGCAGCAATTCGGTGACGCGAGCGCTATGGCGCTGCTCTTCTTCGCGCTGCTCTTCGGGGCGACGTGGGCCCAGCTTAAGCTGCTCGACCGCCGGGTGGAGTATGCGTAAACGGCGCCCTCAAGCACGGCGGGGCGGGTGGATGGCGTACGCCGTTGGGCTGCCGCTCGCGGGTGTCATGGTCGCTCCTTTCCTCTATATGGTCGCCACAGCCCTGATGAGCGAGCCGGACTCGCTGGGCCACCCGGTCCCCGAGAACTTCGCCGCGGCGCTCGTGGCACTACCGTTCGGGCGCTTCCTGGTAAACAGCGTGATCCTCTCGCTCGCGGTGGTCGCGGGGCAGGTCCTGACGAGCGCCACCGCGGCGTACGCTTTCGCCCGGCTCCGCTTTCCCGGCCGGGACCGCATGTTCCTCGGCTATCTGTGTGCGTTGCTCGTGCCGGCCATTGTCCTCGTGATCCCGCGATTCCTGCTCATCGACGCGCTCGGGTGGGCGGACAGCTACCAGGGCCTGATCTCGACCCAGCTGGTATCGGTCACCGGAATATTTCTGCTGCGCCAGTTTTTCCGTACCCTCCCGCGTGACCTCGAGGATGCGGCGCGACTGGAGGGTGCGGGAGAGTGGACGATCTTCTGGCGGGTCATCGTGCCGCCCTCGCGGCCCGCGCTCGCCATGCTCGCCTTGCTCGGGTTCGCCGATCAGTGGAGGAGCTTTGTGTGGCCGCTCGCCGCCACGCGCTCGAGCGCGATGCAGCCGCTCGAGTTGGCCATCGCGAACCTGCAGGGCACGTACGATCTGAGCTGGTCGTTCCAAATGGCGACGGCGGTGGCGGCCGTGATACCGCTGATGGTGCTCTACTTCATCGCGCAGCGCTGGTTCATTCGCGGGATCGAGATGACGGGGACCGGAAACTCAGTTCCCACTTGATGTCCCGCCCGTCGCCACCCGCGGCCCATTGCAGCACCGCATGCCCGCTCTCCAGGCGCCTCACCGTGCACGGGACGTCGGCCTTGCAGGCTCCCGGCCGCAGCCCCTTCGGGACCGCAATCGTGACCGCGTAGGCGCGGCCATCGAGGTTCGTGGATTTCGCCTTGAGCTTGCGCGTGGTCGC
>Ga0137419_10000496_pt1 | contig 14267 bp, 7 predicted proteins | sample CZODoug3_1_2_16f_FD_108279 | JGI IMG/M metagenome (GOLD analysis project Ga0137419, IMG submission 108279) | Vadose zone soil fungal communities from Angelo Coast Range Reserve, California, USA - CZODoug3_1_2_16fungal (Illumina Assembly) | ecosystem: Environmental > Terrestrial > Soil > Vadose... | reverse complement strand
TTCTTGCTGTTGATGACCCAGTCCATGCGACCGTTGTATCTCCACTCGTAGAAGGGGCGGGGAATAACGGCTGCGGGCTGCGCTGCGAGTCCTGCGTTCTGCGCAAGCACAAGCTCGTTCAACGAGGTTCCGGTTTCCGCCAGGCCCTGGCTTTCGCGTTCACGCTCGATCGCAAAAAATCCGAAAAGCTTGCTCTTGATGAACGGGCCGCCAACCGAGCCGCCAAACTGCTGCCGGCTGTAGTCAGGATGTTGGGGATTCTGTCCGCCGTGACCATCAGGAACTTTTTCATCTGTGTTCAAAGCGCTGTCACGGAAAAAACCAAAAAGCGAACCGTGGTAGCTGTTCGTGCCCTGTTTCGTGATCATGTTGATCGCCGCGCCTTCGGAACGCCCGTTTTCGGCGGAGAAGCGTTGCGTGCTGATCTGAAACTCCTGGACCGCTTCAAGGGGAAGCTGCATCACGGGTCCACCCACGGTGTTGTCCTTGTTATCGACACCGTTCACCGTGACGTTGACATTGCGGCCGTTCTCGCCGTTCACAGAGAGAATCGCGTAGCGGTTTTTCGTGGGATCGTAGGAGTCTGTAGCCTTGACGCCCGGAGCGAGATACGCGAGATTGGCCACATCGCGTCCGACCATCGGCAATTCTTCGACTTCTTTGGGAGTAATGTCTTGGCTCACGCTGGTCTTCGTCGTGTCCATGATCGGAGCGGTGTCAGTTACCTCAATGATGGAAGCGACCGCGCCTGGTTCCAACGTGGCATTCGTCAAGGCCGTTTGACCGACGAGCAGTTGGACCGTAACCACAATCGTGGAGAAGCCTTGCTTTGACACCCGGACGGTATAGACGCCGGCCGAGAGCAGGTCAAAACGATATCCGCCGTCGTCACTTGAAGTCGTCGTGCGGGTTGCGCCGGTCGCTTTGCTCGTGATGAGGATTTCCGCGCCGGTGATAACTGCCTGGGATTTGTCGAAAACCGTTCCTTGGATGGTGCCGCTGGCCGTAGCCTGGGCGTGCAGTGTTCCATTGCCCACCGCCAGAAGCAAAATCGTGGCGATCAGCAAGTGTGTGAATGTTCTCTTCATATTGGCTATGAATCTCTCCTCTGGTTTACTTTCAATGAATTGGCGCCCGGTCCGCGCGCTAATCCGCACAGAATTCGAGCAATGTGGGCGAAAAGCCACACTTCATCGTCAGTACAGAAATAGAAAAGAAATGTTTTATTTCGCTTAACTTGTAGTTAGGCAAATGAAAGGCCAAATTGGAGCTTCACTTAAGCTGTTTGATTTGTTTGTGACAGAAAATTTACAACTCGACAGTCTCCCTTAATTTGGAGCTTGGCCAGCGCATTTCTATGAGTTTTCATATTCCGCTGATAAATCGTTCGTCGAATACCGTATTGGGACTCGACACGCATCTTGTGTGAAGGTTCGAGGTCAAATACAGTTCTCGCATGGATGCTCCTGGATTTGAGCCGCATGCTTGGTTGCGCAATGGGCATGCGATGACCATTGCCGCGGCGTATTGGGCGCGGAGGTTTGCATTGCCACGGCCGGAGGCGCGGCTCTTTCGCGTTGCGGAGGATTCGCAGTTACTTGCGGCGTGTCACTGGCAGGAGGGAAAGCGAAAAGACGCGCCGGTGATTGCGATTGTGCATGGGCTGGAGGGCTCTAGCGATTCGAATTATGTGCTTGGCATCGCGGAAAAGGCTTTTCAGCGCGGGTTTCATGTGGTGCGACTGAACCAGCGGAATTGCGGTGGGACGGAGACGCTTACTCCAACCCTTTATAACTCCGGGATGAGCGGAGACTATCGGGCGGTTTTCGAGGAATTGGCGCACGGCGACGGATTCACGCAAATCTTTTTCGCGGGATATTCGATGGGCGGAAATCTCGTGACGAAGATGGCAGGGGAGTACGGCGGGTCGGTGCCGCGCGCGCTGCGTGGAGTTTGCGCGATTTGCCCGGCGTTGGACTTGGCGGCCTGTGCGGACGCGCTGCAAAAGCCTGAAAATTACTTCTATCAACGACATTTTGTTAGCGGACTGATGAACCGCTATGCGCGCAAGGCGGCGCTATTCCCGAAAATTTATTCGCGCAATGGATTTGGGAAGATTCGGTCGGTCCGCGGATTTGACGATGCGATTACCGCGCCCTGTTTTGGGTATCGCGACGCGCAGGAGTATTACGAAGCGGCAGGAGCGCGCAAAGTGGCGGCCCGAATTCGCGTGCCGACGATGATGATTACTGCGCAGGACGATCCGTTTGTGCCGTATGAATCTTTCTTGGCGGCGATGGTCGCGGAAAATCCGGCGATTCGATTCTTGGCGCCGGAGCACGGTGGCCATTGCGGATTCATTTCGAAGCACACCGGAGCGGAGCGCTTTTGGGCCGAGGCGCGCGTCGTGGAGTTCTGCGAGCAACACCGGACGTAACGCGCTTCCCGATTTAGCCCGGCGATTCGCGGCTCCTGCACGATGGCAAAAGCGGCGGCTAGACCGCCGCACCCCAAATCGCCTCATTCCGGATTATGCGAAGGGTTGTTCTAATGAGTGTGCGAAGCCCTGGGTCAGAAGTTGCGCGGGACCGTCGGCGGTGATGACCATGTCGTCTTCGCAGCGCAGGCCGAATTCGCCTGGGATGTAGATGCCAGGCTCGTTCGAGAAAGTCATGCCGGGCTCCAGGACCGTCTTGCTGCCTCGGACGAGATAAGGATGCTCGTGCCCGTCGAGTCCGATACCGTGGCCGAGACGGTGGGTAAAGAATTTGTAGTCTGGGCCGTAGCCGCCGTTAACGATGACGGCGCGGGCGGCATCGTCCACCGTGCCCGAGAGTCGGCCTGCGCGCGCTGCTTCGAGCGCGGCGTCCTGCGCTTTGCGCACGAGGTCATAGGCGCGCAAGATTTTATCCGTGGGCTTGCCGTAAACGCTGGTGCGCGTGACGTCTGACGCATAGCCCTCTACTCCGCATCCTCCGTCAATCAAGACAACGTCGCCTTCCTTCAGCTTTTGCGGCTGCACAGTGCCGTGCGGCAGCGCCGCCGATGCTCCAAGAAGCACGAGCGCACCGCCGTGCAGATTCATCTTTGCAAAGCCGGCTTCGATAAGGTGTGCGATATCGTCTTGCGACATGCCTTCTTTCAGCGACGCGAAGGTGGCGCGGAAAACGTCGAACGTCGCGTCACAAGCGAGCCGCATAAGCTCCAGCTCGTGCGCGGACTTGTGCGCGCGGCAGGCGATCGTGACGGGATCGGCGGATGCCAATTCAAAGCCGGGTGCGGCGTGGCGAAGATGGTCAGAAAACGTGAAGCCGGAGGTTTCCTCGATACCGATGCGGCCGGTGCGGATGTTCTGGTCTGCCAGGGCTTTGGCGGCGATTTCCGTCGGGCTCTGATCTTCCTGCCAGATGCGAACTTCGATGGGGAGATGGAGCTTTTCGCGAAGCCGGCCCTCTTCAAATGCCGGCACAACCAGGACAGGATGGCCCGCGCGAGGGATAACAAGGCCCACCAGGCGTTCGCTGAGACCCCAGCGGATCCCGGTGAAGTAATAAAGCGAGGTCCCTGGAGCAAAAAAGAGCGCGTCGTACTTTGCGGCTTGCGATGGCGAGCCACTGGGCATCGGCGCCGCACCGCCCATGAGGGTCTGCGCCCGTTCAATCCGCGCACTGAATTCGGTAGGAGAAATCGGGCGAACGCGGTCGCCCAGCGCCTTCAGCCCAGAAAAAGCAGCCGGCAGCGCGGTGCCGTCCTCGGCATGCTCGACTCGGAACTTGGGGCGCAGGGCTCCCACCGAAAGAACCCCCGCCACCTCAAAAAACTGGCGACGGGAGGGAAGCTGGGACGGAAGTGGAAGTGGAATCTTCATCTTCATGGCGCGAAGGTTTAATCCGTGCGGCTTAGATTGTCAAGCGCCCCTGGATATCGTGCGCAACTCGGCCAAACCTAAAGGGAACTACTTAGGGACACGCCTTGGAGACTGTATACGGCGGATTCGTTTAACAGTAGTCGCCCTTAGTCGTGATATGGAATTTTGTATAAACAGGTCATAAACTACAAAGCGCAGGCCTGTCATCGTACGCCAAACAATGGAGTTAGTGGGCAATTATGAAGAATTTATTGCTACGTGAGATTGGAAGACATCGTGCAAATGTAGCGAGCCTAGGGTGTGGTTGTCGGATTCTTCGCGTTTATATCAGCGAAACACATGGGAGCAATAGATGAAGAGCGTTTTGCGTTTAGCTAGCTATCTGACTTTGTGGTTACTTGTATTTGGTTTGATGCTTAGTCCTGTCTCGAGGGCGCAGTCTAGCAATGGGGCCATTGCGGGCGCTCTGGTCGATAAATCAGGAGCGGGCGTTGCAGGCGCGAGCGTTGAGGCAACTAGCGTGGATCGTGGTGGCCAGCCGCGCATCGTCGAAACAGATTCCACGGGCTCGTACCGCATTGAGGCTCTCTTGCCTGGCAGGTACACCATCTTGATCAAGAAAGCGGGTTTCGCCGAACTCAAGGTTTCCAATGTCGACGTGAAGGCGTCTCTCACGACTACGATCAACGGCTCTCTGGAACTTGCTGGAGTCAGCTCCACAATCCTGGTCGAAGCATCAACCGGCCAAGAGTTGCAGACCCAATCGGGCGATTTGAGCGCCAGCATCTCCTCTTCGGAAGTTCACGACCTGCCGATTTTTGGCCTCAATCCGATTGCCCTGGTTCTAACCCAGCCTGGCGTTCAAGATCCCAAAGATCGCGGCATCAGCAACGGGGTAAACTTCTCCGTGAACGGCACTCGGCCTCGCTCCAACAACTTCCTTATTGACGGGCAGGATAACAACGACAACGCAATCAATGGGCAAGCATTTCAGCCCACCAACTTGGAAGCCATCGGCGAGGTAACCATTCTCACTAACTCGTATGGCGCCGAATTCGGTCGAGGCGGCGGGTCGGTGACTAACGTTATCTACAAAGGTGGAACGAACGACTTTCACGGGTCTGCTTGGGAACTAGCCACGAACTCAGCGTTGGCGACTGCTAAGCACGAGGACTTGTTTGCTGGCTGCACTACGAACGGGACTTGCCATCCCGTTTCGGTTGATAACACTTTTGGTTTTGCCTTCGGTGGTCCGATTAAGCACAACAAGCTTTTCGTCTTCGGCTCATCTCAATGGGATCGTACACGTTCCACAGCCAATGGGAGCACCATCACGGCGCCAACCGCGAGCGGCGTGGCGCAATTGCAGGCGTTGAACTCCGCGAACGCCAATTTCCTGGTCGCTGCGTTTGCCGGGTTAACCGCACCGACCGTCACCAAGAGTGTTCCACTTGGCAGTGCGACTGCTGGGGGCCCCGATCGTGGATCAGTCGATTTTGGACTGGTACAAAGGTCGGGCATCGGCGAAATAACAAATGACCGCCAGTGGGATGTGCGGGTAGATTTCACGCCATCGGACAAAGATTCACTCATGGCCCGTTACTATCGCGACGACGGTTCGTTTACTCCAGATTTGTTCAATTTTCCGCGCCAGCTAGTGCCCTTTGATTCTCAGCAAGGCGGGCCATCGCAGAGTTTCGCTGGTGGATGGACGCACACAATTTCATCAAAGGCGATTAACGAGCTCAGAATATCCTATACGAATATCGGTTTTTCATTTGGGCCAACGCCGGCAACTGCGAGCAATCCTCTCGCTCAACTGCCAGCTATTACAATCGCGGGAGTCAGTAGCGCTACGGCCACCCCGTTTCCGACCCTTGGATTTCCATCGAACCTCCCCCAGGGCCGCGCCCATAAGTCCTACCAATATCAGGATGCCCTAAGCTATACCGTAGGACGCCACACATTTAAAGGTGGAGTCGATGCTAATCACCTGTCAGTAGTTGACTCGATACCCTTCAATTCGCGTGGGACGATCACCTTTGCCCAACGAGTCCCAGGAGACACGACGAGTTGCGGCACCATCGGCTGCACAGGGCTGGCCAACTTCATCGATAATTTCACCGGTCCCTCGGGCGCGGTTAACAAGGTATTCGGCAGCCCAATTCTGCAACCGTTTGTGACCACCTACGCGCCCTATATCCAGGACACATGGCGAATGAAAGAGAACCTCAGTTTTACTCTTGGCTTGCGCTATGAGTATTGGGGTTCGCCTGAGAACGTCCTGCAATTCCCCGCGTTAAGCCCGAACGCCACGATTGGCCTGGCCGGAGCCAGCTTCCCCTCCGTCTATTCCTCTAAGCAACCGCTGGACCGGAATAATTTCGGTCCCCGCGTCGGAGTGGCATACACACCGCATATCGCTTCACGGTTGTTCGGACAGAACAAGACCGTCATCCGCGCCGGTTACGGGATGTTCTACGACGGCCTATTCACCAACATTCTTGACAACACAGGTGGAACGTCACCTAACGCCGTTGGAGGAACTCTGACTGGCACGGCTTCGCAGAACGGAGGTCGAGGCCTAGCCAACGCAACCGGCCTCCTCAATTCGGTCGCTCCCTTGCTGAACCCGAAAGCTACGGTGAACACGATTGCGGGCAATCTGATGAACCCAATGACCCAACAGTGGAATTTGGACGTTCAAAGAGAGTTCCGAGGTGGATTTGTTTTCACTGCGGCCTATGTCGGAACGCGCGGCGAACACTTGTATGTCAATCAACAGTACAACCCGGGAATCAATGGTGTGCGAATGAATCCAAATCTCGGAGGTGTAACTGTCCGCACGAATGGCGCCGATTCTATTTATCACGCCGGCCAGTTCACCTTGGACCGCAAATTCTCTCATGGTCTCCTCTTGCGAGCCGCCTACACTTACTCGAAGCTGATTGACGATGCTTCGGAAGTGTTCACCATTTCGCAGCAGAGTTCATTCTCGGAGAATCCATTCAGCCAAGGGCAGGACCGTGGTCCTTCTCTCTACGACCGTAGACACCGCCTGGTCGTGACTTACATCTGGGACGTACCCTACGTGCACAAGACAGACAACGTCGGGTTCCGCGCTCTCAATGCGATAACCTCTCACTGGCAATGGTCTGGCTTCGCCACCTTCCAAACCGGCCAACCGGAGACCATCATCACCGGCACGGACGTGTTGGGCGACCTGAATACTGCCAATGATCGTCCCAATCTGGTCAATCCGAGTTTGCCTCAGGGGGACTTCAACAGATACGCTCCCGCCCCCGCCGGCACCCTCGGGAACCTTGGCCGTAACACCTACACTGGCCCTAACAACGAGTATTGGGATATGGCCATTCAGCGCACAATCCCCATTTCGTTCCGTCACATGGAGCATCAAGCTCTGACGCTGCGCGCAGAGTTCTTTGATGCTCTGAACCATGGCAACCGCTTTCTTCCTGACCTCAACCTAGCCGACGGAGCCTCGACTACACCCGGCGACGGAGGCTTCGGCGACATCGTCTCTACGGTCCAGGGCCAGCGGCAGATTAAAATCTACGTGAAGTATTCCTTCTAAAAAGAGGAATGGTAATGCGAGGGGAGGCCGAGAAAACCGGCCTCCCTTTTTTTGCGTTCTATGCGGCCCTGTCGAGCGTACGCTTGCCGATAATCAAGCCATTTACCCAAATTTATGATAGTTTCCTGCGCAACGGTGCATTGCGAGAGGTCTTTCGATGACGTTTGCGGAGTTTTGGCCCGTCTATGTGCAGGCGCACACCCGGCCGGGTACGAGGTTGGTGCACCTGGTGGGAACCCTCGGCGGATGGATGCTGGTTGGAGCCGCCATAGCGGAGCGGCGATGGTGGTGGGTGCTGGCCGCGATTGCGGTCGCGTACGGTCTCGCCTGGCTCGGGCATCTCTTCGTGGAACACAACATGCCCGCGACATTCGAGCATCCGCTGTACTCCTGGTGGGCCGATCAACGCATGGTATTTCTAATGATTACCGGCCAGATGGGAAAAGAAGTGAAGCGATACGCCGGCCCCTCTCCTTCAATCATCAATTGAACCTTCCAAATTTCCTACTGTAGACGAACGAAGCAGCGGGGTAACGCCGCAGCGCTGTGATGACTCTGCAGCTAGTCCTTGATGGGCTGGCTGGAGCACGGAACTTGATCAGTAGCCAAAATGCTGTTCTACAGGAGGGCCGGACAAACTACTCCATCCGCGCAGCCAGAATCTGCTTACCCCGAATCTCCACTTCAATGCCTAGTGGCGGCCGCAACGCAGAGCCCTGCGCAATCGCACCGCGTACCCATACGCCCCCGGGAATATTCATCATCTTGAGTGGGTCGAACACCGACCGGCTACAAGGATTGCCGACCATAGGATGTTTCGCGCCGCGAAACCCATACTCCGTCCGGAGTTTCTCGATATCGGCAACATACTCCAGATTGCAATTGCCAAATGGCGCTTTCAGCGAAAACGCCCAATAGTTCGCGGGCTGGCTGCCGGAACCTGTAGGCAAGCGCACCAACACAGCCGGCACATTTTCTCCGCTGAGGCGATTCTTGTAGAAGAAGTCCTTCGACGTCCAAGGCTGGGCCATCTCGTCCACGCTGGCGATACCTGGTTGCGACTCGGTGGCGTGAGGCAAAGCCGCATTCGCGTCAGCAGCGGGCGGGGGAATGTCCACCTGGGGAGTCGGCGCAGCAGGCGAAGCCTCGCGTACTTGAGGGCGCATCACCCAGCGCACGAGAAGCAGACAAAATACCAATGCGGCGATGAAGCCGATGAGACGCACGGGCTTGAAGCCGGGCTGCGCAGGTGGAGCCTGCGTGGAGACGCCAGGAATCTGAGGCATGTCCGTCTTAAAGCGTGATGGCGGCTGGTCCGGCATTCTGCGTTATCGGTCTCGTTGACTCCGCGTCGCGACGCATCCTACGTGAGAGGCGTGGCACGGCTTACCGGCACTTCTTGGCGCAGGTTATTGTAGAGCCATCAAACAGAAGGAGCAACCACCGACGGTCGCGCGAGTTCAAAGTGGAGATTCTGTGGAGCAAGGGCCGGACTCATATTCTGCGGAAAATGTTATTGAAGTGGGTACAATAACGCATACGAAGCTTGTCTCTTCCGCAGGGTCGCCATACTGTAGTAAGGATACCTGGACTACCCCGGGAAGTGGCTGCGCGTCCGCAATTTTATGGCTACTGATACACGAGCTTCAGCACGGGCCTTCGTACGAAGCCTCAACATTCTGCTGAAATTCGCGCGCCTGTATGAATTTGGGCACGTGCGCACTGCCGCGCAATTTGAAACGACGTGGAAGGAATTGCGCAGCGCGCTGGACGAAAGCGGCGGAAGCGGCGTTCTGCTCGGCGCGTCTGGCACCCAAATTTTGTTGGACGGAGTCCCGTTAGGATCGGCGGCCGGCGAGCGCAGCTTCGCGCAACTGCTGATTTCTTCGGGCATCGCCAGTATCCATTTCTCGCCAACCTTGACGCAGCCGCAACTCGCGCGCTTTGTGCGCGCGTTCCCCAGCGGCAATTCCAAGCCTACGTCATTGGCCGAGCAGTTGAAGTCCGCGCTCGCGGGCGAAACCAGCATCAAGGTAAACGAGATTCGCTACGTCGCGGAAGATTCTTCCGTGGCTGGGATCAAGGTGGCTGCGCAGCTCACGGCGAAAGCGCTCGGCGCGCACGGAGACAAGTACCGCGACTTCTTTGAAGATCCCAATAAGATGTTGCAAATGATCCTCGCCGCGGAAAGCAGCCGCAATGCGAGTGGCGGTGGCGGCGGCGGTTCCGGCCCAGGATTCGGTTTGGGCGGCGGCGTCCCCGGAGGTGGAGGAACTGGAACCGGCGGAGGAGGCACAGGCTCGGGCGGTCCAGGCGGAGGGAGTGGCGGCGCAGGCGGCTCTGGAGGCGGAGCTGATGCAGGAAATTTGTGGGGTACGCCGAGGCAGGGAGGCGGTAGCGGCGCTGGCGCAAGCACAGGAGCCGGTGGAGGGTTTGGTGGTGGCCCAGGCGGCGCGGGTGGACCCGGAGGTGGTAGCGGCGGCGCTGGCGGTTTCGGAGGTGGCGGAAGCGGTCCTGGAGGAGGCGGCACGGGAACGGGCGCCGCGGGTGGCGGCACCGGTGGTGTAGGTGGCACCGGAAGTGGCGCTGGCGGCGGTGGCGCAGTTGGAGGCGCTCCCGGATCCGGCGGCAACCCGGGCAAATGGCTGACGGCATCCGCTTTGCTACCGCGCGGCGGAGCGGTAGGCGGTGGCGCAGGCGAAGCCGGCGGATATTCCGTGGCGGAAGAAGATGTGCGCGCGATGCTTGGACTCTTCGCGCAATTGGGTAAGTCGCGCAAGGACCCCGAAGCGCGCATGGAAGTGCCCACATTTCAATCGCGATTGAGCGCGCTGCCCGTTCGCGCGCAATACACGCTGCAGCAAGCGCTCGCCGGACTTGCCGCGCAGGCTCCTAACGAGAAACCCGACAAGCCCATGCTGCTGAAGCTGGCCGAACACGTGGCGATTCGCTTCGCGCTGGACAGTTATGAACGCGGCGAGTTGCGTGTGAACGCGGTAAAGCAGCTTCTCGACCGCATGAATGCGGAAATTGAAGGGCTGCGCAAAATCTTGGCCTCGCAAGAAGACATGATGGCCAACGCGGGATTGCAAGTGCAGTCCTACACGGAACTGCTGGATCAGGAGTTCTGGGCGCAAGTGCCCGACGAAAACAAGAAGGAAGTGCTGACTTCCGATGAGTCGTGGTGCGTGCCGCCGCGCAACGTCCGCGGTTACCTGGAAGACATGCTGCGGCGCGGCGAGCTGAAAACCGTAATTGAGATTTTGATGAAGTATGCGGCTTGTATCTCGCTGGACAATCCGGAGGCACGCCGCACCACGGCGATCGGCCTTTCCGACCTGGCGGAACTCTATGGCAGCGGAGATGGCAGCGCGCTCATGGACGCGATTCGTCGCTTGGGAAATCAGTTAGCGGTAGAGCGCGAGCCGGAGCTCCAGACACTGGTGAGCGCGGCGTTCGTGCGGCTGAGCCAGGAGGCGGCCGGCAAGCGTTGCTATCCGGCAATGCAGCAAGCGCTTGCATCGCTGGACAATGTGGAGGCACAGCGTCCCGGCTCGACTCAGAGCCTGCGGCCCCGCATCGGTGCCGAGGAGCGCATGCCGGAGTTCGTGGAAGAAGCCTTGCGCAGCGGCCAGATCGCGGACGGCATGATCGATATTTTGTCGCTGATGCCCAAGGCGACGCTGCACTATGTCACCAGCCGGTTTGGGCATTGCGGGTTTCGCGATGATTGCGAGCTGCTTAGCCAGATTGTGCGCGGACTCGGCGACGACGCCACGCAACGTCTGGTGGAGACGCTGCAGACCGCGCCCGCCTCCGAAGCGGCGGAAACTGTCGGTCTCTTGACGCTGCTTGCGCCCGAGATGGCCAGTAAGATTCTGCCCGTTCGTCTTTCACAATGGCCGCGCACGTCGCATGATCGTACTGTGCGCCAGCTATCCTCTGCGCCACCGCAGCGCCGGGCAGAGCTGCTTGTCGCTCTCTACGAGTCGCTTGACGTCTTGATTCGCCCGCTGGCCATCGACGAAATGGGAATGAGCGGGCGGCCGGAATGCATCCCCAAAATTCTTGAGCTGGCAGAGAATGAAACAACGCCGGGATTTACGCGGGTAAAGGCCATCGAAGCGTTGGGACGCTTGCGCGGCACGGCCGCCACAACGCTGCTGATACGCATCATGGACGCGCGCCAACTCTGGCGCTGGCAATATCCAGAGGAATTGCGCGTGGCATCCGCGCAAGCGCTTATGCGCATCGACGCGAACACTGGCCTGGACAAGCTCGCTCCCTGCGGGTTCGACCGCAAGGATTTGGTGCTGGAACCCACCGATCCGGACCCGAATGTGTCCGTGATTCGCCAGCGCCGCTATGCGCGTCTCAAGCTGGGACGCAACCTCGTGGCGACGACGCTGAACATGCGCGAGAATTTCCGCCTCTCCATACCGGAGTTGAATCTTGGCGGCGGCGTCGGCGCCGGAGAGCGTCATCTCGCTCCCGGTTCGTTGCTCACGTTGAAGATCGCGGTCGGCGTGCGCCACATCAAGGCGCAGGCGATCGTGCGAGGCGCCCGGCCACAAGCCATGGCGTTCGAGTTTGTGGAAATGGATCTGGAAGACCGCTACCGTCTGCGAAAATTACTGATGGAACTTGGCGGGTTGCCTCTGGCCGCACAGGCCACGAACCGCACACGCCGGCGCGGCCGAATGGCCTTCTCCAAAAACTAAGCGCTCTACCGGTCGGGGCGCCGTCGCTTCTGGCCAGGGCTGCTTCGCGGCCCTCAAACCATGCCTGACTCGATAATCGCTTTGTGTACGTATCCTTCTAACGCCCTGCACCGTACATTGGGACAGGTTTTCGCTCCGGTCCTTCGGCATGTGGCCAGAGGAGCACATGGAACCTCTGTACCATTGCCGCCCTACCTCTATGAAGCTACGGTACTAGTGAGGTAGTCCCATTGGGACGCGTGTCACCGAGTTGAAAGTCGCCGACCCAAAAACGACGGCAGCGCGGGCCTTCGTCAGAAGCCTGAACATTCTCCTGAAATTTGCCCGTTTGTACGGCTTTGATCACGTTCGTACGATCGAGCAATTTGACAGCGCTTGCACGGAACTGCGCTCCGCCATCCCGGACACAACCAACGCCGGCCTGCTCCTCGCCGCCGCCGGTTCGCAGTTATTGCTCGATGGCGTGCCCCTTGAGGGCGCGCCGGCGGAAAAACAATTTGCCGAGTTGCTTTCCGCCGCGGGTGTGGGCAGCGTGCAGTTCTTTCCCTCGATCACGCAGGACGAACTGAATCGATTCGTTCGCGCCTTCCCGACCGGCAAATCGAAGCCCGCGGAGCTTGCCCTGCAACTGAAAGAAGCCATGGCCGGCGTGCGCGGAATTCGCATCAACGAAATTTGTTTCGTGGCCACTGACTCGCGCATGAAAGAAGCAGGCATGGCCGCGCAGTTGGCGGCAGTCACGCTCAACGGCGATTCTGACCAGTTCAATAACTGGATGAACGACCCTCAGAAATTATTGGAAATGATTGCCGCGGCGCAAGGCTCGAAAGGCGCTAGCGCGCCGGGCTCCGCGATCGGCTCCACCGGCGGCCCTGCGGATGGCGGAGCATCGGGCGGCTCAGCGAAGGGCGGCGCTCCCGCCGGAAAGGATGTCGCCGGCGGCGTCTCGAATGGCTTATCGTCGCAGGTTAACGTCTCGACGGGTCCAGGGCCGGGCGGCTCCCTCGACCCCAGCGAAGCGGAGATGTACCGCATCCTGACCGCGTTGACGAGTTTCGGACAGGTCGGCGCAGCGAGCGCGGGAGTTCCCGGAAATCCCGCTGTCTCCCAGGAATTGTCGCAATTGCCCGTTCGCGCGCAGGATATCCTGAAGCAAGCCCTTGCCGAACTCGCTGCAAAGGCGCCCAATCACAAACCCGATCAATCTGTCCTGATCCAGCTCGCCGAACATCTCGCCATTCGCTTCGCGCTCGAGCGTTTTGAACGCGGCGAAGTGAAAGTCAACGCCGTGCGGCAAATGCTCGACCGTATGAACGGCGAAATCGACAATTTGCGCAAAATACTCGGCGCGCACGAAGACAAAATGAGCGACGCCGGCCTGCTCATCGAATCCCATCGCGAAATTTTGGATCGTCAGTTTTGGGCCGCGGTTCCCGATAGCGGCAAGCGAGCTGTTCTTCTCTCCCAGGAAGCCTGGTGCATTCCTCCAAAGAACGTTCAATCCTACATCAACGACTTAATCAAGAAGGGAGACATCGGCGAGGCCGTCAGCATCCTGCGGAATTACGCGGCATGCGCCGAAAGCGAAGATGTCGATGGACGCAAGAAAGCCGCCGTCGGAATTTCGCAGCTTGCCGAGCTTTACGCGAAAATCGATCCTAAGCTGCTCGGCGAAGCCATGCGGCACCTCGGCTTGCGTTTGAGCGTGGAGCAAGACGCCGAATTGCAAGCCCTCGTCAGCGCAGCGTTCGTGCGTTTGAGCCAGCAAGCGGCCACGAACCGTTGCTTTCCCGCTATGGAGCAGGCGTTGGACCTCGTCGCCGGTGTCGAGTCGCAGCGTCCCGGTGTTGCCCAAACGTTGCGCGGCAAAATGGGAATTGAAGAGCGCATTCCTGAATTCGTGGACGAGGCATTACGCGCCCGGCAAACCTCCGCGGGACTCACCAACGTATTGAAGCTGCTGCCGCAAAGCACCATGGAGCAGCTTGCCAGCCGATTTAATCGCTGCAGTCTGCGCGAGGATGCCGAGCACATTGCTGACCTGGCGACCGATTTGGGCGAAGAAAGCCTGCAATATCTGCGC
>Ga0137419_10000494_pt1 | contig 14283 bp, 12 predicted proteins | sample CZODoug3_1_2_16f_FD_108279 | JGI IMG/M metagenome (GOLD analysis project Ga0137419, IMG submission 108279) | Vadose zone soil fungal communities from Angelo Coast Range Reserve, California, USA - CZODoug3_1_2_16fungal (Illumina Assembly) | ecosystem: Environmental > Terrestrial > Soil > Vadose... | reverse complement strand
CTTGCCCTCCTTGCCGAAGGCCAGCTCGCTGAACTGGCGGGTCGAGAAGGGAAAGTTGGCCGAGGTCATAGCCTTGTGCTGCGCGACCTGGACACTCCCCAAATACGCCCCGTCCATGCGCTCGAACGCGACTAGGTTGGCGCCGTCGTCCACGACGGCGATGTTCATTTTCCAGCCCTGCTGCTCCGCCTTGGCTTCGCAGGCGGCTACCATTTTCTTCGCCATATCGAGGCTAAGGGCGGGCTTGGTCTCCGCTGCCATTCCGGCAGCGCTGCAGATGACCAGGCCGGCGGCGAACGCCCCGCACCATGAACGCGCCGAAACGCTCCATCTCCACCTCCCTATCGACTGTTGATAGCTCCAAGGCGCGATCCTCCGAGAGCAAGAAGCTGCGCGCCATTGAGATCGCCTGCAATCAATGGACGAGAACTTTCGAGAGCAAAACTCTGTCATGCCACCGGTCGAGATCCACGCGTTCACGACCTACTCGTCCCGGCGCTCGCCGGCTTCAGCGAAGGGCCCGAACTGTCGGAGATCGCGACGACGCTCCTACCGACGCTGCGGCGCGCCTCGAGCTCGTTCCTTAGCCGCGTCCCTGACAATAAGTCGATAGTGTTGGGGCGCTCACAGCAGGCCTGGACAAGGTCAGGCTGGAGTGAAAAGATGCAGATGAAGCATTTCGGGACGAAGCCGTGAAAGCATGCCCCAGATGTATTCTGGAGGCGATGTGAACTGGGCGTCAGGCTCGTGTTCCGTCGAGCCGATATTATGGGCGCTGTTGGCCCCGTCGCTCGATAGTTACTAACGTCTTCACCTCTTCCCGTCGTGCGCCCGATCGTCCAGGCCATCTGGGGGTTGACGTCTGGCGTCACGCCGGTCGGTTAGAACAGCAAGCAGGGAGGAAAGCCTATGATGAGCATTGATCTGTCGCGCAGGGCATTGTTGCTGAATAGCGGCTTGGCGGTGGCTACCGCGGCGGCGATGGCGAGCGGCCTCGCCATCATCGACCCGCAGGCGGCCTGGGCCCTGACGACCAAGACAATCGACCAGGAGACGGCCGCGGGGCTCCTCGCCATGTCGCGCGTGCTCTATCCGCACGCCAATCTCAGCGACGTCTATTACGGCAAGGTCGTCGAGGCGCTCGATGCCGGCGCCTCGGCCGACGCGGCCTTCGCGGCGATGCTGCGCGACGGCGTCGCCAAGCTCGGTGCGCCCTATGGCGTCCCGTTCCATCGGCTGAGCGCAGGAAGCCGGCTCGAGGCCGTGACGGCCGCCCAGGGATCGGAATTCTTCGAGGCGCTACGCAGCACCACCGTGTGGACGCTCTACTCCAACCCGCAGGTGTGGCCGCTGTTCGGCTATCAGGGCTCCTCGGTCGAATACGGCGGCTATCTCGAACGCGGCTTCGACGATATCGCCTGGCTGCCAAAGGAATAGGACGAGGGAGGAAACCATGGCGAAATTTGAACTCGGCAACGGCAATGTCGTCGTCATCATTGGCTCGGGCGCGGGTGGCGGCACACTCGCAAGCGAGCTCGCGTCCAAGGGAGTTGATATCGTGGTGCTTGAGGCCGGCAAGCGGTACACGATCGCCGACTTCAAGAATGACGACCTTTCCATGTTCAACCTGATCAGCTGGCTCGACCCGATGAGTCAGTCCGGCGACATTGCCAAGCATCGGCCGACGCCACTCTGGACCTGCAAAACCGTGGGCGGCACCACCGTCCACTGGGCCGGCAACTGCCCACGCTTCCAACCGCATGAATTCAAGGCGCGCACAACATACGGTGATGTGCCCGGCGCAAGCCTCATCGATTGGCCCCTCTCGTACGAGGACATCCTGCCTTACTACGAAAAGGCCGAAGCGAAGATGGGCATCAGTGGCCGCGGTGGTCGGCCGCACCTGCCGGGCAACAACAATTTTAAGGTGATGGCGGCCGGCGCGAAGCGTGTCGGCTACAGGCGAGTGCACACCGGTTACATGGCGATCAACTCGGTGCCATACGACGGCAGGCCGGCATGCCGCCAAATCGGCTTCTGCATGCAGGCCTGCGCCATTGGCGCCAAGTGGTCGACGCTCTATACGGAGATCCCGAAAGCGGAGGCGACCGGAAGGTGCGAAGTGCGGCCCGAGAGTACCGCGCTGAATATCAATCACGACGACGGCGGTCGCGTCACCGGCGTCGTCTACGCCGACGCCGCCGGAACGATGCACGAGCAGAAAGCCCGCATCGTCGCCGTAGCCGGCAATGCCGTCGCGACGCCGATGCTGCTGCTGCAATCGGAATCCGGGAAATATCCGAAAGGACTCGCCAACTCGACTGACCAGGTCGGCCGCTACTATATGCGGCATACCACCGGGTCGGTGTTCGGCATCATGCCGGGCCCGGTGTATTGGAACCGCGGCACCCAAATGGCGGGCCTGATCGAGGACGAGGCGGGGCACGATCCCTCGCGCGGCTTCGGAGGCGGATATCACTTGGAGACGATCCCGCTCGGGTTTGCCGTCTTCGGTGCGGTGATGATGCCCGGCGCTTGGGGCGAGACGTATGCGCGCGACATCGAGAAATACACGCGCTTCGCCGGCATGTGGATCTGCGGCGAGGATCTGCCGCAGACCAAGAACCGGATCACGCGCGACACGACCAAGAAGGACCGGTTCGGCCTCGCCATCCCGCATGTCCACTACGACGATCACGTCAACGACAAGCGCATGCGTAATCACGCATTCAGCCAGGGCCGTGCCATCTACGAATCGCTCGGCGCCGAGAAGGTCTACGAGGCAACGCCCTTCGCCTCGGGCCATAACATGGGTAGTTGCCGGATGAGTCAGCGGCCCGAAGACGGAGTCTGCAACAAATGGGGGCAGACCCACGAGATCGCGAACCTGTTCATCTCGGACGGGAGCCAGTTCAGCACCAGCGCTGCGCCCAACCCGACGCTGACGATCGTTGCGCTTGCGATCCGCCAGGCCGACTACATCGCCAATCAGATGGCGACGCGCACCATCTGATGCCGTCATGCGGCGGGCTTGCCGAATGGCGGCTGGCCCGCCTGCATTAGCTGGTCGAGAAGCGCCTTGGCGTCTTTAAGAACCGGCGTGTCGAAACCTTCGGTGAACCAATTGTAGATTGGGGCGAGTAAATCGCGGGCTTCGGTGCGCTTGTCCTGATCGCGCCAGAGGCGGGCAAGGCTGGCAGCGGCGCGCAGTTCAAACAGTTTTGCGCTCTGCCGACGTGCAACTCCGATTGCTTGATAAAGGCTCTTTTCGGCGACAACGGCATCACCAACAGCGATGAGCAATTCGCCGCGAACGCGATGCACGTCGGACTCGCTCCAGCGTTCCTTCGTTGCCTCGATTTGCCGCACCGCCTCGTTGAGCTGGTTGAGCCCTTCTGTTGACCGACCTGCGTTCCCAAGAGCGCCCGCAAGCATGGTGAGAAAGAATGGAACACTCGTGACAGCCCAGTGGCGCGGATGTTGGCCAAGGCTTCCGTGAGGAGTTCCAAGCCTTCCTCCATGCGACCCGACGCCGACAGGCACCATCCGCGAATGCAGAACGCAATTGCCGCCCAATAGGGGAAGGCGTGCTCGGCGCAGAGCGCCGCCAGTTCCTCGGCGCGCTGCAACAAAATCGCGAGGTCGGATCGGATGTGTGCATCGCATATCAACGCAATGCCGAGCACGCTTGCCAGCGTATGGGCATGCGTGCGCTGGCGTGCCTGGGCCAGCGTCTCGTGACATCGCAAGCCTGCTTGATCTAGATAGCCAAGATACATTAGCAACCGGAATGAATAGGTAAGTGTCCTAACTTGGGGGTCAACGGGCCCCAGGACAGCATGCGCGGGATCGTAGAGTGCTAATGCCTCCTCTGCGTGAGTTCGGGCCGCAACGAAGTCACCGGGGAAAAACCAGCTCACAGCGCTGGATAGATGGCCCTGAAACTTCACGGCCGCATCGTTACGGGCCTCCCCAAGGTTTAGAATCTGCTTGGACAGCTGACACGCCAGCGCCAGCACTGCGCGGTGCAGGTGACCCACACATTCACCAGCCAGCAGGTAGACAAGCTGAGTTGGTCGATCGAGCCGTTCGCAGAGCTCGCGCGCGCGGCCATGGGTTTCGGCCACGGCTGGTGCGGCATATGCCTGCGTTGCGATGAGGGCGATGCTAAGAGCAATCTGCAAATCCAGCTCATATTGCAGGCGTTCGGCTCCGTCCGGCATGTTGGCGATAAGGCCTAAGCCTTTTCGCAGTTGCGCCTCCGCCTCTATCATCGCCTCACGCACCAGCGCCTGCTGGCCAGCCTTTAGTCGATAGCCGACTGCCTTCCCTGCAAGGCCAGCTTCCGTTAGTGATCGCACGCTGTATCTGCCGAAGGAGTGGACTGACGATCCAGATCGACTGAAGGCTGCATACGTGCCCGCCGAAGTCGGCTACGGCCGCGTTGAGGTTGAGATGTTCCCGCTGGGCACCAGGTGGTGAAGAAGGCGAGGTCGCCATCGGCGATATGACGACGGATCAGCAGACCGCGCGTCCACATCCCAATGATTGAGGGCATAGTTGATGGCCTCCGCCAGGACCGTCGCCGACGCGGAACTGATTTTGCGTGGGCTGCCACCCCAGCTATGCCGGCGCGCCGATCCCGCAGTCGCTGGCCGCCTGCGCAGCATGCCAGCGGGAACGAGATGAAGCGCGGCGCCGACGTCGAGCCCGACAGTTGAAGTCCGCTCAGCACTTGTGGCGCTGCATCGAAATTGACCGTCTTTTGAAACTGCCGTAGGCTTTGCACCAGATTGCTTGCTTTGTTGATCGTGAGGCGGGTCTCGCCAACGCAACGTGATAGGCAGGCGGACTCCTGGACTTGGTCCATGTCGGGCCAGGTCTGGGAGCCGCAAACAAAAGGGAATAGGGATGGAAAGCCACATTTGGGGCCTCGAGCCCACGCGCCGCGACTTCATGCTATCGAGCGTCGCTTTTGCCGGTGCGTTATCCTTGCCGGCAGGCTTGCTGGCCGTCAGGCAAGCGATCGCCGCTGGCGAAGTCAAGGACGTTCCCCGCAACCGGACCTTGGTTACGGTTCGCGGCGGTACCGACGGCAAGCACACCGAGGCCGAGCTTTGGAGTCCATATGTCATCGGCTCAAATCCACAGCTCGGAGGCAACATCATCTATGAGCCGCTCGCCTTCTACAGCGCCTTTGCCGACAAGACGATCATGTGGCTCGCAGAGAGCTACAAATACAGTCCCGACTACAAAGAGCTGACGGTCAAGACCCGATCAGGGATCACCTGGAGCGACGGCAAGCCGTTTTCCGCAGAGGACGTCGCCTATTCCCTCAACACGCTTAACGAACTCGGCGGCAAGGTGAAATGGGGCAAGGACGTTCAAGAAGTGCTGGAATCCGCCACCGTGGTCGACCCCAACACGACGCTAATCAAGTTCAAGGTGCCGGCGCCGCGTTTCTTCTTCCACATGCTCTCCTACAAATACGATATCGGCCTGCACATCGTTCCCAAACACATCTTCAAGGGGCAGGACTGGCAGAAATTTACCGCTTTCGATCTCGAGAAGGGCTTGCCCGTCACGACGGGCCCCTGGAAGGTCGTGAATGTCTCGCCGACCCAGAAGGTGTTCGACCGGAGGGATTCGTGGTGGGGCGTGGCGGCCGGCGTCGGCAAGTTGCCGGCGGTCGAGCGCATCGTGCTTCTCCCGGACACGGGTGAGCAGCAACTCGCTCAGGGCCTCATCTCGAATGCCGTCGATTTTTCGACCGGATTGCAGGTCGCGACGTTCCCGACCGTTTTCAAAGGCAATCCCAACATCATCACCTTTACCGGCCGCGAGCTTCCCTTCGGCAATTGTGACTGGTGGCCGACTTCGCTCTATCTCAACAACGAGCGGCCCCCCTACAACAATCCGAAGTTCCGTTGGGCGATCAGCTATCTGATTGATCGACAGACGCTGATTGACGTCGGTTGGGGCGGGTCTTCGAGCCTTTCGCCGCTGCCGATGCCGGACGGTTCGGTTTACAAGGGGTTGCAGCCGTATTTCGACTACGCCAAGCCTCTGCTCGATAAATATCCGACCAACGAATTCAACCCAGCGAAGGGCGCCGCATTGCTTGCCGAACTCGGCTGGAAGAAGGACGGCTCGGGCATGTATGTCGATCCTGCTGGCAAGCCGTATTCGATGGAAATCATCAGCTTCTTCGATTTCCCGTCGGTCGGCCCGGTGCTGGTCGAATTGTTGAAGCGGCATGGGATCGATGCGACCTATAGCCAGCCGCCGGACATGCTCACCCGCTATTTTGCAGGCGACTACAACGCGGCCATTTTCGGTCACGGCGGAAGCGTGCGCGATCCCTTCGAGACGCTTCGGCTTTACCAATCTTCGTCCGAGGCGATTCCGGGCGGGCATCTCGTCAATCTCGCGCGCTGGAAGAACGCCGATTACGACAAGATCGTCGACGAGGTTTTCGTGACCTCGCCGGACGACACGGCGAAGATGAAGGAGCTTTGGCTGAAGGCGATGGCCATCTGGTTGCCGGAACTGCCCGATGTGCAGCTCATGCAGTTCTATCACCGGCTGCCCATGAACCTGACCTATTGGAAGGGCTATCCAACCAAAGACAACCCTTACGTCAATCCAGCGTTCTTCCACTCGACGTTTGCGCTTGTACTACATAAACTCGAAGCGACGACGTGACGAGGCTCTGAAGATGCGGTAACCGGTCCGCTTGCGCGAAGAGGTGAGGATTGCCTGTCTACTATCTCGCCAAGCGGGTCGGAATCTTCTTCTTGATCGTCTGGCTCGCGGCCACGCTCAATTTCTTCCTGCCGCGCATCGCGGGGGATAACCCCGTTGCCCAGAAGGTCATGCAGATGGCCGCCCTCGGCGGCAATCTGCACGCCGGCATGCAGGACATGGTCAAGGAGTATCAGTCGAAATTCGGCATCGATAAGCCCCTCTGGAAGCAGTATCTCACCTATCTCGTCGACATGACCCGGTTCGATTTTGGCTATTCCATCGCCAACTATCCTCGGAAAGTCAGCGACATGATTTTGGAAGGTCTGCCCTGGACGGTTTGTTTGATCATGGGGACGACGCTGATTTCGTTCGTCATCGGCAACGTTCTGGGGGCCTTCCAAGCCTGGCCGCGCGCGCCGCGTTGGCTGACGACGATTATGCCGCCGCTGCTTGCGATGAGCGCGATCCCGTTTTTTCTGCTGGGTTTGATCCTCGTCTACGTCGTCGGCTTCAGCCTGCAGTTGGCGCCGCTCTACGGCGGCTACACTGCCGGAGCGATTCCGCAATGGAGCTGGTCGTTTGGCCTCGACGTCGCCTACCACGCCGTTCTCCCGGCGACCGCAATCATCCTAGGTTCGCTCGGCGGCTGGGCGCTCGGCATGCGGGCGATGATGGTGACGACGCAAGGCGAGGACTACGTCACCTTTGCCGAAGCGAAAGGCCTCTCGGATCGCACCCTATTCGTCGACTACGGCATGCGCAACGCGATACTTCCACAAGCGACGGCGCTTGCGCTATCGCTCGGGCAGCTCGTATCCGGCGCTGTGCTCGTCGAGATCGTGTTCGGCTATCCCGGCATCGGCACGTTGCTTTTCCAGGGCATCCGAGGCTCCGATTTTTTCCTCGTGCAAGGAATTGTCTTCCTGGTGATCGTCGCGATCGGCCTTGCGACGCTGATTCTCGACTTGACCTATCCGCTGCTCGATCCGCGCATCGTCCATAGAAACGCGTGATGGGAGCTCATCCTTGAAGCCGCCGAGCAACGGTCGCCATACATGGGCCTGACGTGGATGAACTATCTCGCCCGTAACAGGGAGCTTGGCGTTGGGCTCGCGCTTCTGTTGGGCATGATCGCTTTTGCCGTGATCGGCGGGCTGCTCGTGGACCCGCAAAATGCGCGACCGCTATCGGCGCGCGTTTTGCAGCCACCGTCCTGGGCGCTGCCTTTTGGCAGCGACCGCCAGGGCCGCAACCTGTTCGCGGTGATCACGACGGGCACCTTGCTGACGCTCCGAATCGGACTCATTGCCGGAATTCTCGGCGTCGGCATCGGCGCGGCGATTGCGTTCGTGGCGGCGTATTACGGGGGCTGGGTCGACAGCATCTTGCGCAGCATCGTCGACATCGGACTGACCGTGCCCAATCTCATGATTCTGATTGTGGTGGCGCTCACGCTCCGACAGGGTATGACGGTCAATGTGATGGCGCTCGTCATCGCCTCGCTCGCTTGGCTTTACCCTGCGCGAACCATCCGGTCCCAGGTTCTCACTCTGAGAGAGCGGGCCTTTGTGCAAATCGCGCGGCTCTCGGGCACTAGCGGGCCGGGGATCATCGTGAAGGAGCTGATGCCGAATTTGCTGCCCTATCTCATGGCCTCGCTCGTCGGATCGGTATCCGCTGCGATTCTCGCCTCGATCGGGCTCGATGTGCTCGGCCTCGGCGTCTTCGAGGCGCCGACGCTTGGTATGACGCTTTACTGGGTCAACTTCACCGGCGCGGTGATTAATGGTTGGTGGTGGTGGTGGCTGGCGCCGATCGTCGTCGTCGGCATCCTGTTCATCGCGCTGTTTCTGATCTCGATCGGACTGGACGAGATTGCCAACCCGCGCCTCAGGCGTCAGGTCTGAGTTCCGCCGCCGCTTCAGTGGGCGGTTGGGCAAGACTTGGGCTCTCGCCGGGAATCATGATCTCGCCGATATCGGCCCCCGGCACGACATCTTCTTGGCGGTAAAGGAAACAGGCGGCGGCGCGATACCGATCCGTGCGAAACATCGGCGGCGCGTTTTCGCGGCAGACCGCCATCGCCGAGGGGCAGCGCGGCGCGAAACGGCAGCTATGCTCCGAGGCCCCCACGCCCTCCGCCGACGGGGCCTCCTCGCCTTTCCAAGCACGATTGGGGTCGGGGTAGGGGATCGAGCCGATCAGCAAGCGCGTGTAGGGGTGTTTGGGGTCGCCCACGACCTTCTCGACGTCGCCGGCTTCGGCGACCAGGCCGCGATAGAGCACGATGACGTTGTGGCTGACCTGATACGCGGTGGTCAGATCGTGTGTGATGTAGATCAGCGAAATCCCGAATTTGTCGTGAAGCTCGCGCAGGCTCGTCAGGATCGTGGCTCTGAGCGAAGCGTCCACCATCGACACCGGCTCGTCGGCGATGATGACGCGCGGGCGGATCAGCAGAGCGCGCGCCACCATGATCCGCTGCCGCTGACCCCCGCTCAACTGGTGGGGATAGCGTCCGAGCGTCTCCTCTGGCCGAAGGCCGACGGCTCGCAAGGTCTCCTCAATCATGCGCCTCGCCTCGCGCCGGGAGCCCGCAAGCCCGAAGTTCAGAACCGGAGTTTCGAGGACATGGTCGACCCGATAGAACGGGTTGTAGGCTTCAAACGGATCCTGGAAGATCACTTGGACGTCGCGGCGAAAGGATCTGAGATGGGTACCCGAAAGCCTGCGAAGGTCCGCGCCCTTGTAAAGCACCGCGCCTACGCTGGGTTCGATAAGGCCTAGCAGCAGGCGCGCCAGGGTGGTCTTGCCGCTGCCGCTTTCGCCGACCAAGGCGGTGATGGACGGCGGTTCGTCGGCGATGGCGAGCGAAAAGTCGTCGACCGCGATCATTCGCGGTCCACGCATCCCTCCGCCATAGATTTTCGTGACAGCGCGCGCCTCGAGTAAAGTGGACATTTCATGCCCCGACGGCGGTTTGCAACGCGCATTGCGGCGCGCTCGTTTCGTAAAGGTGACACGCGACGAAATGATCTGGGCGAACCTCGCGCAAGACTGGCGCGTCGACTTCGCAACGCTGCATCGCATGTGGGCAGCGCGTGCGGAAGGAACAGCCTCGGGGGCGATTGAGCAGCGACGGGGGCAAACCGGGTATGCCCCGAAAGGCGCCCTTGCGTTCGAGGGTCGGCAGGCTCGCAATCAGTAGTTGGGTATAGGGATGAAGGGGCTCGCGGAAGATCATCCGGACGCCGCAAACTTCGGCAAGCGTGCCCGCGTACATGACCCCTAACCGGTCGACGACCTGGGCCATCAACCCCATGTCGTGGCCGACGAGCAGGATCGACGCGCCGATTTTTTCCTGGACGCGCCGCAGGGTCTCGACGACTTGCCGTTGCACCACGACGTCGAGCGCGCTCGTCGGCTCGTCGGCGATGATCACGCGCGCCCGGAGGCTGATGGCGATCGCGATCACGACCCGCTGTTTCATCCCGCCACTCAGTTCGTGCGGATATTTGTCGGCGACCTCCGGCCCAAGTCCGACCGTCGAAAGCAGTTCGCGGATCCGCGCGTCCAGCGCCGAACGCGTTAGCCCTTGGCCATGGTCGCGTAGCGCGTCGGCGAACTGGCGACGCACCCGGGTCACCGGATTGAGGGAATTCATCGCGCCCTGCGCAACCAGCGCGATCGCCGCCAGGCGCAGACGCCGCATCTCCTGTTCCGGTAGCGCAAGGAGATCGGCCCCCTCGAACAGCGCCTGGCCGCTCTCGATCCGGCCAGGCGGCTTTATCAGGCGCATGAGCGCCATTGCGACGGTAGACTTTCCCGACCCCGACTCGCCAACCAGTCCCAGGCGCTCGCCCGTGCGCAGGTTGAAACTCACGCCGTCGACCGCCCGCACGGCGCCTAACGAAGTGTGATAGTAAACGCGAAGGTCGCGCACCCGAAGGACCGTATTATCTCGCAAGTGCAGGAGCTTTCTTGCCTCGAGGCCTCAGCCTCATCGTGTAGGATATATGCCGACGTACATCAACAGGTCTGGGGGAGCTGGCGCGCCGGGCCGCCGACAAGGGGTGCGGATCGCGTTCGAGAACTGCCCCATGCTGGGCACGTGGGAGACCGGAGACTGGAACATCGCCCACAACCCGGCCGCCTGGGAGATGATGTTCAACGAACTGCCCCACGACAACATCGGGCTGGAGTGGGAGCCCTGTCATCAGTTGTTCTATTTGATCGACCCGATGCCGCAATTGATCGACTGGATGCCGAAGATCTTCCACGTGCACGGCAAGGACGCGACGGTGCGGTGGGATGTGGTCCGCAAGCATGGCATCCACGGCAAGGTCCCGTTCGCCTTCCACCGCACGCCGGGCTTCGGCGACACCAACTGGACCGACGTGATCAGCGAGCTGCGCCTCGGCGGCTACCAGGGTTCGATCGACATCGAAGGCTGGCACGACCCGGTCTATCGCGACGAACTCGAAATGACCGGTCAGGTCCGCGCGCTGAACTACCTGAAGGAATGCCGTGGCGGCGCCTTCGTGGCCAATCCGTAAAGACGGGAGACAAATCATGAAAACGATCAAGGGACCGGCGATTTTCCTCGCGCAGTTTGCCGGCGATGCAGTACCGTTCAACAGCCTGGCCGGCATCGCCGGCTGGGCCGCGGGCCATGGCTACAAGGGCGTGCAGTTGCCGAGCTGGGACGCGCGTCTGTTCGATCTCAAGCGCGCCGCCGAGAGCACCGGCTATTGCGATGAGGTGAAAGGCGTGCTGTCGGCAGCCGGCGTGGAACTGACGGAGCTGTCCACGCATCTGCAGGGCCAGTTGGTCGCCGTGCATCCGGCATACGATGCTGCCTTCGACGGTTTTGCGGCGCCCGAGGTTCGCGGCAACCCAGCCGCCCGCCAGGAGTGGGCGGTCAACCAGTTGCAGCTTGCCGCCAAGGCGTCGCGCAATCTGGGGCTCAAGGCCCACGTCACCTTTTCCGGCGGCCTGGCCTGGCCGTTCGTCTACCCCTGGCCGCAGCGGCCGGCCGGCCTGGTGGAGACCGCCTTCGACGAACTGGCGCGCCGCTGGACACCGATCCTGAATGCCTTCGACGAGGCCGGTGTCGACGTCTGCTACGAGATCCACCCGGGCGAGGACCTGCACGACGGCATCACCTACGAAATGTTCCTGGAGCGCGTGAACAACCACACGCGCTGCAACATTCTTTACGACCCCAGCCACTTTCTGCTACAGCAGCTCGACTACCTGCAGTTCATCGACATCTATCATCAGCGCATCAGGATGTTTCACGCCAAGGACGCCGAGTTCAACCCGAGCGGACGGCAGGGCGTATATTCCGGATTCCAACCATGGGTGAATCGCGCCGGCCGTTTCCGGTCGCTGGGCGATGGCCATGTGGATTTCGGCGGGATCTTTTCCAAACTGTCGCAGTACGGGTTCGACGGCTGGGCGGTGCTGGAATGGGAGTGCTGCATCAAGGACAGCGAGCAAGGTGCGGCGGAGGGTGCACCGTTCATCGAGGCGCACATCATAAAGGTTGCCGCCCGCGCCTTCGACGACTTCGCCGCCAGCGGCGTCGACCAGGCGGCCAACCGCAAACTGCTGGGGCTGGTATGATGGCCCGGCGTATTCGCCTCGGCATGGTGGGCGGCGGCCAAGGCGCCTTCATCGGCGCCGTGCACCGCATCGCGGCCCGGCTGGACGACCAGTACGAACTAGTCGCCGGCGCATTGTCGTCCGACCCGGTGCGGGCGCACAATAGCGCCGCGGAGCTGCATATCGAGCCCGGACGCAGCTATGCCGGATTCGAGGAGATGGCGGAGCGCGAGGCGGCGCGGCCTGACGGCATCGAGGTGGTGGCGATCGTGACGCCCAACCACATGCACTTCGCCCCCGCCAAAGCCTTCCTCGACCGCGACATCCATGTGATCTGCGACAAGCCGCTTACCCACCGGCTCGAAGACGCATTGACGCTCGCCTCGGCCGTGGCGCACAACGGCCTCGTCTTCGCGCTGACGCACAACTACACCGGCTACCCGATGGTGCGGCAAGCGCGTGAGATGGTGGCGAGCTGCGCGCTGGGGACCATCCGGGTGGTCCAGGTCGAATACCCGCAGGACTGGCTGACCACCGCCCTGGAAGAAACCGGCCAGAAGCAGGCCGCGTGGCGCACCGACCCGGCGCGCAGCGGAGATGCGGGCTGTACCGGCGACATCGGTACCCACGCCTTCAATCTGGCGGAGTTCGTGACCGGCCTGCGCTGCGAGAGCGTGGCCGCGGAACTGACCCGGTTCGTCGCGGGACGGGCGCTGGACGACAACGCACAGATGCTGATGCGCTTCTCCGGCGGGGCGCGCGGGATGCTGTGGTCGTCGCAAGTGGCGCCAGGCAACGAGAACGCGCTGAGGCTCCGGGTCTATGGTGAGAAGGCCGGGCTGGACTGGTCGCAGGAGCAGCCCAACGCCTTGCTGTTCACGCAGCTCGGGGAACCGCCGCAACTGATCCGCCGGGCGGGTTCGGGCGCAAGCGCGGTCGCGGCCCATGCGAGCCGCATCCCCGCCGGACATCCGGAAGGCTATGTGGAGGCGTTCGCGCAGATCTACCGCGACGTCGCCGAACAGATTTCCGCGCGGCGCGAAGCGCGGGAGCCGGATCCGGCCAGCCTCATGGTACCGGGAATCGCCGACGGGGTGCGTGGGATGCGCTTCATCACTGCCGCCGTCGCGTCGAGCCGGGCGAACGCCGCCTGGACGGCGATCGAGCCGTGATGCATCTCGGAATCGATCTCGGCACGTCGGGAGTGAAAGCCGTCCTGACGGCCGCCGATGGCGCGTTGCTGGCACAGGCGACGGCCCCGCTGGCCGTCTCGACGCCCCATCCGCTGTGGAGCGAGCAGGACCCGGCAGCCTGGTGGCACGCCGCCGTGGCGGCGCTGCAGCAGCTCGGCACCTTGCATGATCTGTCTGCCGTGCGCGGTGTCGGCCTGGCCGGGCAGATGCATGGGGCGGTGCTGCTCGACGCGAGCGACCGGGTGCTGCGGCCGGCGATCCTGTGGAACGATGGCCGCAGTGGGACGGAGTGCCACGACCTCGAGGCCGCCGAGCCGCGCAGCCGCGCGATCACCGGCAACCTCGCCATGCCGGGATTCACCGCGCCGAAACTGCTTTGGGTGCGCAGGCATGAGCCGGAGCTGTTCGCCCGCACCAGGCGCGTGCTGCTGCCAAAGGATTGGCTGCGGCTGCAGATGACGGGCGAAGCAATCTCCGACATGTCGGACGCATCCGGGACGCTGTGGCTCGATGTCGGCCGCCGCCGCTGGTCATCGGAGATGCTGGCAGCGACGGGGTTATCCGAGGACCATATGCCCCGACTGATCGAGGGCACCGCGGCCGGTGGATATTTACGGCCGGAGGCAGCCCGGGCGGGCGCTGGGTCTGCCGGCCGGCATTCCTGTCGCGGGGGGCGGCGGCGACAACGCGGCGGGAGCCGCGGGAATCGGCTGCGTCGCGCCCGGCGATGCGTTCG
>Ga0137419_10000493_pt1 | contig 14304 bp, 10 predicted proteins | sample CZODoug3_1_2_16f_FD_108279 | JGI IMG/M metagenome (GOLD analysis project Ga0137419, IMG submission 108279) | Vadose zone soil fungal communities from Angelo Coast Range Reserve, California, USA - CZODoug3_1_2_16fungal (Illumina Assembly) | ecosystem: Environmental > Terrestrial > Soil > Vadose... | reverse complement strand
GAACGCGCTGGCGTTCGCCGGCTTCTTGCTGCTGCCCGCGCGCCTGTGGCCGCTCGTGGCTGTCGGCATTCTGTCATGGGAGATGCTGTCACGATGGGTCCTGTTCTGGGTGGCGTTCCACACACTCCCATCGCTGGCGTCGAGCTGCAGTTTCGCGCTGGCAAACATACTGGCGTCGGCGGGTCCCGCGGCTCTGGCACGCAGCATGCGGCTGTTTCGCAGGCAGGACCGCTTTCAATTCGTGGTATCGCCGCTCTGGATCATCGCGCTTTTCGCGGGCGTGCTGCCGGGTGCCCTCCTCGGCGCATCGACCGGCGCCCGCGCGGTGGGACTTTCCTTGACGCCGGCCGACGTCGGCCTTTGGGTGCTTGCATCGGTGCTCACGATCGTCACGCTTGCGCCGATGGTGTTCGGGCTGATCTTCGGATTCTCGGAACCGGCTTCGACGCCCGCAACAACCTGGGAACGATGGACGGTCGCGTGCTTCATACTGGCGCTGTTCGTGTTCTTCGCCGTGCTGCCATGGGCGGCGGTGGATCCGCTGTTGGAGCCGATGCTGTTCACCGTCCCACTGACGTGGCTGGCGCTGCGCTTCTCCCGCCGGGCGACCAACATCGGGGTGGTGATCGTTGCGGGCGGCGTCGTTCTTTTTGCGGGGTACGGGGTCGGCATCTATCGGGATGTGGTCAGCACCGACGGCTGGCGGAATGTCGTCATTTCGATCGACGTGTTCCTCGTCATCGGGTGCGGCGGCGCTCTCCTCGTCAATCTAATGACCTTGAAGCAGCGCGCGCTCCTGGATGAGCTTGCCGGCGAACACGCGGCGCTCCGCGACTATGCAATCGCATTGGGCGCCGCGGAGGAAACCGCGCGCCGCAAGACCGCGGCCGACCTGCACGACGGCATCGGTCAGGTTCTGGCCGGACAGAGCATGACTCTTGCCGCCATGCGCGCGTATGCGAGTCAGCCGCTCACCGTGCTGCTCGATGAGGCGGCCGAGGCGTCTCGTGAGGCGCAGGAGGGCCTGCGCGTGATGATTCAGGATCTGAGTCCTCCAGGGCTCGATCACGCATCGCTCAGCGAGACGCTGCGGTGGCTGGCCGATTTTTTCGAGGGGCGCTTCGGATTCAGCGTGAGGTGGTGCGTCTCGGGAAGCGCGGACCTGCCGCGCGACCGTCTGCGATTGATCTACCGCTGCATTCGCGAGCTGCTGATGAACGCCCGTAAGCACTCGCAGCGGCAGTCCGCCGAGGTGGAAGTCGACGTCGGCGCGGCCATGGTGGAGATTACAGTCGTCGACGAAGGCATTGGATTCGATGTGCACCATGCCGCGTCGTTCTCCGGGCAGCGGTTCGGCCTTGCACAGCTTCGGGAGCACGTGCGTGCGGCGGGTGGTACTCTCGATCTCGACTCGATCGTCGGCGAAGGCTGCCGAGTCACCGTGCGTCTTCCGGCCGGCGCAGGCGTGCCGCGCTGCGACTAAAGGGCGAGAGAGGCGGGGTCTTTTTTGTAGGATCAGGGTTCTACCGGCGTCGCGTCTGGATAGGATGCCGTCGCAATACCGCTAGTCTCGACCACACCGCCGACTTAACATGCAGCGTGCGGAGAGCGCAAGCCCAGGATTGCGGCCCGAAAATGAGCCGATGGAGAGGGTGGACAACAAGAAGAAGAAGAAGACGACGACTCGAGTGCCGGATAATGAACCACATAGAGGGATGAACCGTGAATTCAAAATTGTCCTATGCGATAGCCGTCATTCTCGGCGGTTCGTCCGCCGGCTTCGCGAATGCCGCGCCGGCGTCCGACGCCGAATCAAGTTCCGACGCGATCCAAGAGATCACCGTCACCGCGCAGCGCCGCTCAGAGAACATGCAGAACGTTCCCATCCAAATTCAAGCGCTCACCGGCGAGACGCTGACGCAGTTGAGCGTCACCACGTTCGACGACTTCGTCAAGTACCTGCCCAATGTGACGGCAGCGAGCAATGGACCTGGGCAGGGCGTCATTTTCATGCGAGGGCTTGCAACCTCCACTCTGGCCACCCAAGGCTCGAGCGGTATCGGCAGCTTTCCGAACGTTGCGGTGTATCTGGATGATCAATCCGGTCAACTGCCGGGCCGGAATCTGGACGTCTACGCGGCAGACATAGAGCGTATCGAGGTTCTCGAAGGACCGCAGGGCACGCTGTTCGGCGCCGGCGCACAAGCCGGCGTGCTGCGCTACATCACCAACAAGCCGAAGCTCGACGTCACCGAAGGCAGCGTCAACGCGGGCTATGCCTATACCAGCGGCGGCGATAACAGCAGCAGTCTCGATGCCATGATCAACTTGCCGTTGATACCCGATACCTTGGCGGTGCGGGGCGTCATCTACAGTGATACCCGGGGCGGCTACATCAACAACATCCCGGGCACATTCAGCCGTCTTCCGACGGATATCGGTATTCACTATGGCGGCTATGCGACGGGCTGTCCGGCCGGAAGCACTCTGGCGGCGGGAGCGTGCTCGGGAGGTGCGACACCCACCTCGTTCGGCGTGCCTCCCGGCAGTCCATCGATCAACAACAACAGCCTGGTCCGCAATGCGATCAATCCCGTCACCTATCAGGGGTTGCGTGTCGGGGCTCTCTACAAAATCAATGAAGACTGGAATGCGCTGTTGGTCCAGTCATACCAGGACATGAACTCGCAGGGCGTCTTCTATGTCACGCCGAAAAGCTCGGCCGGAGAAACGTTGCCCGACCTCTCAGTGCAACTGTATAACCCGACGTACAACAAGGACAAGTTCGAAAATACGGCATTGACCCTCAACGGCAAACTGGGCGACGTCAAACTGGTGTATGCGGGCAGCTACATGGTCCGCAAAATCGACCAAGAGGGCGACTATACGAATTACGCCCGCGGCGTCTATGCGGACTACTATCAATGCACGAGCGGCGATCCGACACTGCAACCCGGCACCGCGAAACAATGCTATTCGCCCAGCGGATATTGGCGCGAAACCGACACTGCCACGCACAATAGTCAAGAACTGCGCGCGAGCACCCCGGACGACTGGCGGCTGCGCGGCATCGGCGGGATCTTCTGGGAGAAGTACACCATCGGCGAGAATATCGACTGGTACTACAAGAACTTGCCGCCCTGCACGACGGCCGCCCAAATCGGTTGCTTGACCGACATCGGTCCGGCGCCCGGCGCGTACGTGCGCAATCCGAATGTACGCACCGACAATACCTCGTTCTTCGACGACATCACTCGCGGCTATACGCAAAAGGCGGTATTCGGCTCAGCCGACTTCGACATCATTCCCAAGACGCTCACAATCACCGCCGGTACACGCTACTACAACATCAACACCACGGCGCAGGGCAGTTCGGTGAGCAGCTTCGGCTGCTACGCCGGTGGGCCGCCTCCTTGCACAGCTAATGCCCCTTACAGCAATGATTTGAGCGCACACAACCTCAACATCACCTACAAGGGCTTCAAGAGCCGGGCCAACCTCAGTTGGCGGCCCATGGACGATGTGCTGCTGTACTACACCTGGTCGCAGGGATTCAGGCCGGGCGGCTTCAACCGCGGTGCGGCTTTTGCCGATCATTCGGTCAACACGGTGAACGGCTTCGCCTACACCTACAAAGCCCCTCAGGCCTACGCGCCCGATACCTTGGTGAACAATGAGATCGGCTGGAAGACGCAGTGGTTCGATCGTCGCCTGGAGTTCAACGGCGCCGTCTATCAAGAGGACTGGAAAGACGTCCAGGTGCAGATCTTCGAGTCCTGCTGCTATGGGAACTTGAGCTTCGTCGTGAATGGCCCTAATTATCGCGTGCGGGGCCTTGAAACCGAGCTCATCGGCCGCGTGACCCATGAACTGACGGTCATAGGCTCGGCGTCCTGGAACAGCAGCAACTTGACCAATGCGCCCTATCTGAAACAGCCCAACGGCCAACCCATCATCATTCCCGTCCTACCCGGTCAAAATAACTATGGAGGAAGCCCTTTCGGGACGCTGAACAGCCCGCTGGCCGAGTCGCCGCCCTTCCAGGCCAGTCTGAGGGCGCGCTACGAATTTGCGGTGGGCGATTACAAGGCGTTTTGGCAGGTCGGAGGCACCCATCAGGCGCATTCCTATTCGGCGACCGGCAATATCCAGACCTATGACCAGGCGGGCTTTACGACCTATGACGCCTCGCTGGGAACCTCAAAGGATGCGTGGACGGCACAGATGTACATGCAAAACTTGACCAACACGCGTGCCAATTTGTTCGAGAACGGCAACCAGTTCATCACGGCCGAGACCATCAACCGGCCGCGGACGGGGGGCATCAGATTCGGCTATAAGTTTTGAGTGCGACGCCAAACGAAGCTGACGGCTCTTCCTCTTGAAAGTCGTCGGTTTCGGTTCGGTTGCACGAGACGAATCATTTCGTCCATCGATAGACGGCGCCAGGGAACGGCGCCTTCCATGGATCAAAGACACCCGTGATGTACAGCGTTTTGGCGCCGTCCGCTCCGAAGTTCAAATTGGTGACATAGGGCGTCGGCACCGTGATGGTGCGCAGCAGTTTCTTTTCCTCATTCACCACGAGCACCCGGCCCGAGCCGTTCTGCGCGACGTAGTAATTGCCGTCGGGGCCCAATTTGAATCCGTCCGGGCCATTGTAGGCGTCGTCGTGTCCGGTCGGCGGCGCGAGGTCCTGCATCCGCGCCCAGACGGCGCGAGCACCCAACGTGCCGTCTCGTTCCACCGGAAACGACAGGATGCGGCCGGCCAGCATTTCCGATACCAGCAGGCTCTTGCCGTCCTTGGAGAGCGCCAGCCCGTTCGAATAGTGAATGAGGTTCGCCACTTCGACGAGGGTGCCTTTATCCGGCGGCAGGTACAGAATCGTTCCGCTGATCGGCGCCTTGAGGTCATAGACGCCGGAGGCGGAGACGTAGATCCCGCCGGCGCCGTCCGCCGCAAAATCATTCGGGCCGATGAAGGGCTTGCCGGCGCTGTCCTTGTCGATGACCCGGATTTGTCGGCCGATTTCATCGAGTTCGACGATCTGGTTGGCGTCGTAGCATGCCACGAGGATGTGATTGCGCCGGTACGCGATCAGCCCGGAAGCGCCGCAATGATCGCCGCTCCAATAGGATCTCGAGTGCCTTCCATCCCATATCTTGATTCCCGGTCCGGCGTATTCCACGTACAGGAGCTTGCCGTTGCGCCAAAGGGGTCCTTCGGGATAGGCGGCCGTTGCATCGACGACCAGGGTGCCGGCCGCGGAAATTCCCATCGGCGCAATTGCCGACACGATCGACCAGAAAGCCAGTGCGCACCGCAATTTCAAGGGAACACCTCTTACCGAGCCGGTTGATTGTGCGCGACCGATCGCTCCCGCAATTCGGCGATCGCCTGCGCGCGCCGCTGATGCAGGCGCTCCGCGATCTTCGCTCCCGCCTGCGCCGCGATGTCCTCGGGCAAGGGCTTGATCGCCGCCGCGGCGTCGCGCGCCGCCTGCAGGTATTGGCGCTGCGGGTAGGGCGCGTTCTCCAACCCCGTACGTCCGCGCGAATCCGCCTCGCATGCGAGCAGCGCCTGCGCGAAGCGCTCCGGGCGGCGGAAGGCGTCGGCCCGCTCCATGAATTCCAAAATGGTTTTGGGCTTGAGTTCGAAGGCGCGATGCACGATCCCGTGGTAGCGCGCCACGATGATGCTGAGGTCGCGGTAGTCGCCCGGCAGGCGCAGCCGCAAGCTCAGCGCTTCGATCAGCGAAACGCTGCGCTCTTCGTGCCCGCGATGGCTCGGCCACTCCTCGCGCGGCGTCGTGCCCTTGCCGAGATCGTGCACCAGCGCGGCGAATCGAACCTTGAGATCGGGGCAGAGCAGTGCGGCCTGGTCGAGCACCATCAAGGTGTGCAACCCCGTGTCGATTTCCGGGTGCCACTGCGCCGGCTGCGGCACGCCGAATAGCGCGTCGATTTCCGGATAAATCGGCCGCAATGCGCCGCACGCGCGCAACACTCTGAAGAATTCGCTTGCCTTGGACTCGCGCAGCGCCTTCTCGGTCTCCTGCCAAACCCGCTCGGGCACCAACGCATCGACCTCGCGCCGGTCCACCATGGCGCGCATCAATTCCAGAGTTTCGGGCGCCACCTGAAATCCCAGCGGGGCAAAACGAGCGGCGAAGCGCGCCACGCGCAGCACGCGCACCGGATCCTCGGCGAAGGCGGGTGAAACATGTCGCAGCATGCGCGCGTCGAGGTCGCGCCTGCCGCCGAAAGGGTCGAGCACGGTGCCGTCGGGCGCCTCCGCCATGGCGTTGATGGTCAGGTCGCGGCGCGCGAGATCTTCTTCGAGGGTGACCTCGGGTCCGAATTCGACCGTGAATCCGCGGTAACCGGGCGATACCTTGCGCTCGAGCCGCGCCAGCGCGTACTCCTCGTGAGTCTCCGGATGCAGGAACACGGGGAAGTCGCGTCCCACTTGGGCGTATTTGAGGCGCAACAGTTCCTCGCGGGTACCGCCGACCACGACCCAATCCCGCTCTTTGACCGCTATGCCGAGCAAGGCGTCCCGAACCGCTCCGCCGACCAGATACACTTGCATGAGTGAATACTAGCAGCATAGCCGCAACGATCCGCGCGGCCTCGTTAGTTGCGCTGATCGCGGCCTCGAGCGGCGGCTGCTACCTGCTGCAGAGCGCGCAGGGCCAGCTGGCGCTCATGTCCAAGCGCGAACCCATCGACCGCGTGATCGGGCAGGCATCGACGCCGCCGGCCTTGCGTGCACGGCTCGAAGCGGTCTCCTCCATCCGCGACTTCGCCAGCCGTGACCTGGGACTGCCGGATAACGGCAGCTACCGGAGCTACGCGGATGTGGGACGCCGCTATGTGGTGTGGAATGTGGTCGCCGCGCCGGAGTTCTCGGTCGATGCCAAGGAGTGGTGCTACCCGATCGTCGGCTGCGTCGCATATCGCGGCTATTTCGTCGAAGGCAGGGCGCGGCGTTTTGCCGCCGGACTGCGTGCCAAAGGCCTCGACGTCATGGTCGGCGGCGTCGCGGCGTATTCCACCCTGGGCCATTTCAATGATCCCGTGCTCAACACCATGATGGGTTGGAACGATGTCGAGCTCGCCGCGATCATATTTCACGAACTCACCCACCAGCTCTTGTACGTGCCGAACGACTCGTCGTTCAACGAAGCGCTGGCGACGACCGTGGAAGAAGAGGGGGTGCGGCGTTGGCTGCGCGCTCAAGGCCGCGACGCGGATTTGGCGATCCATCTCGTGCAGCAGGACCACTATGCCAAGGTCGTCGCTCTCCTGACCGCGACGCGTGCCGAGCTGCGCGCGGTCTACGCCTCCGGAATTGCGCCCGAATCGATGCGCGAGAAAAAGCGCGCCGCGTTCGCCGCCCTGCGGTCGTCCTACGCGCTCCTAAGATCGGGTTGGGGCGGACATGCGCCATTCGAATCGTGGTTCGATGAGGACCTCAACAACGCTCATCTGGCGTCGGTGGCCACGTATTTCACCTGTGTGCCGGGCTTCGAGCGGGAACTCAGTGCGGCGGGCGGCGATCTCACCGCCTTTTATGCCCGAGTCCGCGCGCTCGCCAAACTCGATCAAGAGAAGCGGGATGCCGCGGTCTGCGGCAGCTCATAGATCTCGAGTGCGGCGCTTCGAAGCCGCAACGCGCGCGGCGAACTCGCGAAACAGCGCCTCGTTGTCGCCGAACGGGATTGCGCGCGATCCCGTCGTCAGCGCTGCCCACGCCGCCCTGAGGACGCGGGTGGGCAGCCCTTGCGCCACCCTTGCGATGAGATGGATTTCGTTCATGATGTGCTCCTGAGTTGTCGATTGAACCCGATGAGGAACACATTGCTCCACAGGCCAATCTGCAACAAACGCAATGTCTGACAATCGGTTAAGGAAAACTTAAGGTGCCGACCGCCCACGATCGATTGCCATTGGGGGCATTACGGGTATTCGAGGCGGTGGCCAGCCACCTGAGTTTCTCGGCGGCCGCCGATGCGCTCAATGTCACGCCTGCCGCCGTCAGCCAGCAGATCAAGACGCTCGAGGAGTACATCCAGGTGCCGCTGTTCCGCCGAAACGGCCGGCGGGTGGAAGTCACCGACGAAGGCCTCGAATTGCTGCCTTCCGTGAGGGCGGGTCTCGAGAAGCTCGAATCCGCCTTGCAGCAGATCAAGCATCACCGCCGCGCGGGTCCGCTGCAAATCACCACCTTGTCGTCGTTCCTGCAGATTTGGCTGCTGCCGCGCATCCGCTCGTTTCGGCGCAAATATCCGAATATCGAGCTGCGCTTCCATACCTCGCGCGAGCTGGTGGATTTCTCGCGCTCCGTCCAGCATGTCGCCATCCGCTTCGGCCGCGGCAACTACCCCAATCTTCATTGCGAGAAGATCTTCGACGACTGGCTGGTGCCGATCGCCAGCCCCGATCTCATCAAGCAGCATGGCATGGTCGAGCGCGGAACGAACTTGAGCAAATATCCCTTGCTCGACAACGGCGATGAGCCGTGGAGTGTCTGGAGCCAAGTCGACGAGGAGGCTGCGTGGCTTTCGCGAGCGCCCAGCATCGATGACTCGGCCGGCCTGCTGGCGGCGGCGGAAGAAGGCTTGGGATATGCGCTCGCGAGTTGGACGCTGGTCACCCGCGCGCTGCAAAAGGGCACGGTGCGGCTCGCAGGGAAAGGGGCGTTGCCCTACGGTTCGGCTTATTATTTCGTGTGTCCGAAGAATTTCCTGGCGATACCCAAGGTGGCGCAGTTTCGCGAGTGGATTTTGGCCGCGGCGCGCGAATTCCCCACGCCCGGCGCACCGGTGTCGCGGTAGGCAGTTGCGAGAGATCGACACTCTCATGCACGGCTACCGGGGTGCCGCGCCCGGCGCCGGTGTTGCCGTCCTGCGCGACGGGGTGCCCATCTTTCGGCGCGCCTACGGTCTCGCCGATCTCGAGGGCCGGGTCGCCGCGACGACCGCCACCAACTACCGCCTCGCGTCGCTGACCAAGCAGTTCACCGCGGCTGCGATACTGCTCTTGGCGGAAGCGGGGCGGCTGTCCATCGATGACCCGGTGCGCAAGTGGTTGCCGACGCTCAAGGATGGCGCCGATGCAATCGTCATTCGCCACTTGCTCACCCATACATCCGGACTCATCGACTACGAGGATTTGATTCCGGAGGGTTGCACGGCGCAATTGCGCGATGCCGACGTGCTCGGCCTCCTCGAAGCGGAAAATCGCGGCTATTTTCCGCCGGGCGCGGGGTACCGATACAGCAACAGCGGCTACTCGCTGCTGGCGCTCATCGTCGGCCGCGCATCGGGAGAAGATTTTGCATCGTTTCTGCGTGAGCACATCTTCCGGCCGCTCGGCCTGCAGAATACGCTGGCGTATGAAGCCGGGATCTCGCGGGTCGCGCATCGAGCCTTCGGCTATAGCGCGAGCGAGCATTCGTGGACGCGCACCGATCAGAACCTCACCAGCGCAACACTGGGCGACGGCGGTATCTATTCCTCGGTCGACGACCTCGCGAAATGGGATGCCGCGCTTTGCGGCGACCGGCTCCTGCGGCCGGAATCGCTGCGGCTCGCGTTTCAACCCGCGACCCAGACCGATGACCCTGCCGTTCAATACGGCTTCGGCTGGCGTATCACCGGCGAATCTCGCTGGCACTCCGGCGAAACCATCGGCTTTCGCAATGCCATCGTGCGGTTCCTGGAGCAGCGTCTCACGGTCATCGTCTTGACGAACCGCAACGACCCCGCGCCTTACCCGACGGCGCTCGCCATCGCCGAGGTCTTTGCGCCGTCGCGCTAGGGCGCTAGCAGCGCCGCCGCCAGCACATCCACCCCGGTACGCACGGGATCGCATACCGGCAGTCCCAACTGCACCGTCAGGCGCCGGAAATAGTCGGCACAGTTGGCATCGGAAAGGCTCGAGGAATTGATGCTTAGGCCCACACAGCGTATCGCGGGGTTGGTCAGCCGGCCGGCGCGCACATAGTCGTCGATCGCCACCTGCAGATCGGGAATCGGAAAATTCGGGTATTCGTCGATCGTACGCCGCGACGGGTCGTGGCATAGCACGATGGCGTCGGGCTGCGACCCGTGCAGCAGGCCGAGGGTCACCCCCGCGTATGCCGGGTGAAACAGCGATCCCTGTCCCTCGATCACGTCCCAGTGATCGGCCGCATTGTCGGGAGATAGCTGTTCCGCGGCCCCCGCGATGAAGTCGGCGATGACCGCATCGATGGCGACGCCCTCTCCTGAAATCATGACGCCGGTCTGGCCGGTTGCCCGGAAGGACGCGGCGATCCCGCGCTGCTGCAGGTTCCTGGCGAGGGCCAAGGCGGTGTATTTCTTGCCGAGGGCGCAGTCGGTGCCGACCGTCAAGACCCGTTTGCCGCTGCGTTTGCGGCCGCTCGCGGCGCCATAGGTCTCTTCACTGTGACGCACGTCGATCAACCGAACGGCGCGCCGCGACGCGGCTTGTACCAATTCGGGAAAGGAAGTCAGGCGCGTGTGAAGACCGCTCACCACATCGAGGCCGGCGTCGGCCGCCGCAACCAGTTCGGCGATCCAATGAGGCGGAAGCGTGCCGCCGGTCGGTGCAATGCCGACCACGATGGAACCGGCGCCGCGCGCGGCGGCCTCGCGGGGAGAGAGACGCGCCAGCCCAAGCGTCACGCTGCAGGCCGGCAAGCTCCATTCGCCCACCACGTCCTCGGAGCACCAGTCCTTGAGACCGAAAGCGGTCTTCGCCGTCAGCTTATCCTGGACGTCGCCGAGAAAAAGCAGATAGGGTTTGCGCAATCGATGCATAGTGCGTTCCTGTTCTCACCGAAGGTTTCATGAATGTACCGCACGAGTGTGCTCGCCCTGTTTTTATCGATGGCTTCGCACACTGCGGCGGGAGAACCCGCGCCGGGAACGGCGCCTCAGGCACCGCCGCGGCAGGCCTCGCGAGCATATTCTACCGCGGCCATCGACCGCTATCTTGAATCCGAGATGCGCCGGCAGAAGATTCCGGGAATGTCGCTCGCCGTCGTGAAGAACGGCGAACCGCTGTACGTCAAAAGCTATGGCGTCGCCACGCTCGAACACCCGGTGCCGACGGCGCCGCAAACGGTGTATCAAATCGGCTCGGTCGGCAAGCAATTCACGGCGGTCGCCGTGATGATGCTGGCCGGCGAGCACAAGCTCGATCTCGATGATCCGCTGTCGAAGTACCTGCCCGAGGTTCCACCCAGCTGGAGCAGGGTGACGTTGCGCCTGATGCTGAATCACCAGGCCGGGATACCCCAATTCACGACGCCCGACCGGCAGCTCTTGGACCTCGTCCACGACTACACCGATTTGGAATTGATTCAACTCGCGTCGAGCCAGCCATTGGACTTCGAACCCGGAACCGACGTCTCGTACAGCGACACGGGCTACGTGCTCCTGGGGTTCGTCATCAACCGCGTCGCGGGGATGTTCTACGGGGATTTTTTGCAGCAAAGGGTATTTGGGCCGCTGGGGATGAGGCAAACGCGGATCATCTCCGATAAAGACATTGTGCCGGATCGCGCCAGTGGCTATGAAAAAGCACAGAGCGGGGCGCTGTACAACCAAGCCTACGTGTCGCCGGCATTGAACAGGACCGCCGATGGAAGTCTTTATTCCAGTGTGCTCGATCTCATCAAATGGGATCGCGCGCTGTATGGCGATGCCGTTCTGCCGATACCGACGCTCGATCGCATGTGGCGCATCGATCCCCATCGCAACGGCCAGCGGCCGCTCTATCACTTCGGCTATGGTTGGGAGAACAACCGGCTGCGCGGTCACCGGCTCGTGGAGTACGACGGCAACTGGCAGGGATTCCAGGCAGTCATGTCGCGCTACGTCGACAAGAATTTGACCATCATTTTATTGACCAACCTGTCTCTCTGCCGGACCGAGCGGCTGGGCCACACCGTGGCCGGACTCATCGACCCGGATCTTAGGGCCTATCCTGAGTCCATTCCCGACCCGGATCCCGGAAAGACCGGCGAATTCAGGGTATTTCTCGATAAAGTCGCGAAGGACGGCGGCGATCCCGACCGCCTCAGCGCCGCGGGCAGTGCGCGGCTGGTTCCCGCCGCGATGCAGACTCTGCGGCGCGATTTGCGGGAACGGGGACCGATACTGAAGCTGTCTCTGGCGGATCGACGCGCAGGCGCCGATGCACGGCGGGTGTATCGAGTCGAGGAAAAGGACATGGTCGAGTTCTTTTCGGTGAGTTATGCCGAGGATTCGCGCATCGACGACATCGATTTGTTGAGCGAGTATTGACCGATCCATGAGGGGCCGGCCGCGGCGGCGGCCGACTGCCCCCCGGCGCCGCTACGGCCGGATGACTTTGCTGCGCCCGGCGCTCGCGCGGTTGTGGCTGAGACGGGCATTGTCCTCGTGGGCGCCCAGGTATTGGCGGGCGGTCGCCACCATCGATTGCGGCTTGATGCCGAGCTGGGCGAAGCCGTCCGCTTCGCACACGCTGTCGATCGTCAACGAGCGGTAATTGTCGCTGGAGAAGGGGCGGCCCGGCACGAAGTCCATGGCGAACGCCTGCAGTCGTGCCACCGGATCCGGCAATCCGACGATCCATCGACGCCGGCCGGTGAGTTTGGCCACCAAGCCGACGATCTCGCCCAGGGAGTAGATCTGCGGACCGCCGAGTTCATATGTTTGACGGCCGGAGGCGCCGCCGTGCAGGCAGCGGAGTATGGCCTCGATCACATCGTCGACCAACACGGGCTGGAAGCGCGCATTCGGCTTGGCGAGCGGGAAGACCCACGGGCTGACCGCGAGCAGGCCGGCAAAGCGATTCAGGAACGAATCGCCGGGACCGAACATCACGGAGGGCTGGAAGATGGTCCAGTCGAGTGCAGTGCTCGATTCGCGGATCAGTTGTTCGGCGTCGCCTTTGGAACGCAGGTAGTGGCTGGGCGCATCGACGGCGGCTTTCAGGGCGGATACTTGCAGGAGCCGGGTGACGCCCGCGGAGCGCGACGCCTGCAGTACTCCGCGAGTGAGTTCGGTGTGTGCGCGCCTGAAGCCTGAGCCGCTGAATCCGCGTTCATTGAGGATGCCGATGAGATTGATCACCACGTCTTTGCCGCGGAAGTGCTCGCTCAATTGCGCTTCCGCATATACGTCGCAGTTTTCCAGCGTCAGGCCGGGCAGCACCAGCAGGTGCTTGTGCTGTTCACGGTCTCGCGACAAGACCGTCACGCGGCGGCCGTCCTTGATCAAGCGGGCGACCAGACGAGTCCCCAGGAAGCCGGTGCCGCCGAGAACGACTATGGATTGAGCGCGCATCGGATCAGCGAATTTGAATCAATTGCGAGACGGAGCCGCGCCTTACGTTGAGCACCAGGACGTTGGCATTTTTCGCCGCTTCTTTGAACGCCTTGGTGTTTGCGACCGGCGTGCGGCCGACACCCACGATCAAATCGCTGGCGCGCAGGCCATTTTGAGCCGCCGGGCTGCCTTCCTGGACGGTTTTCACCAAAACACCGCCGTCGGGTGCATCGCCGAGCTCCGCTCCCTCCAGTCCCTTGTTGATATCGACGGCGTTGGCCGTCTCGAGCTCGCTGCGCTCGGCGATCAGCGCCGTGACCTTGCGTGCCTTGCCGTCGCGCAGCAGGCCGATGTCGACCTTGTCGCCGACTCGCAGCATTCCGATGGTGTTGCGCAGCTCGCCGGCGTCTCGCATGCCGGCGCCGTTGATCGAGGTAATGATGTCGCCGGTCTTGACGCCGGCGCGGTCGGCCGCCGAACCCGGCGCCACCCCGGCGACGAGCGCACCGCTCGATTCGGTGAGCCCGAATTCCTTGGCGATGTCCGGGGTCACATTATAGATGTTGACGCCGAGCACGCCCCGCTTGACTTGGCCGTACTTGATCAACTGGTCCATCACGCCCTTGGCCATGTTGACCGGGATCGCGAAGCCGATCCCGATATTGCCGCCGCTGCGCGACAGGATGGCGGAGTTGATCCCGACCAATTCGCCGCGCAAGTTCACCAAGGCGCCGCCGGAATTGCCGGGGTTGATCGAGGCGTCGGTCTGGATGAAGTCTTCGTAGCCGTCCGGGTTGATCCCGGTGCGGCCGAGCGCGCTCACGATGCCGGCGGTGACCGTGTGCTGCAGACCGAACGGGTTGCCGATGGCGACCACGTAGTCTCCCACCTCGAGCCGAGTCGAGTCCCCGAGCGCCATCGCAATCAGGTTCGGCTGCTTGGCCTGCAACACGGCGACGTCCGCGCCTTCGTCG